>Ga0182018_10005476_pt1 | contig 10208 bp, 10 predicted proteins | sample 812P2MmetaG_FD_120490 | JGI IMG/M metagenome (GOLD analysis project Ga0182018, IMG submission 120490) | Permafrost microbial communities from Stordalen Mire, Sweden - 812P2M metaG | ecosystem: Environmental > Terrestrial > Soil > Wetlands > Permafrost | place: Sweden: Stordalen | collected... | reverse complement strand
CTTTTCCCAATTCCAGAGCCCGGAGGTCACCTCGGTCGGCAACGGGAATCCGAGCTGACGCGCGAGCATACACACCTGCCCGCGGTGGTGGGCTTCATGAGAAAGCATGTAACACAACATTTCTACGCCAACCGGCCAGGGCCGAGCCCAGCCGTCGCGGCGAAACTTCTCGACGCGGCCCTTGCCACCGCCGAGCGCTTCGGCGAGCATCTCCGCGCAGCGAACGGCGCTCTCGGCCAATCCCGCACGGGCCTGCTGCGGCGTGCACTGCGCGCGGTTGAGCTGTGGGGGAACTGTCAGGTGCGGCGCCGTAAGCCTGACCCACTTGCAACGAACGTTGTGCATGTGCGTGAAGGTCGCCGCGATGGGGCGGGGCGCAGGGTTGCGGGTCATGCCGGGCGGTTTGGCTCTCCAGGCGGCAGGGTCAAGATGCTCGATCAGTACCTGGTTCATGCGATCATTGGCGGCAAAGATTCGGACCGCGGCCCGGCCGAGTTGAGTGTGAACCTTGGGTTGACGATTGGCCGCTTGAGGCGTGGTCACGGTCCCCTGCCCCTCGACCTATCATACTTCGGGCCGTCGAATATCTTCCGAGAACCGGGGAACGTCCCGCCCTTGGTTGTTTGAAGAGTGGGTTCCATGCCAGCCTCAATCGGCGCGGGTGGTCAGACTTTGCGCTTTTTGCCAAGCTTGGGCGGGTCGGAACATCCCATTCTACCGGCGGCGGAGGGTCCGACACGGCGCGTTCAAACCAAAATTAACTCCATGTACACATCGGCTCGCGCGTATGCGGAGGGGATAATTCGCTTCGCGTCGATGTGCTTGAATCCCATGGACTCATACAGTCGAATGGCCGGTGTCAGCACGTGGTTGGTCTCCAGATAGAGTCTTTGTGCGCCTGCATTGCGCCCCTCTTCGATCGCCGCATGAAGCAGCCTGCGGCCGATTCCGGCGCCCTGATACGACCGCTCGACAGCCATCTTTGCTACCTCAAGTTCTTTGTTTCCCAGGCGAATCAGTGCGCAGCAGCCGACGCATCGTTCACCGGCAGTCGCAAAGAAAATCCTACCGCCCCTGTCCAGAATATTTGCCTGCGGGTCGGCAAGAATGGGCTCCTCCTTTGGCTCGATACGGAACAAACGGGTAATCCATTCTTCATTGAGCCTTCGGAATGCAGCCGCATCCCCCGACCGGAACTGGCGGATGCCGATTTCGGCGACCGGCGAGGGCTGTTGTTCGGCAAAAGTCATGGTCATAACCCTCCTTGATCATTGCTCCTTGCTCCTTGCTCATTCATCATGGCTTATTCGACGATAAAATCTGAGATGAAGATATGTCCAATATCTCAATTGTCTTCACTGAGACGAACTGAATATGAAACAAGAAATCGAGTTCAGGCATTTACGTTACTTTCTTGCCGTCGCCGAAACCCTGCACTTCAGCAAAGCGGCAACGCAGCTGAGGATGGCGCAACCGCCGCTCAGCCAGCAGATCAGGAGCCTGGAACGGATCCTGGGGTATCCCCTGTTCGAACGGACAACCCGCGGTGTTCGGCTGACAAAGGTCGGTGAGTATTTCAGGGAGCGTGCGCGGAATACCGTCACCAAGATGCAGGATGATGTGGAGATGGCGCGACGATTGGGGAGCGGCCAGGAAGGCGTTCTGACGGTGGGATTCAGCGGTTCAGTGATGCTCACCACGCTGCCCAAAGCGATCGAACGCTATCGCCGCGTGTATCCGAAGGTTGAATTACGGTTGCGAGAACTGGTCACGGCGGAGCAAATGCTCTCTCTGCTGGATGGAACACTGGATTTGGGCTTCCTGCGCGATGGTGAACCGCGGGATGGGCTTTCGATTGAATCGATCCTGCGAGAACCTTTCATTGCGGTTCTGCCGGCTCGTCACAGACTTGCCGGTCAAGCCACCATTCGTCCCCGAGATCTCCGAGACGAGCCCTTTGTACTTTTCGCGCGGCGGATGGGGCCCCTTGCTTTCGATCGGACTATCTCATGTTGTGAAGCAGAAGGGTTCCGGCCAAATGTTGTGCAAGAGGCTCCACAGTGGCCAACCGTAGTGCGCCTGGTGGCCGCCGGGTCCGGTATATCTTTAGCTCCCGCCTGCGTCGCAAATTTCGCAATGCCGGAAGTTGTTTATAAGAAGGTGCGTTCTCGACATTGGACATCGATTGACATTGGATTAAAGCCCAACCTCGACAATCCCGCGGTGGAAGCTTTGCTGAGCATCGTGCGCGGGCAATTCTCGAAGAAGAGTTCAGGTTCTGCGCGGTCGAAAAAAAGCTGGGAACTGCGGGAATTCTTGCCGTCCCAATAAACATTTGTCTGCCCCTGTTGAGGTTAAATGTGCCCTTGCAGGTGGGAACAAAGTCAGGGAGTACTCCGTACTGATCTGCACGGCTTTTTCCCAAGGACACACCTATGATCGGCCCGCATCAGCATGGATTCTCCGTTGCAGTGATCAGCTTAATCCTTTCCTTGGGCGCGGCTGCGCAAGACGTGCCCGGCGGTGCCGCCACAGCGAACGAGTTCATCGACGCGCTGCGCGTAGCCAAGTCGGCAAGTGCCGCTGGCCGGTGGACGGAAGCCGCCTCAGCCTGGGAACGGGTCGTGCAAATTAACCCGGGGAATGAGTACTGGCAGGAGTTGGCGGAAGCTCATTACAAGAGGGGAGAATTTAAACAAGCGATCCCGGCCTTCGAAAAGGTGCTTGATCTTGGCGGCTACTGCTTTCCCTCCGAAACCTCCTACAATATTGCTCGTTCCTTTGCCGCCTTAGGCGACAACGAGAAAGCTGTGGCCTGGCTGCAGGATGCGTTTGCAAGGGGTTATCGTGACCTTGACCATGTCAAGAACGACGCATCGTTCAAACTGCTGCACGATGATCGGCGATTTGTTGAGCTGGTAGGGCCATTCGATACCAGCCAGATGTCCCGCGCCCAAGCATGGCAGCGCGACCTAGACCTGCTGCAAAAGGAACTAGAAAGAAAAAGCTATCCGCAGTTCGTGAGGATGTCCCACCAGGAACTCGAAGCGGCGGTGGCAAAACTTAGTAAGAGCATTTCCAACCTCTCTGACCTTCAAGCTACCGTCGAGGTCATGAAGCTAGTGGCCAAGATGGGGAATGGGCACACCGAAGCACTACCTCTCACGCACATTGGAATTTGCCGAAACCTTGCCGATGAAATTCTTCCTCTTCAAAGAGGGGCTGTACGTGATCGCTGCAGATCCGAAATACCGAGACTTGCTGGGCTCCCAAGTACTAAACTTTGGCGATGCAAGTGTGAATCAAGCCATGGTAGCTTTGGCCCCCGTGGTTTTTAGGGACAATGACGTCTGGCTCAAAACGATGGGGCCCAATCTTCTTCGTTACGCAGCTCTTTTGAAGGCTTTGAACCTCGTCTCCGATCCATCGCTAGTGCCGTTAACGATTCGTGACTTGCAAGGCCACACCCGTATGGTCACGGTCAGCTCCGATCCCACTCAGCCGGACATTTGGAATACTTATCCGTATCCGAGCACTTGGGTTGGATTCTCACCGCCGGGGGCTGGACCCCTACCGTTGTACATCAAAAATATGGAGGCGTTTTATTGGTTCCAGTATCTTCCCGAGTCGCGTGCCGTGTACTTCCAATACAATCGCGTCCTGCCTGATTCCAAAGAACCATTTGACGCGTTTGTGACACGTCTTTTTGCTGTGATAGCACAACATGACGTGGACAAGTTGATTATCGACTTGCGTTGGAACAACGGCGGTAATACCTATTTGCTGCCGCCTCTTATCAACGCCCTGGTGGGAACCCCGAAGATTAATCGTGAAGGCGGCCTGTTCGTGATCATCGGAAGGCGGACCTTTTCTGCCGCCGGCAACGCTGCCGCCTATATCCAGCGCCAAACGAACGCAATTTTCGTCGGAGAACCAACGGGCGCCAAACCCAACTCTCTCGGCGACGAGGTCTACTTTACGCTGCCTTACAGCAAGCTGGCGGCAACCGCAGCCGACGTCTATTGGGAAAGTTCATGGCCGCAGGACTTCCGGAACTGGATTGCGCCGCAGATATTTGTCGAACCGACTTTTGCAGCGTACCGTTCGAACCAAGATGCAGCCATGGATGCGATTCTCGGACTTGCCCCCCCCTGGGTTTCCGATCAGCCAACATCCCGGTTTTTGGTGCAAGTCCGAACAACAAATGGATACAGATGAGCAGGACGAATCGAAACCACCCGCAGCCCATGAGCAAGGTGCGGGTGGCTGGCCACCCTTGGTTCCCTGAAGGGTGGGATTCGATGGACGGTCGATCAGGGGAATCCGAGTCCCGCTGCCCAACGCCGTGTCACTATCCGCCCGTCACCTTCTGCTAGAATGCCTCCGTGAAAAGACGAACCCTGCTCCAGGCACTTCCCGCGGCGACCTTTCTTTCGGCATCTCTGTGGGCCGCTTCTCAGGGTGACAACCCCAATCCTGCGCAAGTCTCGTCCGGAGTCTACGAACTGCGGGTCTACCATGCCGCCCCAGGAAAGTTGGGAGAACTTCTGGCCCGCTTCCGCGAACACACCATCAAAATCTTTGACCGGCATGGAATGAAAAGCGTGGCCTACTGGAGTCCCGTCGATGAGCCCGAGAAGAGCAATACCCTCATCTACCTCCTTTATCATCCCAACCGCGAAGCGGCCGCCGCTAACTGGAAGTCCTTCCAGGATGATCCGGAGTGGAAGAGTGTCCACGACAAATCCGAAGCGAACGGCAAGCTGGTCGAGAAAGTTGACTCTACCTTCATGGCCCTAACCGACTTCTCCCCCCGGTTGCGCTAAGACAGATGCCATGCCTGCTGCCCGGCAACGGACTGACCGGGCCCTGCGTCCAACGATAAATCGAATTCACGCGACTTTCGGCAGGGAAGCCTCATCTTAAAAGGTTCTCTATACTCATAGCGCCGAGGACGACCGCCATGCATAAAATCAACATCGCCGAAAAGTTCTCCAAAATTTCCGAGTACTACAAACCCCACATCGCCGGCGAACTCAACGGACAAATGGTCAAGCTGGTGAAAGCCAACAGCGAATTCGTCTGGCACCACCACGACCACGAAGACGAGATGTTTCTGGTAGTAAAAGGCCGCTTCCGCATGGAGTTCAAAGACGAAGACGTTCGCGACGGAGCCCGGCGCGAAGGCCACGAATGGATCGAGACCGGGGAGTTCATCGTCGTTCCCCGCGGCGTCGAACATCGTCCGGTCGCCGAAGAAGAATGCTGGATCATGCTCTTCGAACCGGCGTCCACGCTAAACACCGGCAACGTCGCGAACGAGCGCACCCAACCCCACTTGGAACGGGTCTAAGAATTGGCTAAGAGCAAAGAGCAACCGCGAATTCAATCCGCACCTCTAAGATAAGCCCATGGACCTCACCGTCTATTCCGCCGCCTGGTGCCCCGACTGCCGCGAGGCCAAACGCTTTCTCGCCAAGCACAACATTTCCTATAAAGACATCGACGTCGAAACCACTCCCGGCGCCGTGGACGAAATCGTCAAGCGCACCGGCAAACGCGCTGTCCCTCAGTTCGTCATCGATGGCGAATGGGTCCAGCCCTACCGACCCGGCGAAGGTTTCCTCTACGAAGCCATGTCCAAGCGCCTGGGAATCAAAGCCCTTTAGCCTTAGGAAAAATAGGCTCTCCCGCGTTTACCGAGTGAACCGCTGCGGGTGCCAGCGTTTGATCTCCCTGCCACGACCGCCTCAGATATCGCCCGGACATCATCTTCGGTACCGTAGTAAACCCTGCTCCCAACCATCAAAATAAACACTCCAAGTCCTCAGCTCAGGCGAGCCAGGCTTAAGAGGCTGAAACGCAATGACTTGGATGAATTCCGAGGACCCACGACCTCATGGTCGAATCCCAGATCGAATCCGAGATCAGCGAGCCCCCGGTTCCCACCTCCGCGGGAGCCCCCAATCCCCAGGGAGGCAGCATCGTCAGCGATAGTTGGCAGCAGACGGTGCAGGCCGTTTTGGGAGTCGTACTGCTCCTGGGAGCCTTCGCCATGGTTCACTATTATTCGCCCACGGCCGCACTGGCCGAGCCGCCCAGCGATCCCACACTTCAAAAGCAGATTCACGAATTGACGGTTCAGGTCGAACAACTCCAGCAAGATCAGGCCATGCCCGCCGTCGTGCTGAACCGCTATCGCAACTCCATTGGCTACATTTATGGGGTCTACCAGGTGAGCTTCGCCAACCAGCGCCCGGTGGTTCGCGCGCGCGTTTCCGGTACAGGATTTCTGGTTGGCAGGGGCCTAATCGCCACCAATCGCCACGTAGCCGAGCCTTGGTATGGAGACTCCGAAGCCGAGAGGCTCATCGATCGGGGAGCTACCGCAATGCTCGAGAACCTCGTAGTCTTCTTTCCCGGCTCGCCGATGCCAGTGACTTTGTCGCCCGCATCGGTTTCGAAGACTTCCGATCTGGCTGTCTTGCGCATTGAAGATTCAGGAGCCGTCCGCGGTCTCGCCGTGCTGCCTCTCGCCCAGTCTCCCGGTTCCCCCGGTCAACTGGTCACCGTGATTGGCTATCCCATGGGGATTGCCGGTATGGTTGCCAAGTCGCCCACTGGAATTTACGAGCGCTTGGCCTATCGCCACAATGACATCAGCGCCGCCAGCGAGTTGGCGGCTTTATCGCTGATTCGTCCTTCCACCACCTGTGGACATCTCGGCGACATCGTCGGCGAGAAACTCATCTACGATGCCCCTACCGCCCACGGCGGCAGCGGCGGTCCGGTTTTCAACACCAAGGGCGAAGTCATCGGTGTCAACTCCGCATTCATGGACGGATTCACCGGAGGCACCATCGGAGTCTCGGTGGACTCGCTTCGCCCCCTGCTGCAAGAAGCCGAGAAGACCGCACAAAAGTAGCGCCGCTGTCCTAGCGGCTGTCGTGATGGCGGCGCCGACGCAATCGATATCCATAGCCATTTCTACAAAGGCGATGCGCGGAAGGAGTCTTCCCGACCGCAGCTGTTTTTCAGGCGAAGGGAAAGCTTGCCCGGCGCGCAGTGGAAGCAGACCTCGGGTGAAGCTTTCCAGCTTGTATTGTTTTCGATCTATTTTTCTTCTCTAGCTTTCAAGCTCACAAGACTCGCATCGCCACCGCGTATCCGCGTCCGCATTCGAGCCGCTTGAGCGCCAGTGAACAGCAGACTTCCCATTTCCATGCGCCGGAAGATGTCCTCGTTCCACGCCGGTGCCGTGACTCCAGCATAGTAATACGCGTGGGAGCCCAGAAGCAGGTGGTCCAGTTTGTGGGCTGCCACCGTTCCCAGAAGACTCGATACGTTGCTGCCGAAATCACGGTGAACTTGTTTCACGCGGTCGTAGAAGATGTCGCCGTACTTGCCGGTCCCGCCCTCACCTAAAAAGGCCAGGCCAAAGACCAAGTGAGACGAAGTTCTTCCTCTTGCGACGATGTGCACCACAAAGTCGTTGCTGCAAGAACTTCGAATTCATCCCGTCCCTGTGAATGGGGGCCCGGACAGATGGGTGACAATTTTCGGAGGGGATGGTCTGGCGTCGCTGGACTGGGCCGCCGACAGCGAGGGCTTGTGGGCGACGTTGGTGGGCGAAGAAGAAAATGCGCTGCTGCGTATCGATCTTCAGGGACACGCCGTTCGAGTCTGGCGTCCCCGGAAAATTGAGAGTGGGCTGGGCTATTCCGTCGCGCGATGGCCGATCGCTGGCGCTGCTCGTCGGCAGCGGAAATGCCAACGGTTGGGTGGCGGAGCGCCCTTCGAGACCAGGGAACGAGCGGCGTCCCCTAGCTCTCGCCGAACTCCCGGTAGCGCTCCAGAACGTCGCGCTGTGAAATCACGCCTTCAAGCTGGCCGAAGTCGGCCCGGCTTACCACCGGCACCAGCGGCCACCGATCCACGTACCGCAAAGCGGTCTCCAGAGGGAGATCGGGATGCAAAGAAGGAATGTGCCGGATCGGCAACACCGAAGCCAGACTAGCCCCACCTTTCCCTTGCTCGGCCAGGGCGCCAAGTTGCTGCTTGGTCACGCTATTCCAGCCGGCGGGGCTCAGGCGAACCAACAACTCCTCGGCGGTGGCAGACTGCGCAGCCCGCAGCGCCTGATCCAGGGTCGCTTGCGCATCCAACACCGGATCGGCCACCGGACGCATTGCATCTTCCACGCGCAGGATTCCCTCTTCCCGCTGTTCTTCCATCGAAGGCAATTCCAGCCCGTCCTGGCGCGTCAGAACGTCAAAAATCGCAATCGGCTGCAGTCCGCGAGAAATCACATACGCAATCGTGTTCGCCACAATCACCGGCAGAATAATCGAGTAGTTCCCGCTCACCTCCAGCACCATGAACACCGACGTCATCGGGGCTCGCAGAAATCCGGCGAACAGAACTCCCATCCCCACCAGTGCATAGGTTCCCGGCGACCCGCTCAGATGCGGCAGAACCACGTGCTCCGCTCCGCCCACCGCCGCTCCTAGCGTCGCCCCGATAAACAATGTCGGCGCAAACATTCCTCCCGGCGTTCCGCTCACAAAGGAAAGCAGCGTGGCAACAATCTTCAGCCCGGCCAGGAGAGCCAAAAATTCCCACGTAAACCGCCCATGCATGGCTTCATCCATCGCCTCATAACCGGCTCCCATGATCTGGGGCGCGCCGAGCCAAGCAATGATCCCAATGAGCAGTCCCGCCACCGCCGGCTGAAAATACTGCGTCCACCGTGGCAGCGCCTTGAACTTCGGCCGCAAGGTGGCAATGCCCGTCGAAAACAGAACCGAAGCCAGCCCGCCCACAATTCCGAGGATGGCATACGCGATCAGCTCCGATGGCCGTTCCAGTTTCACCGCTGGAATCCTGAACAAAGACTCCGACCCCAGAAACCAGCGCATCACCACCACGCTCGATACCGCCGACAGCACCACGGACCCAAGAATTCCCGCGGTCCATCGCCCGATGACTTCTTCAATCACAAAGAGCACTGCGGAAATCGGCGCGTTGAAGGCCGCTGCCAGTCCCGCCGCCGCACCGACCGGCGCGATCAGCCGCATGCGATCCCGCGACAACCGCATCTGCCGCCCCAGAACCGAAGCCAGGCACGCCCCGATTTGCAGCGACGGATCTTCCGGCCCCAGAGAGTGTCCCGACCCAATCGCCAGCGCCGAGGTAATGAACTTCCCGATCGCAGTTCGAAATGGAATGTAGCCGTTGTAGATATAAAGCGCCGCCTTGGTCTGATTCACTCCGCTGCCGCGGGCCAGCGGGAAGACATGGATCACCAGAACCGCAATCACCAGTCCCGCCATGGTGGGCGCCAGCAGAAGACGCGTGGGCGACAACATCGTTCCCGATCCCAACAAATAAATACGGCACCACCCAATCGCAAACCGGAAAGCGACGACCGCCAGCCCGGAAAAAATGCCGATGAATACAGAAAGGATCAGAAAGAATCGTTCTTCTCGAAATACCGATTGCAAAAGTGCCTTCGGGGACCGCCCATTAATCGGTCGAGTCGCCACCGGGTGGTCGTGACTCATTCCCTCCTCGATCGCCGCTCCGGCTAGAGAATTGAATGCCAGGTCCACTCTAGTTTCCTTCATGCAATTTCGCGATCAGCAGTAGCGCCAGATCCGCCCCGGTAGGAGTTCCGCAAGTCGCGCCGGTTTGAGCAGGACTGGTTCGACTCGGGCTGGTTTGTGTGGTGCTGGTTTGGCGTTCGATACTGAACACCAGATCCATGGCCTGCTCCACCAGGTCCGGATCTCGCCGCAAATATTCTTCCGAGATCTTCGGTTTCAACTTTGCCCAGCTGTCCGCCAGCGTCGCTTTGGCCCCTGGCGCCGTGGCTGCGGAAGCCCGAATGCCACAGGACATGAGCCGCTCTCCCGCTGTTGCAAACGTCTGCACCACAATTTCGTCGCGATGCGCCACCGAGCGCTGTCGCCGAAATGGGTCCATCTGCAGTACCCGTTCCGTGGTCTTCAGTAGGTCCGCACTCTGTGTATCGTCAGGGTTGCCGGCGACCGCCTCTTGCAGGTAGCGCTCAGCCAGTGGATAGCGGCCGAGTTGGAACGCCGCCAGCCCCGCTCCCGCCAGCGCTGCCTCATGGCGGGGATCTGACTTTAAGCTGATGTGATACGCCCCCAGCGCGTGCTCGTAGTCATGAGCCCGCAGAAAAAGAT
>Ga0182018_10005474_pt1 | contig 10210 bp, 6 predicted proteins | sample 812P2MmetaG_FD_120490 | JGI IMG/M metagenome (GOLD analysis project Ga0182018, IMG submission 120490) | Permafrost microbial communities from Stordalen Mire, Sweden - 812P2M metaG | ecosystem: Environmental > Terrestrial > Soil > Wetlands > Permafrost | place: Sweden: Stordalen | collected... | reverse complement strand
CTGGCCCTGGGCGCCACCGTGCCCTTTTCTCGCGTTTCGTGTGGGTATGTCGGCCGTAGCGACGGCTGGACAGATATAGCGGGAAACTTTCAGATGGACTGGGAATTCGGTCACGCGAGTGACGGCAATGTAGCGCTCACCGGGGAACTCGATGTAAATGCTCACCGCGGATTCACACTTGGCCTTGCTTTTGGAGATACACAACACCACGCGATTGCGACACTCTTTCAGGCGCTGGGCACCCCCTTTGAAGAGCATCACAAGCGCTACACCGAGCAATGGGACCGTACTGCCGCGCACCAGTCTCCGTTAGAGAAGTTTTCGAGTGACAAAGGCAATCTGTATCACAGCAGTTTCAGTTTGCTTCTCGCGCACGAGGACAAGTCCTATCCTGGCGCCTTGATCGCTTCTCTTTCGATTCCTTGGGGAGAAGCGCGAGGTGACAAAGACCAAGGGGGATATCACCTGGTTTGGACGCGAGACATGGTGAACAGCGCCTCCGCTCTGCTCGCTTCAGGCGAGACGGCCACACCCCTGCGCGCACTCATCTATCTTGCCGTTTCTCAAGAGAAAGATGGCGGCTTCGCGCAGAACTTCTGGGTCAACGGGAACCCGTATTGGCGGGGAATCCAACTGGACGAGGTCGCCTTCCCCATCTTGCTGGCCTTACGCCTCAGCCAGCAGAATGTCCTTCAGGATTTCGACCCCTACCCCATGGTCTTGAAAGCCGCGAGTTACTTGCTGCGGCATGGGCCGGTGACGGAACAGGAACGATGGGAGGAAGCCAGTGGTTATTCTCCATCCACGTTGGCCTCCAATATTGCGGCCCTGATTGGCGCGGCTTATTTTTGTCGGCAGCGAGGGAATAAAGCCGCTGCGGAGTTCCTTGAGCAGTACGCCGACTTTCTAGAATCTCATGTCGAGGCGTGGACAGTCACAACCCAAGGGACTCTAGTCCCAAGCGTTCGACGCCACTACATACGGATTCTGCCGGACGATGTGGGCAATTCTACGCCAGCAGAAGACCCGAACTCGGGAGTGCTGAAAATTGCAAACCTTGCACCAGGCACCAACAATTCATTTCCGGCGATGGAAATCGTCGATGCGGGGTTCCTTGAGTTGGTCCGTTACGGCATTCGAAAACCGGACGATCCGTTGATTGTCGATTCACTGAAGGTGGTTGATGCGGTACTGAAAGTGAATACTCCCGTCGGACCCGTCTGGCATCGTTACAATCACGATGGCTACGGCCAGCGAGAAAGCGGCGGTCCTTACGCCGGATGGGGCAAAGGCCGTGCGTGGCCGCTTCTGACGGGAGAGCGGGCGCATTTTGAACTCGCTGCGGGACAAGATATAAAACCGTTCATACGAGCGATTGAACGCTTTGCCTCGGCGACGGGTCTGTTGCCGGAGCAGGTCTGGGATGAGCAGGACAAGCCGGAAAAGTATATGTTCCTTGGCCGCCCGACGGGCTCGGCCATGCCTTTGATGTGGGCTCACGCAGAGTACATCAAGCTCCTTAGGTCCGCGTCCGATGGTCGCGTTTTCGATCTGATTCCTGAAGTAGCACACCGCTACCTCGGAGATCGCAAGTCTTGCCAATTATTCGAGATCTGGAAACCGAATCGTCAGGTGCGCGTCGTAAAAAGAGGTTACACGCTGCGCGTCCAGGTTCCGGCTTCTTTCCGTCTCCATTGGACGGGCGATGACTGGCGAACGGTCAACGATAAAGCGTCCGCACCGACCACCTTCGGGGTTGAGTTCATCGATATTCCGATAACATTAGCCCAGCGGGCGCCGCTTCGATTCACTCTCTTTTGGCCGGAAAGAAATTCATGGGAAGGTCGCGACTACCTGGTTGAGGTGGAAGACTAGGAAGCAATGACTTGCAGGTGCTCCGACATGGTTACTCGACCAGATGTTCATGCCGCGGAGTCTTTCTTGCGTGGTTGCATGGCTGATTAGGCAGCTACAGGCGACCGGCATATCTCAGCATACCGCCATCGATGAAATGCGTACTGCCCGTCACGTAAGCAGCCGCATCGGAAGCCAAATACACGGCGAGCTGAGCGACCTCTTCGGGCTTGCCCCAGCGTCCCATGGGAATTTCCGCCAAAATCTGATCGTTCAATTTGGCGTCGCTTTCGACATCGCGGTCGATTGGCGTGTAGATTGCGCCCGGCCCGATGTTATTCACCGTAATTTGGTGAGGAGCGAGTTCGACCGCAACCGTGCGCATGAGCATTCGCAAACCGCCTTTCGAGGCGCAATAGGGGGCGTTCGTGGGCATCGGAAGATCCTCATGGATCGACGAGATGTTGATGATTCGGCCGCCCTTTCGTTGCTGGATCATCTGCCTGGCCGCAGCTTGCGAGCATAGGAAAGGTCCGGTGAGATTGACCGCCATGATCTTCTGCCACTCGTCGAGAGGATAGTCCACGAAAGCAATTTTCTTCTCGATTCCCGCGTTATTCACAAAGATGTCGAGCTTGCCAAAGGCGGCGACCGTTTTGTGGATCAGCTCATTGACATCGTCTGGACGGGAAATATCGGCATCGACCCCGAGGGACTTTCCGCCAATGGCGCTAATCTTCTTGATCGTGTCCTCTGAAACGGATGCGCTACCGACGTAATCCACGACGACGGCGGCGCCGGCTTCGGCAAATGCGAGTGCGACGGCCTGACCGATCCCGGTTCCGGCCCCCGTCACGACGGCTACTTTGTCTTGCAATCTCACTGGATGACCTCTCCTTGCCGTGCTCGATTTGGCGGAACCGATACGCGCCGCCAGTCCTATGGGACCACGATTTCCATGCCCGCGCCGCAAAAATCATCCGTCAGGCCATCGCGCACAAACGTGAGGGCCGATTGCCTTGATCTCGCCTCTTAACACGCGCGAATGACGACTGCGTTCAACTGAGCCGGTCTGCTATCGTAGTCGGCATGCCTATACGATACGACGCAATTGTGATCGGTACCGGTGCGGGGGGCGGGACTCTCGCGTTGCACCTCGCGCGGGCCGGCAAGAAGATTCTAATCCTTGAGCGTGGGCCCTTCATGCCTCAGGAAAAACTCAACTGGGATACTTCGGCCGTTTTTCTCGACAACCGCTATCACACCAAAGAAATCTGGCAGGACAAAGACGGTAAGGAATTGCACCCGCAACAATCTTACTTCGTGGGCGGACAGACCAAAGTGTTCGGCGCCGCCATGTTCCGCATGCGTGCGGAGGATTTTGGCGTGATCCGGCACCAGGGCGGTATCTCTCCCGCCTGGCCGATAACCTACGCCGAGATGGAGCCTTTTTATACCCGCGCCGAAGAGCTCTTTCACGTTCATGGCGACCTTGGCGCGGCACCCGCCGTACCCGGCGGCTACGGAAGCTCTTTTGACCCCACCGAGCCGTTTCATTCGAGGAAATATCCTTTCCCAGCACTCGCCAATGAGCCGCGCATGCAGTCCATCGAAGACGCCGTGCGGAAGCTCGGCATCCATACATTTCCCATCCCGCTCGGGCTGAAGCGCGACGAGACCGCGCCGCTCGAATCCAAATGCGTGCGCTGCGACACGTGCGACGGTTATCCGTGTCTGGTGCATGCCAAATCCGATGCCGATATCAATTGCATCCGTCAGATCCTGAATCTCCCCAATGTGACTTTGATGACGAACTCGCGGGTTACGCGTCTCCTCACGAATGCGAATGGCACAGAAATTACGACGGTCGAAGTGATTCACTCAGGCCATGGCGTCGGCCCCGAAGACTTTGCTCCTCCATCGAGCGGCGGGCGAACCGTGAGCTACTCAGCCGATCTTTTTTGCCTTTGTGCCGGCGCCGTGAACTCGGCTGTGATTCTGCTGGCATCCGCCGATGACAAGCACCCCAACGGGCTTGCCAACTCCTCCGACCAGGTCGGCCGAAATTTCATGTATCACCAGGCGGATGCCTTGCTCGCCATCTCGACGGACCGGAATGAAGACTCTTACACGAAGACCTGGGGCACGAATGACTTCTATCTGAGGGATACAGACCCGAATTATCCATATCCTCTGGGCCAGGTCCAACCGGTAGGCAGCTTCCACTCGGAAATGATGAAAGGCGACGCCCCGCCGCTGACGCCCGGCTTCGTCCTCGAAACCATGAAGCACCACGCCGTTCCGTGGTGGCTCACAACGGAGGATCTACCCGATCCCGACAACCGCGTCACCTTGCACAATACGCCAGCGCTCGCCGTCGAAAACAGCCAGCCGGGGCTTGGCGGCCCGCATCCCTCCGGAGACACGGGCCACACCAACGAATCTGAACCCGTTTCCGACAACGCTCCCTATCGCATCCAGCTCTCCTACACGCCCAATAATGTGGAGAGTTTTGAGCGCCTCAAAGATCGGTGGGTCGACATTCTCAAAAGAGCGGGCCACGCCACCACGTCCGTGCCGCTCCATGCCTATTTCAAAAAGCGCATTCCCATAGAAGGTGTCGGCCACCAGAACGGAACTTGCCGAATGGGGAGAGAGCGGCCGTCGAGCGTTCTCGATCCGAACTGCAAGGCCCATGACCTGGACAATCTGTACGTTGTCGACGCGTCGTGTTTCGTCTCGGCGAGCGCTGTTAATCCCTCATTGACCATCATCGCCAATGCAATCCGGATTGCCGACCATCTCGTGTCGGAACGTCTCAAATGATTAACGATGGTGCGCTAGGTTTGGACCTGAGCAAGTAAACGCCCCATGTTTGCGGATTCCTTTCGGGGTTTCGATGATGACTTGAAGGCTTTCGCCGTCGCCGATCGGCCCGTATCGATTCAGCCTGCGGCCGAACTGTGGACGGCTCTCGAGAAGATGGGGCGGGATGGCGTCAATCAGCTCCATGTGCTGAACGGCGGCGGAGGTGATCGAGTCGTGGGGGTGCTATCGAGCGACGACCTCGTCCACTATCGGCGTGTCTTGCAGCCTCTGGCCAAATAACTTTGGCAGGAACAGCAACGCTGCTGAGGACTTTGGTACTCACTGGGGTCTCCCACGGTACACGATGCGAACGCAGCAGGATTTACAATAAGAAGCCCAATTTGCCGGCTGGCGAAGGGACAGGGGACGCTTTCATTCTTCCGGCGTCCAATAGGGCGCGTAGCCGTAGTGTTTATGAAGGCGAAGCTCATATTCCCGGTTAACTGGCCGCTCCGCATTCCACTGCGGACTTTTTCGAATGACCTCGCGAGACATGTTTACGTAAATTTCGTGATCGGCCCAGCTCACTCGCTTGATCCATTGAGGTCTTAACAGCACCTTTTTGCCCGGCCACCAGTTCTTCGTGTCAATGACCGCGTACCGAATTTCCCAGGTCTCCCCGTCAAACAAGAAATCTTCCAGGTGACCAATTTCGCCGTCGGTCGCTTGAATGTGGTAGCCCGTGACTTGACGGGCGCTGCGCAGATGCGTTCCAGCGGACGAATTCTGCGCTCCCGTTTTCGATTCACTGCGAGACGCTTCCGCAAGTGCCTTTGGATTTGAGCACGAACCCCACACACCTATTCCTTCCCAATAGCGGAGCAATCCATAATGCTTGTGTTGTTCAGCCTCGTGTTGGCGCGACACAGGTTTATCGAGATCAATGCTCGGACTGTTCTCGACCTGTTTCGACGTGAGATTTACATTGATGTGCAGCGGGCTCCAGGCCGGATGGCGCAGAGCCAATGGAGAGATGAGAACTTTTCGTCCCGAAACGATCAGTCCAGTGGCAACGACAATGTAACGGATGGTCCACTGCTCATCGTCGAAGTAGAAATCATGCACCCTTCCAATATCCGTATCGAGCGCTGCGATCGTGTACTCGTACAGATCCTTTGTCCTTCGCAGGCGGACCGCGCTGTCTTTCATAGAAGGCTCGGGTTCTCAGTCGAAGATCGTTCTATTCGGAGATGACGGTCCATTTTCGCGGCTCGCCAAGCATCCCGAACAATTTTACTCCCGGAATCGTTTTCGAAGAAAGCATGTTCGCAGTTCGCGCATTTGTGGACGGTGTCCAGCTTTCCTCACATGATTGTCGGACGAGTCGTCAAAATGGTACAAACTTAGGATGCAGGGCGGAGACAAGCCGCGACTCCTCTTCGACTCGGTTCTACTCGGCGTTATCGGCGCCCTGGGCGCGCAGATTTTTATGTGGATGCTGCGTCTCTCCCAGTATTTCTTCCTGACCTGGATTGCCGGTTATCGTCCGCCGGGACTTCCCGAAGAGGGCGGCGTACTTCGGGTGGTGATTGGTCCCCATGGATTGTGGCTCGTGCCGGTAGCTACGACATTGGGCGGGCTGATCTCCGGCGCTCTCGTTTACGGTCTGGCGCCGGAGACCGAGGGCCACGGTACGGACACCGTCGTAAAAGCGGTGCACTACACCGGATCGGTATTGAGAGCGCGCGTGGCGCCGGTGAAGATGCTGGCGTCGGCAATCACGATCGGGTCGGGCGGATCCGCGGGCCGCGAAGGTCCGATAGCGCTGATCGCCGCCGGTTTCGGCTCGGTGTACGCGTCACTGCTGCATCGGCCCGAAAGAGAAAGGCGGCTTTTGGTCTTGATGGGAATGGCGGGCGGACTCTCCGCGATTTTCCGCTCGCCCATCGGCACGGCCATCTTCGCGGTGGAAGTTTTGTATGGGGGCATGGACTTCGAGGCTGATGCCCTCATTTATTGCATGCTTGCCGCTATTGTGGCCTATGCCGTGAACGGGTGGTTTGTGGGATGGCGGTCTTTATTTCAGGTGCCAGCGCGCGTTTTGTCCGCTACCGGACTGGTAGAGTACGGCTGGTACGCGGCGTTGGGAATCGCGAGTGGCGTGGTGGCGACAATCCTTCCTGAAGTCTTTTATCGAATACGGGACGCGTTTGTGGCGTTGCGAGTTCCCGCGTGGATCAAGCCGGCAATCGGCGGTTTAGGATTGGGATTGCTGGCGCTGCGCTTGCCGCAAGTGCTGGGTGGCGGATACGGCTGGATTCAGGAAGCGATTGACGGCCGCCTGGCATTGCATTTACTCCTTGTGCTGCTTGTTGCAAAAATAGTGGCATTGTCGCTCACCGTGTCGTCGGGCGGTTCGGGCGGCGTTTTTGCTCCGAGCCTTTACGTGGGGGCGATGCTGGGCGGAGCTTTTGCTGGAATTTTTCACCACGATTCTGCGGGGCTGGTGATCGTGGGGATGGCGGCGGTTTTCGGAGGCGCGGCGCGAGTCCCCATTGCGACCTTGCTGATGGTTGCGGAGATGACCGGCGGCTACCAGCTTCTGGTTCCCGCGGGGCTGGCGGTGATGCTGAGCTACCTGATTCAAATCAATCTCTCATCGCTTTGCAAGTACGGGAGCTTGTACGAGGCTCAGGTGGCCGGAAGAGCCGACTCGCCGGCGCACCGAGCTGAAAATGTGCGAATTGCAGTGCGGCTGCTGGAACAGGGCAAGGTTTCGCTACCGCCGCAGATGAATCATCTGCATCTGGCTGCGCTCTTGCAATCGGGGGTCGCCTTGGATCTTCCAGATGGCTCGCAGTTGATGATCGGCACACTGCGGCCTGAGAGTCCCTGGGCGGGAAAGCAGATTCAGTCGCGCGTTCTCAGCGGGCGCGCTGCCGACGCCAAAATCGTAGCCATCGTGCGCGGCAAGTCGGTGCTGCTGGCGCGGCCCGATACGCTATTGCAGCCCGGCGACCGGCTGCTGCTGATCGCTCCGCAGGAGGCTCAGGACGAGTTGCAAAAGCATCTCGCGCGAGCGAGCGCAGCCATTCCCCAGACGACTGCTGCCACCGCTCCGTAGCCGTTTTCGAACTTAAAGCATGCGGCCCCCGAGAAATGAATGGCTGTCTCGCAAGTGCTTCTCGTTGCCGTTGGCGGTGCTCATGCTGGTTCAGCACCTAGCCCGTAAATCATCAGCGCCCACGCCCGCGGTAACGCTGTTTGTCCGGCTGGCGGCGTTAACAGCATCGTCACTGACGCTTCGGCGCGCAGGCATTTTGGCGAATGAGAAGAAGTACGCATACCACAAGCAGGAATATGCAAAGCAGGGACGGATCGACAACCGATTTCCGGAAATCCTTACCTTGGGAATAACTCGCGAACTGATAACGGGCAGGAAGGGACACATTGAGAGCTTCCAGCGTAGACCGGTCGGCAATCGGCATACGAACCGTGAGTTGCGGGGCAGGTGAATCGGGGTAGGCAGCCTTTAGAATCTCAGGATGGCCGTCTATGTACTGCAGTGTCCCGCCCAAAGATCTGGTACACCCGGCAACGACATCTTCCGTTATAACCGACTTAGCGTCGTTTGCTCTTTTGTATGAAAACAGCCACCCATCTACGTCCGGGCGGGCACCCGGGTAATGCGGGAATAAGCTTTTGATTCCATCCAATCGTTCGACAAGATAAGCGGGGCTGCCATGCACATCCACACGGGCAGAATTACACGCATTTCTGACAGATTCGTGGAGTAACTGGTTCCAGTAGTTCGCGTCGCTCAGCTTTGCAAGAATTGCCTTGTCGCTGCACGACGGCTTCACTTGGAGGGAAACCCACCGTCCGCCAAAATACCCAAGCAGCCCTGCCGCTGCGAGAACGATCTTGTCTTGTTCGCCGAACCTACTGGCGTATCCGGCGGCTCCGTGGTGTTTTACGAAGCTGAAACCAGTCGTAAGGGCCACGATCATGCCCGCTTTCTCTACGTCGCTAGAATCCGCGCCTTGAGAATACACCGGTTGGCCTTGCTCTAGAAGTGTCGCGCGGGCATCAGTGGGGGCATACGAAGCATATATCTGCTGTTTGCATTGATATTGGTACAGGGCCTGTGGCGGCCAATCGGGACTGGAAGCCTTGATACTATGAATCGCAATGATACTGTGGATCGCAATAGAATCGATATCGTTGGGGTGGCATTCTCTTCGATATCTCCAACCATCCAGATAGCCCCACGAGAAAACGAAACAAATCACGCAGATCAAGATGACCGAGAACCGCTTCGCTTTGTCGTTCAGCATAAAGAGAGCCACCGAGCAGGTCCACTATTTGCCGCGGCTTGATTTGCGCGAAGGGCAACCCACATATTCTTCGTCCGAGAGTGCGTCAGATATTCCTCGATGAGTCCGCCGCACCCCTATTGCGCAGGCCCGGCCAGCAGGCGCTTGAGCGCTTCCATCGCCTTGCCGAATTTCTCCCAGTCCCCCTGCTGCATTGCCTTCTGGGCCTCGTCGAACTGCGCCCGCGCCTGGCCCAATTCCGGTTGCCCGCGCGGCGCCGGTGCAGCGTTCTGGGGTTGCTGCGTCCCGAAGACGGATTGGATTGCCTCATCGAGTGTAGGCTCCATCGCCACTTTGTCCGCCGAAATCACGATTACGCGCTTGAGTTGTGGGAAGTCGGTGCCTTCCGCCGTGAGGTAAACCGGCACCACGTAGAGAAAGGAGTTCTCGATCGGTACCGCGATCAGGTTTCCGCGAATGACTCGCGACCCTTTTTGGTTCCACAGGGTCAATTGCTCGGAGATCGTGGTGTTCTGATCGATCATCGCCTCAATTTGCATCGGGCCGTAGATCAGCTTCTCCTTGGGAAGTTGGTAAAAGAGCATCTTCCCGTATTCGGGGAAATCGCACCTGGCGGCCATCCAGGAGATCATATTATCCCGCTTCTGAGGCGTGAAAGGAGTCATGAGAAGGTACTCGAGCCGGTCGCTTCCGGGGAGCTTCATCAGGATATAATAGGGCTGCATGGGCGCGACCGTTCCCCCGTACGTCTCGTTGGGGAACACCCAGAGGTCCTCCCGGTTATAGAAGACTTGCGGAACCGTCATGTGGAATGTCCTGTACTGATCGGCCTGGATGGAGAAGAGATCCTCCGGATAACGCAGATGCGTTTTCAGATCCGGCGAAAGCTGGTTCAGGTCCATGAAAACGCCCGGAAAAGCCCGCCGGTAGACCGCCAGGACGGGATCGTTCGGATCCATGACGTAAAACCGGACGGTTCCGTCGTACATGTCGACAACGACCTTTACGGAGTTTCGAATATAGTTCAGCCCGTCCTCAAAGGCCGCCGTGTGAGGACTGGAGTAGGGAAAGTGGTCCGAGACGGTGTAGGCATCCTGGATCCAGTACAGTTTGCCCCCGCTCACCACGGCGTAGGGATCCTGGTCGAGGCGTAAGAACGGAGCGATCTGCTCCACACGCTCCTGAACGCGCCTCCAGATCTGAATCCGGCT
>Ga0182018_10005473_pt1 | contig 10211 bp, 9 predicted proteins | sample 812P2MmetaG_FD_120490 | JGI IMG/M metagenome (GOLD analysis project Ga0182018, IMG submission 120490) | Permafrost microbial communities from Stordalen Mire, Sweden - 812P2M metaG | ecosystem: Environmental > Terrestrial > Soil > Wetlands > Permafrost | place: Sweden: Stordalen | collected... | reverse complement strand
CAGCATTTCGATTCGAGCCATCCACCCGCGAAGAATAGCTCGTGTTCCCGCTCGTGGATGTGAGGTGGGGGCTCCGTGCCGGGCCGTACCTTGACTTCCATGAATGCAAAGCGCCCATTTGTTTCGTTACCCTTCGCCAGAAGCGTAATCACCTCGCCCATGTAATTGATCGTAGAGTCGACATTAACGGCGCGTGCGAAGGCCGTCGGCAACAGCTGTTCTTCAACCTGCATCATTACTTCACCTCCATGGAATTGCTCATTGTTGGTATTGCTCATTGTTCGCTCCAGGTTCTTTCTCAAGAGATCGTCTACACTTTGCATCGCATTCTCCGTTCCGGGCCGACCGCCCGCTATATCTGAGCCAAGCCGCCATCGACGAACAACTCGATGCCGGTTACGTAGCTGGCGTCCTCGGAGGCCAAGAACAAGACAGCCTTCGCAATTTCATCCGCGGTGCCGGGACGGCCCAGGGGAATATTGCCGATCGAGCTCTGTACAAACTGATCGACCTGTTCCTGCGTCATCCCGAGCGAGGTGTTATAGCCTGGCGTCGGGATGATGCCTGGACTGATTGCATTCACCCGGATCCCGCGCTCCTTGAGATCTACGGACCAGGTGCGCGCAAACGACCGGACCGCAGCCTTGGTCGCGCTGTAGACGCTGAAGGCTGGACTGCCCGTGATGGAAACTATCGATGCGTTCAGTACGATCGATCCACCCGGTTGCAATAACGGAAGCGCCTTCTGCACGGTAAACAGCAGCCCCCTCACGTTTACGTCAAATTGCTTGTCAAAATGTTCTTCACTGATTTGCCCAAGCGGAGCGAACGCGCCGGTACCGGCATTGGCAAAGACGATGTCGAGCTTGCCCTTCTGCTTCTTCACCGTTGTATACAGTTTGTCGAGGTCGGCTATCTTTGAGACGTCGCTCTGGACGCCCGTCACGTTTTGGCCAATCTCGCTCACGGCAGTTTCCAGTTCGCTTTGCCGGCGTCCAGTGATGAACACGTAGGCGCCTTCATCGACGAACCGTTTTGCTGTCGCCAAGCCAATTCCGCTGCTGCCGCCTGTAATCAGTGCTGTCTTTCCTTCAAGCTTTCCCATATTCATTTCCTTTCACCGTGTTGGAGAAGCACTTGATCTACCACTCTGCCCTTTTTGCGCGAAGGTGAGTGCAAGAGATTGAATGCAAGGGAACAATCAACGGGCCATAAGGCAGAAGTTGTAGCGATGCACTCCCTCACAGTGTCAGTGTGCTGGACGGTTTCGTCGGAAGCATAGTCATCTGCAGCCCGGTATGTTCGCTTGACAAGTTACACTCCCCGTCGTTTAGCCTGAACAAATCACATCCTGCAGTGTTGGCCGGCCCGATTTCCACGGAGCGATTCGGGAGGGACCAGAGAGGCATGCATTTCAATGGAACGGCTACTCGGCTGATTGGAGTTGCAATGACAGAACCCGATAACGCAGGATTAGCTGAAACCGAAAAGAACCACCTCGACGATCCGCAATCTCCCACTCAGGTCGAAGAGCAGTTGCGACGCACCCAGTATTACCTAACGGAGGCGGAAAGATTAAGCCACTCGGGTAGCTTCGTATGGGATGTTCGTCGCCCGGGACCCCTCTACTGGTCACCCGAGATGTGCCGAATCCACGGGCGCGATCCGGCACAAGGTCCTCCGCTTTTTGAAGAAGACCGTGCACTCCAGTCTCCCGAGGATTGGGCGGGGCTTGCTGGCAGCCGCGGAAAAGTCGGCGCGAGACAAAACCGACATCGATTACGATTCCCAACTATTCTTTCCTGATGGGTCGACCAAGAATATTCGAATCGTAGCTCATCCCGTGGTCAATTCAGCCGGTGATGTAGTGCAGTTCATCGGCACGACGATAGATGTTACTGAACAGCATCGGGCAAAAGCAGCGCTGGAAGGCGCATTAACTGAGATCAAGAAATCAGAACTACGCCTTCGAACCATTATCGACACAATCCCGGCGATGGCTTGGTGCGCAATGCCTGATGGCTTTGCGGAGTTCCACAATCAGCGCTGGCTGGACTACACCGGCCTCTCCGACGAGGAGGCGCGAGGATGGGGTTGGAAAACTGCGATTCATCCCGAGGATTCGAAAGACGCTGTAGACGATTGGCGTGACATCATAGCCTCAAAAAAGCCCGGCGAAGGCGAACGTCTCATTCGGAGGTTTGACGGAGAATATCGCCGGCATATGTACCGTGCCGAGCCATTGATGGATGAGCAGGGAAACGTCGTTCGATGGTACGGCACCATCATCGATATAGAAGACCGCAAACGTGCTGAGGACAGACTCCGATCCAGTGAACAGAACTTTCGTCTGATCGTCAACAGTATTCCCGGCCTGGTGTGTACCTTGACGCCGAGTGGCGAAATTGAATTCGTCAATGATCAAACATTGGAATATCTTGGTAAGCCACTTGACGAGTTGAAGAACTGGGTTTTGTCGGACGCCGTTTATCCCGACGATCTTCCTGAAGTAATTACAACCTTGAAAACTTCGATCGAAACCGGCCAGCCGAGTGATGTTGAACTCCGCCTTCGCCGTGCCGATGGTATATATCGCTGGTTTTTGCTACGCCGCCTGCCGCAACGCGACAATCACGGCCCTATCATTCGTTGGTATACGCTGCTCACCGATATTGAAGACCGAAAGAGGGCGGAAGACAAGATCCGGCGGAGCGAAACGGAGCTTCGACAGATCTTGGATTTGGCGCCGCAGTACGTCGTCGTATTGGCCCCTGATCGCACTCGTCTGTATGCCAATCAAATGATGCTCGACTATCTGGGGCTCACCCTTGATGAGTGGCGGATCTCCGATCGTCACGAGTATTTCTATCCGGATGATTTAGACCGCGTGGTTCGCGAAACTCGGGATAAATTTGTGGGCGGTCTCCCGCACGAATGCGAAGCACGTTTTCTGGGAAAAGACGGAAAATATCGCTGGTTTCTTTTGCGCTGGAACCCGCTACGTGATGAACAAGGATGCGTCACACGTTGGTATGCCGCAGGGACCGATATTGACGATCACAAGCAGGCTCAGCAGCGACTTCAGAACGAGAACATTGCGTTACGCGAAGAAGTCGACCAGGCATCAATGTTCGAGGAGATCGTCGGTTCCTCTGCTGTACTCCGGCGGGTCCTATCGCAAGTGGCGAAGGTGGCGCCCACGGATTCCACGGTTCTAATTCTTGGCGCGACTGGAACAGGAAAGGAATTAATTGCGCGCGCAATTCATAATCGATCGAGTCGTTCAACTCGTGCATTCGTCCGAGTGAATTGTGCGGCGATTCCACAATCTTTGATCGCGTCCGAACTCTTTGGACACGAGAAGGGTGCCTTCACCGGAGCAACACAGCGACGTTTGGGACGGTTTGAACTGGCGCATGAGGGAACGATCTTCCTGGACGAGGTTGGAGAGCTTCCAGCCGAGACGCAGATAACTCTCTTACGGGTGCTCCAGGAGCGAGAATTCGAACGCGTGGGAGGAAGCCAGCCGATTTCAGTAGACGTGCGAGTGTTGGCAGCGACCAACCGGAACCTGAATGCTGCTGTTGACTCGGGAAGCTTCAGGCAAGATCTCTTCTACAGACTCAATGTCTTTCCAATCGAGATTCCGCCGCTTCGGGAACGCAGCGATGACATTCCGGTGTTGGTAGAGTACCTGGTTGAGCGCTATGCAAAGAAAGCCGGGAAAAAGATCACAAATATAACGAAGAAGACGTTGGAATTATTTCGGGCCTATGCCTGGCCGGGAAATATTCGTGAGTTGCAGAATGTGGTCGAGCGAGCCGTTGTTTTGAGCGACGGCGATACTTTCTCGGTGGATGAGAGCTGGCTGGAACGTAAGCAGCCTCCCGAATCGCCGAGATCAGGTATGGTGGGCAAAGGGTTCTTACGGCTGGACGCAGATCGAGAGAGGGAAATAATCGAAGCAGCCCTAGCTGAGACCGGCGGGCGGATCGCGGGGCCATCTGGAGCAGCTGCCAAGCTTGGAATTCCTCGTCAAACTCTCGACTCCAAGATCAGTATCCTAGGAATCAAAAAAAACCGCTTCAAGTCTGTTTGATTAGAGTTCTACAGTCCCCATTCTTCTGACCCAAGACAAGCGTATATCAAGGTACCGCGTCGCACCCACGATTTTGCAGTGGGTCGAAATTATGGGCCCGCCGAGATCGTGCCGAAAATCAGAATGTTCTGATTATCAGAATTAATCTTTAAGAATAAAGCCTTTACATTCAATGTGTTTGCAAGTGGACCGTCGGGTGCATATTCAGAATGCGATGACGTTGAGGATAGCAAAGAGATCAGATGGAGTTCGCACCGTTTTCAAACTTAGCGGTCGAATTCGATCCGGAGATATCGAGGGATTACGCAGCCACATGGGCGGTCACACGGTAGGAATCGTCCTTGATCTCGAAGAGGTGACGCTCGTCGATGTTGAGGTGGTTCGCTTCCTGGGAATGTGTGAAGCGGAGGGCGTCGAACTGGTGCATTGTTCGCCCTATATCCGCGAGTGGTTTTTGAGAGAACGGGCTTCCGATGAAAATAACTAAGAATAGAGTGAGGTGGGCATATGAACAGCGAAAACACGGCAGTTTTAGGTGAGCATAGCGGGATGGCCTTCCCCTATGACGATGCGTCGCTGGGGACCGGGTCACCGGATATGAGCGCCGAGATCCCCCCGGCACTCTTGACGCCCTACCGGTTCACCGAGGAGCACGAACATGAAGGTAAGGGCTTTGAAGGTATCGTCGGATCAAGTGCAGCACTGATGGAGGTGCTGGATCTTGTTCGCACGGTGGCACCCACGGATTCGACAGTCCTGATCGAGGGTGAAACGGGGACCGGCAAAGAACTCATTGCGGGAGCTATTTATGCCCAAAGCAGGCGACGCGATCGACCGTTTGTGAAACTGAACTGCGCTGCGATTCCTTTGGGGTTACTCGAGAGCGAGCTTTTCGGCCACGAGAGGGGTGCCTTTACAGGAGCAGTGGTTCGGAAGATCGGCCGCTTCGAGGCAGCGGACCGCGGCACGCTCTTCCTGGACGAGATCGGCGATATTCCCCTAGAGCTGCAAGCGAAACTCCTGCGCGTATTACAGGAAGGAGAGTTCGAAAGGCTCGGCAGCAACCAGACTCAGCGAGTGAACGTGCGTTTGGTCGCGGCAACCAATGGGGACCTGTTAAAGCTGGTCTCCGAGAAACGGTTCCGCAGCGATCTTTACTACCGACTCAATGTGTTTCCGATACCTGTGCCACCACTGCGTGATCGCGCGGAAGACATCCCCTTACTCATAAGGCATTTTGTTAACAAGTACGCAGAGAGGATGCAAAAGCGCATTGATGAGATACCGCTGGGGGCGATTGATGCAATGGGTGATTATTCATGGCCGGGGAATATTCGTGAGCTACAGAACTTCATCGAGCGCAGCGTCATCTTGACGACCGGGAAAACCCTACGTCCTCCTCTCGAAGGATTGAAGCAGCCTTCCGAAAGTGACTCTGTGGAAGCTATCACGCTCGAAGAGGCTGAGCGGGATCACATTTGCAAAACGTTGAAAAAGACGAACGGCATCGTCGCCGGATCGCATGGAGCCGCCGCCCGATTGGGGATGAAACGCTCCACTTTGTACTACTACATGCAAAGGCTGGGAATCGCGCGCTCCAAGAATTCCTGGTTTACGTGTGACAAGCGCCCAAACCAGCGAATGCACCAAGAAAACTAGAAAGACGGATTCTCCGCGGCATCGTCCAACGGTTTAACAGAAAGGTGTCTTTGTGCCTGTAGCTGGGTTGAGTACTCGACCTCACTCGAACTGCTCAGTGGCGGCGAAAAGGGTGATTGGTGGCAATTCGAGACTTCTCATCGTTGCATGTGTTTTCACCGCGGTGGGTGGGTACACGGATGCTTACTCGCTTCTCGCTCACGGTCATGTCTTTGCAAGTGCGCAGACGGGAAATGTCGTTTTCTTCTCAATCTACGCATCCGGAGGAAATTGGGCGCAGGCTGTGCGGCATTTGCCACCCATTGCGGCATTTGCCTTTTAGGGGTGGCAGTCGCCAAGCTACTAGGTGTGCGGTTGCACAAGCATTCCTTTCACGCGACTTTGCTCTGTCAAGCGCTTGAGCTTTCGATGCTGACGGCTCTTAGTTTCGTCGGGTATTGCTTGCCAGACTCTTACGTCGTTCCGATGATTTCCTTCGTCGCAGCCATTCAAAGCACCAGCTTTAGTGCGGTCGAGCCGTGGTCGTTCAACTCCGCGATGACCACCGGCAATCTTCGGGATGCAACTTCGGGTTTGGCTTTATGGATCGTTGGTCGTGGCACCATGGAGGACCATGACAAAGGCGTCGCCTTGAGTTTGATCTGCTTGTTCTTTCTCATGGGTGCTTTGTGCGGAGGCATCTACACGAGGCTAGATCAAAAGCATGCCCTCGTTCCTTGTGCAGGGATGGTGGCGGTCGGATTTTTGCTCACCTGGAGAGAGCGCTTAAGTGGCAGACGCCCTATTGCTTGAGGAACTATGCACCTCACTGCGACCTCTCCTCCACTTCCTCTACTGCCGGTTGCGAGGCTGCCGACCACTCCAGCAACGTTCCCATGCACGCGGAGAAACTGTGTATTCGTCATTGAGAGGCCGGGGACTTGAGAGCCTCAAAGCGATTTTGTTTTGATTCGAAATCGTCCCAACATCACGCTGTCAGGACTATTGACATGCCCGTCCATTCGGCTGGACGCCACTGCAACCAGTGACTGTAGTGTTGGATGATTCCATCGCCATTACCTGCAGTCCAGAAATTGTTCTCATAGTCAATGGTGCGGCCGTGCGTGACATTGAGAACGACTTTCCAATCACCGAAGGTATTCACCACATTGCCATCGGGATCGAATTCAAATACAAGGTGGCGCCTGCTGTCCAACTTCCGCTTCCTTGTCTGTCAGGTCATCGCGATTAGCGACGAAGGCGTGATCCTGTGCGCCCACGCACACACCTCTGACTTGTCCGATTACCCATTTCCCAGGCGAGAGTTTCGGCCAATTGGGATCGACAACGAATCTCGAACCGTCGTCCTGTGCCCGCGCCAGCAGACTATTCCCAAGGCAGCGACGAGGCCTATGCAAAGCCAAGTCTTTACGAAACACCCTATCTGTTTCTTCATTGCGCCTCATTTCTCAACATTACTTGCGTGCGATAGCCGACATCTCGATGTGAGCACCCGAAGATAGCTTGGCGACCTGCACGGTCGTTCTAGAGGGAAAGGGATTCTTGAAGTACTCTTTATAGAGGGCGTTCACTTCCTGGAACTGCGACATGTCGTCCAGATAGATCTGAACCGAAATGACGTCAGAGTAGTTCATGTGCGCGTCGTTCAGAACGTGTCCGACATTTTCCAAACAGTTTCTGGCCTCTTGGCTGAGGTCGCCGGGCAATGCATGGGTTTTGGGGTCCGTTCGCTGCAGACCAGAGACGTACAGTGTGTCCCCAGCCAGTATTCCAGGACTGTAAGGCGTGCCATCGGGGACCAGTTCAGCGCCGACGGGAGTGTTACCGGACTTCGTCGACGCAGAAAAGAGCAATAAGGAAGCTGCAAACAAGCAGCCAATCAACTTCTCCATCAGAGTATCCTCTCTTCCTCGATCGTAGAATTCCGTTCCTTCGGACTGTCCGTCGATCGCGATTGCTTTGGTCGGCAGCTTTAGTCCACATCACCTTGCAGCCTTAGTGCACGTGCCAAATGGTCTTGAATCTTTGGCAGGGTTTCTTGTGCAAACGCCCTCAGATCAGGATCTGCGCCATTCGCAATTTCATATTCATAAAGAGCGGTGTTAGCCCTCTGGTAATTGATCTGTCCCCTGACGTAATCGGCGTCAAACGTGTCGCCGGTTTCATGCTGAAGGCTAGAAACCATCGTGGCGTACGCGGCTTTCAGAAGTGTGGGCGGCGGTACGGGCGCCTTGTTTTTCAGAATCGCCAGCAGTGCGTTATTTACAGTGATGTGGGAACTCACCATCAAATCCGCGTAGCTCCGAATGGTTTGGGTCGTCCCCTTGGTTTCGGCAAGCCGACCGGAATCAACCTGAAACGGAGTCCCGAGCGATGTTTGGGTAACGAAGTACGTGTCGGCCGGCCCGAGCGAGGCGCCGGGTGCACCTGCCGCCGGTGTCTCCGCGGCCGGGGCGCCGGTTATAAGTAGGAGAAGAATGGCGAAGAGGGCGATCTGCCGGCGTCCGGTGATGGACACGTAGGCGCCTTTATCGACGAACCGTTTTGCTGTCGCTAAGCCGATTCCGCTGCTGCCGCCCGTAATGAGCGCTGTCTTTCCTTCAAGTTTTCCCATATTCATGCCCTTCTAAAATCTAGTCATCAAAAGTCAGGCCGTCCGTCTGAATCAGCACTCGCACCACGGGGTCGACTCTTGCATTCCTAGTTTTGGGCCCACGAAGATCCGCCTTCGTGTAGCCTGAATGGTCTCAACCTTCACCAGAGTGGAGAAGCACTTGATCTACCACGCCGCCCCTTTTGCGCGAAGATGAGTGCAAGAGATTGAATGCAAGGAAACAATCAACGGGGCGTGAGGCAGAAGTTGTAGCAATTTACTCCCTGAGAGTGGCAGCGAGTTGGACGCCTTCGTCGGACCGCGGGCATCGGCCTATGCCTGGCCGGGGAATATTCGTGAGTTGCAGAATGTGGTCGAACGAACCGTCGTTTTGAGCGACGGCGACACTTTCTCGGACATGCAAGACGCGGAGAACAATCTAATCTACGAGGTTTGGAGTGAGAGTCCGGAGTCGGTCATGAGGAACCAGATGAGCAAGGCTTGTCGCGCAGAATTCGAGAAAATGATTGTCGACCTCGAGATTGACCGAACTCCAAGTGGTGGTCCACCACCGCAGAATGAAAGAAAATCTGAATTCCTGGAGCGATGAGCACTCCAGCGATTCCCCGCCGTCGGCTAATTCAGAGCAGCCCTGCCGATCCTATCTAAAATCTTCGTGGCCGCCACAAAGCGGTTCACATGCACGCAGGGAAGCTGTGTAGTTCGTCATTGAGAGGCCGAGGACTTGAGAGCCTCAAAGCGGTGTTGTTTGATTCGAAATCATCCCAACATCACGCCTGTCAGGACTGTTGACATACCCGTCCATTCGGCTGGACGCCAATGAGACCAGCCGCCACCTTATCTGGCGTCTCCCCATACAGTTAAGCGGCTGGGAATATTAGGGTTCCACACAACCTGTTGTCTCTCCAGTGGATCGGCAACCACCGTGCTCTTGTGCAAGAAGGGAAAGAAACATTCAGAGGAGGACCACAAATGAATCGGCGTCAATTTGTATCGATGAGTGCTATGGGGGCGGCTTTGGGAGTTTCCGGGACCATACCGGTGATTGGCCAGACAGTCGGCAAGGACCAATTCCATCAGCCCTGCGAACCTTTATCACTGCTCCCGGTGCCGCCTTCAGAAAGCACAACCCGGAGTCTCTTCCCTGGGTTTACCTCACATTCGGTGAAGACAGACGGCGCGGTCATCAACGTACTAAAGGGCGGAGAAGGCCCTCCCCTCCTTCTCATTCATGGTCACCCTGAAACGCACGTTACGTGGCACAAGATCGCCGCGGACTTGGCTCGCGAGTACACGGTTGTTCTACCCGATCTGCGCGGCTACGGCGATTCCAGCAAGCCCGACGGCGGTGAGCGTCAGGTCAACTACTCCTTCCGAGCGATGGCTCAGGATCAGGTGGAGACGATGCGGCACTTCGGCTACGAGCGGTTCTTTGTAGCGGGTCACGACCGCGGCGCTCGTGCTGCACATCGTCTTTGCCTCGATCACCCGGACACCGTACTCAAGGTCTGCGTTATGGACATTGTGCCGACCCTCACGATGTACAACGGCACCAATAAGGAATTCGCTACACGTTATGTTTGGTGGTTTCTCCAGATCCAGCCATTTCCTATGCCCGAGCACATCATCGGGCTAGACCCGGAATACTACCTAAGGGAACATCTGGGCGTTCAGGGAAAGACGCCCGGCGCAGTAACTCCGGAGGCTATGGCAGAATATCTTCGATGCTACTGCTGCAGCGGCACGATCCATGCCGCATGCGAAGATTATCGTGCGGCTGCCGATATCGATCTCGAGATGGATGAGGCGGACGACAAGTCCGGCCGCAAGATAACCGCT
>Ga0182018_10005471_pt1 | contig 10213 bp, 9 predicted proteins | sample 812P2MmetaG_FD_120490 | JGI IMG/M metagenome (GOLD analysis project Ga0182018, IMG submission 120490) | Permafrost microbial communities from Stordalen Mire, Sweden - 812P2M metaG | ecosystem: Environmental > Terrestrial > Soil > Wetlands > Permafrost | place: Sweden: Stordalen | collected... | reverse complement strand
GGACGAACAGGACCCGGAGCTGCCCCTAAAACTCTTGGCGGAAGCCGAGGGCATTCTCGCGTGGGCGGTTGCGGGCGCCGTGCGATGGTATGCCGAAGGACTGGGCAAACCTTCCGACGTGCAACAGGCCGGCGAGTCGTGGCGGGCGCAGTCAGACCATATCGGGCGATTCCTTCAAGAAACCTGCATCACCGGCGAGTACGCGCAAGCGAAAGCGCGGCAGTTGTATCACGCCTACAAGGCATGGACGGAAGAAACAGGCGAGCACCCGGTTACGGAAACCGCATTCGGGCTGCGAATCGTGGAGAACTTCCCTAAGAAGCATACAAAGGCTGGCACGGTCTACGAAGGAATTGGGTTGAAAACCGATGGAAAGATGACGGGTGACGGGTTGTGACGACACTTTCCCAAAACTTTTCTTGCTGTTCCTATATGGGAACTTTTGGAGAAAACACGTCAAAACCCGTCACCAGGTGTAATCCGTCACCGCGCGCCGCCGGAACGATAGCGCAACAAACGGTCTACGGGCGCGCCGCGGGAGGCCGGGCATGAGCGGCAAGGCGGCGAAGTCTAGGCGGCATTTCAGCGAACGGGCAGCAAGCCCGAGGGATTGCCTGCGAACGCGGCAGGCCCCGGCCGACTGCCCGACGTGCGGGGCCGCGGGCGTTACAATGCGGCATACGCCATTGCGCCAGACTGGAACCGGATGCGCGAACTGCTGTCCATGCTGCCGGCTACCGGGACAGTTGGGCGATTGTCTCCTGGACAGGCGGGAGGCGGAGCGATGAACGGCGCCCGGCAATCGGCGCGGCCAGAATTCCCAAGACGGACGGGGGGCAGCACACCATACCCGACTGCCCGGCAGTTGCGCCAGGGGCAGCCAGCGAGCGCTGGGAGGTGTTCTGCGCATGACGCGAAAGAGCGCGCGTGGCCCAAGATGGCCGAGTCTTCGTCATGCAAGGGAACCGTTACATGACGGACGCCTTGCGCGCGGCGCCCTGTATCGCGCGCCGGCTCTCAGGGGGAAGCTGTGCGAAGTACAATTCCAACGCGTCTTCAACAATCTGCCAAGCGGGACGGCTTTCAACGGATGCCATCACCTTCAGTCGGTTCCGCACGGCAGGCCGGATCGTTACGAGCAACTTCGGATAGTCCCGGATGCGTTCCGGCTCACCTTTTTTACCTGAACCCTCGGGGGGCCGTCCCAGGCGTTTGCTCTGTTTCTCGCTCATCAACAAAATTATATAACAAACCTCTTGTACTTTGCTATATAACAAAGTACAATGAAGTCATGAGGGCAATCGGCTACGTCAGAGTGAGCACAGAGAAGCAAGCGGATTTCGGCGTTTCGCTGGAAGCGCAGACGGCGAAGGTTCAGGCTATGGCCGTGGTGCAAGGCGCGGAACTGGCGGAAATCATCATTGACGCGGGCGAGTCCGCGAAGTCCCTGAACCGTCCGGGCATGGCGCGGCTTCTTTCCCTGGTGGACGCCGGCGCGGTGGATACCGTCATCATTGCGAAGCTGGACCGGCTTACCCGAAGCGTGAAGGACCTTGCCGAACTGTTGGAGCGGTTCACAAGGCGCGGCGTGTCCCTGGTGAGCGTGGCCGATTCCCTCGACACGCGGAGCGCGGCCGGCCGACTGGTGCTCAATATCATGGTTTCCGTTTCCCAGTGGGAGCGGGAAGCTATCGGGGAACGGACGCGGGACGCCATGCACCACAAGCGGGCGAACGGTGAGCGGGTGGGGACGGTCCCCTTCGGGTACCACACGGCCGCGGACGGTTTGCACCTTGAACCGGACCCGGCGGAGCAAGGTATCCTGTCCCGCATCCGGGGACTGAAGGCGGCGGGCCGCACCACCCGGCAGATTGCGGACGAACTGAACCGGCAGGGCTTCACCACCCGGCGCGGGACGGCATGGCGGTTTCAGTATGTGGCGGAAGCACTCCGGGCGGCATAGGTGGGCGGCATGGGGTTTTGTAGGTTTTGTAGGTGCGGTATGACGGGAAGCGCCAAGATTTGAGCGTGGTGGCGTTTCAGTATGCGGCGGGCCGCATGAAACTCGGTGAGGTATTAGGATCTAAACCATGAGCTGGTATCTCGCAAACGAAAACAAGATTCTCGATCAGTTCGCTTCAGGACAAGGGCTCAGCGATCTAAGGAGAGAGATTGAGGCCAACAGATTTCCCGCTCTCCAAGACTTTATCGATGAAGGCGTGACAACGAATATCACGCTGTGCATTGAACAACTGAACCAACTTGTCCAAAAGACCCGTGACGAGAGCGTTAGGGTCACAGCAAAAGGACTCGCCAAGCTGATGCGCGGCCAAATGGTGGCAATCATCACGCAGGGGTTTGGATACGAAGAAGACGAAGAGGAAGGCGAAGCCGGCGAGTCTCTCAATAGCCCACCGGAATCCGCTAAGCCCATCAAGCCAGTGGCACGCAAGGCGAAGAAGAAGGCGGCGCCGAAGAAGAAGCCAGCCGCGCGCAAGGCAAAGAGAAAGGCAGCACCGAAGGGGGATCGGGCATGGTTCGAGCGGAAGGTGGCCGAACTGAAAGCAGAACTGGAGAAGTTGCCGGCGGACCGGCAAGAGCAACTGAGGCCCGAACTGGAAGACATAGGGGACCGGAAGCATTGACGGCGGGGCGGACTGCTGAATCGTTTGGTGGGAGCGGGAGCGTTGACCGGGAACGCAACGGTCCACGAAGACGGCGGAGCGGCGCTGGAACCGGCGGTAGGTGGCGGTTCCAGAAATTCACCGCAGTATCGGCACTGATTAGCTTCTGCCGGAATCTTCACAGCACAGAAGGGACAACGCTTTGTTGCCTCTGGCACAACGAGTGGCGCCGTGTGAACGCGATTTGCAGGCTCAGGGTCCGCATGATCGTCAGTTGAGGAGACCAGGAATCACAGCCCTCTAACGGTAGGCCGTGGGCGACGCCCTCCGTGACAGCCGTTTTCAGTTTCGCGGGAATGTTTCAGAATATTTCACCGATCCATTTGGCGGACCACATCTTTCCAGAATGTTTCAGTTGTTTGCCCGCGTGTCCACCTCAAGCCGGGCAGCAAACGCCGCAAACACCGGTAGTGGAACATAAAGGAAACGTGACACATTTGACGGCGGATTGGAGCCTAAGTGCTGCATCGTGAGCCACTTTCAGCGTGCAACGGTTGAACTGGTTTTGTTGCACATTGTGCAACGGCGTCCGCGTGTCACAGAAGTGCCATCCGGACCCATAGGGTTGGCCATGGTGGGCCGGCAAGACAAGCCTAAGGGCGCGGGACGTTCCGGATTTGGCTTGCGCCGGCGCGGAAGTGGGGTCTACGATGTCACGGAGGCGCCCCGCGACGGCCTACCGGGTAGGGTGCACGGATGTGAATCGCGCCCACTGGAGGCAAACATGCTAACTCTTCTTACGGAACATGATGTTTCAAAGCAGCTCCGCGTGAGCCTCGGATCGCTGCGGAGATGGCGTATGATCCGCCAGGGTCCGCCTTTCTTCAAAGTCGGTCCGCTGGTCCGCTACCGGCCGGAGGACGTCGAAACCTGGCTTTCAGCCCAACCTACGGGCGGCGGCGCCCAGTCCCAAAGGAAAGCCGCAACCGACCGCTTGTCAGCATAACCGAAGCAGTTTAGAGTATATCCATGCGGCAATCCGAGATCAAACAGTTCACGTCCTGGCTTGGGAAGCGTTCGTACAAGGCGCGTGTGGAGCGTTTCGGGTTAGAGCGGATTCAGGAGATCGCTCGCGAGAATGGAAAGCGCGGCGGGCGGCCAAAGGGCAGCGGCAAGAAGCAGTCGAAGAAAGGCGGTAAAGCGGATGTCCCTCTACAAGCGCGGGGAGGTTTACTGGTACGAATTCCGATTCAACGGCGCACGGGTCCAGGAAAGCGCGCAAACCGGCAACAAAGACGCGGCGCGGCAGATAGAGGCCGCGCATCGGGTCCGGTTGGCGAAGGGCGAAGCTGGAATCAAAGACCGGGTGCGCGTACCCACACTCGCGGACTTCGCGCCGCGCTTTGAAGCGGCGATTGAGACGCTCTGCGGAGACAAGCCGGCCACCGTCGTTTTCTACAAAAAAGAAATGCGGCGGCTGTTGGCGGACGGCGAGCTATCGCCCGCGCGGCTCGACGCCATTGACGAAGCCCTGATTGACGGCTACAAGCAACGACGCGCCCGGCAACCATCACGGCGCGGCCGACCGCTTTCGGTTGCCTCGATTAACCGCGAGCTGGCGACACTGCGGCGCCTGCTGAGGCTGGCGCAAGAGTGGCGGCTGTTGGATCGCATCCCACGTATCCGGCTGTTACGCGGGGAGCACAACCGTGAATTCGTTCTAAGCCACGCAGTTGAACCGAGGTACCTGGCGACGGCGCCTCAACCACTTCGGGACGTGGCGGTTCTGATACTGGAAACAGGCGTCCGGCCCGGTGAGGCTGTGGGCTTGCAGTGGCCGGACGTGCGCCTACAGACGGCGGTCCACGCGAAGCATGGCTATATCGTCATCCGCGGCGGGAAGTCGCGCAACGCGAAACGCAATCTCCGGCTGACCGCACGCGCGGCCGACGTGTTGAAGGCGCGAAAGGCCACCACCAAATCCGCCTGGGTCTTCCCCGGAGAAACCGACGCGGCGGCGTTCCTGGTGTCATCCCTCGATCACCAGCACGACGACGTGCGGACGGCTCTGAAAATGCCCGCTGATTTCGTGATACATTCGTTGAGGCACACCATGTTAACCCGGTTGGGCGAGGCAGGCGCGGACGCTTTCAGCATCATGAAGATTGCAGGCCACAGCAGCGTGACGGTATCGCAGCGGTACGTACACCCAACACCGGAAGGCATGGACCGGGCCTTTGATCGGCTCGAAAGTCACAACGCCGAGAAGTATGGGCAGGTTGAGGCGGAAGCCAAAGCGGAAGCGGCGGGCGGCTCCAGGGTCCCTGCAAATTTCACTACAGTGAAAAAGACGCGTTCCGCAAAATCGCCTCAAGTAGTTGTTTTTAAAGGTACGGGCGCGTAGCTCAATTGGCAGAGCAAGTGACTCTTAATCACTAGGTTGTAGGTTCGATTCCTACCGCGCTCACCAGCAGAATCAATAGATTGCCGATCAATTTGCTTTAGCCTGCGCATGCTTGACAGCAACCGGGTTCATCTTGCGCGATGCGCCAGGCATGCTCCGGGCTGCTTCTGGGCTGCCGGCCGCGCCGGTTCCGGTGTTCAGGACGCCGAGGCTTTCTTGAGAGCAACGGCATTCATGCAATACCGCAGGCCGCTGGGTGGGGGACCGTCCGGGAATACGTGGCCGAGATGCGCGTCGCAGGTGTTGCAGATGGTTTCTACCCGTTTCAGGAAGGCGGGTCCGTCAAAACGGTAGGCAATTGTATTGACTGCCACCGGCTGCGTGAATGAGGGCCAACCTGTGCCGGACTCGAATTTCTCCGAAGCATCAAAAAGAACGGTTCCGCAGCAGAGGCAGGAATAGATTCCGGGCTCAAACCGCCCGCACATCTGCGAACTGAAGGCACGCTCGGTACCCGCTTCGCGGGTTACGCGATAAGCCTCCGGGCCGAGTTGCCGGCGCCACTCCGCGTCCGTCTTGACGACCTTACGATCCGGGGCAGGGTTGCCGGTCTTGGCAAGGTTGAGCACGTCAGGCCAATGCAGCATGAATATATCTTACCGATGATTCGGGAACAGTGACGAGGCTCGGGAATACGGCGGCGCTTCGCGTATCCGCGCGCGCCGGTCCGAACTTGCGGCGCTCACGAAGGGCCACGGTTGGTGGATGTGCGTGGTACTATCTTCAAGAGCCCAATATGAGCGTCGAAATCAAGCGCTGTTTCTTCTGACACGACATCCAGGCGCAGGCCGTGAGCCTGAAAGAGAGCATCGAAGGCCAACTGAAGATTCCCACTCGCATCCGTCTGGGCGGGCCAGGCGCGCTGGACGTTTTCGTTGACGGGCAGAAAATCTATTCCAAGAAGCAGACTGGCCGGCTACCGACCGCGGACGAGATCATTGAGTTGATTCGCGACCGCAAGTGAGGGATGCTGCCCGGCTGTGCGCTGCGCCTGTCCGCGGTGGCGGCGCTGGCCGATGGGCCCTGCTTCCGGCTTTCTGTAATAATCTCAATATGGATGGGCCGCTTTGCGTTCTGGCCGATGCTCCCCGGCAATACCAGGCTCTGCTCGAAGTGTCGCAGTCGGTAGCCTCCCACCGCGATTTGGCCGCGCTGTTCCGGGATCTTGTGGAGCGTCTCCCGCGCGTGGTCAGCTTCGATTCGCTGTGGCTGGTGCTGCACGATCCCGCGCGCAACCGCATGCGGCTGCACGTGCTGGAAGGGCCCACGCGCGAGGCCGCCGAGGAAAGCGCCTGGCCGCTGGAAAGACCCATGGAGGAATCGCCCAGCGGGCTGGTGTGGAGCACGCAGGCGGCGCTGGTGGTCTTCAACCTCGCCGGGGACCCGCGTTATCCGCAGGCTTTTCAGATGTTGCTGGACAACGGCGTCCGTTCGTGTTGCATCCTGCCGCTGACCACGGCGCACCGGCGTTTGGGCGCAGTGGGTTTTGGCTATGCCCTGCCGCACGACTATTCCGAGGCGGATGTCGAGTTCCTGGGACAAGTGGCCCGCCAAATCGCCGTGGCGGTGGACAATGTTCTGGCCCACGAGGAGGCTTGCGAACTGCAGGCCGCGTTGGCCGAGGAACGCGACCGCCTCCGGCTGCTGCTGGACCTGAACAATACGCTGGCGCCGAATCTGAATCTGCGGGAGCTTTTGCGCGCCGTATCCTCCAACGTGAGGCGGGCGATGCGCTGCGATTACACCAGCGTGATCCTGCCGGAACCGGATGGCGTGCTGCTGCGGATTTATGCGCGGGATTTGTCCGAGCTGCCGGAGCCTCTGGCTGAAGAACTGTTGGTGCCGCGGGCAGGCACGCCGGCGGGCATCGTCCTCGAAACGGGCAAGGTGCTGGTGCTGGATGCGGACGAGCTCGCGCGCTTCGATCCGAAGATCAATCCCACGCTGGCATTGGGGTTGAAGTCGGCGTGTTTTCTGCCGCTCGTGGCGCGCGAGCGGCTGCTCGGCACGCTGAATGTCGGCCGGTTTCCGGAGCGGGCGTTCACCCAGGACGATGTGGACTTTCTGCGGCAAGTGGCCAGTCAGGTAGCGCTGGCGGCCGACAATGCGCTGGACTACTATCAGGTGGCGGAATCCAGACAGCGGCTGGCCGAGGAGCGCGTCTATCTGAACGAGGAGATCCGCAGCGGGCAAAACTTCGAGGAGATTGTCGGCTCCAGCGCGGCGCTCAAAAACGTTCTGAAGCAAGTGGCCATCGTGGCGCCGACGGATTCCACCGTCCTGATTCTGGGCGAGACCGGCACCGGAAAGGAACTCATCGCGCGGGCCATCCACAATGTGAGCGCGCGCCGCGACCACACTTTCGTGAAAGTGAATTGCGCCGCCATTCCGCTGGGGCTGCTCGAAAGCGAATTGTTCGGCCATGAGAAAGGCGCGTTCACGGGCGCCATCGCGCGCAAGACCGGGCGCTTCGAAGTGGCGCACCAGGGCACTTTGTTCCTGGACGAGGTGGGCGATATTCCGCCGGAGCTGCAGCCCAAGCTGTTGCGGGTCTTGCAGGAGCAGGAGTTCGAGCGGCTGGGCAGCACGCACACCATCAAGGTCAATGTCAGGTTGGTCGCGGCTACCAGCCGCGATCTGCCGGCCATGGTGGAGCAGCGGGAGTTTCGCGGCGACTTATACTATCGCCTGAACATTTTTCCGCTGGTGGTGCCGCCGCTGCGCGATCGTAGTGACGACATCCCGCCGCTGGTGGAATACTTCGTGGCGCGTTTCGCGGAGCGCCTGGGCCGCAAGATCAGCCGGGTGGACCGGCAGACCATGGAACTGCTGGAAGCTTATCACTGGCCCGGAAACATCCGGGAGTTGCAGAATGTGATCGAACGGAGCGTCATTCTGGCGGTGGGCGGCACGCTGCACATCGACCCGGGCGCCCTAGAGACTGCCGGATCGAGCAAAACACGCCCTGCCGGGGATGTTCTGCGACAGAACGAAAAGGAATCGATCGAGGCGGCTTTGGCCGAGACCAAGGGGCGGGTGGCCGGAGCACATGGCGCCGCGGCGCGGCTGCGTGTGCCGGCGTCCACGCTCGAATCCAAGATCCGCGCGCTGAAGATCGACAAGTTCAGGTTCCGTTCGTGAGGTTCAAGGGGCCGAATTTGGCGGGCGGTCCCGGGACCTGCTAGCGGCCTCGCTGAGCCGGCTGATTTCATTGCGGGCTTGCGGGTAGTGCCTGAAAGGTGCGTTGGCTTTTTTCGGCAGGGGTTGACGGGCATGGCCGAGTGTGCTGAGGTGCATGGGTCATAGCGGATCGCAGCTCAGCCCATCGACAGTCCTTCGGCATTTAAGATGCGTGGCAGAGCCGGGAAGCCGTACAGCGTATCGTTTTGAGTCCGTACTGAGTGCGAGCTTCGCCCGACTTCGGACCTCGGGGGGATAATCGGCAGTCGGATGTTGATCTTCCCTCGTGAGTATGTCCCACGTGATGTCGGTATCCGTTCCGCAGAGCAATATGGTTTCCGTGCTCAAGGTTGGATCTGGTTTCAGTTCTACCTTTTGGCAGAGCTTTATCTCGCCAATATCCCAACTGCCGGGGCGTATTTTGCCTACCGCCAAGTTCCCTTCCTCTACGGTTACCGGCAGGTCTTCGATGTGGCTACAGGCGCACATGGCCAGCATTCCCGCTGAAACCATCGCCTGAAGCGTGCGCATGGGCGGAAGTATAGCACGGCGCGTCCGCCATTAGAGTTCAATGGTTTCAAATTTGGCAAGCGCCGATTGAATCTCGGAGTCAGGAAGCCACTGAAAATGATTGGACGGCGTTATAGTTGCCGCCCTGATCTTTCCGCCAACGTCCGCGCAATGGGCTTCATCGAATTGCATAGCTTCGGGACGCCTGCACACGGCCAAGTACGAAGCTGCTATTTGTAGGGCATCAGCCAGAGAACGCGCGGCTGGCGGGGTCCTTACCGTGCGATGAAGGCGAAATACTCTTCGGTTGAAGTTTATATCTTGGTCGTGAAATAAACCCAGAGCAATAGGCTTCGATAGGTATCCGAACGGTGTGCCAATTGTGATGTCCTGGCGTCCCACTGCTGGTTCCATTAGCTGCTGAGAATGCTGCCTGAACATGATATAACCGTAGTCTGGCGTGCCGTTAAAGTAACCGCCAAAAAAGGCCCATGCAATAATGTCTGGATCGTCATCGGCCTGTTTTTTGCCAAGGGTCAGGGGTAACTTTAGATCGGCGTGCGTGTTGATGGCCGCCTGAAGCGATGCGTTCACGCTATCCGCAATCGCTTTCATGTACGATACAAGATCGGCATGACTGGCAGTCGATGTGTCTGCTGTCGCGCGGTCAGTTTCCTTGATAAAGTCAAACAGTATCTCATTGCTATCGTCGTCGCGCCCCAGTTGGAAGCTGGCAGCTAGGCCATATGCCAAAGTGGCAGATCCAGGCTCGCCAACTGGAAATATCTTCTGTGCGGACAGGCTATGAACATTTCCCTTGTTGTCCTTTTTCATGCCATCCGCTGCTACAAGAAAACCTTCAGTTGTGTAGATGAACTGTATAGCGGTCATTGCTCCCGATCCGTAGTAAGTTTTGGTGCAGCCCGCATAGAGTGATCCGTGGTCCGTTATCCACATAGCGCCTTTCCGGGGCGTATGGTATACTTGCCCCTAAGGGCACACCATCAACCCCTGGAAAGGCGAACGCCAACGCGCCGCCAAGCATCGACGGCGTTCAGCCGACCATCAGGATTCGGATTTTAGGCGAGCGTTTTTTTTTGCTCGCCTAATCCTACCCCAATAACTCGTTGATTGTCTATGCGAGTAGTTCCTTAAGATCCCAGATGTGATCCGTAATGCCCGCTTCCATCGCCGGGGTGATGCGGATGGTGGTGTGAATCCGGCAGAAGTTGTAGAACGCAAACCACAGGCAATAGGCGCTCCACAGGTTGTCCCACTTCTTGCTGAAGGCGTTCGTTAGCCGCGTCATGCGGCGCATCTGCATGCGGATGGTGAGATTCTGGCGCTCGACATGCGACGTGCAAATCCGCTTCTTATCCGGGTTGCCAATGACTGGGACCTTCTCCGAACTGATGACTTCTGCGGGACTGTACCG
>Ga0182018_10005467_pt1 | contig 10217 bp, 7 predicted proteins | sample 812P2MmetaG_FD_120490 | JGI IMG/M metagenome (GOLD analysis project Ga0182018, IMG submission 120490) | Permafrost microbial communities from Stordalen Mire, Sweden - 812P2M metaG | ecosystem: Environmental > Terrestrial > Soil > Wetlands > Permafrost | place: Sweden: Stordalen | collected... | reverse complement strand
TGCTCCTTGCACCTTCTATATCTGTTATGACTGCGGGACGAGAGATTCGGTTGCAGGTTTTAATAAAATAGTCGAAATTTTCTTTTTTCCTAGCGGGTTGCGAGCGAGGCGATGTGAGCGTCGAGGCCTAGCTGTCGGCCCACATTACGCCGCAAGCGGCTATCCAGCACGTCAAGACCCTGGGTAGCCCGCAAAATCCATTCAAAATTTACTTTTCGTCCGAGGGCCTCGAGTTCCCGGCGTAAATCCGGGTTTCGAAGCAAGCTATGTGTCTGGCCTTGGGAAAATTCCAGAACATCACTGAGGAGACTATAAAACAGGTCCAGAATATTTTCAAACGATTCCTTTTCGCGCTTGGCGAGCTGGGCGGTGGCGGCGAAAATCTGGCCGGATTTTTCTCCGGTGACGGCTTGCTCCAGCAGCGTCAAAATAATTCTGCGCAGCCGTGACGATTCCTGCAAATCGAGCGTGAGCGCCATTCCCGGGCTGCCGCAGGAGAGTTGCGAGAGCAGTTCGCGCTCCGGGGCTTTCGCGTCGGTTCGCTCCTTCAGGAAGGCTTCCATGTGCTCTTCGCGAACCGGGGCGAAATGAAATTGCAAGCAGCGCGAGCGGATGGTGGGCAGCAAAGAGTCCGGAGTAGGCGCGAGCAGGATCAGGGTGGCGGAGTCCGGCGGCTCTTCGAGGATTTTCAGAAACAGGTCGGCGTCGTTCCAGCGCATGGTGTCTGCGCCATCGAGGATGAACACGCGGCGACGGCCATGCGGCTGGAAATAGGCGGCGCGTTGCACGGCGCGCAACTGGCCGACGCGAATCATGGGACGCGCGACGGGAGTGCGTAGCCGCACGGGGTCGGGAACGATGAGCCAAACATCGGGATTGGTTTCGATGAGCAAGGGCATGCGCTCGACCATCGCTGAGTCGGCGCTCTCGCCGCGTTCGGCGAGGCCCAGTTCGATGAGAGGCGCGGGATCTGCAAGGCGCGAGATTTTTTTGCAGGGGTCGCACTCGCCGCAGAAGTCGTCTTTCAGACGCTCGCAGTTCGCTGCTTGGGCGAACATACGAGCCAGCGCGTATTTTCCGATGCCGCGCGGGCCGGTGAAAAGCAGAGCGCTGGGGACGCGTTCGCGGCGCAACATTCCGCGAAGGGCGCTGACGATGCGTTCGTTGCCGAGAAATTCGCTGAAGCCCATGTTATTTGTTCGCTCGCAGGGTTGGAATGGCGTGCGCTTGCATGACTGCAAGGATTTCTTGGTGAATCGATTCGGCTGAGCGCAGCGCGTTCGCGGCGGTGTCGTAACATTCGATTTTCAGCCAGTTCGGCTGATGCGCGAGCTGGTCGTACACTTCCGAAGTTGCTGCCAGGTGCGCGAGGTTGGATTCCTGAATGTCGCGCTGCAATTTTGTGTAGTTGCGGGCGGCTTTTTCGCCGATCAGGCGGTGAGCTTCGGCGGGAGGCACGCGAAGATAGATGACGAGGTTCTCGGCGGGCAGCGCGTACACCTGATATTCGAGCTGCCTGAGCCACTGCAGAAATTCGGTGCGTTTTTCGAGCGGGACGCGAGCGCCTTGATGCGCGAGATTCGATCCGACGTAACGGTCGGCGAGCAGCATTTTTCCGGAGGCGAGATCCGATTCGATTTTCGGCTTCGCTTCCAGGCGGTCGCCGGCGTAGAGCAGGGCAGAGAAGTGCGCGTCCACCGCTTCGAGGGAGCCGAACTCGCCGTTCAGATAGCGGGCTGCGAGCTTGCCGAAGAAACCGTCGTAACGCGGGAAGCTGATTTGCGCGAGCGGGACATTGCGCGATGCGAAGGCGCGGGCAAGCATGTCGAGCTGGGTGCGTTTGCCGGAGCCGTCGATTCCTTCGAGAACGATAAATTTTCCGCGGGGGGGCATCGGATTGCTGGTGAGTCTAACATAGGCGCCTTGCGGCGTGACTGTTCGCATGTGTGCATCCCGCTGAACCGCCCGGGACGCAGGATGCGCGATTCTAGAACCGGTTAGAAATGCTCGTCCCGTTTGTTTTGAATCGGTTAGAGCGATTTCTGTTTGTGAGCCAGAACCGGTTAGAAATGCATTTGCCAACACATCGACAGTTCGGATACGTGCAAATCTAGAACCGGGTAGAAATGCGCCTATGCTTTGTTTTGAGTGCGTTACAGCCAATTCTACTTGTGGGCCAGAACCGGGTAGAAATTGCGGGAAGCGATCGCCACAACCGTTTTTCCCATCGCTACTAGTTAGCCAAGCATCTGCGGCGGGCGCAGCCCCGAGAAACCATTCGGGACCCAAAATGCGGGCATGCTCCCGCGCCCCTACGGAAGAAAGTGGAGTCGAAATTTCGTCGAGGCAAAAGTGAAATTTTTGGCGATTTGAGCGGAGCGCGGGTGTTTGTTTTGTGCGGGTTGCGAGGTGTTCTATTCCCGGAGTTTGGCGATTTAATTTGGCGCAATTCGCGGGACGCGAAACGGTGTGTGCGCGTTCGGGACGAGAAAATAGTGACGAGAAAATGGGCGCCCTTCGCAGCTTAGGGTAAACCCCCCGCAACTCAGGGCAAGCCCTTCGGAGCTCAGGGTAAACACGAATGGCGGCTGCCATCCCTGAACCGCTTACTGCGCCGACTTTTTCTGTGCTCCACATGGCTCCATTTCCAGACTAACACACGATGCAAGGGTGTAATGCGGTGAGCATAGCGCAAGTCCTTTGAATTCGGTTGGAAGGGTCAATCACAAAAGCGGAAACTGCGATTTTTTTGGCTTTGAGCCGTGTCGACCTCCGGTGTGAGATCGGTCGAAGGGAAAGGAAATGCTCGGCGAGAAGGCCGCCGACCCTTCGCTACTTATCTCAGGGCAAGAAGGTATGCGCTTCGCGCGTCGGAGTATGTCGGAGCCCCTCACAACGCTCAGGGTAAACTAAAGCTCCCGCCCCCTAAGTAGGTTCGAGCCGCGTTACGGTCGACATGACGATAACGACAGCGCGCGCCGAAGAAATCTTCGAGACAAAAGATTTAATGCGCGACGGGACGAGGCTCGCCGTACAATCTGCACAGACTAAGTGAACGGGCGCAGTACCGTTTTACTCTGAGGACGTGTCTGACTATGAGTCGCACGACGGGTGTTCCCGATAACGAGCTGGGATTTCGTGCCCGCATAATTTACTGGCTGACAAAGCGGCGCCGGGGCCGAATTCATCTTGCAACCCGAGTTCGTGCCTACGATCCCAAGCTGCTCGAATTAGCGTTTCGCATGGATCTTCATACCGCTGCGCAACGTACAGTGCCAGCCATTCTGAAACAATTGGCACAAATCAAAGTGGCGGTGATGGTGGGTTGTCCGCTTTGAATTGATATTCATTCTGCCGTGAGCAGAAAAATTGGCATTAGTGAGGGTCAGCTGCGCGACTTGGCGCATTTTGAACCGAGTAGTCAATTTAGTACGCAAGAGAAGTTAGTTCTTGAGCTTGCTACGGCATTGACGCGCACTCCCACCGACGTATCAGATGAGTTGTTCGCGAGGTTACGAGATGTATTCTCCGAACGACAACTTGTCGAGCTTAGCTCGGCGGTGGCGTGGGAGAATTACCGCGCTAGGTTCAATCGCACGTTCGCTATCGATGCTGAAGGGTTTTCTCAGGACCAATTCTGTCCGTTGCCAGAACGGTAGGTCGGAATTTAGCACAGTCGGCGACTCCGAATTAAGTCTGTGACGGCCCGCGTCGCGTGTCAGGATTCAATGCCCTCTCCGGCTCCAATGCCGCCCGAATAAATCTCCTGTAAGAGGCTATTCAAAAGCGAAAAACAGATTAAGAGCGCAAGGTCAAAACCCGGACCCTTCAGACAGCGAAGGGATCCGGCACCCCGCTAGTTTCAATCGTGCCTTAAGCGAACTCCGGTGCCGCGCGGAAGGGTTGGCCACCCACCCATACTCTGCGCTCAGATTTACAAAGCCGATCGCCTTCGGCCGATGCATCATCGCCAATGACTAGGCGAGGTAGCACCGCCGCTTCGATACCGCCAGAGCCGGAAGCGTTCCTTCCAATTTTAAAGTGCTTGCCTCCAGCGCCGAAGCAGGACTAGGATGCGCAAACCAGTAGGGTCGTTCCGAAAACTTGCTAATACAACTCGGTTAAGGAGGAGTCCATGGCTATTGAGCTCGCCGCGTTTCGATCCAGAGCTTTGGCTATCTTCGGTTCGATTTTTGCTGCGGCATTGCTGCAATCGTGTTCCTTTCAGCCGGGTAGCGATTCCCAGTTTCCCTGTGACGCGTACGAGGCCATCACGCTCACTCCATTAACCAGCCAATCCAATCAAACGGTGTTTGAAAATCCGGGAACCATCATCGCGATCCAGGGAACCGGCACCGCCATCCGTAACAGCGGGGACGGGAAGCCCATCAAGGTTCAACAAACTCTGCAGCTTCCTACCTATGCCGATCAGGCTTTGGTTTTCCTTAACGGCTGGAAACTCGATTACAACGGCGACGACCATCATATCCTCGCGCTCGGCAACGCCATTACCGAGATCCACATGGATATTAAGGGCCACTCTCTTACGTGGGATGCCCTGGGATTGTTGCGAGATAACGATGGAAAAGCCTATACCTGGACCTACCAGTACACGGTAGTCGCCTGGAACACGGTCAACCTGAACTTGGTCGTCGATCAAGGTGCCTTCCCAACGCAGGCCCCCGATTGCTCCACCAACAACCAGCTTCCCGACAATTATTTCTACTCCAGCAACTCCGGAACGAGCACCGCCCTGTCCTGCTTCTTCTCTTTCCTGCAAAACAGCAATTTCGCCTCCAGCAAGACCGTCGCGATTTTGCCACGAGGCTTTGGCTTCGTCTGGAACGACGAAGACCACAACCTTTTCCAAATCGGCTACAACATGGAGCACAGCGAAACTATCGCGCAGGGCAGGCAGTACAACAAGCAGGGCTCTCAGGTACAAGCTCCTTTGCCCAATGCACCCAACAGCCACGTGGACACCGGATTGGTCAGCTGGAACCCCTACACCATCTTCGAGGACAACAACAACCGAAGGGATTACACCTTCGTCGAGCTGGTTTCCGGTATGGCTGGCAATGATGTGGCCGTGATTCAGCCTCCCTATTCGATCCTGCCCGATAACGCCGACGCGCCTTTCCTCGGTATCTTTTCCTCTTGCGGTGAAGTCGGCGGCCAATCTACCAACACGAATACTTATACCATCGAGAATATTCCCTACCAATATGCCGTCCCGATGCTCACCGGATGGGAACTGGAGTATCTCTGCAGCGATAAGCACGTGAAGGACATCGGCGTGTGGATCGATAGCTGGAGCTACCAGCCGCCCGCAAACGGCACTCTAGGAGTGCTCACCTACAAGATCTCCTCCATCCTGGTCGATAACGACAGCACCCACACGCACAGTTCCAATTACAAGGTCACCGTTCTCGGATTGGGCGGCGCCTCGAACGGAGGAGGCGGCACCACCACTACCAAGGGCAGGCCGATTGAGGTCGGCCACGGGCCTGTGAAGCACCGCTAATCGGTAGCTCGTTCGAAGCGTGTCCAACAATAGGTGCGGCCAAGGCACGATACACGCGAGGGTCGATGGAGCAGCGTCAAATTGGACGGCAGCCTGCTATCCGAACACCAGTGGGAACCAGTACCCAACTTACCGGTAATCGGACTAATCAAGACTCAGCGTGCTAGAACGGCGTGAAGTCACCTCTGCGGATTTCATCCAAGAATGTCTTGGCAATTTTGGGTTCCCCGGGAACATTCGACACACGCAAAGAAGCGTAATGCAGAAACGTTCGACCGGTGTATTCGGCTGACCAAACTCTGGCCTGAAAGCGCGAATCTCAAGGGCCATTTCCTTGAGGTGCTCCGCATCATCCCATTGATAATAACGGGCGAGTTCTGGACCGTCGTTCTAGCCGAATAGGCCGTAGCGTCCGTCGGCGCACTCCCCCAGACAAGCAAGAAGAAGAGGGCGAAAGTCGTTCTTCCGTGCGTCTAGCCTTTGCTCTTTTATGGAACGGTTTTTCACGCCAGGCACTCTCGGCGGGATTTTTCCTAGGTTCCCTGCGCTAAGCTGAAAGACAAAGCCATTTCTAGCGCGGCTTGTGCGGCAAGGAAATGCGAAGGGCACTCAAGTCCTGATAAACGCGGTAACCGGAAAAGTGAAGTGCTACTTCACATTTTCGGTAATGCAGGAGGCCCGGCGGGTGGCGAACCCTTTGGTTTCGCATTTTCTCCGTTGACATGACGGCGGGTGGCGAACCCGCTGTTCGAGGATGGCTACGGCTTTGTGAGTCCGAGGAGCTTTGCGAGCTGGGCGTCGAGCATCCTGGCAGGAAGAAGTCTGGGCAGAGTCCAGTTCTTGAAACGTTGGGGAACGACCGCGTAGCGTGCCTTGGGTTTCGGCGTGGTGAGTGCCACGTGGACGGCTTCGCCCAGACGCTCGGGGGATAAGCCGTTATTGCGGGCTTCGGCGACGATGAACTTCTGGAAGTTCTGCACCGCCTCCCAATATTCGGTCTGCTTGAACTCACTGAGATCTTCTTTTTCGCCCTTGTCGTACATGGCCGTGTTCACGGTGCCCGGTTCGATGATCACGACGTCGATGCCAAATAACATCAGCTCTCGCCGCAGCGCGTCCGACATTCCTTCCAGACCAGATTTGGAGGAGCTATAAGCGCCGAGAAGCGGGATAGCAACTTTTGCGGTGGTAGAGCTGATGTTCACGACGCGGCCAGGGGGACCTTGCCTCTTCTTATCCGTTCCCAAAAGAGGAGCGAAGGCTTGGATTACGACAAGCGGGGAGATCATGTTGACGTCCAACTGCCGCCGGTACTCGCTGGGCCTCAGATAAAGCAGCGGCCCACTGACCACAATTCCTGCATTGTTCACCAGGCCAACCAGATTCCTGTCGCCTATCATGGAGCCGACTTTCTGGGCTGCTTGATGGACAGCGTCGGCGTCCGTAATGTCCATCAGGAGAGGCACGAATCCTTCACCGAACTCTTTTTGCAAACGATCGGCGTCAGCCTGGTTGCGTACAGAACCGAACACGCGAAATCCCTTTGAAACAAGCACCTTTGTGGTTCCCCAGCCGATTCCGGTGGAGACTCCCGTGACCACGACATCTTTGCTGTTTGGCATCGAGTTTCTCCAAAGATGATTACTCCCATAGCCATTCGGCCTTGGGCGAATCGCGCCTGGCGGGAGTCTCTATCAAAAATGTTCTGTGGTCTGTGCTGTATTGCACATGATGTGTCGCACCTACGGCGCTGGGGCGTCTTCATTGCTGGGTACCCAGCGTTGACACGCTGGGCTAGCTTGTGGCGCGCCTACGGCGCTACGAACTTAAGGGGAGCCGCGCAAGAGTGCTATTTTGTTGCCAAGATTGCCTGGCCTAGGTGGTAGGACAGATGGTTGGTGCGGCTCAGCAGGATTGCGAAACGGTTGCGCAGAGGTTCCTTGGCGAAATCTTCTTCGGAGACGGAGGCGTGCTTCTGAAGCCAGTCCGAGGGCGAAAGAGTCGCAAAGCCGGCACGCAGTTTTCCGTTCACCTCGTTCCAAGCTTCCTTTATTTCTTCAGCGGAAGGCGTGTGAGGCGCGGCTTTATCCGGGCTTGAAAGGAAAGGATCATCGAACTCGGGATGGAGCCTGGGGCCCAAGCCGAGCAGCGGAAGCATCCGGTCATGAACTGCGGTGAGGTGTCCCCAGAGATAGATCAGGCGATTTTTTCCTGGCGCGATTTCTTTCGCTAGTTGATCGGGAGTTAGGCCGGAAAAGAGCTTGTAGGCCCGGTCGATGTTCGTGTCCCAAAGATTTAGAGCTCCGGATGAAAATAATTGCTCGTTCGCCATGTGAAGGTCTCCTTGGTGCGGCATTCCGTATGCGATCAATTTGCATTGCTCTTCCCGGTGCAGGATTGGATTCTGCTTTGGGGACGTTGGGTTCAGGTTTCTGGCTTAAGCCGGCGCTACCCTTCGCGAAAAGACTCTGGGTGAATTCCGATGGAATTCACGAAAAACCGAAGACTTGGCCACCCGGCGCAGCTCCACATAAGTCTCGGGAACTCGGGTGTGGAGGCTAGGCGACTCGGTGAGCGAGGCGAGGGGCACTTTCAGCTAAACGTAACAACGTATTCATCGCTGCCTGGAATTGAGGTGCGGCGTGGGGGTGAAGGCTGGGGCAGGCGGGTCTTGAAAGAGGCGTGTGGTCTGCTTCACAATACGCGCGAGTGAGAAGGGGATTTGCGGAAGGGATTCTGATGGCAAGGCGATTCTGAGCGTAAGGCGATTCTGGTGAGCGAAGCGGTGGCTGAGGCAATTCAACAGCGCACGACCGGCGGCGCGGGCGTTCATTCGGCGGCGATGGTGGTGGTGATTGCGTGCGCGCTTTTCACTGACTTCTTCCTTTACGGGATTTTGTTTCCTCTGGCGGCGCACTCTCCAGTGACTGTGCAGGACGAAGGGCGGTCGGCGTTGCTGTACGGAGCTTACGCGATTAGCGTGCTGCTGGTGACGCCTCTGTTTGGTTATTTCGGGGACCGCATTGGTGGACGCGCCACGATGTTGTGGGGTCTCGCGCTGGTGGGTTGCTCGACACTGCTTTTTGGCGTGGCGCCGAACTTTTCCGTTTTGCTGGTTGCGAGATTTTTCCAAGGGGCGGCTTCTGCGGCACTGTGGACTTCCGGCCTTGCACTGATCGCGACACATTATGCGGAAAAACGGGTTCAGATGCTGGGCTACGCGTTCACCGGAGGAACTTTCGGCTCGGTGATAGGGCCCATCGCCGGCGGATGGCTGTTTCACGCTGGGGGCTACAAGTTGCCATTTATCATTACCGGCATCCTGGTTGCGATCGACGCTGCGCTGATCGCTTTTCTGCTTCCCGCGAAGAAAACTGCGCAGAGTGAGACAGTTAGTATGCGCGTGTTACTTTTGAACAAGTCGGTGGTGGCGGCGGCGCTGGCGGTCGCGTTGGCGGCGTTTTCCGTGGGCATCATCGAACCGCTTCTGCCGCTGCGATTGGCGCGTTTTGGCGCGAAATCGATGGCAGTCGGCATCGTGTTCACCATTTCGACTTTGGTTTATGGGCTGAGCGCGCCGGTGGTGGGCCGCGTTTCGGAGAGGTGGCCGATTCAGAGAGTGATCGTGTTCGGTACGCTGGCGATGGCAGCGACGCTTCCGCTGTTGGCGGCGTTCAAGGGAGTTGTGATGGTTTGCATCGCGCTGTCGCTGGTGAACATTTCGTTTGCGTTCATGCTGAATCCGGCGTCGGCGGAGCTTGCAAACGCGGTGGATCGCGCGGGAATGTCGTGTTACTCGGCGGTTTACGGGGTGTACAACATTTGCTATTCGATAGGCATGCTGGGGACCGCGGCGCTCGCTTCTACGGCGGCTCGCTGGTTGAGTTTCTGGGGCGTGCTGCTGTGCGCCAGCGCAATCTTGCTGCTGGCCATTCCGCTGCTCGCGAAGGCAGGTCCGCCGCAACAAGCGGTCCCTGCAGCTTCACGCGGATGATGCGAGTAGGTGGCAGATTGCGGCGCAAAACGATTTGAGATTCGTATGCATCGTATGCAAAGGAGATAAACCGATGACCTACATAAACGAAGATCCTGAAAGTTTGCTAGCGGCGCTCGATCGCGGCGAGTCGCTTCCAGCGCATTGGTACACCGACGCTGCGATCACAGCTCGCGAAATCGAAAAAATCTTCAGGAAAACGTGGAACTACATCGGACCGGCAAAGGAACTCGCGAATCGCGGAGATTACATTACAGGATACGTGGGAGAGGTTCCTGTCGTGGTCATCCGCAATGAATCGGGATTGGCGGGGTTTGTCAACGTATGCCGGCACCGCAGGCACGAAGTGATGAAGGGCCGCGGAAATTCCAAGATTATGCAATGCGGCTATCACGCGTGGACTTACGATCTTGCCGGATGCTTGAAGGGAGCGCCGCGCTCGGCGGCTGAGCCGAACTTCAAGCTCGCAGACTATCCGCTGCTGCCGCTGCGGGTGGAATCTCTTGGTCCATGGGTTTTTGTCAACCTCGATGCCCAGGCGAAGTCTCTCACATCGTACTTCGGAGATTTGCTCAAGATTGTGGAAGGCAGCGGCGTGCACCTGGAAAGTCTCGAGCTACACAATCGCGAGGAATGGAACGCGAACGCAAACTGGAAGACGATGCTCGAAAATTATCTCGAGTGCTATCACTGCGCGGT
>Ga0182018_10005466_pt1 | contig 10218 bp, 12 predicted proteins | sample 812P2MmetaG_FD_120490 | JGI IMG/M metagenome (GOLD analysis project Ga0182018, IMG submission 120490) | Permafrost microbial communities from Stordalen Mire, Sweden - 812P2M metaG | ecosystem: Environmental > Terrestrial > Soil > Wetlands > Permafrost | place: Sweden: Stordalen | collected... | reverse complement strand
CTTTCGAGGCGGCATATGCCGCCTGACCGATCTGCCCGTCGTAGGCCGCTACCGATGCGGTGCAGATGATAACGCCGCGATCCTCGAGCGGTTCGACCGGGCGTTCGATCATTTTGGCCGCCGCCAATCGAATGACGTTGAACGTACCGATCAAGTTCACCGCGATGACCTTCGAAAAACGCTCCAAAGGCAGCGGCCCCTCGCGCCCGATGACTCGTTCGGCCGTCGCGATGCCCGCGCAGTTGATCGCACCATGCAGCGCGCCGAACGCCTCTGCCGCCAGATCCACCGCGCTTTGAACTTGCGCGGCGTCAGTGACGTCGGTTTGCGCGAACCGAACGGCGGACCCGATCTCGCGCGCCAGCTCGTTTCCGCGATCGCTGACGTCGCAAATGACGATGTTGGCGCCGGCACGCGCGAACTCCATAACGCAGGCCGCTCCCAGACCGGAGCTGCCGCCGGTAACGATAAATGTCTTTCCCTGCAATTGCATAGGACGCACTGCTACATCCCGGCGAGGCCCATATCCTGGATTGACGAATAACTAGCGCCGGTGCCGAGAAGAGCTTCGCGACGCTCCGGCTCCCGCATGGGGCCGCTCGTTTCGCTGATCGCATTGATCCTTTTCGCAGCCGTCGCCGGGTGGTGGCTGTTGCGCTCCAAATCTAACCCCGTTCTTACCCACCACGTCTTCCGCACGCTTGCGCCGTCCGCAGAGCCGGCGGCTCCCACGCCGACAGTGGCGGCGACGGCGATGCCCGTCGCGACGCCGTTGCCCACGGCATCGCCCACGTCACTGGCTACGGGCAATCCGCACGGTGCTCGGCTCGCGCTGATCGTGGACGATTGCGGCCAATGGATTGCAACCGAGCGTGGATTCGTCGCCTTAGAAATACCGTTGACACTCTCGGTCTTACCCGACGTCCCATATACGAACGTCATCGCCACGGAAGCGTCGGACGCGGGGAAGGGTGTTATGCTGCATCTCCCGATGGAGACGCTCTCGGGCCTCAATCCGGGCCCCGGGAAAGTCACCACCGCGATGAGCGATGCGCAAATCGTCGCGCAGGTTCAGAGCGACCTCGCGGAAGTGCCTCTCGCGCGAGGCGTTAACAATCACGAAGGCAGCAAAGCCTCCGCCGATCCCCGCGTGATGCGCGCGGTCATCGGCGTGCTCGCAGAGCACAAGCTCTTCTTCATCGATTCGAAGACCAACGCAGCGTCGGTCGGAGAGGACACCGCGCGCCAAATGGGAGTTCCGACGGCGGCCCGGGACGTCTTTTTAGATAATCGGGCCGATGTGGCATATAGTGAAGCGCAGCTCTCTGCAGCGGCGGCGATCGCGCAACGCACCGGCAGCGCCATCGCGATCGGTCATCCGCGTCCGACGACGCTGGCGGCGGTACGAGCGATGATTCCCAGACTGCAGGCACTCGGCGTCCAATTCGTTCTGGTCCAAGATCTCGCCGGTAAGGACGGACCGTGAGCTTTATTCGGGTAAATCGGGGGAGAAAGAGATTATGAGCATTGCGCTGTTAATCGTGCGCCTGATCCTTGGGCTTGGCGTAGCGGCCCACGGAATGCAGAAGCTATTCGGCTGGTTCGGAGGATATGGGCTCGACGGGACCGGCGGCTTCTTCGAAAATCTCGGCTTTCGCCCAGGCAAAATGTTCGCATTGATGGCTGGTTTGGGAGAGGCTGCCGGTGGTCTATTGACCGCGCTCGGGCTGGGCGGTGCGCTCGGCCCGGCATTGATCGTTCTCGTTATGCTCGTCGCGATCGGATCGGTTCATATCACCAAAGGTTTCTTTGTGACCAATGGCGGCTGGGAGCTCAACGCGGTATATATCGCCGGTGCGATCGCGGTCGCATTCGCGGGAAGTGGACTCTATTCGCTCGATAACACGTTCAATCTGCAGTTCCTTACCAATCCCACGCAGATTTGGTACGCATTCGCGGCCGCGGTCGTCGTCGCCGGGCTCAATCTGCTCGCGCGCCGGCCGGCCCCGAAGGCGGAGTAACGCCGGTGGAGACCGTTGCCTTTTATGGTGCCGGAATGCTCGGCTCGGCGATGATTCGCGCGATGCTGCGTCGCGGTCTAACGGTGCACGTCTGGAATCGTACCGCATCGAGCGCGCAAGCTCTCGAATCCGACGGGGCTCGCGCGTTCACCGACCCCGTCGAGGCGGCCCGCGCCGCAGACCGCGTCCACCTCTGCTTGGCTGACGACGCGAGCGTCGACGCCGTGTTGGATGCCGCACTCGCCGGAATTGCGACGGATTGTCCGATCGTGGACCATTCGACCGTGCTGCCGCAACGAGTTGCGCAGCGGGTCGGACGGCTCGAGGAGTCGGGGCACTCGCTGCTTCACGCGCCGGTCTTCATGGGACCGCCGATGGCGTTGGAATGCAAGGGAGTGATGATGGCGTCCGGCAACCTGTCGCTCTTCGCGCGTCTTCGCGCTGCGTTAGAGGGGATGTGCAGCGACTTGCGTTACGTCGGCGAGCGCCCCGATCTTGCGGCCATCTATAAGCTGATGGGCAACGCCATGATTCTCGCGGTCGTCGGCGGCATCAACGACGCGCTACGCATTGCGGAGCAGCAAAGCTTATCTCGCACACAAGCTTACGAGCTCTTCGACTTCTACGATCCGACCGGTCAGATTCGCGGCCGCGGAAAGCGCATGGTCGAGAACGACTACGATCCGGTCTGGAGCATCGACATGGCGCATAAAGATGCCGCGCTCATGCAGGCCACGGCCCACCACGAACGCTTGCCGGTTATCGATGCCATGGAGGCGCTGCTGCGCAACGTTTCGGATCGCGGGATGGGCGATCGTGATCTCGGCGCCGTAGGATTTCGCTAGTGGATCGCAACCCGCAGGCTCGGCAGATGGCCGACGATTCCATGGTGCGAAACTTGGACGCTCAGGCGCGAGCGATCTGGCCCCAGGAAGTCATGCTGCTGCAGCGCTACGCTCTGCCGCCGGATGCGTTCATTCTCGATGCCGGTTGCGGCACGGGTGAAGGCGCATCGCGCATCGCTGCGCTCTTTCCCTACGCTCGTATTTTGGCCGTCGACATTCTCGACGGTCACTTACAGCGGGCGCGCTCGCGCTACGCGGATTTAGCTTCGCGGCTAACCTTCGAACATCAAAGCATCTTCGCACTGGAGGCGCAGACCGGCAGCTTCGATCTGACCGTATGTCGCCACGTGCTTCATTCGATTCCGCAGGCGGATGCCGTCATCGCCGAGCTGGCGCGCGTGACCCGGCCGGGAGGCTACCTACACCTCATCGTCGAGGATTATGGGATGCTGCATTTTGCGCGTGGCGAGCTCGACCCGGGAGACTTTTGGCATGAGGGCCCGCGCGCCATGGAGCGCGCCATGAATATCGATCTCTCGATCGGTCGACACACGTTCGGGATACTCTCCGCGCTCGGTTTGGAGCAGATTGCAATCGACTACATCGTGGTCGACACGATCCGCGTCGCGCGCGATACGTTTGCAGCGATTATCGAGGCTTGGCGCGACGGATACGCCGGTGCGATCGGCGAGTTGACCTCGATCAGCCCAGAATCTGCGATCGATTACTTCAATGCGATGATCGCGAACATTCGCGACCCGATGGGATATGCCGTGTGGATGGTTCCGGTCGCGAGCGCTCGCACTCCCATCGCCGGCAACGCGTGAAGGCGCTGAGAATCGAGCAGTTCGGCCCGCTCGAAAACTTGCGAATCAGCCAGGTGCAAGACGCGCCCCTTCCCGCCGGTTACGTGCGCATCGAAATCGAGGCGGCGGGGGTCAATCCCAGCGACACCGGCGTCGCATTGGGTCATTTCGCGCAGGTGAGGCTGCCCCGGATTCTCGGACGCGATTTTGCCGGCCGCGTCATCGAAGGTCCGGATGCAATGATCGGGACAAAGGTCTGGGGTTCGGGCGGCGGCATCCTCGGGATGACCCAGGACGGCTCCCACGCCGACCATATGCTGCTGCCGCTCGGCGCGGTGATCGCGCGCCCTTCCCACTTGACCGCAGAAGCGGCCGCCGTGACCGGCGTGCCCTTCGTGGCCGCGTGGAGCGCGCTGATCGAACTCGCGCGCTTCCAAACGGGCGAGTGGGCCGTGATCTCCGGTGCGGGCGGCGCCGTCGGATCGGCGGCAGTCGCACTGGTGAAAGCGCTGGGCGGTCACGCCATTGCCATGGATCTTTCGAGCGTCGACCTCGGGCCGCCACTGCACGGCCTGAACGTTGATGCCGTTTTGCATTCGGACACCGACGACGTCCCCAAAACGGTCCTCGAGCTTACCGGGGGAACTGGTGCCGACGTAGCCCTCAATGGCGTTGGCGCACCGGTCTTTGCCCAACTGGCGGATTCACTGCGAAAAGGAGGACGAATGGTCGTCTTCTCGGCCGCCGGCGGCCGGGAAGTCCAACTCGACCTCTTTACGCTCTATCGACGCCGGCTACAACTATTTGGGCTCGATACGGCCCAACTCGATCTCGCACAGATTGCGCAGCTGTACGGGAAGTTCGGCCCGCTCTTTGAATCGCGAGTGCTTACGCCTCCGCCGGTCGCGGCACGCTTTCCGCTCACGGCCGCACGAGAAGCCTACGAACGCGTCGCCGGCGGCGCGCTCGGAAAAGTGGTGCTCATTCCGGGCGAGGCGGAGGAAGCGGGAGCGGAGTCCGTCGAGGCAATGGCGAGCCGGTCCATATCGGACGCGGAGTCACCGGCGGCGAGGGTGTGAACACCGTCGCCGGCGGAGCCGACGGCGCCGCCGGGTCGAAGGGCGTCGGCGTTGCAACGTTGCCTCGCTCCGGAAACCGCACGATCAGACGGCGGCGTTTGGGCTCCCAGCAGAGCGACGCCCCCAGCGCTCGAAGAACCGGTCCGATAGCGATGTACGCGCCATCAAACTGGTCCGGAAATGTCTTTTCCAGACGAACGCGCACGCGCCGCGCTCCGCGCTCGATAACTAGCGTGTCGCCTTCGTACCAGACGCGGTCGGCCACTCGCGTCAACAACGGGGCGACCGGTGCCAAAACACGTCCACCCGCCACATACGTGCGTACGTAGCTTGCGAGCGGGCGGCCATCGACCAGAATCGCTACCGGAACCGGTGGGAATAGCGGCACGTTCCAACGATATACCGCTTGCGATGCGGCGACTCATCTCCGCTTTTCGTGACGCCCTGGTTCGTTTCTCTCGCGACGGCTGCGCCTTTCACGCGCAATCGATCGCGTTCAACGCCCTTTTTTCGCTCTTTCCACTCGTGGTTCTCGCACTGAGCGCCGCGACGCTGGTCTTTCCCGATGCCGAGCGTCGGACCTTAGCCCTCGTCAATACGCTGGCCCCGCCGCTGCACGACTACATCGCCATGAACCTGCAAACGTATATCTACGGGCGCGGCATCTCGAGCCTGATCGCCGCCGCGTTCCTGCTCTGGTCGGGAAAGAATCTTTTCATGGGCCTCGCTTTTGCGCTCGATCGCGCGCTCGCCGTTCCGAAAGGGCGCCCGCTCGTGCATAACCTGTTGCTGTCGGTCGTCATGCTTCCCGTGACCGGAATACTCTTATTGATCGCCATCGCGCTACCGATCGTGCTGTCAATTTCGTTTCACGTCGCCGGAATTCACGATCCGCGCCGCGTGACGCACATTTTGGCCTACTCGATCTCGATCGCGCTGGTCTTTATCGTGGCGGTCGTGCTCTATCGCTGGTTGCCCAATCGCCGTAACTCGTGGGCATTCGCGCTGCGCGGGGCCACGGTGGTTGCCGTCGCTTGGCCAGCGGTGCAATACGCCTTCGCGGCGTACGTGACGCACGTGGACTTCACGCTCATCTATGGGGCCCTCTCCGCACCGCTCGTCTTGCTGCTGTGGTTTTACTGCATCGGATCGATCTTTCTCTTTGGGGCGGAGTACAGCATCGCGCTCTCGACCGGATATCAAGCCGCTGCGCGCGAAGACTCGTCGGCTGATGGCTGAAACACTCTTCGCGCGCCGAATAGCCGGCTTGATTCTCGCGTGCTCGCTCCTCGGCTTCGTCGTCGCGGCGGCTCCCTCACCGCAACCCTCGGCCCAACCCTCGCCGCCCCCATCCTCCCTCGAACAGCTGCCCGTCGTCCTCGTCTACCCATTCGACGTGCAAACCGGCGCAGATCCGCGGATCGGGACCGCGATCGCGCAGATCCTCGGCCAGGAGATGGTGGCGGCAGGCGGGATTACAGTGCTGCCGATCCCCGCGGGGATAAAACGCCCCAGTTTTCTCGATAATGCCCGCGCCGCAAAGGCAGACTTTTATATTAGCGGCTATGTGACGCCGGTCGGAGAGTCCGCCGCGGTCGTCGAGCAGGTCGTGAGCGTCGAGAGCGGAGTCATTCTCTTCTCTCAGACGGCTCAGGTCTCCAGCGTCGCCGACGTCGCGTCGCAATCGCTGCTCGCCCGCACACAGATTCTGGCCTTCGTCGGGCGCGAGACCCAGAACGTCGGAACGCAAACCGCAAATACTCCCGCGCCGACCTCCAGCAACGGTGCGCAAGTTCCGATCTCGGGCATCTCGAACATCGTCGATTCGGTTTTCAAGCATAAGGGCGCCGCGAAACCATCGCCCACTCCGCTGGTCAAGCCGTCGCGCGGCATCATCATTGCACCCGTCACAGCTTCGGGATACGTCGTACCGGCCGAGCTCGCGAATGCGCTGCGCGAGCTTTATCTTGCACTCGACGCCCGGTTCGTTACGCAGATGACGGCCGTAACGTCGCCGCCGGCGCAATCGGCGGATGCGATCTGCGGCGCCAACCGCAACAATACCATCGCGGCTGGCACGCTGGCGGAGTCGCCGGCCGGTCACGGCCACGTGACGGTAACGTTCGTCTTACTCGTGTATACCTGCTTCGGCGCACCGCTCGAACGCGAGGTCGGCAAGGGCACGTCGCTCAAGGCCGCGGTCGACGGCGCCGTGGCGGCCTATGCCGTCGCGCATCCCCAGAACAGTTAAGCGTCGCGCTTCGCGGGAACTATTAGTAAACTAGTTGACAGGCGAATCCCGAGCGGCTATCCTGCTATTATGAAACTAATAGTACGAGAAGCACGCACCGGGAATGCCGCGTAAAAAATCTGCGGTCCTTACCGACCACGAGCTACGGCTCATGGAAGTGCTCTGGCGCGAAGGGAACGCGACCGTCGCCGATGTCGTCAATGGACTCGCTGCGCCGCCACTGACGTACAGCACCGTCCTCACCACGCTGCGAACGCTCGAACAAAAGGGCTACATCGCTCATGAGGAAGACGGGCGCGCATTTCTCTACCACCCGGTCGTCCAGCGCCGCCAGGCGGCAAAGTCGGCTATTGGGAATCTGCTCGGCCGGTTCTTCGGAGACTCACCCGGGGCGCTGGCCGTCACGCTGCTCGACGACGCACGACTGAGCGACGAGGATTTGGCACACATTGCGCGCGCGGTCGCCCGGCAGAGGAGAAAAGGCAAATGATCCTTCGCGTTTTGTTCGATGGCTTGTGGGAGGGCGCTGCGGTCGTTGCGATTGCGTATCTCGTCAATCAGTGCGTTCCGCGGCGCAACGCGACGACGCGCTATGCGGTTTGGTTCGCGACGCTGCTCGCGCTAGTCGCCGTACCGGTGTTCACCGTCCTTTCCAATGCCGGGACGCTTTTACTCACCGCCGTACAACCTCACGCCGCCACTGGGGAACATACGTGGACGATTTCGCTCTTTCCGGCGCAGCCGCTGGTGCATGGCGCGGCCGGTTTCTTCACTCCGGCATTGCGTTGGATTTTGGCCGTGTGGCTCTTGGGCGCCGGAGCGTGCCTCGCTCGGCTCGGCGCGAGCCTGGCTCGGATCGCCCGCATACGGAAGGCCGCCATACCGTCACAAACGGCAGGCGACGTTCTCATTTCGACTGACGTAGCGATTCCGATCGCCGTCGGCTTCCGTAACCCGGCAATCATCATCCCAAAACATCTCTTTGAAACGCTCCCGGCCGCCGACCTGGATCGCATCATTGCGCACGAGCGCGCGCACATTCGACGACACGACGTATCTGGCAATCTCGTCCAGCGTTTGGTCGAGGCAATCCTGTTCTTCAATCCGTGGGTTCATGTCGCCGGCCGCAATTTAGCGCTGGAACGCGAAGCCGCATGCGACGACTGGGCCATTCGAAAAACGGGTGACCCGGGCGAGTATGCCGCCTTTCTGGCAACGCTTGCACGGTGTGTTTGTCAGGCGCGCGCGCCCCTTGCGACGCCGAGCGCTCTGGGATCGCGCCACGAGTTGGTCGAGCGCATCGAGCGGCTCGCCGGCTGCGCGCCGCGCGGACTTACCGTCAACTACTACATCATTGGGGGAACCGTTATGATTTTTGTACTGCTGACACTCGCACTCGAAGCGTTCTCACCGGCCCTTGCTTTTGCTCCGCCTCAGTCGGTCGCTACGCCCGCCGTAACGGGCTCGGTCGCGGCTGCAGCCTGCGCGAAACCCAACGTGGACGCGCTGGTTACTAAGCCTGCCGAGCCACAAATGCCGCCCGGATTGAAGGCCGGCGGATCGGTCATCCTCGCCGTCACGATCGCGCCCAACGGAAGCGTCACCGGCTTAAGCCTGCGCAAGTCGAGCGGCAATGCCCAGATCGATCGGTCCGTTCTCGACGCGGCCCGGCACAGCAAATATTCGCCAAAGCTCGTGGATTGCAAAGCGGTCGCCGGGAGCTATCTCTTCCGCGCGGACTTCGCGCCAAGGCAGTAATTTCGCCTAATCGAGCAGCCCCGCCGGCGGGTCGATAACGATGCAGCGGCGACCGAGATCGATTTCACAAACGATCGCGCGCACCATCGGCACGAGGTGTCCGGCGACGACGAGCATATCGCCGGCGGGATAGTGCTCCACGCGATCTACCGTTCCATAGGGTGTGTCATCCGTGCCGCACACCGCGCATCCGACGAGGTCCTCGTCGAAATACTCGCCGTCGTTCAAGACGACGTCTTGGCGCGGGGCGTAAAGCACCGCGTCAACGAATTCGCCCGCCGCATCCGCATCGTCGACACCCTCGATGCGAATCAGCAGACGCCCCTTGTGCGGCCGGACCTGCGTCAACCGAATCGGCGAAGACGTTTGGTCGCGTTCGCAGCGCAGGGTCGTGCCCGCAGAAAAGATGATGCGACCCGCGCTGGTCGGGTCGCATTTGAGCTCGCCGTGAAGGCCGAATACTCCGGCGATCCGCCCTACAGGAAGTTCATCCAACCTTTGTCATCCTGAACTTGTAGAAGGGCCTTCGGCCGCCTCATCGCTATCGAGAATGTCGACGGAAACACGCCCCTCCGCCGTCGCGCGGACGATCGTACGAAGTGCATGCGCGACGCGCCCGCCGCGACCGATAACCTTTCCCAAATCGTCGGGATGAACGATCAGCTCGATCACCGGCTGCGCGCTTTCGTCCACGAAGAGTTCGACCGCGACGTTTTCGGGATTCGCGACCAGCTTGCGGGCGAGAAACGAGAGCATCTCCGATGCGCGCCGATGTCCGGCCCACGGATCGCTCGAGGGTGCGTTAGGCCTTCGCTCTCGACGTTCCGGCCGCGCGGGCCGCGGCGGCGCTTGTGCTTGACGCGGCGGCCCTTGCGCCGGACGCGGCGGCCCTTGTGCCGGACGCGGCGGCGTCTGCGCGCGACGCGTAGGTTCTCGCTCTACTTCTTCGGCAACCGTTTCGCTAAAGAGGCCAAACTCGTCGTCGAACGCGCTCACGACCCGCCACCCTTAGCGCCCTTGGGTTTGCGCTTGCTCTGCGGAATCGGACCAGGTTCCATGAGTCCTTTCTCCGCGAAGAGCCGGCGAACGGTCTCCGAGGGCTGCGCCCCCTTTGTCAACCACTCGCGCGCTTTCTCTTCGTCGACGACCACGGTGCGCGGCTCGGTGCGCGGGTTGTAGTGCCCCAGGATTTCGATGAATCGGCCGTCGCGCGGCGCTCGCGCATCGGCGACGACAAAGCGGTAAGTGGGCTGCTTCTTGGCGCCCATCCGGCGCAATCGAATTCGTACCATCTTCTCTAAAGCTGCTTTCGTTACAAGTTAAGACGTAAGAGGGGGCAAGAGCGCTCGCCGCTTCTTTCCGCCAAGGTGTTTGGCCATTTGACGGGCCTGTTCGAACTGCTTGACGAGCCGGTTGACGTCGGAGACTTCCGTAGCCGAGCCGCGAGCGATGCGCTTG
>Ga0182018_10005465_pt1 | contig 10219 bp, 10 predicted proteins | sample 812P2MmetaG_FD_120490 | JGI IMG/M metagenome (GOLD analysis project Ga0182018, IMG submission 120490) | Permafrost microbial communities from Stordalen Mire, Sweden - 812P2M metaG | ecosystem: Environmental > Terrestrial > Soil > Wetlands > Permafrost | place: Sweden: Stordalen | collected... | reverse complement strand
ATCGCCTCGCCAAAGACGTCCACCATCAAATCGGAAAATCCATTCATCACGCGCGGCTGTTCACCAAAACCCTCAGACGAGTTGACCATGCCAAGGACCTTGACGACGCGTTTAACGCGATCAAGGCTACCAACCGCGGCTCGAACCTTCGCTAAGATGATTAATCCAACCTGCCGAGCCGTGTCATAGCCCTCCTGCACCGTGATATCTTTGCCAACCTTGCCCTTGAGCTTCCACTCAGCCCCAGCAGTGTTTCCGGCAAGAAACAACAATTTCCCTACTTGCACCGAGTCTACATAGTTGGCTACTGGCGGAGGCACTGGCGGCAACGTGATATTCTTTTCCTTAAGTCGCGCCTCGGCGCTGGTGGCGCTTTGCGCGAGCACATCGCCCGACGTAGCGGCTAAGGCTAGCATTCCACAGACACAAATATTTACCAGGGTCTTCATTGTCATCTCCACTCTCCTGTAGAGGTCGAGTGCCACAAGCATTGCACCAAGATAGACAGCATATTTCGCCCTGAGAACTGGTGACCACTTGGCAAACTACGATGCGCGAAAGCAAACCGCGCTGCGGGGCCAGTGCAATCTCAGCAAGGAAACGCCCGGGCCAGCCGGGGTAGAGCGAAAGCCGCAGCGTTTCTTTGTGCTCTGACGTCTTCTGTGCGCGCGTGCTGTACAAAAATTCGAACAAAATCGAGCACCGTGCTGTCGGGTGGTGGACAAATTCCAAGCAATCGTTCCCCTCGTTCGTCGGCAAGAACGGTCATGTTCTGTATGGCCGACATGTAATACCAGCAGGGCAACCCTTCAGCAGGAATGTCCAGCGTGTTTTCTTCCGAGAGTGGAGATGCGCTTGTGATAGCCTCGCAGCTCGATAGCAGGTCTGCGGGCGCAAGCGCGGCAGCCTCCTCTCGCAATAACAAAGACCCAATCGCCGCTATGAAAAGGCTTATTGCAAACCTTATGGCAGGTATTTTCATTGACAACACAGTGAGCGCGACCTCCCTAACTATTTGACGACGTCAAGTTTAACCTTCGCGACACCGCGTTCGACGATGCCTATCCGTTCGGCAGCAGAATACGAGACATCGACAGATCGTCCGGCTACGAACGGACCGCGGTCATTGATCCGAACTGTCACCGAACGCCCAGTAGCTACGTTTGTAACGCGTAGCCGGGTACCAAACGGCAACGTGCGGTGAGCAGCGGTCAATTCGTTAGGATCGAATTTTTCGCCGTTTGCCGTTTGCTGTCCCTCCACGTAAAAGCTGGCAAGTCCATAAGGCGCCGTCGCTCGTGTTCCAGTTACGTGTGCGTGCGTACTAAACGGAGAATGCCTCTTCGTGTTAGCAGCCACCAGCGATGTCTGTCGATTGACGGCGCGCAGTGCCGTTTTGTTTGTGACGAGAGAGGACTGAGCGCAGGCCGCAAGGGTTGCCGCCGTTAGAACGACAGCAAACAGTCGGACGCTGCTCCGAAGACCGGCCGACACAAGCGAAGGCTTACTAACAAGAATATGGCTTGCCCGAACCTTGAGATACACACTTCCAACAGGACGGATAATAGACATCTTGCAATCCCCCCGACGATGCGAATACGAACGGCCAATGGGGGCTGAACCGTGGTCAGATCAAAAACCAGTCCAAGCCACCGGCGCGATTTCCTTTGAGCGTGACCTTTTTGTCACAATGTATTCTCGTGGATCGGCAAGCGGACGGACCGATACGCTCGCCTTTGTAAGAAAGGGGAGATCTCTCTTCGCGACAGCGTCGCCGTAATGAGCGCCCAGCTTCGTGGACCGCATGCGCAGGTTCGCGAAGTCGGCTGCACCACGCCCGTGCAACGGTCTTTTGCAGCGGTCAAAGCGGGAGATGCGCTACGGTGCCACCGTAGCAATGTTGGCGCGTGAGTACGTTTAAAGATTGTCGGCTTGTTAGATGCGGGAACGGCTGTGCCGCGCGCTGGTGATAGCAAGATCGCACCTAACTCGAGCGCGAGCGTACAACCGTTTTACCTTGTCAGTGTTAGCGGGCGAACCCGCGTTAGGACTGAAAGGTTTCATTCGATGGTGCGCGAGAAGTATGCCGCTTTACCGTGCCACCCTTAGTCCGCTTTTAGACTGTTTCGGACCTGATACGAACCCGGCGGCGTACGCATCGGTAGCGATTGACCCGAAGCTGACTCTCCGGGCCGCCAATTATTGCGTTGCGAAAGGCTCATGCGCCTTTGTGTTGGCTGCCTTACGCAAGCTGTCATAGAGTTGAATCGTCACGCTGGTCACCCATCCCGCGCGCACTGTCGCGAGCGGTTTTCTTCGCCTGCTTCTTCGCTTTCTTCGCCGCGGCCATCTCCTCAATACTGCTCACGGCATCTGACCACTCCTTACCAAAGCGTTTGAAATAAAGCTTCCCAATGAATTCTCGGAGAGGCAGCTTCCATGGCTCTTGGTCATGGTTGTTCAACTTCCCAAGCTTCTTTGGGTTCATCCCCAGCTCACGAGCCATCTGTACGTGCGCATGCGACAAGTGAAACCTGCGTCGCGCCTCGATCCAAGGCTGCAAGTGTGGCGGTATTTGTGCTTGCTTCTTCGCCATAGCCGGGGTCAAACGGCATGTGCCGGTGGGCCACCGATACCGTCAGATGTCGAAGGCTCGACAGACCGCTATCGGGTCGGCCTTTGTTTTGAGACCGAGATACCTCGCTGTGCTCTCGATTCGCGCATGGCCCAAGAGCGCTCGAACCGTCTGCAAATCCCCGGTGCCTTTCAAAATGTGGAGAGCCTTCGTTCGACGTAAAGATTCTACGCCATAGTCCGTGGGATCGAGACCCGCCTCGACCACCCACACCCTCAACAGACGGCTCAATTGCCGCCCGCTCATCGGACGACTGCCCGAGGCGCTGCCAGGGAATAAATAGTCGGTACGCTTTTTGCCGGACGAGGCAATCCATTTCTCAACTGCCTTTGCGGATACTTTGGACAAGGCGCATCGCACCGGCGGCATCCCGCGCGCTCGGGTAACCTCAATAAGGTGACGGATTGAACCATTGCGACGTTGCACGTCCCCAACAACGAGAGCCAGCAGATCCTGTCCGTGCAGCATAGTATCAACTGCCATAGAGAACAGAGCCAAATCTCTGAGCCCGGGGACACCACGATCCGCGAGAAGCCGGCGAATCCGCTTCACTTGAGCCGGCGTAAAGGCGTCTCTTTTGCCAACCTCAAGACCTTTGTTCCAGACTTGCCGCTTGGCTGCGACTCTCTATCTTCGACGCCATCGATTCCTTCCATGTCCATGTAATAGGCCGCTCCTTAGCCTATCGTGGTCGAGGCCGTATGGGAACCAGCAAGCTCCGACGCAACGTCCTCATCGGACCTTTGGGCCCACAGTCTCACCGACCTTTTGCCTCCGCGTCGGTTGCCACGATGCAGCGACTCGGTCGCTATCGGAGGAAGAGGAGACATTGCTCGGACACCGTGAATGTGTAGCGATTGACCCAAACCGGACCCGGGCGCTCGCCCGAGTGAGGCTGCAATTCCTAGGTGGGTGGGATAGACTTTCGAAAGCTTAGAATGACACCTCCAAGCGGGGGGGAAGCCAATGATAAGGCGTGATTTCATCAAACTTGTTGTTGCTTCACTTTCAGCCTACCCACTTGCGGCAACGGCCCAGCGATCGATCCCGGTCATTGGAGCCCTGTCACCGTCGGCTCGTCCGGCACAATTCGACTCCACCATCTATGACGGATTTTGCAGGGGATGCGCGAGCTAGGGTATGTGGAGGGAAAAGACTATTTAATCGAATGGCGATTTGCAGATGGAGATTACGCGCGTCTTCCCGAGCTGGCGAACGAGCTTGTCGGGTTGAAGGTCAACGTTCTCTTCGCAACGAGTACCGCAGCCATTCAGGCGGCGTACAAGGTTACCACCACTATCCCGATCGTGATGGGTTTCTATGAGGACGACCCGATCGGGTACGGCCTTGCTGCAAGTTTTGGACATCCTGCCGGAAACGTCACAGGACTGGCTGCTATGGGGGTGGAAACCGTCTCGAAATCTTTGGACCTCGTACGGGCTATTCTTCCAAATCAGAACCGTTTCGGTATCCTCGTAGATCCAGTCCTAGCCTCTTCCCGCACTGCCCTAGTCAATCTGCGAGCTTCAGCAGAAAAGGTCGGGATGACGGTGTTGGTTTGGGAAGCTCATACCCCGCAAGAGATCGAGACTGCATCCATCGCGATGGGGCAGGCAAATTTGGGTGCAATTCTTTTGATTAGCGACGCCTTCTCCTTCGGCAATCGTCGGCGCATAGCTGAACTCTCGCTTAATAATCGGCTGCCGCTGATCGTCGCAGGACCCCGGGAGTATGCATTGGCTGGAGCGCTTGTGAGTTATGGAGCAAGCGCCTCTGATTTGTTTCGCCGTTCCGCGACATATGTGGACAAAATTCTGAAGGGTGCCAAGCCCGGCGATTTGCCGATCGAGCAGCCGACCAAATTCGATCTCGTCGTCAATCTCAAAACCGCCAAGGCACTTGGGGTTCAGATTCCCGACAAAATGCTTGCCGTCGCCGACGAGGTAATCGAATGAGGCTGGCACATTTCCGTCGCTAGTGGCCCTTAGCGTCACTTCGCTGCGCCGAACAACAATGTCGCTATTGGAGTAACAACGGACGTTGACCGGCACGGGTACTGAATGCATCGGTCGTGAATGACCCATCTCGGACATGATTGCAGCGTCGCGCCTCTCCGGGAATTATGCTACGGACTGCTATCGGTCTGGAGGCGGCCGGTGGCGATCTACCTTTTTAGAAATAGACGCCTTACTATCCGTGCCACGCACAACTAAGGGACTGGAGTGTCTCGTGTGTGCATTTCTGGCGGGACTTTTTCTGGCTCTATCGCTTATCTCGGCGCAAGCACAGGCTGCACCGCTAACGTTGGGATGCTCTGGCATTGTAGCGAGCAGACAAGTTTCCAAGCACGGCATTCCGGGCGAGCCTGAAAAGAAGAATGTTGTGGGTATGTCGATCGTGGTGGATTTCGACCAAAGAACTCTAGCGGGCTTTTGGACAAAAGAAGGTGGAGTTCACAACCTACTACCGATCACAGAGTTTGACGCCAATAGCGTGAGCTTCCACGGGACCAAGGGCAACAAAGACAGCATACTATTCTTCATCGACGGGACCGTTGATCGCATCACCGGAAAGGTCGATGCGAATGAAATATGGCATTGGCGCTCGGGTGGTCAGAGCTTTGTGGTTTGGGACTTGCAGTGCAAACCCACCAAACCCTTATTTTAGGTCACGATTGCGAAAAAATTTATTCTGATCTTTCGCAACATTCCAACCACGACCAACTGCGACGTGCTGAAGTCCCGATCTAAGTCAACTACAACGTTTTCTTGAAAAGGTCGCTCATCGCCTGCCAGGAGCGTTGGTCGGCGGCCGCGTCGTATTTGATGCCGTGGTCTGGCGCCTGGACGTGCACATGATCGGTAAAGGCGTGCATGACGCCACCATAGAGGTCGACCTGCCAATCTACGCCGGCGTCGGTCAATTCTTTCTCAAAGGTGGCGACGGCTTCCGCGTTCACGATCGGATCGGCAGCGCCATGCAGCGCCAGCACGTGGCCTTTGATGTTCTTGTCGCTTTCCGGGTTCGGTGTCCCGAGTGAGCCGTGGAAGACGACCACATCAACCAGCGGAGCGCCGCTGCGAGCAAGATCGAGCGCCGGCATTCCACCGAAGCAATAGCCTATGGCTGCAAGCTTGCTCGCGTCGGTCATTGGAGATTGGCGTAATTGATCAAAGCCAGCCTGCGCACGCGCTAGGACCAGTGGCCGGTCCTTATAAAATTTGCCGGATTCGGCGGCGGCCGCAGGTATCGTGTCAGGACGAACTCCCTTGCCGTAGATGTCTGCAACGAACGCTACGTAGCCCATCTTGGCGAGGCCTTCCGCCACATCCTTGTCCTGGGCCGACGGCCCCCACCACGCTGGATAGATGACAATGCCCGGGCGCTTACCGCTAATGGCGTCGTCGTATACGAGCCAGCCTTCGAGCGCCGTATCGTCCTGCTTGTAATTAACTGTTTCAAACTTAACGGCAGCTTGCGCAGAGCCCGCGATCAATACCAGTCCACACAGCGCGACGATCAAACACAGTATTCTCATGGCAAGCCTTCGTTTGAATGGTCACGTGCCTCGGCCCCTCGCGCCTCTAATACCCCCAAGAGCGCCACCGAACCTCATTCCAGTTCGAATAATAAGGGCTAGCACTGAAATCGAAGGTTTTCAAGATTGCGTTGGCTGGAATTCAACCGGCGTCTGCGTGCAAGGCGCATCATGACGAGTCTTCGTGGCTTTGATCGCACATGTACCGCATGCTGATTTTTGACGTCCGTACCGAGGGAGGAAACGATGCGCAAAATTGCATTATGGGCGGTAGTTGCGACCAAGCTGCCATCTTGTAAATCTGACACCTTTTATGGCGGCGTCGCCGACAAAAAGGGAGCCAAGGTGTTCCGCTGCGTACGCGGTTAGTGTGTCACCTTGCCACCGTCACTCTCGCAAACACGGAGACTTGTCGCCCAATGTCCGTTGCTGGCCCTTAGCGCCCGATCACGTTTTGATGGCTAACGGTCGCTATCGGAGCCGAAGCGGACATGTAGGAGTCTCGGCCTAGACTATCTCAGTCGAGAATGACCCCCAACGGACATCGCTCAGGCGGTAGCAGTGGGCCGGAGTTCAGACGCGAGTGGACCCACCTGAGGCATGATGTCGTCCTGGTCGCGGTAGCCCCCGGGCACCTTTGAACGAAGTTCGACGGAGGGGGTACTGATCGCGATCTATTTCAGCCAGCGCTGGAGGATGGATCGTTTCTTCCCGCCGAACGTCTTATATCCGACGGCGTCGCATCGTAGCGTCGACGGAAAGTACGATTGAAATACGAAAGATCACTCTAAATCCAACGTCGAATGCCACAGAGCTGATGCTGCAATCGCTAAATCGCGGGTCGCACAGCATCCGGTGCGCGCGAGAAAGGCGCTGATTGAGGACAAAGGCGGAGAAGGTGAGCTCCTCGCCTTCGAAAAGCTTATGCAAGTAACGCGGCGTCACCCGCTGCCGCTGCGCGACTGCCGCAACGGTCAGATCGAAGTCGCGGAGATTCGCCGTTATGTCGGAAATGATCGCGCGCAACCGCGCGGCCCGAATGCCGCGCTCCTTGGCGATTTCGTGGCCGTCTCGTGTGGCCCCGACAGCTACTGCGATGAGATCGTGAATGTGGGTTGCGACAAGTCGCTGCAGCTCAGGAGTATCCAGAGATTGTTGTTGCTCCGCGATCGCCCGGGCATACGTGACCAGCAGTTTAATCGCGTCCGAGCCTGCCGGAACCATGCGGACCAAAGCGTCGTCGATGCTACCGGCGAGTGGCGCAATAGCGTCGCGTGGCACCCGAAAACCCAGGAAGTTTACCGGCGCCGGATGGATGAGGTTGAGGTTGATCGAGTCGCGCGTCATCAACATCGCGTCCCCATCTAGCAGAACCAATTCCCGGTCGCGTGGGTGCGCTATAGTACGTCCGCTCAGATTAACGGCGACCAGAAGATCGTCCTCGCTGCTGGACACCGATCCCCTTGAGCGGATCGTGTGACGGACGCCGCAAAGCGCGCCGGACATGATGATTGCCCCAGGTAACACTCGCTTAGTGACGTTGAGACGGACACGATAATCCCGCAATGGCTCGAGCGGCTCGGGCCTGCCCTTGTTGGGCAAGGTCGCATGCTCGTGGAGCTCGCGGACGACCTTAGCGCGGGCCGCTTCCGGCAAATCGTCCGTCGAAAACCCAAAGGAGGTGGATGCGTCAGGCATCTTTTCCTCCGCCTCAGGAAAAGGTCGCTAGACTGAAAGCCTAGCACAAGTTCACTCTAGTCCAAATCAGTGTTCTCTCTTCTCCAAGCCCGCCGTCGGTCAGAGGCATAACTTGTGCGGACGAACTCGCCGCACTGCCGTATCGATACACCTTTTGGGGGGCCCATGAGGCGGCGCGATTTCATCACGCTTATAGCTGGCGCGGCGGTGGCGAGGCCGCTCGCTGCGCGGGCGCAGGAGGCGGGGCGGACCTATCGCCTCGGTATCTTGTTTCCCCTGCCGCGCGATTGGCCTCTCTTTTTGCCTTTTTTTGACGCACTGCGCCACCGCGGCTTCGTCGAAGGCCAAAGCCTCACGATCGATTACCGCAATTTTGCGCGACATGGTGATCTGATTTCGCAATATGCGGCGGAGCTGGTCAAAGCCCAGGTCGATGTCATCTTGGCCGGCGGGGGTGAGGCAATTCGCGCCGCACAGCAGGCAACAAAAACGATTCCGATCCTCGGGATTACGGACGATATGGTCGGGGAGGGACTGGTGGCCTCGATGGCCCGGCCAAATGGCAATACAACGGGCGTCAGTATCCTCGCGACCGAACTCGACGGCAAACGACAGGAAATCCTCATCGAGGCGGTGCCAGGGCGTCGCCGGATGGCTGTCCTTGCCGATTCCAAGAACACAACGGATGCGCAGCTTCACGCTCTGGAAGAGGCGGCGCGCGCACGCAACGTTGAGCTTTCGATTCATCGGGTTGCCGGAGGCGAGGAGATCGCAGCGGCCATCGATATGGCGCAGGCATCGGGCGCTACAGCACTCAACGTTTTGGCGTCACCGATGCTCTTCAGCAATGGTCAGCTTATTATGGATCGGGTTGCAGCACTTCGCCTGCCGGCCATCTATCAATGGCCCGAAATGGCGGAGGAAGGCGGTCTTATCGCCTACGGACCGCGCTGGCCTGAGATTCTAGAGCTTTACGCAGGACAGGGCGTCAAGCTTTTGCGCGGCGCTAGGCCCGCCGATCTGCCGGTTGAGCAACCGACCAAGTTCGAGCTGGTGATCAACTTCAAGACCGCGAAGGCGCTCGGCCTCGACGTGCCATTGCATCTGCAACAGCTCGCCGACGAGGTGATCGAATAACGACGGCATTTGCTGCACCGCATGAGTCAGGTTTTGGCCCTTAGCGCCCGATCACGTTTTGATGGCTAACGGTCGCTATCGGAGCCGAAGCGGACATGTAGGAGCCTCGGCCTAGACTATCTCAGTCGAGAATGACCCAAAGCGGACATCGTCGCAGCCATCAAGGCTGTTCGACAACAATATAAATAAGCGCCTCGACTTTACCCTCGCGGTTGTCGAAACGATGGGCAGTGTCGGCGAAGCACGTGCAACTATCGCCAGCTTCGAGCGTCACCGCTTCGCTCCCGAACACGGCCCTAATGCCGCGTGCATATGCTCGATCGTCCCTTTGGCATGAGCGGCAAAAGGTCCGGCCATCCTACGCGGTGGAACGACATACCTGAGGAATTCTACTTTGCTTCCAGGCAGCTTCGGTCCGAAGTTGTCGCGTTTAGCGCCGCTCCTTGTGTCGATGAAGTTTGGCCGCTCGGCGGCGCGGACAACGTGGATGCGTGAGGCCAAGGATGCAGCGCTGTCGACAAGAGCAGACATTGGCAATCCCACCGCCTGAGAGAGGGCATCGAGGGTTGAGATCGTCGGTGACTTTGCATCGCGCTCGATATCGGAAATCATCGACGCGGAGACCCCGCTCTGCGACGCGAGTTCCCGCAATGTCAGCCCCATCTGCTGCCGCCGCCGCTTGATGGCCTTCGCCACCCGGGTCGAAATATTGTCCGCTTTAGTAGACAAGATGACCTCCATAGCGCACAGGCGTCCACTATCGCGGACTTTACGGCAAAGACCAAGTCGATAGGAGGCATCGGATGATGGTTGTGGTGTTTCGCGCTCGCCGCACGCCTGAGGGTGAGGGCGAGGAATACAAACGGTGGTTCCTGCGCATGAGCGAGCTTGCTCGCAAGATGCCCGGCTACATATCCCATAAAGGCTATGTGGCTGACGATGGCGAGCGGCTCACGCTGTTTGAATGGGAGTCAGCGGAGACCGAGCTACGGGGCGCCGCCAACAACACCCCGATCAACAAACCGCCTTGCATAACTCGCATGTCAGCGGCGTGCTCTCTCTCCGACATTTCGGGCTGGCGCGATGGCGTTCTTTATCCCTTGGCGGGTGGTGGCCGAGGAATCCGGCGCGGCGCATTTTGGCTTCGGCGGCGCGATGCTGCTCGACCTGCCCGGGCCGGCGCTGCGGCTGCTGACCGACGTCGCCGATTT
>Ga0182018_10005464_pt1 | contig 10224 bp, 7 predicted proteins | sample 812P2MmetaG_FD_120490 | JGI IMG/M metagenome (GOLD analysis project Ga0182018, IMG submission 120490) | Permafrost microbial communities from Stordalen Mire, Sweden - 812P2M metaG | ecosystem: Environmental > Terrestrial > Soil > Wetlands > Permafrost | place: Sweden: Stordalen | collected... | reverse complement strand
ATTGACGTTGGTCCGCGTAGCCTGCCAGGCGGGCCCCACTCCGAAGCCAAGCCCAGTAAGCACGGAGATGGTCAGCGTGAAGGCAAAGACCCGCCAATCGAAGCGAGGGCTGAGCGCAGTTGACCCCCACGAGGACGACAGCAGTTTGGGGAGGACGTTGCGCCCGAGATAGCCGATTAGGAGGCCCACGGCACCGCCCAATAGAGAGAGCACGAGACTCTCCGTGAGCATCTGGAGCAGAATCCGGGCTTTTCCCGCACCCAGGGCAAGTCGCACGCTTATCTCACGCTGACGGGACGAGGAGCGAGCCAACAACAGGTTGGCAATATTTGCGCAGGCCAGCAAAAGCACCAGGCTTGCGAGGGACAGTAAGAGTGGTACTGGACGTTCCAGTTCACGGGCAGCGTAGTTCCACCCCCGATTGCCAGGCAACAGGCTTAAGGACGGCAAAGTTCTATCCTTAGGAACTGTCATCGTTGACCTTACTGCCTGGTCTAAACTCACGGCCAGAGAAGCGCGAGCCGCCCCCTCGGACACGCCCGGCTGTAGCCTTCCCATAATCTGTACCCACCATGTTTCCGGATCGGTAAGCAGCAATCCGCTTTCATTGGAAAGAATGACCGGCTGCATGCTGAGCGGTAGAAACACATCACGAGAAGTTTGCACGTGCGATGCACCGGTAAAGCCCTGTGGTGCAACTCCGACGATTGTGAACGGTGTCAGATTGATGCCTACAGTCTGGCCAATCACGGAGGGCGAGCGGGCAAACCGGCGCTCCCAGAAAGCATCGCTGATTACTGCAACAGGACGATCGCCAGGTGTGGAGTCATCTGCAGGCTCGATCGGCCTGCCCAGAATGGTCCCGACGCCCAGGCCTTGAAAATAGTTACCGGAGACGAGCTCGGCAGTAAGCACCTCAGCATGGCCGTTAACAGTTGCGGTCAGATGGTCGAACTCACCTATGTCGACGAAGGCAAAGAGTTCGCCGAGGCTATGATTCCGGCGCAGTTCCCGATAGACGGGATAGGAAAACGATGCCACGACGGTGCGTCCTTCGGCGTCAGTGTAGAAGTCTCCCCAATTGTGTTGAACTACTGATTTGTCGCCCTGGATGATCGATAAGAGTCGCAACTGTTGTGGATGCGAAACAGACAGTGTATCGAGCATGGCCGCTTTGGCCAGGGTAAAGATAGCTGTGTTCGCCCCGATACCCAGCGCAAGCGAAGCAACCGCGATCGCCGTGAATCCCGGGCTTTTGCGTAGCATGCGTAGGCCGTAGCGCACATCTTGAAACCGGGTCGCAAGTAACAGAAATGTTCGCGCTTCTCTCTGCTGCTGTTGCAGTAAGGTGGCATTGCCAAACTGACGGCGTGCCGCAGAAACAGCATCCCGCGACGCATGCCCTGGCGAATGAATTGCTCCGTAAGCAGGTGCAGGTGTATCTGTATCTCGTCATCAAGATCGCGGTCTGCCACTGGCTGACCAAATATCCCCCGGAGTTTTGCTGCGAAGACACGTAGCCAGGATGACGCCGTCATTTCTTTCCCTCCAGAAGTTTTCAAGATCACGAGATCGAGCCTGCCATGCGAAGATTTCGCGGTGTTCCTGGCCTCTTCCCTTGGACGTCGCAAAGAAGATAGCATGCTTCATTTGCAATGTCCATAGGAGTCACTCGCCGGAACCTGGAAGTTCTTGAGGCAGGCTCGATCAGTCAGAAGCCAATTGTCTTGAAAGAGAAAGTACGCCCGCCAGCGGAAGCTTCACGGTGAGCTGAGCACCTCCCTCTCGACGATTTGCGGCGATCACCTTGCCGCTGTGAGCACCGACAACAGCTTCGACGAATGCAAGGCCAAGCCCCCGGCCAGCCGAATCGCTTCTTTTGACGCGAGGCTGAAACAAGCTCGAACGAATCTCAGAAGGGAAGCCAGGCCCATCGTCCTCGAACACGACCATGGCGAATTCCTCCGCGACGCTGAGAGAGATCGTGACCGTGCACGATGCCGGCAGATGTTTTAGTTCATTGTCAAAAAGGTTCGCGACCATCCGATGCAACAGCGCAGCGTCCGCGGATACCACGACCGGCCCCGCGCTACGCAGCTGAATTCTCAGTCCCTTTTCAGACATGCAGGGTTCATACAGTTCGATCATGACCCGCAGCAGCTCATCCAGATCGATGGTCGTTCGGTCCAGCCGCAACGCGTCCACCTGGGCTTCCGCCACGTCCAGTGACTTGGTCAGAATCTCCGTCAGCCGATCGATCTCATCGATTGCAGAGACAATCAGCTCCGCTTCCTGGCCCTTTTCCCCGGCGGTTAGCGAAATCTCCAGCCTCGCCCGAATGGCCGTTAACGGGCTGCGCAGATCGTGCGCCAGGGAATTCGTGATGGTATGTAGTTGATGAATCGATTTCTCGATCCGGTCCAGCATGCGGTTCAACGTCGACGCCAACTGCCCTATTTCGTCGTTTCGACCGCTGCTTGGCACTCTCTTGCTCAGGTCGGACTCACCAATCCTCGAAGCGGCCTGCGTAATCTCACCCACATCGAACAGCATCCGCCGCGTGGTGAAAAACACGATCGCGAATCCCAGCACAACATTCAACAGCCACAGGAGCAAAAAACGAACCCTGAGATTCCGCAGCACCCGCAATTGGTCCCGCTCCGAGAGGCCGAGATAAATATGGCTCCCGTCATTCATGGGCACGGCCGCCACCCGGAATGGCGTAGCCAGATTCTTTACGCGCAAATCGAAAGGAGTATCGGCCACAATTTTGTTACCGCGGATGGCATCGAGCTCCTGCCGGCCATCCCCGGCTCCCACCCAAAGCGCCGGCGACCCATCTGCAGCTGTTTGCAGGAAGAACACCGAGTCATTGGAGCCACCTCTCGAACGCCCTTTGTAGGGCACCTCCCGGCTCGCGAGCTCGGCGATCTCCCTTACGACGCGGCCATACAAACGATCCTTTGGCGTCCTCCCTGCCACATCGCTCAGGACTTGGACTTCTCCTGACAACCACGCGTCGGTCCTTCTCTGGATGTCATGGGCGACGAAGCCGTGAAGAAACATGAAGACAACCATGGAGCCGCAAGCGAACGCCAGCGCACCCCACAGCGAAATGCGCCAGGCAGCACTCCGCGCTATCGGCTTACCGGTCCTTGAGTACATAACCGACTCCTCGCAGGGTACGAATCAGTGGCTGGCGCCCATCCGTATCCACTTTCCCGCGCAGACGATAAATGTGTACATCCACTACGTTGGTATCCGGCTGAATGCGCATGCCCCACACCTTGTCGAGGATCATTGACCTGGTCACAACGCGCCCCGGGTTACGGCAAAGATACTCCAGCAGCGTGAACTCCTGGGCCGTCAGATGCAGCACTTTTCCGCCGCGCGACGCCTCCCGCCGCAGCAGATCCAATTCAAGATCGAGCACACGGAGGCGAGTCAACTCGCTGCTGGGAGAATTCCGCTTCAGCAGGTTGCGCAGTCTTGCCAGCAATTCCGCAAGTGCGAACGGCTTGGTCAGGTAGTCGTCTCCGCCCTGTTCCAACCCGCGCACGCGATCATCCACGGAGCGTCTCGCTGAGAGGATCAACACTGGGGCACTCACGCCCAGCTGGCGTAGCTGGAGAATCAGGCCTATCCCATCCTGATCGGGCAATCCGAGATCGACGATCAGAACGTCGTACTTTTCCTCGGCCGCGAAGCATAGAGCCGTCTTGCCATCAGCCGCGGCATCCACCTGATAGCCAGCCTCTGCCAGAGAATGCTTCAAGAAGCTTTGTATCTCGAACTCGTCTTCAACCAGCAGGAGTTGCATGAGGCGATCTTAGTGCATTGTCTGATTGAATGACCGCTCATCGCGCACGTGGTGCCACCGGGTGCGCGATCAAGATGAACATATCGTCATCTTGGCGTTTTGTAGCGGTCATTTGCGCCCCTTATATAAGAGACATGGAGCCTGATTACCACCGAGCGAAACGGAACGTCTCAGTAGGCCAGCAATCTATCCCTCTTTTCGTCGGGACGATGGGGTTCATCATTTTCTTAGCCATCTCTCCTGTTCTGGCAGCACAGAGTAGGCAGCTCACGGCGGGCGAGTCGACCGTGAAGGTGCCTTCCGCGGCGTTGCCCGACGCGCCGACCCCAACCGATGATGTGCTCGCTGCCGATGATCTTTCATCGCCGTCCATGGATCTTTCCAGCAATGACTTGGATCAGCAGACCAGCCAGGGTGGAACAGCGGCTGCGGGCGCGCAGGAGCCCCATCAGAACCCCGCGCCGCCTTCGCTTGAAGATCTTGGCATGACTCCCGCACAGACCAGGGCAGACCCCGATACGCAAGCCAGGCTGGACCGGCACACCCGCATGCTCAAGATCCACCAGCGGCTCGGCCTGATTACTCTCGCTCCGCTGGCGGCCGCCTGCATTAGCTCCGCCTACGCCCCGCCAGACCCACGCAAGGGGAAGGAGAATACCGTAGGCCGCGAAATCCACGTTGGCCTCGGCTCCGCTTCCGTGGTTATGTACGGGTTGACTGCGTCTTACGCCATTCGCGCGCCCCGGGTAGGGGATGCGCCCGCGCGCGGCGGCATCAAGGTGCACAAATACCTCATCTACATTCACGCGCCGGGGATGATCCTCACCCCAATTCTGGGCGCTATGGCCTACAACCAGGCCTCCAACGGCGAAAAGGTCCACGGCATTGCCTCGGCCCACGCTGCAGTTGCCTGGACGACCGTCGCCTCTTACAGCGCGGCAATCGTCGCCGTCTCGTGGCCCATCCATCTAAAGTTCTAAACCCGAAGGCTGATCGATGAGAAAGAACCGCCTGCTCGCTTTCCTGCTGGTTACGTTGACCGCATTCGCGCAAGCGGACCATTCGTGGATCCTCGACCAATCCACCCTGACCTATCACATGTCTCATCCGCTTCATGAAGTCGATGGAGTCAGCCACGCAGCCAAGGGTAAAGGCGTTTGCCACGCCGGCCAGTGCGATTTCCTGCTCGCTGTTCCCGTCAAAAGCTTCGACTCCGGGGACAGCAACCGTGACCTGCACATGCTTCAGGCCACGCGCGGCGCGGAATTCCCCATCGTCACTGTTCGCTTTCGGCTGCCGGAAGCAGCGCTTGCCGCTCCCACGCTCGACTGCGACCTCGAAGTCCAGTTCGCCGGCAATACCGCGCACTATTCTCATGTGCTTTTCCAGCAGGTCATTCAGGGTACAGAACACCACATCACGGGAACGGTCCCCTCGACGGTGTCTGATTTCAAGATTGATCCGCCTTCGTTCTTCACCGTCCCCATCAAGAACGAAATTCCCGTTCGCGTTGACATGACCTGGCACCTTTCCTAAAGAGCGAAGCAAGGTACGTTATACGGCGATGGATGTTACACTCTTGCTCACTCGGGAATACAGGAATGGAATGCCGGATTGGATCGATCCGGTGCGGACATCGAAGGCGAAATTCCGGCCTCCCATCAGGGATCAAATCAGGCGAACGTGAGCCGCGAAATCAGGGCCTTCTCCAATACCCTCTCATCAGGATCCGTGCGGATGCTGTGTGCCCGAAGCCTTACCCGCGGCCAGTTGTCAATGATCGCCATTGGCGGCGCGATCGGCACCGGCCTATTCCTGGGCAGCGGGTTAGCCATTGGATTCGCCGGTCCATCCGTCCTCCTCAGCTACTCCATCGGTGCGCTCATCTCCCTCCTGCTGATGGGATGCCTCGCCGAAATGACCGTCGCACACCCGACATCCGGTTCCTTCGGCGCATGGGCGGAATTTTACATCCATCCGCTCGCCGGATTCCTGGTTCGCTACGCGTACTGGTCGAGCATCGTCTTCGCCGTTGGCACCGAGGTTACGGCCATCGTGGTGTACATGAGGTTCTGGTTCCCCAGCGTGCCCGGATGGTGCTGGATTGTCGGATTCTCGGCCGCGCTGGTCGCCGTCAACGCGGTCAACGTGAAGGCTTTCGGCTCCGTCGAGTATTCGTTTTCCGCGCTCAAGATTTTCGCCATCGTGGTGTTTATTGCGCTCGGAACCTGGATGCTCTCAACCGGGCCGGCAAACTCCGGTATGGGCTTCGCCAACTACGTCGGCCACGGCGGCTTCTTTCCCAAAGGAGTTTGGGGGATGTGGGTCGCGGTCATCGTCGCCATCTTCAGCTACTTCAGCATTGAGATGATCGCCGTCGCCGCGGGAGAAGCGGATGACCCGCAACACGCCATCACCAGCGCCTTACGCGCCACCGTGGCGCGTCTTATAGTTTTCTATCTGCTGACATTGGCTCTCATCCTCGCCATCATGCCCTGGGATGCGAATCGCTCCGGCCAGAGTCCCTTTGTGCGCGTGATCGCCGCGACCCACCTGCCCTACGCTTCGGGCATCGTCAACTTCGTGATCCTCATTGCCGCGCTCTCCGCGATGAACAGTCAGCTCTACATCACCACACGAATGATGTTCAGCCTTTCTCGGGCCGGCTACGCGCCGCTCCGTTTCGGTCTGCTGAGTGGGCGCGGAATCCCTGTCGCCGCGCTTGCGCTGTCGACCATAGGCATCGCAGTGGCGGCAATCGTGAATGCGCTATTCCCGGATACAGCCTTCACCTTGATGATTGCGATCTCCATGTTCGGCGCGATGTTCACCTGGCTCATGATTTTCGTCACCCACCTATTCTTCCGCCAGCGACACGCCGGCGAGAAATTGGCGTTCCGCATGTGGGGATACCCCTATGCCAGCCTGCTCGGGGCCGGGCTCATGTGCGGAATCCTCATAACGACCGCATTCACACGCGAATTTCGCATGACGCTGCTCTACGGAATCCCATTCTTAGTGCTTCTCACTGGCGTCTATTTCACCGCCCTGCGCCGCCCATGATGCTCTAGAATCAGGCAGTGGACCCGCCCATCGACCCGTTGCTGGAGTGGCGCAAGGAATTCCCGATCCTCGGCCACACCACGTACATGATCAGTCACTCGCTCGGCGCCATGCCGCGGCGGACGTTCGACGCCCTGCAAGAATTCGGCGAGACGTGGGCAGCGCGTGGCATACGCGCCTGGCAAGAAGGCTGGTGGGACCCAATCTTTTCTTGCTGGTGAAGAGAGCGGGATCATTCCTCTCTTTACTCGCCTCCGCGAGTCGGCTGCTCGGGATGACAAAGGGGAGAGTGGCGCTTCGATCCGAATCAGATGCTGGATGGGCGGAGTTTATGCGACGAGCAACTGTAGCTGGATCGTTCTTGCCGGCTTTCCGGTTCCTATATGCGACGGTATCCAGGGAATGCAGGGCGTTCGAGAGGGGCAGGGAAGTCAGAACCCTACCAGTGTGACCTGATAGGGCGAAGGTAATGCAACGTTAGAGTGATTCAGTGCTCGTAGCAAGATCGGGAAAAACGTAAACGAGAGAACCTTGGCAGATGCAATTTATTCATTTGCTGCGAACCACAAGTAAGGCTACCTCTTCTATTACAGCGACTCTCCTTGTTTCCTCATCGAGCCCATCCCCCGAAAGGATCGCTGAAGGTTTGGAGAATCGCTGCCTGAAAAGAGCATACGGTTTCTGTTGGAATCCGCCATGCGCCTTGGGTAGCAAAGACAAAGATTGTAGTTGTAGCCGTGCACCTCACTGGTGTATCTGTTACGTTCGCCGTTTCTTAAATGGTGCGGCGGGCAGTCCAGGAGGCGGCCCGAAGGGCGCCATCCACTCCAGGCTTGATTCGGCGACGGGCTCTGTAACTGAAGCTGCGGGGCATTACCAAACGCGGCACTGGGGCGCATGCACCATAGGCTGACCGGCCTTGCAACCGAATGCCTGCTTGAACTCCGGCATATTCGACACGACGTTGTTGACGCGAAGCTCCGGCATGGAGTGCGGGTTGGTAAGCACGCGGGTGCGCGCTGCCTCCGGTCGCGTCTGGTTGCACCAGAGATTGCCGTAGGCAAGGAAGAATCGCTGGAGATTGGTGACCCCGTTCTTGTCCTTGTCCTCGAGAGTCTTCCCCTGGTTCTTCAGATCGTCGCTGAGCGCGGAAAGCGCTAAATGGATGCCGCCGTTGTCGCCCGTGTCTTCGCCCAGGGTGAGCCTTCCGTTCTGCTGCACGCCGGGGACCCCCGGTACCGGCCCGGTGTATTCGTTGGCAATGCAAGAACTACGGGTTTCGTATTCCTTCGCATCTTCCGCCGTCCACCAGTCGCGCAGGTTGCCGTTTACGTCGAACTTGCGGCCCTGGTCGTCGAAGTCGTGCGTCAGCTCGTGACCGATGACAGCGCCCACGGCTCCGTAGTTGATCACATCGTCTGCGCTGGAATCAAAAAAGACCGGCTGCAAGATGCCTGCGGGGAAATTGATGGTGTTGGTCTGCGGGTCTTCGTAGGCGTTTACCGTGGGCGGCGTCATAAACCACTGCGTGCGGTCCAGGGGCTTAGCGATGAAGGCGAGCTGCCGCTTGAATTCGAGGCCGTTGCGCGCTGCACGTCCAGCGGGAAGCTCTCTCTGGTGACCTGCAACGAGCTGTAGTCGATCCACTTGTCCGGATAGCCAATCTTATTCAGAACGGCCGCGAGCTTGAGGTGGGCCTCGCGTTTGGTGGCCGGCTGCATCCAGGTCACGGTGTCGATGTCGCGGCCCATCGCGGCTTCGATGCCCTGGATCATCTTCTGCACACGAGCCTTGCTCTCCGGCGGAAACACCTGCGAGACGTACACCTGCCCGAGCGCGTCGCCCAAATTGACGTCCACTGCGATTGCGCAGCGACGCCAGTCTGGCGTTTGCTTGCGTTGACCGGAAAGCGCGCTCTGGTACGCGAAGTAGGTGTCGCGCCACGAATCGTCGATGACCTCGGCAGCGTGGAAGAGCAACTGCCAACGAAGGTAAAGCTTCCAGGTACCGAGGTCTTCGCTAACGAGCAGGTTATTCAGCCCGCGAAAGAACTGTGGGGCGGAAACCTCGTTCAATGGAGCCACTGGGGCGCCGATGCTCTTGAGATAGCTATCCCAGTCGAAGGCCGGGGTAAGTGCCTTCAACTGCGCAAGCGTGTAGCGATTGTTGACCTTGTTGGGATCGCGGCGAGTAATGTTGTCCATCTGCGCCTGTGCCATGGCTGTCTCCAGGCGCATGATAGTAGCCTCGTCCTGCATAGCGGTCTCCCTACTGGCGCCATTCAACATGAGCAGGGACACGATCAGTGCCTGGTAGTGCTCACGCGGGCCTTTCAAGGCCGGGCTGTCGCTCAGGTAGTAGTCGCGGCCAGGCATTCCGAGACCACCCTGATCGACGCCTGCGACCACGCGGCTCACGTCATTGGCGTCCGGGGTTGGGCCGAAGCCGAACATGGGAACGTTGCTCTGATTATCTCCCCCGGCCCAAGCGCGGCCGAACGAATTGTGGAGCGCCGCCAGGACCGTGGGGATGTCGCCTTTGCTGCTCATGGCCTCAATTTGCAACAGCAGCGGCTCGATCGTGGTCAGGTCGTTAGCTTTCGAGCTTGCCTGGTCCATGCAAGCCCCGTAGAAGTCGCCGATCTTCTGCGCGTTGGGCGTACGCGTTGCTGTCACTGCCTGGTTGGTTTCGAGGATCTGGCGAAGAACCTTGCGATTCCAGTCGGCCAGTATGGTAAAGGAGCCCCAGGCCGCCTGATCGGGCGGAATCGGGTTCGCCGCCTCTAGTTTGTCGCAGGCGTACTGGTAGAAGTTCTCGCATGGACTGACGGACGAGTCCACCCCTGTCACATCGACCGAATGCAACTGTGGCAGCGGCTCAGCGGGCTTGGTCTGAGGAGACTGTGCAAAGCAAGAGATCGCCGGCGCAATCACCAGGCAGACTGCGAACCTAACTTTCATCGGATCCTCCATTTCAAGACTTCAGCCACGTTCAAGACTTCAGCCACGGCGTCACACTTTGTCTGCTCCAAATCTACACGCGGACATGATACGTGATTGTTAGAAGGGCCTCCTTCAATTCGGAGAGAGAAATGAGCAAATCAACCTCTTCACGATAAGATGGAACATTGCGCCCTAGAGCGTAAGCTAGGGCCAATCGCAGGGAGACCGTAGTGAAAGACGAGGCAACCGGGTAGGAAAGACGTACCTCAGGGGCTGAACCACGAATGGCCGCCTCATGGGCAGTTATTTGGGACAGCGTATGCGACTTTCTTCACGGAAAGTCGCAGGCACTTAGCGAGGGGAGCGCAGTTAAACCGGCCATTCGTGGCAGCCCGACGT
>Ga0182018_10005463_pt1 | contig 10225 bp, 11 predicted proteins | sample 812P2MmetaG_FD_120490 | JGI IMG/M metagenome (GOLD analysis project Ga0182018, IMG submission 120490) | Permafrost microbial communities from Stordalen Mire, Sweden - 812P2M metaG | ecosystem: Environmental > Terrestrial > Soil > Wetlands > Permafrost | place: Sweden: Stordalen | collected... | reverse complement strand
CTAAAGCCCGGCGGCCTGTTGCTGATCGAGGCCTACCGGCTCGAGCAGCTCAACTACAAAACCGGCGGACCTTCGGACGCCGAACGTCTGTACACCCGCGCCATGCTGGAAAATGCCTTCGGCGACATGGCGCAAACTGAAATCCGCGAGCATGACAGCGCCATCAGCGAGGGCACGTCGCATGTCGGCATGTCGGCGTTGATCGATCTTGTTGCCACCAAGTAGGGTGCCGCTAAAGTAGGGCCACCACGTCCCTCGCCTTCGCCGGAAACCCGGAAGAAACCCCAAGAGGAAACAATGCCCAAAAGTATGCAGTCACCCCGCCTGCCCGAGCTGTCCGAGGACGGTTTTACCGCCGAACAGCGGGCGCTGGCGGAATCCATAAAATCCGGCCCGCGCGGCCAGTTCAAGCTCTCCGGTCTGTTCGCGATCTATCTGCATTCGCCCGCTTTCGGCGAACTGGCGCAGAAGCTTGGCGGCCATCTGCGCTTCAAGACGAGCATCCCGCCGCGGCTATCTGAGTTCGCCATCCTGTGCACCGGCGCGTTCTGGAAGGCGCAATATGAATGGGCGGCGCATGCCGTCCTCGGCGAGAAGGCGGGCGTGAAGCCGGAGACCATTCGCGCCATCCAAGCCGGCCGCGCGCCGAAAACCGCGCCGAAGGACGAGATGGCGATCTATGCCTTCGTCAAGGAGCTCTATGCCAAAAGACGCGTCAGCACGCCGACCTTCAACCGCGTGAAAAAAATTCTTGGCGATGCCGGCACGGTCGAGCTGGTCGGCACACTCGGTTATTACGCGCTGGTGTCGATGCTGCTCAACACCTTCAAGGCGCCGTTGCCGGAAGGCGTAAAGCCCGGATTCAAGGAGCCGTAACGGCGTTCAGGCCACGCGGTCGGCGGGTTCGGCGTTGGGTGGCGCGGCGCCGGCGCGCGGCCTGTTCATGCGCTGGCACAACAGCTCGAGGAAGCGCTCCTTCGGCATCGGCGGCGCGATCAGTGCGCCCTGTCCGAAATCGCAGCCCATCACCATCAGCGCCTGCAAGTCCGCCTGGCTCTCGATGCCTTCGGCGACCGCAGCGCTGCCGAAGCGATGCGCGAGATCGATCGCGGTCTGGCAAATGGCGGCATTGGTGGCGTCGACGGCGCAATCGCGCACGAATGAGCGGTCGAGTTTGAGCTCGGCAAACGGCAGGTTGCGCAGGCTCGAAAACGACGAATAGCCGGCGCCAAAATCGTCGATCGCGATGCTGATGCCGGCTGCGCGCAACTGGGTGGCGATCTCGTTCGCCAGGGCGATATCGCGCGCGATCTGGTCCTCGGTAATTTCGACAATGAGACCGGGCCAATGCTCGGCCTGCGGACGGTACTCGGCGACCAGCGCCGCGATCGGCAGTCGCCGCAACACGCCGACCGGCACATTGACAGCCAGATGCAGATTAAATCCGGCCTGGTCGAACATCGTCCAATCGCACAGCGTCGCAAGCAGCGCCTGTTGTGCGAGTTCACCGACGCTCGTTTCGTCGACATCGGGCAGGAAACCGCCCGGCGGCAAAATGCCGAGCTGCGGATGATGAATGCGCGCCAGCGCCTCCGCGCCGGCGAGGCATTTGCGCTTCAGATCGATCTTGGGCTGGTACCAGATTTCGAACCAATTATTGCGCAGCGCATCGGCAATCGCAATTCGCGGCCGTTCGGCGGCGGCCGTTGAGTCGATTTCGGCATCATTCTTGGAATCGAATGCGTTCATGCTCGTGCCTGTGACCGGCGGCACGAACCTATACGTCAGCTTGTCTTAACCAATGGTAAGACGCCGGTTTTCGCGACCCAGCGCGGCCGGCGTAGTGAATTCTCACCGCGCCGGCCGGCATGATGGAAGTGCCCGCACTTACTGCTTGTTCATCGGCATCGAACCGCCACTTGAGCTTGGCGTATTCGCGCCGCCGCTCGAACTTGGCATGCTCATGCCACCGCCCGGGCCTTGCATGTTCATGCCGCCGCCGGAGCCTTGCATCATCATGCTGCCACCCGTTGCGGCCCCGCCGGGCGCCGGCGCGCCGATCGCCGCGATTGGATATTGAACATCGACGGTGCCGGCTGTTTCGAATTTCAGCTTGACGTCGACCGTCTTGCCCTGTTCCAGCGCGTGTGTGAGGCCGACAAACATCACGTGGTAGCCGCCGGGCTGCAGCGTCACCGTCTCGCCCGGCTTGATTTCCAGGCCGCCTTCGACCGGGCGCATTTTCATCACGCCGTCTTCCATGGTCATGCTGTGAATCTGGCATTGCGCGCTGGCGTCGTCCGACACGCAACTGACCCGATCCGGCGCCGTGCCCTTGTTGGTGATGGTCATGTAGCCGGCGCCCGTCGATGCGCCCTTCGGCGTCGCGCGGGCCCACGGGGTCGCGATGTGGATCGAGCCGACATCGTAGTCGGCGGCCTGCGCGGGGACCGCCGCGAGCGGCGCCAGCAGCGCGGCGAACACTGCGGTGCTGCCGGGCGAAAGGCATTTGCAGGTGAAATTCGTCATGGAGTTGCTCCGTGCGCCTACCCATCTAGGCCAATTCGAGGTCCGTTGGAATGGCCGGAAAAACATGCAGGCGCGCGAGGAATTATCATCGGCGATGCCTATATTCGGCGCTTAGAGAATTTGTCGCAAAAGCGTATTCTGGCGAAACGCAGTGGTTCGCAGGTGGTACACAACCGACCAGATCCGCACGACACTGATGAATTCGGGCAGGTGCTGGCTTTCCGGCGCCGCCCGGGGCAAGCCCGCGTGTCCGCTTCGACACCGCCCGCTTCGTTTGCCCGGCCGGGCGGCCCCGATACCGGGCTGGCCGACGATCTCGCCCAATATGAACAAGAGCCGGATGAACCGATCGATTATCGACAGCGCATGCTGATGAATATGATCGCCATCGCGATTGTCACGGTGCTGGTCGGCGCCGGCGTCTGGATTACCAACACCATCACCGATTTGGACAAAGATCAGGATTGCGTGATGCAGGGGCGCGGCAATTGCGCGCCGATCGAAGTACCTACGCCGAACCGGCAATAACGAGAGTTCAATTCGCCGGCCGTACCGGACTGGCAGGCGCCCTCTCGGGCAGCGCGATGATCGGCGTGCCGCTATCCGCCAAAGGCTTCGTCGCATTCATCGCGCCATCGCCGGATTTGACCGGTGGTGCGGGTGCCGCGGGCGCAATCGGCGCGGCTGGGGTAGCGGGCACAACATCGGGCTTGGCGGCGCCGTCACCGGCGGGCGCTACCGTCGGACCGCCTGGCGTGCCGCTCGGCGCGGGCGCACTGACCGGTGTCAGCGCCTGGCCCGGCGGCGCGGTCGTGCGGTGTGAGCCGACGACGCCGAGAACTTCGCCGATCACGCGGGCGTGCAGCCGCGGCGACTTGTCGATGTTGAGATGGTCGATATTCGGATCGGAGCTCAGATCGACATTGACGAGCGAGCCGCTAAAGCCGGGGCCGCGCCGCATATAGGCGTAATCGCGCTGCGTCAGATTGAGCACACGGGCAACGCCGGGTCCCGCCGATAGCGATTGGGTGCCGTCGAAGGGCACCACCAGCGCCACCGGGACACCTCTTGCGCCCAGATAATTGGCCATCTCCATCGCCGCATCGGCGCCCAGCGAATGACCGATAATAATGATCGGGCCTTCTTTGCCGGCCTTGTAATTTGCCGCGGCTGAATTCGCCAGCGATTCCCAGTCGGCGTGATTGTCCACCGTCGCATAGACGCCGCGCCGGTTGAGCTCATCGGCCAGCGTATCCATGCCGAGGGAGAAAATATTCATCAGCCCGCGCAACAGATAGACATGCGCACGCGGCGCGGCCATGCCCGGATTCGATCCAAGCGCGATCATCATGCCGGCGACGAGCACGCCGATTGCGGTAACACGCCAACCTTTCATGACCGCCTCACCACTTGCTCACCACTTGCCGCTTGCCACAATCGGTTCCTGAACGTCGAGCCGAGCGCAGGTCCCATTCTAAACAGTCCCTATCGCCGTGCCAGATTCCGCCGGCGAAATCCCCCTTTATTCACATTGCGTTGCAAAGCTGCGGAGACCTGTAGCAAAAATGCAACGTGAATTCCGTCGTTAATAGCGCCATCGTCAATAGAGCCATGGTCAATGCAACCATGGTCAATGCAACCATGGGACGACGCGGGCGGTGCGGCGCATATAACTCCGGTATTCATCGCCGAAGGCGTCGATCATCATCTCCTCTTCGCGCCCGACCCGCCCAAAATACAGGATGCCGAAGCCGACCAGGCCCGCCGGCCCGGCAATCCAATTGGGCAATAGCAAGACTTGCGCCAGCGCCATCAACCAGAAGCCCGCATACATCGGGTGCCGCACGGTTGCGTAAACACCGGTTGTGACGAGTGTGTGGCGCTCACGCAGGTCGAGACTGACCGACCAGTTTTGACCCAGATCGTGATGGGTGCGGTGGAACAGCCACAGACAGGCTGCGTCGACCGCAATGCCGAGGTAGCTCAGTACCGGGACAAAGGGGTAATCGGCAAAGCGCGGAAAGTGGGTCGCGAGATAGACGCAAGGCACGATGCCGAGCCCGGCGAGCGACGCACCGAGCAGGACAAATTCGCGAAAGCCCCGGCCTGAATAGCGGACCGGCGTCTGGCGCGAGCGGCGGCCCGGCCGCAGCCGCAACACGAACCAGGCGACGCCGAAAGCGAGCCAGATGATTTTCGACAGCGTCGGCGTCACGGACTAAAACTCCGCCGCGCGCGCGGGCAAAGCATTTGGGCCCAAACCGGTCAAAGCGCCGTCGCTGGCAAACGCCGCCACGGCCCAATCCGGATCTTCAGTCCGGTCGGCAAGCGCGATCGGACCGCAGCACAGCATGTAATAGTCGTAAAAGTAGCGCCGTTCATTGCCCATCACCGCCTGACGATGGATGCGCAGAAAATTGAGATGAAAGCTCCGGTAGGTCTCCTCCTCCACCATCATGCGGATGCGTACGATCCGCACCAGCGGCTTTCCAGCATACGGCAGGCCCAGCGCCACGACCGGATCGACCTTGTAGACGTTGATGATATCGACGAGGGCCTGGTATTCGACCCAGTAGATCGAGGCCGCGTTCGCCACTCTGCCGACGGCTTCGCGCAACCAGCCGGCCGCCGGATGCAGCGCGACCTTCAAAAGCGACGAGCCGCTGGAAACGAGATTGAGCGTTTTGCCGGCGCCGAGTTGCGGATCGAGTTGCAAAGCACGGTCAACGACGGCAAGCGACAGCGGCGCGCCAAGACTGTGACCGTCAACGACGATCTCGTCGGCGTCCGTCGCGCGGACAACGTGAACAAACTCGTGCGCGAGACGGTCGAGCCGCACCTCTAACTCCGGCCGCGCACGATGGACGAAGTCGCGCGCAAAATGCCAATCGTCGAGCGCGTAGCCGATATAGACCATGCGCCCGAACGTCCAGCGCAACGCGATGAAGATCGCCAGCCAGAGCAGCGGCGCCAGCAGCATGGGAAACGGCAGGCCGCCATGGATGACGGCAAACCGCGTCGCGCCGATCGACAGCCACATCGTGCCGAGAATGAAGGCGAGCGGATAGAGAAAAAATCCGCCGTATCGCCAGGCCACCAGAAAGTACCTGACCACCGTTCCAGTCAGGATGAATTCCATCATTGCGGCGATGCCGAGCGGAAACCGCCACCAATCGCTCCGCGCCATGTCGGCTGTGACAAAGTCATCCCAGCGGAACCAGTGGAAGTCGGTGGTGACATGCCAGTTCGGTGCAAAAGTCTCGACGGTCCAGCTCGCCACCGCCCCGTCCGCCGCCAGGTTTGGCGGCGTGACGTTGCCTTGCACGTTCCAGGCTTTCTGGAATCGCGCCATTTCGCGGATGAAACGGCGGTGCTGGTGCTCCGGTCCGACCGGCTCGTAGCCTGTCATCTGCACGAAACAACGCTTGCGCACGAGCGCCTTCGGCATTGCAGACTCCTGGCGGGCCTCTTGGCGGCCTGCTTAGGGAATGTGCCCCGATCGATCAAGCATGGCATCGTCATTGCGGGGCGTGCCCCGGCCCAAGCTCTTGGAGACAAGACGAAAACGCCGCTGTTTTGGGCGCGGCAGCCGCCGTTGAACTTGGCGGCATCCTTCGCTATACGGGGCGTTCACAATTGAGGGGGCCCGAAGCGACCGGGCTTGCTCGCGCCGGGCTGGGCCGGTGCCTATTCCTCTACTGACCCAAAAGAGCGCGCCCGATGTCCACCACGTTCGATAAAGTGGCTGAAATCATTGCGGAAACTTGCGATATCCCGCGTGAAAATATCAAGCCGGAGAGTCACGCGATCAACGATCTTGAGATCGACAGCCTCGACTTCCTCGACATCGCCTTCGCCATCGATAAGGCCTTCGGCATAAAACTTCCGCTCGAACAGTGGACCCAGGAAGTCAATGACGGCAAAGCGACGACGGATCAGTACTTTGTGCTGAAGAACCTGTGCGAGCGAATCGACGAGCTGATCGCTGCCAAGGGCGCCTGAGGCGCGCACATGCGCCTTGAATATTTTCAGATGATCGACCGCTTCGTCGATGTCGATATCCCCGGGCGCGTGGCGCGCGCGGTCTGCATGGTGCCGAAGCAAAGCACGATATTCGAAGGCCACTTTCCGGGCTATCCGGTGATGCCAGGCGTGCTCTTGATCGAGTGCATGGCGCAGACGACCGGCTGGCTGGTGAGCGGGCTGACCGGCTTCACCGGCTTGCCGGCGCTGGCCGGCGTGAAGGAAGGCAAGATCCGCAGCGCCGTGTTTCCCGGCGACGAACTCGAAGTCGAAGGCCGGGTCGTGCACGAAGGTTCGGGTTACGCCATCGGCGAAGCCAAAGGCTGGTGCAAGGGCGTCGCCGTCTGCGATGCCACGCTGACCTATCGTATCGTTCCCTATCCGAGCCCGGAGCTTCGCGCCGGGCTGTGGGAGTGGGCGGAGCGGATCAACTTCCCGGCCAAGGAGTTCGTGAAGTGAACGGACGCCGCGAGGTGTGGATCACCGGCGTCGGTCTTCTCACCTGTCTCGGCGAGGGGCTGGAAGCGAATTGGGCGCGCCTCGCCAGCGGCGAGCCGCCGCCCTACGACGACAAAAGCTTTGCGCCTTACATCGTGCATCAGCTGCCGCCGATGAGCTACGACAAACAGATTCCGAAGAAGAGCGATCAGCGCCAGATGGAGACTTGGCAGCGGGTCGGCGTTTATTCGGCGGGGATGGCTCTCACCGACGCCGGCATCGCCGGCAACGCCGAGGTTCTTGACCGCACCGACATGATTGTCGCCGCCGGCGGCGGCGAACGCGACATTGCGGTCGATACCGCGATCATGGCCGGTATGCGCACGACCAACACGCCCGGCGCTTTCCTCAATGAGCGGCTGATGAGCGACCTGCGCCCGACCTTGTTCCTGGCGCAGCTTCCCAATCTCCTCGCCGGCAATATCTCGCTGGTGCACGGCGTGGTCGGCTCATCGCGCACGTTCATGGGCGAGGAAGCCGCCGGCGTCGATGCGGTGCGCGTCGCGCAGGCGCGCATTGCCGCCGGCCAGAGCGAACTGACGCTCGTCGGCGGCGCCTATCACGGCACCCGCTGGGACGTGCTGCTGGCCTTCGAGCTCGGCAGCGTGGTGCTCAAGGGCAAGTTCGCGCCGGTCTGGGATCGCGGCGCGGAAGGCGGCATCGCGTTCGGGACCATGGGCGCCTTCCTGGTGCTTGAAAGCAGCGAGCACGCCAAAGACCGCGGCGCAAAACCGCGGGCGCGGATTTCGCAAGTGTTCTCCGACCGCAACGCGCGCCACGGGGGCGAGGCCGAAACCTCGCTGCGCCGGCAGTGGGAGGCGATCACGCCGCAAGTGGACCGCGCCCGTGCCGCGATTGTTTCCGGGGCCGCCGGCCTCGAGCCGGCGACGGCGGCGGAGCTTCGCGTGCTCAAGGACATCGCCCTTCCGATCCGCAATACCGGTACGTATATCGGGCATGGCGTCGATACCCAATTCATGGCGAATTTGGGCATCGGCTGCGCGGTGATCGAGCACGGCAAGCTGTTTGCCCCGACTGGCAGCGGCGATACCGGCGAGAGTCCGGCCGGACTCTCCCAGGTCATCGTCACCAGCGTCGGCAATTGGCGCGGCGAAGGGCTGGCGCTGCTCGAACGGATCAATTGAAGGAGGTAGGGTCATGGCATCGTCACGTCCCGCCGCAAGCGCCAAATCCGGCTCAATGCGCGACAAAGCCGGCCGGCCCGTCATCGCGGTGACCGGCATGGGCGTCGTCACCTCGCTCGGCGTCGGCAAAACCGATAATTGGGCAAAGCTTTCCGCCGGCAAGTCCGGCATCCGGCGCATTTCCCGCTTTCCGCTCGACGCGCTGCGCACCACCATCGCCGGCACCGTCAATGACGTCTACAAAGACTATATGCCGCCAGCGGAGCTGTCCGAACGCCTCGCGCTGCTCGCCTGCGAGGAGGCGATCGCGCAGGCCGCGATCGGCTCCAAGGGCCATTTTCCCGGCCCGTTGTTTCTGGCGCTGCCGCCGCTCGAAATCGAATGGCATTACCGCAATGAGATGGCGGCAAAGGCCGCACCCGACCAGGATGCCGGCTATCCCGATCTGATGCGGGTGGCGCGCGAGCCGCAATTCGCGCCGATCTATGAGACGCTGAAATACGGCATCATCGGCGAGCACCTTGCCGAGCATTTTGGCACCGAAGGCTCGCCGATCTCGCTCACCACGGCTTGCGCGTCCGGCGGCACCGCGATCCAGCTCGGCGTCGAGGCGATACGACGCGGCGAATGCGAGGCCGTGCTCGCGGTCGGCGCCGACGGCTCGCTGACGCCGGAATCGCTGGTTCGCTTTTCATTGCTCTCCGCGCTGTCGACGCAGAACGATCCGCCGGAGCAGGCGTCAAAGCCGTTTTCCAAGAACCGCGACGGCTTCGTGCTGGCGGAAGGCGCCGGCGCGCTGGTGCTCGAAGATTACGACCATGCCGTCGCGCGCGGCGCCAAAGTGCTGGCCATTCTCGAAGGCTGCGGCGAGAAATCCGACTCGTTTCACCGCACGCGGTCGAGCCCCGACGGCAAGCCGATCATCGCCTGCATGCGCAACGCGCTCGCCGATGCCGGCATCGGCCCGCAAGACGTCGATTACATCAATGCGCACGGCACCTCGACGCCCGAGAACGACAAGATGGAGCATCTCGGCGTCTCTACCGTGTTCGGTGAGCGCATCCGCAGCATTCCGATGTCATCGAACAAATCCATGATCGGCCACACGCTGACGGCAGCAGGCGCGGTGGAGGCGGTGTTCACGGCGCTCACGCTCGAGCACCAGCGTATCCCGCCGACGATCAACCACCGCGTGCCCGATCCGGCGATCCCGCTTGACGTCGTGCCTAATGTGGCGCGCGACGCCCGCATCAATCGCGCCGTCTCCAATTCGTTCGGCTTCGGCGGCCAGAATATTTCGCTCGTGCTGACCCGGGAGCCGGCGTGACCGACGATACAGCAACGGTGGTGGGCGGCGGCAGCGTCAGCGCGGCGCCGCTGCGTTCGATGCGCGCGCTGACACTGGTCGCCGACCGCAAGATCGAGCTTCTCGACGTCGCGCCGCCGCCGGCGCCCGTTGCGGACGAAGTCCAGATCGCCATCAAGGCCATCGGGCTCAACCACATCGATGTGTGGGGCTGGCGCGGCATGGCTTTCGCCAAGCGCAAGCTGCCGCTGGTCGTCGGCGTCGAGGCGGCAGGCGAGATTGTCGCGGTCGGTGCCGACGTGACCGGATTGAAATTCGGCGATCGCGTGGTCGCCTATGGCGCGCAGACCTGCGGCGTCTGCAAGGCCTGCCGCGAGGGCCGCGATAACCTGTGCGAGAACGTCGCCAGCGTTATGGGCTTCCATGTCGACGGCTTCGCCCGCGATCTCGTCAACATGCCGGCGCGGCTCGTGGTGCCGATTCCGGCGGGCGTCAGTTTCCGCGACGCCGCCTGCGCGCCGGTGGCATTCGGCACCGTGCAGCACATGCTGTTCGACAATGCCAGGCTCGAGCCCGGCGAGACCATCCTCGTCCATGCCGGCGGTTCCGGCATCGGCACCGTCGCGATCAAGATGGCCAAGGCGATCGGTTGCACGGTGATCACGACCGTCGGCGACGACGCCAAGGCGGAGAAGGTGAGGGCGCTGGGCGCCGACCATGTCAT
>Ga0182018_10005462_pt1 | contig 10225 bp, 10 predicted proteins | sample 812P2MmetaG_FD_120490 | JGI IMG/M metagenome (GOLD analysis project Ga0182018, IMG submission 120490) | Permafrost microbial communities from Stordalen Mire, Sweden - 812P2M metaG | ecosystem: Environmental > Terrestrial > Soil > Wetlands > Permafrost | place: Sweden: Stordalen | collected... | reverse complement strand
GAGTGCCTCGGCCTGTTGGCAAGAGTTAAGGCTAAGGGCGGGGCTCCATTTCTAACGGAATTCGGAAATCACCTGCATTAACCCGAAATGCTGCTTGCAATCCGGAGAAATCGCTGATATGTTTTACTACGTGACACGTAGTAAGCATGACGTAGATGACGACCACGATCCAGGACGCTATTCCGATCCTCCGTTGTTGGTGTTGACGAGCCTCGCAGACGGACCAAAGCACGGGCATGCAATGCTCGAAGACATCTTCCGGATGAGTGGCACACGGCTGGGCCCAGGAACTCTCTACGGCGCAATCGCAAGGCTGGAGCGCGAGAGACTGATTGAGCCACTGCCGGCTGAAGAAAGGCGCCAGCCCTATCGGCTGACCCCTGGCGGAGTCCGAGTTCTTCGCGCGAAGCTGACTACCTTATCCGGGTTTGTGCGCGTGGGGCTGAAGAAGCTGGAGGCACGATGAATGCTCGACGCGCACGACGACTTGCAGGCTTGTATCCGCAGGAGTGGCGAACACGCTACAGCGAGGAATTTCAGCTATTCCTCGAAGATCATCCGTCCGATGTCCGAACAATCCTCGACGTTCTCGGATCGGCGACACGCGAGCATGCTCTCTCTTTCTGGAGGTTAAAAATGGACCGACGCCGAACTTGTTTGGCTTTGATGTTCTATACCTGCATGATTGCGATTGTCGCCGGCGTGAACTTTTATTGGACGGTGGATGGTACTTCTCTTGTCGCCGCAATGAAGATCCACCCTTCGCTTTTCACTAGTTGGAATCTGGTCAGGATTGGTGCTGCTTTGTTTGCGGCGGTCATCGCCGCGGTTGGCATTCCCGTGTCGTGGGCGATGGCGAGAACAGCGTTAGCCGCCCGAAGGTGGGATGTAATCCACCGGTTGGCCGTTCCGCCCTGCGCCGGATTGGTTGTGCTGGTTTGGCTGGTTGTTGGAGCCAGAATTGCCGGCGGTCACTGGGTCCCCACCCCCTGGGACGTTGCCGGCAACTGGATTGCGCCAGCGGATTGGCCACCCCTGAGTATTCGCTGGACCCTGGGTCTTGTGTCATTTGTTCTCATGACGATTGGCATCATCGTGAGCGTGGTGAGTTTTCGACAAGCCATCATCAGGAGCGATTGGTTGAGTCTCCGACGAATTTGGCTGAACGTCTCCGCGATGCTGCTTGCTGTCTCTGTGGGAGTGATGGCGCTAGGTGTCCTGATGTGGGGCTGGTTTATCGAGCGCTATACGGTTTCTGACTTCCATGCTCGTAATGGCGGGTTTTTCAGCAGCACAAACTTTGCCTCCTGGATCGGGAGTCTGGTTTTGTTGCTGGCGGCAACTGCAACGGCTGTTTCCGGAACGCGCTCGGCATTTCGTGCTGAGGCTGAGTAGTCGCCCATGGATGACGAATTCGCCATTGAAACCCGCGACCTTACGCGTACGTTTGGAACTTGTAAGGCCGTCGATGGGATCAACCTGTGTGTGCCCCACGGCGCCATCTATGGTTTTGTTGGCCCGAATGGCGCCGGAAAAACCACCACCATCCGTCTTCTGCTTGGTCTGCTCCGCCCCGACAGTGGCGGCATTTTCCTGAGTGGTCAGCCTCTCAATCAAAACCGGCGCGAACTGATGCGGGGGATCGGCGCGCTGGTGGAAACGCCTTCGCTCTATCCCCACTTGACGGGGCAGGAGAATCTTGACCTGACGAGACGGGTTTTGGGTTTGCCCAGATCTCGAGTGACTGACGCCCTGGCCTTTACGGGTCTAACGGCGGATGCCGATCGATTGGTCCGTGTTTATTCGTTGGGAATGCGGCAGAGATTAGGGCTTGCTCAGGCCTGGTTAGGAAAGCCCGCATTGATGTTGCTTGACGAACCGGCAAACGGGTTGGACCCGGGTGGGATTCGAGAATTACGGAGCCAGCTTCGCCAATTGGCACACGATCAGAATGCGACCATTTTTCTCTCGAGCCACGTGCTGAGTGAAATTGACCAGGTTGCCGATTGGATCGGCATCATCAATCACGGACGCCTGTTCTTCCAGGGAAGAATTCAGGATTTGCAACGGGAACAAGGGCCACTACGACTGGTGGTTGACAAGAGCCTGGATGCAGCCGCAGCGTTGACTGCGAATGGCTGGCAAGTGCTCCAACAATCAGACGATTTCATTTCGGTCCAGGTCGCTTCCGATGCGGACGTAGGCAAAGTTAATCGCTGCCTTCAGGAACAAGAGATTCAGGTATACCGCCTTGAACGCAAAGAAGAGACATTGGAAGACCTGTTTCTCCGTCACATGACGAATTAGAAGCGGAGACGTTTCGATGAGAAGTTTTTATCGCGTATTGGCCGCCGAAGTCCTGAAGCTCAAACGCACTCTCGCTCTGCGCCTGTCGGTTTTCAGCCCGCTGATCGTTGTGATTCTTGTCTTCGGCATGTATGCGGTACGCGGTCAGCAGATTGGGGGCGCCGATCCACTCACCGGGTTCGCGCAACTCGTTCTCACCGTCTGGACGATCATCATGTTTCCGCTTTTCGCCGCCCTGGTTGCGGCGCTTATTGCTGCGATTGAGCATCAAAACGAGACCTGGAAACATCTGCTTGCTTTCCCCGTCGATCGTTCCAATGTCTTTGTGGCCAAATGGCTGACTGGCTCGGGACTGCTATTGCTCAGTTCGTTCTTTCTTTGCACAGGGGTCTGTCTGGCGGCGGAGATCCTTCGTTTGATGAGACCAGACTGGAGGACTGCGTCTCTGCCAATCCCGATGATCTTCAGGGGAACGATTCTGAGTTGCTGCGCTGTAGGCCTTCTATTCTCGATCCAGATGTGGATCAGCCTTCGGTGGCGTAGCTTTCTGCCAGGCATCTTCGTCGCAGTCATAGCGCTCGTACTAATGTTCATAGCCATCCCTCGCGGCGCGGCGCTCTTCGGGAGCCTTTTTCCCTGGTCTCTTCCCGCGATGGCCATGTCGCCGCACAATGTTCATCGGCCGCTCGCGGCGGGTTGGGGCCTTCTCGGCGGTGTCCTGGTGGCTGTATTGGCGTGCTGGAATCTTTCGCGGCGCGAGTTCTCTTGACTCCGACTGAGCGGGGGGACAACCTCATACCGCGATACTCGGTATATCGCGGACCAGAAATGCCGATTGCGGCGAAACGCTGCATTGGGTGGCAGCATTACGTTGCCGCCGGCACGACCGGGCGCGTCGGGGCGCGTCGGTTGCATCAGGGACGGTGAATCCGAAAAGGGCCGACTCAGGATTGCCCATTTTCGGGTACTTGCTGCCACGGCGGAGCGTTCAGGCCCAGAGAAATGGTGCAAGAGTGTATAAAACTGATCAGAATCGACGGTGAGAAAGCAGGATACTGCTTGCAACGGTCCCTCCCCAGGAACTCCCGTCACGTGGAAGCCGCGAACACAGCAGCTTCTAACGATGCCGGGTTAGGGATGCGGAGACAGTAATTCGAAGCCCCCAGGAGTCGCGTCCGACTTAACGCAGAAGACGGTGGAACCGGTCAGGGCCTTCCTTTGTAAGAGCAAGAGGGGTTCACCGTGGATTCGACCTTCATACCGAGAACTACCACCCCACAATCAGGAAACGGGACAAGCATCCAGGGCAATGGGAGATCCACGCCCGTGGAGCGATTTGCCACCGGGATTGCCGGTCTTGACGACATTCTGGGAGGCGGCCTCGCCCGCAATCACCTGTATCTGGTCGAAGGCGATCCGGGAACCGGAAAGACCACGATCGCGATGCAATTCCTCATGGAGGGCGTCCGTCTCGGCCAAAAAGGCCTCTATGTCACTCTCTCCGAATCCAGGGCTGAACTGCTTGAAATCGCCGATTCGCACGGCTGGTCCCTCGATGGGCTCCAGATATTTGAGCTGGCTCCCGATGAGGCGCAGCTCAAGCCCGAAGCCCAGTACACCGTCTTCAATCCTTCCGAAATCGAAATGTCCGACACCACGAACGCCGTCATGGCGGAAGTGGAGAGGATGCAGCCCGCTCGCGTGGTGTTCGATTCTCTGTCCGAGTTGCGCCTGCTGGCTCGTGACTCCCTCCGCTATCGACGCCAGATTTTGGGCCTGAAACAGTATTTTTCCGGACGCAAGTGCACCGTGCTGCTGTTGGACGATCGGACCGGCGAGAGCCACAATCAGCAACTCCAGAGCATCGCCCACGGCGTGATCCTGATAGAGAGCGCGGAGCGGGAATACGGCATCAAGCGGCGCCGTCTGGAAATCAAGAAACTACGCGGCTCAAAGTTCCGCGAGGGGTTTCACGACTACTGCATCAAGCGCGGCGGGGTGGAAGTGTATCCGCGCCTTGTGGCCGCCGAACACCTGGTGACCTTCCAGCCGACCCAACTGGAAAGCAGCATACCCGCCCTGGATACCTTGTTGGGCGGAGGTATCGACAGCGGTACCAGCACGCTCCTGCTGGGCCCCGCCGGCTGCGGAAAATCCACCGTCGCTGTCCGCTACGCGGTCTCGGCGGTCGAGCGCGGAGACCGTGCGGCGCTCTTCACCTTCGATGAAGTCCTGGCCACACTTGTGATCCGGGCAAAAGGCCTGGGCATGGATATCAAAGAACACGTTGATTCCGGAAAACTATTGCTCCGCCAGGTGGATGCTGCAGAGCTCTCGCCCGGACAGTTTGTCCACGAGATCCGGCAATTGGTCGAAAAGCATGACCTTAAGCTCCTGATCATCGACAGCCTGAACGGATTTCTCAATGCCATGCCCGGCGAGCATTTTCTCGCGATGCAGCTCCACGAGCTGCTCGCGTTCCTGAGCCAAAAGGGGGTCACTACGATCATGACCGTCTCCCAGGTTGGCTTCGTGGGAACGAATATCGATACGCCCATCGATGTGAGCTATCTCGCCGACACCGTCCTGTTGTTTCGCTACTTCGAGGCCGCCGGTGAAGTGCGGCAGGCGCTTTCCGTCATTAAGAAACGGAGCGGGGAACATGAGCGCACCATCCGTGAACTGGTAATGAGAAACGGCGTGATCACCGTGGGAGGGGTACTCACGGAATTCGATGGCGTGCTCACTGGTTCGCCGACCTTTCGCGGCCGCATGGAGAGCCTCCAGCGGTCGAGTCTCGAGCGGTCAGGGTCCCGGGCAGATCCTCAGACAGCGCCATGACGACCGTCAAAGCATTGGCGACCGGCGAAAACGAGCTCCGGGTCCTCGTGGTTGCTCCCACGGGACGAGATGGCCAGATGATCTGCGATCTTCTTGCCGGCAGCGGTGTTACCTGCGTCTCTTCTGCAACCTCGGAAATGGCTCGATTGGAATTGAACGCGGGGGCAGGCGCCATAATTCTGGCCGAAGAGGTTCTGACCTTGTCCGACATCGCCGCATGGGCAGCGCAAATTTCCGAACAACCTTCGTGGTCCGATCTTCCTCTCCTCCTGCTTACTGTGGCAGGGGCAGTCAACGTGGAGAACCGGAAGAAAGCTCTGGCTCGGCAACCGCTCGGAAACCTGGTGTTGCTGGAACGTCCCGTTCGTCCTGAGACCTTTATCAGCGCCGTCCAGGCAGCACTGCGGAGCCGGCGCCGCCAATACCAGGTGAGAGACTTTATAGCCGAGCGGGGTTTGGCCGAAGAAGTACTTCGCAAGGCCGAAAAACTCGCGGTCGCCGCACGCCTCGCCGCCAGCTTCTCTCATGAAATCAATAATCCGCTCGCATCCGTGACGAACCTGCTCTACCTCATCGGCATCTCGGCTTCGCTGGACGAAACACAGAAATACGCCGAGATTGCGTCGCGGGAGTTGGCGCGGGTCTCGGAAATTGTGACCCAGAATCTGAGGTTTCACAGGGAGTCGAACAAACCGGTCGCGGTCGAGATTACCCAGGTCGTGAACGCCGCGCTCAATCTCTATCAAGCCAGGCTGGCCACCGCGGGAATCTCGATTGAACGGGATTTCCGGGAATGCTCGCCGGTCATCGGCGTGGTTGGAGAACTGCGCCAGTTGATGCTGAACCTGATAGCAAATGCCTTCGATGCCATCGGCCGGGGCGGTACGCTGAAAATCCGTATTGCCGGTACGCGCGAACATAATAATGGGTCGCGGCCTGGCGTCCGCGTGACCATCGGTGATACCGGATCCGGCATTCGTCCTGAGATCAGAAACATGCTTTTCGAGCCCTTCGTCAGCACCAAGGGGAATACCGGGACCGGCCTTGGTCTGTGGGTCAGCTCTGAAATCGTGCGCAGACATAGTGGCACAATCCAGGTAAAGAGCCGAGCGCACTCCCCGTTCACCGGCACCGTTTTCTCCATCTTTCTACCCTCCCACCCCAACTGGATTCCATCTCTCCGCTCCGGAGAAATGAACAATTGCCAGCGCGAGACCATGCAGTTTGTTGCCTGACTACGATCCGGAAACGATCACGGGCGCATCGGGCGGCAGGCAGGGTAACTCCGGAAAGAGCCGGGTACTGGCAGGTCCGCCGGGCGCGGACTTGATATCCAAACTCGGTACCCAACAGCTACTGACCGTCGCGCATCTTTTCTTTTACGGTTTTGGCGAGCTTTTCGATTTCAGAGGCTGTGTTGACGACGGCGAGGGAGAGCTGATCTTTGCTGCTCTTGTCGACCGCATCTTTGAGTTGCTTTGCCAGATCGAGCAGGTGCTGAGTATCGTCGACGATTTGTTTTTGACGGATGGCGTTGCGCTCCTCGGCCATGGACTTGGCCATGCGGACGTGGTTAGGGTCGGGGGGCAAATTGGCAAGCCCAGGCGGGTTCGAATCGGATGCGTTGGGTTCCGCCTGGACGGACGGGGCCGGCGGGAGCGGCGTCCTGTTTTGCGCGTGGGCGGCCAGGGACGCGAAGGCCGCGGCAACCAGGACGATGGCATAAAGACTGCTTTTTTGAATGAGCCTGGGGACGTTGATCATGGGCGCCTCCTCCGGGCAGCTGAGATGCGGGCAGGGTGAGATGGATGTGCCGGTGGTCTTTCCGGGTGGGAAAATTATAAGCCGGTTTTGTTAAGGAGAGATTCAGAGAAACGAGACAGTATTCTGAGGGAGAAATGTGGACTGAGCTGATGATGGTCGGGCGCCGGGAGTTCCTTGAAGGGCTGGGAGACAAATACGCGATGGATCTGCAGGATTTCCTGCATGAGAAGCTGCCCAAGCTGATCCTGGTAGCGCTGATCTCGTGGGGGATGATGTTGGTGGTCAAGCTGGTGGCCGACCGCATACTAAGAATGGCGGAGCGGCAATCGGGCACGGTGGGGCACTATGCGCAGGTGCGAACGCTGACCACGGTGATTCGGGCGACGGGGGTCGGCATCATTGTGTTTCTGGCGGTGCTGCAGATTCTGCCCGTGCTTGGGTTCAATCTGGGGCCTTTGCTGACCAGCGCGGGCGTGGCGGGGGTGGCGATCGGGCTGGCGGCGCAGAACATCGTGAAGGATTGTCTCAACGGGTTTCTGATCCTGATCGACGATCAGTTCAACGTGGGCGATACGGTCACGATTGCGGGAGTGAGCGGCGTGGTGGAAACGATGACGCTGCGGCGGACGCAGGTGCGGGGCGGGGATGGGACGCTGTTTATCATTCCGAATTCGCAGATCACGACGGTGGCGAACATGACGCGGGACTATTCGCTGGCGACGATCAATGTTTCGGTGGATTTTTCGGCGAATCCGGACGAGGTGATGGCGCTGCTGAAGGACGTGGCGATGAGCGTGCGGAGCGATTCGGCATACAAGGACGTTTATCTGGGTGATCCGGTGCTGCTGGGGGTGGATTCGATCCGGGGGTCGCAGGTGATCTATCCGGTGCAACTGAAGACGCTGGCGAATCAGCAGTGGGGGGCGCTGCGGGAGACACAGCGGCGGATACGGCTGGCGCTGGACGAGGAGGGGATACTGCCGGGGGATCCGAACCGGGTGTACAGCAGGGAACAGGGAACAGGGAACAGGGAACAGGGCCCAGGCAATAGGCAACAGGGAACAGGGGAAAGCGGAGTGGGCGCCGGTCATGGCGAGCCGGAGTTACCAAAGGCGGATCCGACGGCGGCGAAGTTGACAGAGGTGAATCCGTTTACGGGAGAATGAGGGAGGAAAAAGACAGAGAACAGGAAACAGGGAAACAGGAAGGCGGGCTCTTATGAAGATTGAGTCGCACCGGGACTTGGCTGTTTGGCAGCGTGCCATCGAGATGACAATTGCGACCTATGAGCTCACTTCACGATTTCCGCGGGAAGAGGTCTACGGCCTTGCCACTCAGCTGCGCCGTGCTGGTGTATCGGTGGCGAGCAACATCGCTGAGGGGTACGGCCGGGGATCCCGAGGCGAGTACAAGCAGTTTCTCGGAATGGCTCGCGGCTCGAACCTGGAGTTGCAGACGCAGCTCCTTATCGCCAAAAGGCTGAGGCTGGGTGATCCAATGAAGATCGATCGAGCCGAAGTTCTCTCGGGCGAAGTTAGCAAGATGCTGGTTTCGCTGTTGAGGAAACTCGGCAACAGCAGGCAACTGCATTAGCTTTTTGCGGGGGGAATCTCGTTGAAGGTGAGGTTCTGGGCGAGGTTGCCCGTGTCCTGGCGCCACTGATCGAAGAGGCGGCCATAGCTCAGGGTGATGAGTGCTGTGGGGTCGATGCTGAGCTTGCGGCTGGTCTCATCGATCCATTCCGACGGGCCTTCGAGTTCGGCGTAGACGCCGATCGGGGTTTCGTCGAGGACGCAGTGGCCGGTGGAATCGGAGAATTCGGTGCGCCATTTCTCGTAGACGAATGCGGGTTGGAATCCGAGCTGCGAGAATATTTGGCCTATGGCTTCGCCGTCCTGGACCTCGGTTTCGGTTTCTTCGCGGTGTTTGTGTGGGGTGGCGGGGTCGTAGTTCCGCGGGAGACATTTGTGGGTGACGATCCAGCGGTCGCCGTATTTGCGGACGCGGAGGATGGTTTGTTGCGCGCGCAGGCGGCGGTCGGGGGTGTCGTAGAGGATGTTGCGTTCGAAGGTGCGGGGTGTTTCTTCGTGGAAGCCGGCGTCATTAAGGCGGCGGGTGAGCGCGGCGGGATCGGGGACGCGGAATTTCACCTCGATTTCGAGGGGCATAGGGACAGGGTACAGGGTGCAGCCCGTAGCCCGTAGCCGGTAGCCGGTAGCTGTGGAAGAAAGTTCAGAGTTTGGGGATTCGCGCGGAGCGGGGCGGGAGTCGGCTTTGCAGCGGTTAGCATAGGGGCGATGGAGACGCTGAGGCTGACGGTAGAGGCGGGTGATCCGGAGAGTGAAGCTTCGCGGCGCGCAATTGCGCAGGCGGCGGAGATTTTGCGGGGTGGTGGGACGGTCGCCTTTCCGACGGAGACGGTGTACGGGCTGGGGGCCAACGCGCTGGATGTGGCGGCGGTCGAGAAGATTTTTGTGGCGAAGGAGCGGCCATCGTGGGATCCGCTGATTGTGCATATCGGGGAACGGGAGATGCTGGGAACGGTAGCAGCGGAGGTAAGCCAGGATGCTAATCGGCTGATGGAGGCTTTCTGGCCTGGACCGTTGACGCTGCTGCTGGTAAAGCATCCGAGGATACCGGAGATTGTGACGGCGGGACTGGAGCGGGTGGGGGTGCGGATGCCGGCGCATCCAGTTGCGCATGCTCTGCTGCTGGCAGCGGGCGTGCCGGTAGCGGCGCCGAGTGCGAATCGATTTGGACGCATCAGCCCAACGAATGCCTGCCACGTGGCTGAGGATCTGGAGGGGCGGATCGACGCGATCCTGGACGGAGGAGAGACGACGCACGGCGTGGAGTCGACGGTGGTGGATGTGAGGGAGGACGGGTGTGTGATTTACCGGCCGGGGACGATCACGCTCGAGCAGCTTCGGCCGGTGTGCAGGGGTGAGGTGAGGTTTCGGACGGATCTCGAGGAGGGCGAGTTGGCAAAGGCGGCTCCGGCGCCGGGGATGGGGCTGCGGCATTATGCGCCGCGAGCGCGGCTGGTGCTGGTGGAGGGAGTTGGGCGCGGAGGGGTGGAGATTGCGATGATGGAGGCCGTGAATCGCCTGGAGGAGGCCGGCGAGGTGGTGGGAGCGATGGCGCCGGAGGGTTTTATGGCAGCGCTGATGTTAATGCGGAAGAAGGCATTCGACCCACGGGGGTTCACGATGGGCTACGACACGGTGCATGTCTACCACTGGGGGCGGTGGGAGAGGCCGGAGGGACTGGCGCAGAAGCTGTACGCGGGGCTGCGGTGGCTGGATGCGGCGGG
>Ga0182018_10005461_pt1 | contig 10226 bp, 8 predicted proteins | sample 812P2MmetaG_FD_120490 | JGI IMG/M metagenome (GOLD analysis project Ga0182018, IMG submission 120490) | Permafrost microbial communities from Stordalen Mire, Sweden - 812P2M metaG | ecosystem: Environmental > Terrestrial > Soil > Wetlands > Permafrost | place: Sweden: Stordalen | collected... | reverse complement strand
GAATTTGAGCGTACGTACGGGAGCTTGGTCGCTCGGACCCAGCCCCGTCTCAAGGGACTTGTCCTGATGACACCCTATTACGTCCAGCCGCTGCGGACCGACCCCATGCGTCGCCGGATGGATACCTACGGAGCCGTGACACGGAAACTAGCCGAGAGGCACGGCGCCCTGCTCGTGGACACCCAAAGGGAGCTGGACCACGCGCTCGAGGCCAACGCCTTCAGGAAATTGGCGGAGGACCGCGTTCATCCCACAACGTTCGGGCACGGCATCCTCGCGCGCGCTTTCCTGCGCGCGATCGACGTCAATCCGCGCTCTCTCCGGTGACGACGGTTCCGCCGGTGACGTTAACCTTCTCGAGGATTGCTTTGGTGATCTTTTCGGCGAGTTCCGGCTTTTCCTTCAGCGTCTGCTTGGCCGCATCGCGGCCCTGGCCGACGAGCTCGCCCTGGTAGGTGATCCACGCGCCCTTTTTCTCGAGAATCCTGTGCTCGATTCCGAGATCAAGCAACGAACCGGACGCCGAAATGCCCTCGTTGTACATGATGTCGAATTCGCACTCGGTGAAGGGCGGCGCGACCTTGTTCTTCACGACTTTGATCTTGGTGCGATTGCCGATCACTTTTCCCTCCGGGGTCTTGATCTGGTCCTTGCGCCGGATGTCGATGCGTATCGAGGAGAAAAACTTCAGCGCCCGGCCGCCGGAGGTCGTCTCGGGCGAATTGTGTACTATTGCGCCGCTTGCGAGCAGGAAATTTGCGTTGTTCTCGACCTCAACATTGTAGCGCACGCCGAGCTTGCCTTGGATAAACTTTTCGCGGACCTCGAATATTTCGCATGAAATAGCCTCGTCGACTTCCCTAAAACTAAAATCCAAGCCCGAAAGCGCACTGCCGATGCCATCGAGCCTTGTCAATTTGTAGGCCATGGACTCATGGCAGTACGGGCGTACAATGTCCTCAAACCTTTCGGCTTCTTTTCCGTAGAACGTGATTCGTGACGCCGCACTTTTCGGGCTATATCTAACGCGGCAAATCAGGCCAAACTTGGCTGCAAAGAAGACTTCGAAAGCGAGGCATTCCGCTTCCGAAAGACGGTGCAGATAAATCGCCTTACTTTTCTCCCCACCACGACGATTGTTGTTTGTCCCATCATCCAGATACCAAATCGCCAGTGAAAATGGATTCAGAGCCTCCAGGAGATCGACGGTGATGTGCTTGTAGCGCTTGTTCAGTGGATAGAATTTCGCGCGGATGGCGGCCAATTCGTGAAGCGCCCTCGTGCTAAAGCCATATCCATGCGGCTTGTCGGCGGGCTTGTGGCACAGGGTTCCGAAGGCCTTTTCCTTCCACATCGCATAATCCTTCTGGGTTTGAGCATGCTCTTCCCGATAATATGCGGTCATGTGGCCATCCTGCTTGATGCTGCCATCGCCAAGCATGCTTCCGAGGAGCAGGTGCTGCAGGTCGGTCGAAAGCTTTACATTGGTATGTCGCGCCAAGATAGGGTCACCGATTGACAAATCTTCGGCACTCATTTCTCCCGAAGGCGTGAAGACGATGTGATTTGGAGTGCAGCTGAATTTGTTGAAGCCGGCTGCATTTGGATAGCGAAAGACAAGAGTCCGGTAGGCGGTTCGCAGTTCTCCGACTTGATTGTCGGTTAAATCGAAATTCGTGACATTGCGGCCATGTTTGAACCGGCGAACCACTTTGGTCGGGGCGAATTCGTTTGTCCGAGGATTCCACGAAATGACGTCGGCAGGTTTCTGGCCGTTTACCAAGGTACCGATCAGCTCAGCACCGCCGCCCCCTAACTGCACCTTTGTTTGATAAGGAAAGCATCCAAACATCACACCAATCTTTTCGCGTATTTGATTTGTAAAGATACAGACGCATTGAGTCTTGCTTACCACGGCAGTGAGACGGCGCATGGCTTGTGACATCAAACGCGCTTGGCTGCCCATCGTCATATCGCCCATCTGCCCGTCGAGCTCCGCTTTCGTTACCAAGGCTGCAACGGAGTCGAGGACGATGACATCGATGCTGTTGGAGCGAATGAGCGTCTCCATGATATTGAGCGCATCCTCGCCACCGTCCGGCTGGGAAACGAGGAGGTCGTCAAGTTTGACGCCGACAACGCGCGCATATTTTGGATCGAGGGCGTGCTCCACGTCGATGAACGCGGCGAGTCCTCCCTTGCGCTGGCACTCCGCGATTACACTCAGGCAAAACGTGGTTTTTCCCGAGGATTCCGGTCCATACACCTCGATGATGCGGCCGAGGGGCAGCCCGCCCACGCCGAGCGCCAGATCGATGGCCAAAGAACCCGTCGAAAGGGTCTCGACTTTCATCTTGGCATTGCTGCCGAGGCGCATGATCGAACCTTCCCCGAACTGCTTCGTGATCGAGGACAGTGCCAGCTCGATGTTCTTTTCCCGCGCGTGCACGGCGGGGGCAGGGGCGGCGGTTTTCGTCTCGGAGGCTTTTGTGGGGGTAGCTTTGGACATGGCGGAAATGGGGACCCTTGTTGACGCATTCATTTTGGCTCGGAGCGATTCAAAAATCCAGATTCGGCCCAGATTTTTCCCGGGCGGACGGGGCGGAGGACCCGGAGGGCGTAGCAGCCCTGCGGCGTAACCTCGCCGAGGACGGCGACCGTCGTCTTCCGTGCGCCCTGGAGAGCGCTTGGAAATCCTTTTTCAAAGCGAACAACCTCGCCGCCATGGATGCCCCGCCGCCCCGTCGGGGATCGGCATCCGTTGGCGATCGTGTCGCATCCGACCCAGTCCGGCAGGTCGATCCCGGCGGGGCCGCATCGCCGGGCGAATGGCGCCGTGAAGCGAATGACGCGGATGGCAATGCAGGTGGAGGAGCGGCGGGTCACGGCTTCGGGACGGGCGGGCAGCCAGTCCGGCATCGTCAGTCACGTCAAGACATTAATTGGACTTGTCTAATATCATGCCGATGGTGATTGCGGCCAACATTTGCGCTTTGGGGCATTGGGCGCAGACTCTTGCGATGACTTTCGGCGAATGGCAGCAACTTGCACCGGAAGCCGCCGCACGCGAAGTTCGGCGGCGGGCGGAGGCGCACCTTTCCGCCGGGCAGCGCAAGGCCGTGGTGGCCGCGCTCCTCGACGAGCACGCGCTCGCGGCCGGATTCGCCGCGGCCCCACTTGGCAGCCCGCTTCGCGGCATCCCGTACCTCCTCAAGGACCTTTTTGACGTCGACGGCCTGCCGACGCGTGCCGGTTCCTCGTTCCTTCCCGAGGTCCGGCCAAATCCCGGGCAGGAATCGAGGATCGTCCGCGACCTGCGCGAGGCGGGTGCGGTCCTATCGGGCAAGACGCACCTTTTCGAGTTCGGGTGGGGCCTCACCGGGGAGAATGCCCATTACGGGGACTGCGAGCATCCGCGCTTTCCGGGACGCACCAGCGGCGGATCGAGCAGCGGTTCCGCCGCCGCCGTCGCCGCCGACATCGTTCCCTTTGCCGTCGGAACGGACACGGGCGGGTCGATGCGCGTCCCGGCGGCGTTCTGCGGGATTTTCTCCTACCGCGGCATTCCGCGCGATCCGAGGATTTCCGACGCGGTGGCCCTCGCCCCGAGCTTCGACACGGTTGGCTGGTTCACCCGGACGGCCGCGGACATGCGGGTGGCACTCGCGGCGCTTGTCGGGCTCCGCACGAGTGAACGGACCCCGCGGGGCTGCTATCTCGACGTGCCGGGACTCGAGCCCGACGTCGCGGCGGCCTGCCGCGACGCGGCGTCCGGTCTTGCCAAGCCTGCGGACGCGTCGGTTCGGGACGAGCTGCTAAGGAAATTCGCCTCGGCGGCCGAGATCTACGGGGTCCTCGCCGGGACCGAGTCATGGAAGATCCACAAGAAGTGGGCGGACAAGTACCGGGCGCGCTACGGCCCCCTGGTCCAGGAGCGTTTGGACCGCGCGCGGGCGATCTCGCGGGCCCAGATCGCCGCCGTGGAGCCGAGCTTCGCCGCGCTCAAGCTCACGTGGGGCCAGTTTTTCCAGACCTATGACTTTCTCGTGATGCCGGCGACGCCGTTCGCCGCGCTGACCAAGGCGGAGTGCGTCCACGCCAACCGGCTCCGCATCCTGGGGCTCACCGCCCCGGCGGCCCTGGGAGGCCTGCCCGTCCTCACGTTTCCGGTTGCGCTTCCCTCGGGATTGTCGGCGGGCCTGCAGATCGTCGTCGGCGAGCCGCAGAGTCCCGCCGTTTCCTGGGCGCTGGACCACTCAGGGTGGGGTCAAGTCAGTCATCGGCCTGGTTGAGGAACAGGAGGCTGATGCCCATGATGGCAAACAGCCTGAAGGCCGACTCCTGGCCGTTCCAGATCTTCGACTGCCACATGAGGAACCACTCGCCGCCGACCGCCAGGAAACCGAAATACCATTGGACGAGGGCCGCGGTCAGCCCGATCGAGGCAAGACCCTTCGCATGCTTCCAATCCGCGGCGGAGGCGCCGCGAGCCTTCCAAAGCCTCAGGGTCCCGGCGCCGATCAGGAGACAGCAGAGCGCCTCCCAGGCGATGAGCGACGCGTAGAAAACCTTGTGCAGGAGCGGCGCGTTGATCGCGCGGTACATCCCTGTGTTGCCCGGGAACGTCGTGTCCATGCTGAGGACGTGCCTGACGAACTGATAGTTGGAGTTGGGATCGGTCAGGTTGTTGAACACGACCAAAAGGAGGAAAATGGATGACAGCGAAGTGACGACGATCTTGGAGAGCCTGAGGTGCATCGTAGGGTTGGGGGTGTGGATGGGCGGTCTATGAGGCTATGGCCTCGATTTCCTCGCGGTGGTTTCGAGCTCGGGTTCAACGGTCGCCGGGAGTCCACCGATCGGGCGGGCCGGGCTTTCGATTGTGGACATATTTCTCAAAATCCATGATGCGGCAAACCGGTGGATGTGCATTCGGATCGATTTCAACAAGATCAAGTCCCGATTCAAGCGCGCGTGCCAACGCATCGGACGTGTGCAGAACCCCAAGCTGTCCCCCTTTTTGGCGAAATCACCCGCACCTCGGGCGCCCGAATGCGATGGTTTCGCCGAATCGACGAAAACGGACCCTCGGGGCCGCCCGTCCTATCATTTGGAATTCGAGGAGGCATCGTCCTTGTTCCCGGACGCCTTTACCTCAGTTCCTCGTACCCGGGCGGACGCGCGTCCCGGATGACCTCGCCGTCGACGAGCCTGCGCCTCGATCCCGGCCGGCTCAGGAACTCGCTGAAGGACCGCGAGGGAAAAACGACGAGCTGCGCGGGCGCGCCGGGCGCGACCCGTCCCAGGTTCGGAAGCCCGACGATCTCCGCGGCGGTCGTGGTGACCAAGCCGACGGAACGGCTGAGCTGAGAATCGAGGTGCGCGAGCCGCACGCTCTGGATGTAGACCTCCGCCGCGTCAAAGTCGCCGTAGGCGTGAAACGCGTCGCGGACATTGTCGCTTGCGCAGGCGACCGGGACGCCGGCATCGAGGAGGTCCTGGATGAGGGTGATGCCCCGCCAGCGCGGCGTCCGGGGAAATTCGGTTCCGCGCCGGTCCTGGAGGTAGAGGTTGCACAGCGGAAGCGAGACGACACGGACGCCCGCTTCCTTGACGAGGGCGATCGTGGAGCGCTGGCGCTCGGTCGCCTGCACCGCGAGGCTGCAGCAGTGCCCGCATACGACCGGGTTCCCAAAATGGTTTCGGACCACGGCCTCGGCGACGGCTCGCAGCACCTCCTCGCCGGGATCGCCGTTCTCGTCGACATGGAGATCGATGCCGATGCCCCGGTCGCGTGCGATCGCAAGAAGCCGGTCCAGCTGCGCCGGCAGCCCCGCCGACAGCGGCGACCAGCCGCCGAGGGCGCACGCCCCGTATTTGAGGGCGAGATCCGCGACCGCGTCGCCCTCGGACCCGGCGTAGTTGGCGATTCCGGTGAGCGGCACGGTCTGGAGCGTGATTCGCCCGCGCCATGCCTCGCGCAGCTCCTGCATCGCGGCATGGTTCGCCTCGCCCCAGGGGAGCCAGGTGTCGACATGGGTCCGGACGACCCGCGTCCCGTGCTCCCACGCGCTGTGGAGCGAAAAGCCCGCGCGGCGCGTGAGATCCTGCCTCGTCCAGTTTTCCTTGTCCCGGGAAAGGGTCTCCAGCGCCTCGCGAAAGGTGCCGCTCCGATTCGGGGCCCGGTCCCACGTGTGGGCCTTGTCGAGGTGAACGTGGGCATCGACGAAACCCGGGAAGACCATGGCGCCGTCGAGGTCGACGGCATCGCCCGAGGCTGCAGACCCTGGCGGCGGCAGTAAGGCGCGGGACTGAGTCGAAATCACCACGGAGGCGATCCTCGATCCCTCCAGCGCGATATCGCACAGCACGGACGGATCAAGGGGATCCGGCGCCGGATTCACCATCGCGGCGGGAAGAGCAGCGGCGGGTACGCGGGCCCTCTTTAGGAGTAGCATGCCGGGGTGAAGGACTGGGAATTCTGGCTGGGGGCAAGGGCCCCTTGGACCGCTTGGCTTCAGCACGGTATGTGCCACGGGGCCGATGGGGCAAGACTCCATCGAGCCTCCGAGGGAACGGGGAAACGACGGCTTGCGACGCCGGGCGCAATGGCAGCATTCTTGCTCTCTGCCCACGATGCTTTCACGGATGGACGAACTGAAGTCGGAGCTGCGCACCCGGGTCGGTGCGGAAAATCTCATCGATGTCGGGGAGACCCTCGAGACGCTATCGAAGGACTTTTACTGGTATTCGCCGGTGCTGCGGCGCCAGCTCGACGATAAGCGAGCGGATTTGGCAGTGCGGCCGGGAAGCAGGGAGGAGCTCCGCGATGTGGTCGCGGCGTGCTGGCGCGCCCGGGTTCCCGTGGTCGCCCGCGGAGCTGGAACCGGCAATTATGGGCAATGCGTGCCCCTGTACGGGGGCGCCGTCATCGATTTCACGCGACTGGACAAGATCCTTTCACTTGAAGGGGGAGTGGCGCGCGTCGAGGCGGGAGCACGGCTCGGCACGATCGAAGCCGAGGCGCGGAAGACCGGATGGGAGCTCCGCTGCATGCCCTCGACGTGGGTGAAATGCACGATGGCCGGATTCCTGTGTGGCGGCTCGGGCGGAATCGGATCCATCACCTGGGGCGGGATCAACGCCCCGGGAAACGTGAAGTCGGTCACCCTGATGACCTGCGAGGAGGAGCCGCGTCTCGTCCGGCTTGAGGAGGCGGAAAGCCTCAAGGCGCTCCATACCTATGGCACGACCGGGCTCATGGTCGAGGTGGAGATGCGGCTCGCCCCCCGGATCGACTATGACCAGCTGATCTTCAGCGCGACCGATTGGGACCGGCTGCTCGACTGGACCGACGCCGCCGCACGGAGGGGCGAATGGAGAAAACGCCTGGTCACCCAGTTCGAATGGCCTATCCCCTCGTATTTCAAGCCCCTCGCAAAGCACCTGCGCGCCGGCGAGGCCATTTCATTCCTGCTGATCGACCGCGCGCAGGCGGACAGCGCCGTGGCCAGCGCCGCCGCCGCCGGGATCGATTGCGTCTATCGGAAACCCCTGGCCGATCCTCCGAAGCCACCCTTGATCACCGACTATACCTGGAACCACACGACGCTCTGGGCGATCAAGGCGGATCCCTCCATCACGTACCTTCAGTCGGGCTTCGGGCCCAATTTTCGCGAACAGTTCGCGGAGCTGAGGAAACGCTTTCCCGGGGAAATCCTTTTCCACTTGGAATGGACGGCCGGCAATGCGAAGATGATGCGCGGAAACGCGCTCGCGAGCAATCCGGATGCGATTGTGGCGGGCGGGATCCCGCTCGTCTTCTTCAAGTCGGAGGAGCGCCTGAACGAGATCCTGCGCTGCTGCGACGAAATCGGCGTGTTCATCGCGAATCCGCACACGTTTGTCCTGGAGGAGGGGGGACGCCATCCGAACATTGCCGAAAAGCGGACATTCAAGGGGGAGGTGGACCCGCGCTCTCTCCTGAACCCCGGAAAGATGAAGACGTACCCCGTCAACCCCTTCGCGCGGGAGCCCGCGCTGACATGATGCCGGACCCCTCGCCACCGATCGTCGAGCTGAAGGACGTCGACAAGCGCTACGGGGACGGCCCGCTGATCCTCGAGAAGGTCAGCTTTGCGGCGGAGCGGGGCGATTTCATCACGCTCATCGGCCCCAGCGGGTGCGGAAAGTCGACGATCCTGAAGCTCATTTCCGGGCTGAATCCGATTTCGGCGGGCCACATCGTCGTGGACGGCAAGCCGGCGGGCTCCGTGGACAAACTCGCCTTCGTATTTCAGGAGCCGACGCTGCTTCCCTGGCTCAATGTCACCCGCAACGTCGAACTGCCGCAACGGCTTCAAGGCGTGCCCGCGGCGCAGCGCTCTGAAATCGCGCGGCGATCGCTTGAGCTGGTGGGCCTCGCCGACCGGATGGACTACCATCCGCGCCAGCTTTCGGGAGGGCAAAAGATGCGCGTGTCGATCGCGCGGGCGCTCAGCGTGTCCCCGAGGATCCTTCTCCTCGACGAGCCTTTCGGGGCCTTGGACGAGATGACCCGCGACCGCCTCAACGAGGAGCTTCTCGACATCCGGCAGAAACTCGCCTGGACGGCCTTCTTCGTCACCCATTCGGTCGCGGAGGCCGTGTTCCTTTCCAACCGCATCCTGGTCATGTCCGCCAATCCCGGTCGGATCCACAGCGAGGTGAGGGTGGACCTTCCCTACCCGAGGACGGAGGAGACCCGGCTGTCAGAGGCCTACCAGAAGCTCGTTGTCGAGGTCTCGAAGCTCCTGCGCTCGGTCGAGCGCCTGAAGCCATGAGCGACGCGAAGCCCAGCGTCATGAGGATCGTGCGGCGCATCCTCCCGTTCGCGACCGGCGTGGGAATGATCCTCCTTTGGTACGCCATCGACCTCGGGATGAACTCCGAGCAGCGATTCCTTCTCCCAACGCCCGGCGCGGTCGCAAGGGCGTTTGTCGAGGAGGGCCCGGCCCTCTGGTCCGCCGCCCTCAACACGGGGGGCGGGGCCCTCCTCGGCTTCGGGCTCGCGGTCGCCCTGAGTTTCGTTCTGGCGCTCGTCCTTTCGCTTTCGCCCCTCGTTCGAGCGAGTTTTTATCCCTACCTGATGATCCTTCAGATGACCCCGATCATCGTCATCGCGCCCATCCTCATCCTCTGGGTGGGGCCGGGGCTTAAAAGTGTCACTATCATCACGTTCCTGATCTGTTTCTTCCCGATGGTCGTCAACACGACCCAGGGCCTGATTTCGACCGACCGGAACCTCGTGGATTTCTTCCGCATGTGCAAGGCGTCGAGGCGCCAGGAGATCTTTCTCCTCCGGGTGCCCTCGGCCCTTCCCTATTTTTTCACGGGTCTCCGGATCGGGGCGACCCTGGCGCCGATTGGGGCGATCGTCGGCGACTACATCGCGGGCAATTCCGCGGGAGGGCAGGGGGGACTCGGTTTCCTCACCATCATCTACAGCTCGCGCTTCCAGATGGGCGCGCTGTTCGCGACGGCGGCCGTGGGCTGCCTCCTCGGGTTCATCTTCGTCGCAGGCGTCGTTGTCCTCAGCTGGCTGGCGCTGCACAAATGGCACGATTCCTTCAGTCAGGCGGACCACTAAATGATTTTAAGTAAATTACTTAGGAGATCCAATGGACTGCTGGCGGGAATGCTTCTGGCCTTTCTCGCGGCCTGCTCCAAAACGGGTCCGTCCGCATCGGTTTCCTCCTCCGACGGGGGCGCCCCCACGCTTCCCAAGGTACGCTTCAAGACCGACTGGTTTCCCCAGGCCGAGCATGGGGGCTTCTATCAGGCGCTCGCCAAGGGCTTCTACCGGGACGCGGGGATCGACGTCGAGATTGTCCCGGGCGGTCCGGGCGTCCTGGTCGACCAGATCGTGCTCGCCGGCCAGGTGGACCTGGCGATGGGCCGGAGCGACGACATCATCGCATGGAGTTCCGAGGGTCTGCCCTTTGTTGTCGTAGGGGTCTATATGGAGCACGATCCCCAGGCGATCCTCGTCCACGAGGAAAGCCCCGTGAGGTCCTTCGCCGATCTGAACCACCGGACGATCATGGGCGTTCCCGGTTCGAACTGGATTGATTACCTCAAGGTCCATTACCACATCGATTTTAACCTGATTCCGTCGAATTTCGGAATCGCGCAGTTCATGGCGGACCCAAATTTCATCCAGCAGTGCTTCGTCACCAACGAGCCGT
>Ga0182018_10005460_pt1 | contig 10231 bp, 10 predicted proteins | sample 812P2MmetaG_FD_120490 | JGI IMG/M metagenome (GOLD analysis project Ga0182018, IMG submission 120490) | Permafrost microbial communities from Stordalen Mire, Sweden - 812P2M metaG | ecosystem: Environmental > Terrestrial > Soil > Wetlands > Permafrost | place: Sweden: Stordalen | collected... | reverse complement strand
CGATCCTTGCGGCTAACTCCAACAACCCGCAGCACGCGAAGAATTGGCCGGGGTTTTGGAGATCCACGGGAACGCTGATGGTGGGGGCGGGATCGCTCATGTCTCCTCCCCGTCGTTCTCCGCTGAAGCCATCGCGTCGGCACATCGCAACATGTTTTCAAGCCAGGCTAAGCACCAGTGGCCATACCTGCTCTGCAGATCCGCGAAGCGGCGGACCAATTGAACCAGCACTTGCGGGCACTGCCGCCGATCATAGAAATCGACATCGTCGGGACTTGCGAAATGCGGGCGACCGCTGCCATGATGCGCGGCAATCAGATGGAGCGCCAGATCGGCCGACGCAGGGTCGGCCGGCAGTTCAGTCAACGGGCCCCCCGGGTCCGTCAAGCGGAGCAATGTGCCAAATTCGTGACGGTAGCCGCCAAGCCGTCCGACCTTCATCTTCCCTCCGCTTTTGCCGAGAGGCCGAGATAAATCACCGTTGTTGACGGCCTGCTGCCATGTTCGCGTCCGCTTGCCCTCATCGTGATATTTGGCAGCGAACAACAGGGCGGACCTAAAGGGCTCGCCAAGAGCGAGGTCGTGGGCGATGCGGCAGGCGCACGCCTCAACCGCACTCACGTGCTCTTCGAGCAGCTGCGCCTGCGGCAACTTCTTGGGGCGCGCCGGATAAAGCGACAGCAGGTATTGCGTGACGTTGTCCTCGTCATCTGCCGTCAGCGCTTGCTGAAGACGGACGTTCCTCCCCAACTTCTCCCTGACCGCGTTGACTAAGTCGTCGGCTCGGTCGCCTCCCACCTGCCTGAGACCCTCACTGAGCGTCGCGCCGGGCATAGCCCTTACAACCCACCCATCATCCGTCCGCGCCAACAGAACGCGCAGCCTGGCCGGGTCACCAGCGCGCTGCTCATATCCCCCCATGTCGGCCACGTCATCCGAGGCCACGGATGTATCGTCAAGCAGACCCCTGTGAATCCCTCCAAGCGTTGGCGGCAAAACCAGCGTTGGATCCGCGCGGAGCGGCGAATCGTCGAGAAGCAGATCCCCAATCGTCAATACGGTGAAATCCTGGGCGAGCAGCCCTACAGGCATCTTATTCAAAGAAGGGCGTGCCCCGACGACTTTCCGGAGGAATTCAACGATATAACCCGTCGGTGCAGTCAACGTCTCGTGAGGGCGGATGCGATGCTTTTGGAAGACCCGCTCCACCGCCTCCCCCATCGCCTCAAGCTCAACCCCCGCGTGGCCGAGAAGTTCCACTTCAGTCCGCCATGCGACGGTGGTCTGCGGCGCTTCTTTTTCCACACCGCGAAGCCACTTGGCCACCGGCGGCCTGCCCGGCATCGGTTTCACGATCGTGGTCATTGACCAGGCGTCGAGCAGGATGTCCGTCAGCTCCACCATAGCCGGCTTAGGCGCGCAAGCCGCGCGCAACTCATCTTCCGTAAGCTTCCCCCGCAGTTCGGCCATTGCCTTCGGGCTGGCATTCCGCGCGCCACCCTCCCCACTCTTCTCGAGCCGATCCAGACACTTGAGCGCCGCGTCTGCAGCGGTCTCAAACGTATGCTTGGGCTTGTCCGAACCTCCGTTCTTCGCGCCCCTCTCGGCCACGGGGAATACTTCCACCGTGGCATCCCGATAGCCCCTGCGATTGACACGCCCCAAGCGTTGGATCATTGAGTCCAGGGGCGCCGCATCGCATACCATGTGATCGGCGTTGAGGTCGAAGCCCACCTCGCCGGCGCTAGTAGACACCAGCACGCACGGCCCCTTCTCCGCACGCTCCTCGGACCTCTCCTCCCCGTCCAGAAACCGCTTGAAAACCGGCTTCCCGAGTAGCCCATCACGTTCCAACCCGCGCATCGTGCCCGTCAGAACCTCAACCGCGCCCCGGAAGCCGGCCTTGCGGAGAATCCCAACTCTAATCTGCAGGGCCTGCTCCGGCCGCCTCACAAACACAACGACCCGCGAGTTGTTCCCCGCAAGCTCGGCCGCCTTTTCAATCATGTTCTTTTCGGCCGATTTCCAATCGCCTGCGTCATGCACCGTGATCCACTTCTTCGCCTCATGCCGCCGGACGATCGGATTCTCCTCGGGAGTGCCCTCCAGGTCGCTCGGCTCCAGCTTGAAGGGATCCGGGTCGTCGCCGCCACCTGTAGCCGACATGCACATCACGCGCATCGGCGAACCCTGCCCGCACTGGAACTCGCCCCGGTCGCTGATCTGCTGAACCAGCTTTGCGAACGGCTCCGAGAGGTGCGCCTCATCCAACACCAGCAGCGTGTCCTGCCCGAGCATGCCGGCATCGAGCGGCCTGGCCTTGTACGATGAGCGATAGCCGCTAAAGAGCAGCCGGCTGCCGATCATATCCACCGTGCCGATTATGATAGCGGGCTTCGAGGGGTCCGCGGCCCATTCGCGATTATCCGCCAGTTGGCCCCGGAGGGTACTGACGCACAATTGGTCTTCGCCAAGATTTTCCTTAATCGCCTCCGCAATCGCGGTCGCCTGATCGATAACCGTCCGCCGATCCACGACGTAAACAAGCCGGATCGGCAGCCGGTCCTTCCTGCCCTCTTGCATCTGCTGGCGGAGAGCAATCAGCCACAGGTGGATAACATTGGTCTTGCCCATCCCTGTCGGCAGATCGCAAAACGCCGGGATCTTGTTTTGGGAGAAATATTCCTCAAAGAGCCTCCGCTGCCAACGAAGCGGCTCGTAGCCCTCCAGAGCTGTTTCTTTGTCCTTGGTCAGCGCCCGAAAGCTCGACGATAAATCACCGGATTCCATGGAAATCAGCTCACACACGGCTGCGTCGCGGGCCCGCCGGAAGATAACTCCCAAACGATAGCACGCGCCCAGTACCGAAAATCAGGAAATATGGATGGTGGCAAATGGATAACATTTTTCTCACCTTATCGACAGCAAACCGCGGCACGCCGATCAACCCGTCCCGCCAGCCTCCGCACCGAACGGGCGCGGTGACGCATCTCAGTCTACCCCCTGCCACGCTGAAAACAAAGGCCCAACTGCAATCCGTCAATCGAAGCGGCAATTAGCCGAGCACTTCGGTGAGCGGAACGATCCACTCGAGATCGGCGGTGCGCAGCAATCCGTCGCGCACCTCGCGGATTTCATCTTGCGTGTAGATCCAAGCCCTGCGCTGGTAGGGGTCGATGAGCCAAACATAGCGCACGCCAAATCGGAGATAATCGTCTATTCGATCCTGCATGCGGCTAACCCGGTCCTCCGGGGACAGAATCTCGATACAGAGAAAGGGCGGTTTGGTAAGGATCTCCTCATCGGGCCGGCCGCCAAGCACGACGCAAACGTCCGGCACACGATACCGCGTGGGACGGACTTGCACGCGAACTTCCTGAAGGACGTACATATTCCACAGAGCGCGCCTGTCTCGGAGGTAAGCCACGAGATCTTGCTGCGCCATGGAATGAGTTACCTCACCCGCGTTTCTCTCCATTAGCACACCGTCCACATAGTCGCAGTCCGAGCGATACAGAGTGTGCAGGTATTCCTCAACCGATACCAAATTGGAAACCGCGCGCATGTGCATAATTATGTCACATCCGCGCCGCGAATCGCTTCTTCGCGGATTGGATGTTGTTGCGCACTCGTGGTGAGAAGATCCAACCGCAGGTTCAGCACTTTCCTGCCCCAAAATCAAAAAGCCCGGCTGGGCGAACCAGACCGGGCTTCCAATAACTCAAATTCAGCGCACCTGACGTCAAGCGACTTGCTGAGCCCGGCATTGGCTCACAATCGCTTCCATCTGGTCTTTCAAACGGAGTTTCAGCTTCTTCAACCGCACCTCTTCCAGTTGTTCCTGGTCGGTCAGGTGCGGCAGAGCTTCCAACTCATCCAGCCTTTTCGCATAATCGCAATGCGTCGCGGCAAGTTGGCGAAACTCCGCATTTGTCTCCATCAGATGCGCTTTGAATTGTTCCTGTGCGTTCCGTTCCATATTGGGGCAGTTCCTCCCAGTGAGGTTGCCACGCCGAGTCGGTGGTTCGGGAACGAGGCTCGGTGGGTAATCTTCACTTCATCGTTTTGAGAAGTGCGGCAGGCCCCTGATCGAACCTGCCGTCTACTGTGACGGTATCATGAATGAACGTTCATGACAATAGCCCCTTCGGCCGAGTCCGGATAATAACTGGGGCGGCGTCCAGCCTCGCAGAACCCTAATGATTTGTAGAATTTACGGGCAGTGACGTTGGACTCCCGCACTTCCAGCCAAAGGGTGCCGCGAAGATTGGAGGTCACTTCCGCGAGCAGCCGGCGCCCGATGCCGCGCCGCCGAAATGCCGGATCTACAGCCAGATTCAACAATTCGGCTTCGCTTTCGGCCAGCCGCCGCGCCACGGCGAATCCGGCGACGCGCCCGTCGCACAGCGCCACCAGGAGCTCGTACTTCAGGTACTCAGGTACGTCCCACTGGGACGCCTCCGGAGACGCGGCTTGAATTTGAGCGATCAAAGCCAAATCGGCGCCGGAGGCGGGCCGCGCTTCAATATTCAAATCGGACCTCGCCCTCCGCTGTGCGTGCCAACTGGGCTGGACAACGGCCCTGCCCGCTTTGGATGGCGGCAAAATACCGCACTTCCACCCGGGTGCGCGCCGGAATCCAGCGGAATGCCGGCACGCCAAACAGACTGCCGCGCGCGATCATCTGGCGGCGCGTCTCTGGCATGGGTGAGGCGCCGAACTCCATGCCGCGCGTGAGAGTCCGCCCATTCCAAGGCGCGCCCATGCGGCTGTAGTTCTCTTCCCAGACGCCGAGCCACGGGAAATCCGCCCGCCGCCACAAGTATCCCAACGCCACCTGGCTGCGCGGCGACCAGGCCACAAAGAACGCGGTGTCGCGCGCGGGATCCACCAGGTGCTTGGTGAATCCGCCCGAAACCTGAGCGTCCGTGTAGCGCCCGAAATCCCCGCAGCCCTCTGCCAACACCTGCGACTGGGTCACCGGCGCGCGGAACTCGGTCGCGCCCTTTTCCAGAAACGGCGGTCCCAGCGTGACGTGCTCGGTCCAGGCGATGGGACGGTCGGTCGAAGCCTCGTTCTCCACCGCCTCGGCAATCTCCACGATTCGTCCGGCCAGGCGGATACGCCGCTCCACCCGCAACTGCGCTTTCGGCAAGCGCGCCCGCTCGGTCAGTTCGCCGTCCGCGGCCGTCACTTCGTAGACGGCCACGGAAGCCTCGCCATGCACCGTAAGCCCGGCGGCGGCCTCTTCCGCCGATGGCCCGCCGAAAATGTCCAGGCAAAGGTTGTGCCCCATGATGCCGCTGAGCAGCTTGCTCTCGGCGTCGGCTCCATACTCCGGGTGCTTCCGCGGATCGTAGGTGGAAGGCTCGATCGAATCCCATGGAGGCGTCCACAGCGGATTGACGCCGCTCCGCTTGTCCAGGATCTCGGCGATGTGTCCGCCTTCATGCAGCACGGTGACTCGCACCAGCTCGTTCTCGATGGAGGTGGCGTGGCGGCCGCGATAGCGTGTCATATTGGAACTATTATGCATCTGGTGTGCGTGTGGCTGGCTCTGCTAGCCTCCCCGTTCTGGGAAACGAAAGCCCCCAGCGATTGGACTGACGCTCAAATCGAGCTGCTGCTCCACGACAGCCCTTGGGCGGAGATGGCCGAACCCGCGCCGGCCGTGCAGGTCTACCTGGCCACGGCGCACCCGCTGCGGGAGGCGGAAGCGGAGTTGGCGCGCCGCCGCGGCAAGCCGCTCAACGAGGAGTACGTCGACTACCTCGCGCAGGAAGGCGCGGATAAACTGGTGGTGGCCATCGCCTACAAGAACTTGACGGCGCTGGCGGACGGCGAAGAAGCGCACCGCATGGAAGAGGAATCCATCATGCGCGTGGGCCGCCAGAAGTACAAGATGGAAGGCCATTTTCCGCCGGTGCCGTCGGACCCTTTCCTGCGGCTGGTCTATGCGCGCGTCGCCACCGAACGGGACAAAACCATCACCTTCGAACTGTATCTGCCGGGCTACGGCCCGTACCACGAGGCGGAATTCCGGGTGCGGGACATGACGTACAAGGGGAAGCTCGAAATGTAGTACGCCCCGCCGGAATCCGCCGCATCCGACTATACTATGTGCGGAGGATTCTAATGATCTGGTTATCGGTTTTGCTGTTCTTGCAGGCGTCCGCGCCGAACGCGCAGATCGAGCGCGGTCAGAAGCTGTTCTTTGCGGAGGCCGGTTGCGGCACCTGCCACGCTTTGAAGGGCCGCGGCACGGCTGTTGGACCGGATCTCAAGATTCTGGGGCGAGTCGGGGTGCGCGCCCTGGTCACCGCCATCCGCGCCTCGCGCACGGAGTACGTCGAAACCATAAAGCTTAAGGAGGGCGAGCCTTTCCCGGGCATAAAGGTCTCGGCGGACGCCACCACGCTGCAGTATTACGATCTGTCCAAGACGCCGCCCGAGTTGCGAAAGTTCGCCCCCGGGGATGTGCAATCGAAGTTGGACAATTCGAGCTGGAAGCACCCTCCAGCCGTCGGCGGCTACACGAACCCGCAGATCGCGGACATCGTCGCCTATATCCGTTGGGCCACGGCCGGAGATCGGAAGGCTGTGGATCCCTCGGACGTGGAGTAGCGCCGGCGGGTGATCGATCAGGCGGTGGCTGCCGCCGCGAAGCTGCGGACGGCGGCCGATTCGTTCGTGTACGTCTCGAACACCGTGATGAGCTTGGTGATCTGCATCAATTCCTGAAGCTTTTTCTGCAGGTTCAGCAGCTTGAGCTGGCCGCCCCGGCTGGTCACCGTGGCAAAGCTGCCCACGAACTGACCCAGCCCCGTGCTATCGATGTAACTCACCTCGGCAAGGTTGAGCAAAATGTTCTTTTGCCCGCTATCGAGGTGTTCCTTAATGGCATCGCGGAGCGAAGCCGTCTCTTCGCCTATGGTGATCCGGCCGTTCAGATCCAAAATTGCTACGTTGCCGCTTTCACGGACATTGATCGTCAGACTCATGGAGCAGATTCCTTCTGTCCCGCCGTTACACCCCGCCGCGGGCATATTCAAGCATACCTCGATTCACGGCGCCGCGTGGGCAAGCGGAAACGCCTGCCGCAACTGGCAAGCCAGCCTATTTGGATGCGCCGGTTTCCCTGGCCAGGCGTACCTTAGCGTCTTCGAGCTTCTTGGCGATCTGGGCGAGCTCGCCCGGCTCCATGTCGGATTGCGTATCGGTTTCGGCTTCTTTCAAAGAGGCCTGCCACTGCGTAATGGCGTCCTTGGTTTTTCCCAGCTTGAGATAAACATCGCCCAGATGGTCGTGCACGGTGGGGTCCGCGCCCACTTCACTCTTGGACAGAGCGCGCACCAAAGCATGCTCGGCATCTTCCAGGCGGTTTTGGCGGTAGTAGACCCAGCCGAGACTATCCAGAAACGCTCCGTTATCGGGAACCAGTTCCAGGGCGCGCGAGATCATCTTCTGGGCTTCATCCAGCCGCACCCCACGATCGGCCAACATATAGCCGAGATAGTTCAGCGCGCCGGCGCTATCGGGATCCAGTTCCAACACCTTGCGGAACTCGGCTTCGGAGGCGTCGTACTTCTTCAAGCGCTCGTACATGGCGCCGCGCGCGAAATAAACGGCTTCCTTCTCGGGCTTGGTTTCCGACAGCTTTTCGGCCGCGTCCAGCGGCTTGGCAATGTCTTCATATCGCTTGGCCCTTTCGTAGACTTCGGCGATGGCCAATTGCGTCTCGCGGTCGTGATCGTCCTTCAGCAGAGCGCGTAATTCGGAGACCCCCTGATCGACTTTACCCAGGTCCGCCAGCACGAACGCGTGGTCACGCTTCAGGTCGTACTCGTCGGGATACTTCTTGAGGGCCGCCTCGATTTCGGCACGGGCATTCTTGAAGTCCTTGGCCGCGCGATACGTGTCCACAATCTGGCCTTCGGCTTTGGCGCCGGAATCCGGGTCGAGGTCGGCCATCTGGCGGAAGGTGTCAATAGCCGCCTGGTTTTGATTCGCGCCGCGGTAAAGCTCGCCCAAGCGTTCCAGGAGATTGAGGCGAATACCCTTCTCCGATTCCGAATAACTCTTGCGGTCGGTATCCTTCAGGACGGACTTGAGCGCATCGATGGCTTTATCGGTCTGACCTTCCAGCGCCAGGAGATTCACCTCGTCGTAGCGCACCTCGAGGTTTTCGGGATCCGAGGCTTTGGCTTTATCCAGGATTTCACGCGCTTTTGCGAAATCGCGTTTTTCGCGGTAAATCTCCTCCATGCGCAGCAGGGCGTCGGTGTCGTGGGGGTCGGCGTCGGCGAATTCTTTATAGAATTTAAGGGATTCGTCCAGGTTGGCGGAGTTGCCCGAGTTCAGCAGATTGTATGCCAGAGAGCGCTTGACGCGGCTGTTCTCCGGGTCCAGATCGAGAGCCTTACGCAACACCTCGGCGGCGCTGCGGTTGTCGTGGAGCTGTTCGTAGGCGCTAGCCAAAGCGGCCAAAGTCCGGGGGTTGGGATCCTTGTTGGTGACAGCCTGCAGTTTTTCAATCGCCTTCTTGGTATCGCCGACATCCGAGTAGACAATGGCCAAACCGGTGAGCGCATCCTCGTTGTTCGGATCGAGCGCCAGCGCCTGCGTATAGGCCTTTTCGGCGTCCACGGAGTTGCGGGCGTAGCGGTAGAGGCGGCCGAGAGTCAGCCAACTCTCCATGTCCTTGGGATCTTTGGCGACGATTTTCTCGTACTGGCCGGTGGCGGCGCGCAGCATCTCTTCGTTGATCTTGCCTTGCTGCGAGTCGCCGATCATGCGGGTATAAATGCGGCCCAGGATGCGGTGGGCGTCCAGATTGTTGGGTTCGCGCTTCAGGATATCTTCGGCCTCGGTAACGGCGTCCTTGAGCCGGCCGCTCTGGATGTAGAGGTCGGTCAGTTCTTCGAACAGGAAACTGGCGCCCGGGTCCAGCTTCAGCGCTTGCTTGTAATAGTCGATCGCTTTGGCCACGTATTCGCTGCGATTGCCGTACACGCCGGCCAGTTCGGCGTACAGATGGCCCATTGAGAAGTTATAGTAAGCAGCGGCCTTATCGACCGGCGGTGAGGTTGCCGCGGCGGTCTGCCCATACGACAGGCAAGCCAACGGAAGGGCCAAGAAAAGCGCTTTTAGGGGGAAATTCATCGTGTTGTGGTTCCTTTCGACCTAGATGCCTGGAGAGGTCGAATCGTTCCCTTTCATTGTATAACGGCGGCGGGCGGCGGCGATGCGTTACCTATCGGAGAGGTCCTATTGAAAACAATCGTGGCGATCGCCGGGCCGACCGGCGCCGGCAAAAGCGAAGTGGCGCTACGGATTGCCGAAGAATTCGGCGGCGAGGTGGTGAACTGCGATTCATTACAGATTTACCGCTACTTCGACATTGGCACCGCCAAACTGGCGCCGGCGGAGATGCGTGGAGTTCCGCACCATCTGATCGATATTGTGGACCCGGACCAGATCTTTTCGGCGGGCGAGTATGCCCGGTTAGGGCGCGCGGCGCTGGCTGCGATTTCGAGCCGCGGCAGGCTGCCTGTGGTCGCCGGCGGCACGGGATTCTATCTGCGGGCGTTGTTTGAAGGTCTCTTCCGGGGGCCCGCACGGGACACGGCCCTGCGCGAACGGCTGGCCGCGCGCGAACGCCGTAAGTCCGGATCGTTGCACCGCCTGCTCGGGCGATTCGATGCGGCCGCCGCCACGCGCATCCACCCCCACGACGTGCCTAAGGTAATGCGCGCGCTGGAGGTGCGTCTGCTTGCGCGCCGGCCCGTGACCGAAATGTTTCGCGAAGGGCGCGACAGGCTGGAGGGCTTTCGCACGCTCAAGATGGGCTTGGCCCCGGATCGCGACGATCTTTATCGCCGGTTGAACGAGCGCTGCGGCCGCATGTTCGAATCCGGGTTGGTAGAGGAGGTGCAGCGCATTCTCGACAGGGGATTTGCCATGGAGGCGAAACCGTTCGAATCGCACGGCTACCGCCAGGCGGTCCAGATGTTGCGCGGCGAACTGAACTCAAAGGAGGCGCTCTTCTATGCCCAGCGCAACACGCGGAACTACGCCAAGCGCCAGATGACATGGTTTCGCAAGGAGCCGGGCATAGAATGGCTGAAGGGCTTCGGGGAGGAACCGCACATTCAGGATGCGGCATTGAGCCGGGTGCGCAAATTCCTGACAAACTGCTGATATCCGGCCTGTGCAACGCTTTCGGATTTCG
>Ga0182018_10005457_pt1 | contig 10233 bp, 6 predicted proteins | sample 812P2MmetaG_FD_120490 | JGI IMG/M metagenome (GOLD analysis project Ga0182018, IMG submission 120490) | Permafrost microbial communities from Stordalen Mire, Sweden - 812P2M metaG | ecosystem: Environmental > Terrestrial > Soil > Wetlands > Permafrost | place: Sweden: Stordalen | collected... | reverse complement strand
GGGATCGATACAAGATCTACATCCTCGACGAAGCCCACCAGATCACAGAAGCCGCCTTCAACGCCCTGCTTAAGACCCTCGAAGAGCCGCCCGCCCACGTCATCTTCATGATGGCCACCACCGAGCCTGAAAACATTCCGCAGACCATCCGTTCGCGCTGCCAGCACTTCAGCTTTCACGCCGTCAAATTCGACGACATTCTCGCCCAGCTCCGCATGATCGCCGGCCACGAGCAGGTGGCCGCCGAAGACGACGCGCTCGCTCTTCTCGCCGAGGCCGGCGACGGCTCTATGCGCGACGCGCTCTCCATCATGGACCAGGCCATCGCCTCGGCTCCAGTCGAGGCTGATCGCTCAGTTCTCTCTTCCGCGCAAATCCGCGACCTCATGGGCTCGGTTCCTAACGCAGTCTTTGAGCGCTTGCTCGAAGCGGTCGCCGCAGGAGACTCCGCAGAACTGATGGGCCAGCTGAATCTGCTGCTCAACGCGGGCCACAGCCCCAGTTCCCTTGCTCGTCAGCTCGTTCGCTACCTGCGCAACACACTCATGGCCCGTCTCGACGGCGAACACACAGAGCTCCTGCAGATCTCGGGCGATGAACGTGCGCGCGCCACCCGCACTGCCCTTCTGTTCACCGAAGAAGAGCTCACGCGCAACCTGCAGATCGTTCTCCGCACTTTCGACGATCTCAACTACCGCCAGGAGCAGCGCTTCCACCTCGAGCTCGGCCTTCTCAAGCTGATCCACGCGCAACGCCTTATCCCGCTGGAAGAGCTCCTGAGCGGCGTTTCTTCGTCAGGTGCGCGCCCGGCCGCCTCATCCGCTCCTTCGCGGGCAACTTCCGCTCCCGCCATATCGGTGCCCGGCTTGCGGTCTGCATCTCCGCCTACTGTCCGCCCCACCGCCGAATCAGCTAGCCCTTCGATCTCGCCCTTCGGGCCTTCATCCGGCGGCTGGTCCTCCAGCCCGCGCCAAAGCGCCGAGCCAACACACATCGCCACCACCGACCGTCCTGCCTCCGCCGTCGCCGCCCCCGCGCCACCTGAGGCGGTCGTCAGCCCCTTCTCTGCCGCCAATCCCTTTCCCGCTGCGGCCAGCCCCACCCCCGGTTATGGCTCGGTCACATCAATCACCGAGGGCGCTCTTGCCAAAGCCCCTGAAACCAACTCCACGCCCGGCCAGGCGCTGTCACTCGATTCCATCCGCCACGCCGTCGGCGCCGCGCTGGTCGAAGCGGGCCACGTTTCTGCTGCCCAGCTCCTCGGCACATCCAATTGGAACCTCGACAGCGCAAGTCTCCGCATCGAAGTCCCCGGCATAGGCAAAAAGATGCTCTCCCTCACGATCAACACCAACACCGAGAAGATCATCCGCCAGCAACTCCAGCGGCTCGGCGCGCCCTCACGCTTCCTTTTGATTCCCGGCGAGGGATCACCCACCGGCCAGCCTCCCGCGGCTACGCCAATTTCCGGCAGCATTCAGGAAGCTGCACTCTCCCACCCCATCGTCCAGCGCGCCAAAGAACTCTTCAACGCCGAAGTTCTCAGCGTCATCGATCTGCGTCAAAAGAACTAGACTCTGAAGAGAGCAGCACCTGGCGGTTCCGCCGTTCTTCCCCGAGGAGCCAACCCCACAGGAATCAAATTATGATCAACCCACTCAAATTCGCTGAAATGCTCTCCAAGGCAAACGAAGTCCAGGAAGAAGTCCAGCGCAAGCTTGGTGAGACCATCGTCGAGGGCTCCAGCGGCGGCGGCGCAGTCACCGCCACCATGAACGGCAAGAAGCAGCTCCTGAAGCTCCACATCGATCCTTCGGCGGTCCTGAGCTTGAGCGGCAACCAGCCCGACGTTGAAATGCTCGAGGACCTGGTCGTCGGCGCAGTCAACGAAGCCGGCCGCAAAGCCGACGACGCCATCAAGTCCAATGTCCAGGGCATTCTCGGCGGCCTCAAAATTCCTGGTCTCGAATAACCTGCTTTCCAGGGGACTTCCCCCTGCCAGCGATTTTTCAATCGTCGCAGCTTTCTCTCTCTGGGCGCAGCCCGTACCCAATCTCGCGACCGCAATTACCGCAGCACCGCGAAGTGCGTCCACTCAATGTGCTTCAGCGGGTAGTTGGGCAACAGTTCGTGCAGGTACTCATAAACTCCTGGGTACCACACGCAGTAGTCATGCCACAAAATGACCCCGCCGGGCCGAAGCATGGCCAGCGCCTTGGTCGTATCGCTGCGAACGTAATCGTAGGAATGTGCCGCATCCACCAGGATCAGATCGACCTTCCCGTTGAACGCCGACTCGTCAAACAGCGCCGAGTCGCCCCACAGTTGTTCGATCTTCCCGCTCACCGGCGTGTCGCGGAAGTAAATCCCGCTTTCATCGCGAAGGTGGAGTTCGACGTCGACCTGATCCAGGCTGTGTTGCGTCTCCCCGGGATCGGCAAGGTCGAGCGTGTAGATCTTCGTCTCCGCCGGCGTATTCGCTGCTAGGTTCAGCGTCGTTCGCCCGTTGAACGTGCCAAATTCAAAGACCACCAATGGCTTCAGCCACTGGCAGATCAGCGCCATCGCGGCCAGTTCGTCGGCTGTCAGATTGCCGATCGCACGCGGAAAGCTCCGCTCCAGATGAATCGGAAGTTTCGAAGTGCCTGGAAACAGCTCCTCCAGCGAAACCGTCGGCAGCTTCTTGCGGCCGGACTGAAACCACGCCCTGTTGTGCATTTGGGCCAGCAGACTTTCCTTGCCGCGCAGCGCCATCCCGACCTTCCGGAAGCCGTACCCTGCGATAGTGGCGAGTTCGGTCACGCGTTCCATCATTCTTTTTCCGTTCTCCGTAGAAGACCCCGCTAAGCTACCGATTCAGGCAATGGCCATGAACTGAGCAGGGAGCTTGCCCACGATTCGGTGCTCCTCCACGCCGCAACTCGCACTTCATCCTGCCGGTTTCAACTTGAATTCTTACACACCGGTCGCCGACGCAACCTGAGCCAATTTGCGCGCCGGCCAGACCCTCGACACGTGATTGGATTGCTAAACTGGTACTCAGGTTTGGTCCCGGCGATTAGGCTCGTCAACTCTTCGCGGCGCTGAGAGGCAGGAACTATCGATGGCACGCTATGCCGAGCCCATGGCCCGGCTCATTGAAGAATTGAAGAAGCTGCCCGGCGTCGGCTCAAAGACCGCGCAGCGCTTCGCCTTCTACATCCTCCGCTCCACCGACGACGATGCCGCCGCCCTTGCCGAAGCCGTGCGCGGCCTCAAGGCCAGCCTCCGCCTCTGCTCCATCTGCAACAACATCACTGACGTCGATCCCTGCGCCTACTGCGCAAGCCCCACACGCAATCAGCGTCTTGTCTGCGTGGTCGAGGAACCCACCAACATCGACGCCATCGAGCGCACCCGCTACCAGGGCGTCTACCACGTCCTCCACGGAACGCTCTCGCCTCTGCACGGCGTCGGCCCGGACCAGCTCCGCACCCGCACCCTGCTGGCCCGCGTCGAGCACGGCGATGTCGACGAAGTCATCCTCGCCACCAGCCCCACGCTCGAGGGTGAAGCCACTGCCTCCTGGCTCGGAGCTGCGCTCCGCAACTTTTCGGTCAAGATCACTCGGATTGCAACGGGCGTCCCCGCCGGCAGCGACATCGACTACGCCGACGAGGTCACCATGACGCGCGCTCTCGAAGGCCGCCGCGACCTCTAAGCTGCTTTTGGGGCAGCGGAGATTGCCGCACTTCCCAACACTGGGGCGTCTCTGAGGACTGATCCGGAACTCGTCCAACTAAGATTCGCGCGGAGAAGCCTGTGAAAGACGCATCGGTTGTTCGCAGGTCACCGCGGCGGTGCGTCCTTGACGTACTTGTCAAACCACCGAATCATCTCGTAGATGAGTTGTTCGTTTGACTCCATGGCCGAGTACCAATGCGGCTCATGCGGAAGGATCACCAGTCGAGTTGTCCCGCCGTTTCCTCGAATCGCCTCATAGAGCTTTTGCGATTGAAGGGGCGTCGTGCCTGGGTTAGCGTCTTCCCCGCCGTGCACGATGAGAAGCGGAATCTTCAACTTGTCGGCCGAGAAAAATGGCGACACCTTCAGGTAAACATCCGGCGCCTCCCAAACCGATCGCCGCTCGCTCTGGAATCCGAATGGCGTAAGAGTCTTGTTATAGGAGCCACTGGTTGCAACGCCGGCGCGGAACAGATCGGAATGGGCCACCAGATTTACGGTCATTAAAGCGCCGTGGCTGTGACCCGTGACCCCAATCCGGTTGGGGTCCGCAACCCCAAGCCGCACCGCCTCGTCGACCGCGGCCTTGGCATCGGCCACCAGCTGTTCAAGATAAGTGTCATAAGCCTTCTTCGGATCGCCGATGATGGGGAACGATGCGTCGTCGATGATCGCGTAGCCGGCCAGAAGCAACAACCTATATTCGTATAGCCGCGTGAAGGTCTCCTGCGAACCAACAACCTGGCCGGCCTTTGAAGGGTCAGCGTAGTCCAGCGGATACGCATAGAGAATGGTCGGTACGCGTGTGCCTTCCTGATAGCCGGGAGGCGTATACAGCGTGAACGACAAGTCAAGTCCGTCGGCGCGTTTGTACTTGACCAGTTGCTTCTTGATTGCACGCACCTCAGGCGTCGGATCGGGAATGTGGGTGATCGCAACGCTCGTTGATGCGTACAACGCTTCTCCCGCGGGCGCGGCAAGCTGTCCCCCCAGCGTTCGCTTAAATGCATTCGGCGGATCGGTCGGGGATTGATGCCAGGTGAGAATCGTCCGTGTGTCCGGCCCGGTGAACGAAAGGAAGCGCCCGTAGCTGGTCCTGTCGCTGCGAAACAGCCGCTCATATTTCAGCGTGCTCAGGTTCAGCCGATCGAGAAACGGCCGATCCCCGTCGGGCGAAGATCCATCTCCTGAAAGGAAGATCGAATCACCATCCTGGCGAAGCACCTTGACCCCATTCGCGAGCTGGCGTTCCACTGGATCACCTGGATCCGCATAATGCTCGTCCATTGAAAGATCCCAAAGCAGTTGAGGCTTGCGCACGTGATCGTCTACGTCGATAACAAACGTCTTTTGCCAGTGCCGGTTCTCATCGTATTCGCCCAGAAGTGCGATATCCGGATGCTCGCTCCAATGGAAGCCCGCATAATGTTGCTCGATGCGTGCAACCTCGACTGCGGGTGAGGTGAAGGGCGAATTCTGCAGCATGATCTTGTCCCGGAACGGAACATTCACATTCCAGTCGCCTCCATCCAGTGCTTCTGCCCAAACCAGCGTCGCTGGTTCGGTGGCGCGCCACGAAAAATCGCGCGGACCTAACGGCACACCTTGGATGGGGACGCGGTCCGCGAGTGGAAGCGATGCGACTGTATGAACATCGACGACTGCGCCGCTGGACAAATCCCACACCTCCACGTTGTGTGGGAATCGACGGTACGTGGTGACATAGGAATATGGCTTGTGAATTGCGGTGACCAGTAGATGCTGCCCATCCGGCGCGGGACCTACCAGGTCGTAGTTCCCCGGCTTTCCCACCGGTGTGATCGCGTCCGTCGCTGCATTCACCAAAGCAATTTGCGAAGCTGCGTAGTAATCAAAGACATCCTCGTCGTGCCTGTTGGTGAGCGTGTCGCGGTTTTCATATGTGCTGCTTTGCCCGCTTCGCCCATCCGACTCCTGAATACTCGGGCCATCCGGCAAAATTGGCGCGGGAGGCGGCTCGCCCATCCCATCAGGCACCAGCTTCACCAGCAGCGTCTTCTGGTCCGGCATCCATTGCAACTCGTGTTCGAACATGGGGTTCAGGCGCGCTCCGGATACCTGGTGAATCTTCCCGGTCGCTGCGTCGCCAATCCAGAGTTCCACCGAGTCGGTCGCGAGGTTCACAAACGCAAATCGCTTTCCGTCAGCCGACCAGGCCGGCATGCCCGGGCACGCCCCCGCGGGAAGTGCAATCTGAACCTGCGCACCATCCCGGACGCGTGCCAGCGCAAGCGCCGTGGCGCATGGCGTAACCCCGTAACCACCCGGCGTGTCGTGCTTGCTGTGATTCTTCGGCTCGACGCGCACGCCCGCCAGCCGAAGGAATGGAGTCGCCACGCGTGCAATTGAAGGGTTAATTTGCCACGTGACAAGCAGAATCGCGTCCATCGTCGGGCTCACTATGGGTTGGGGCGGCGCGGGCGCGTGCATCACGTCCAGAATGTTTTTCGGCGGCTGATTGTATCCGCTTGGTCCCACGCTCGCGGTCACTGCTGGCGACGTCATGTTCGGCAACGGCGAAGCTGATTGCGCTGCCAAATATAGCGACGTGCCTAAGGCAAATAACCCTCCGGCCAGGCGAAACTTCCAGGTTTTCGGAACTAACATGACTTTCCTCCGCTTCAATACACCGGCAAAATCTCAGAGTGATTAAGATAGCCCATGCCCCGGCATACAGATCAAATCTTGAGCGCACGTTCCCCATCATGGCCGCCATCGGATCTCATAAGGACTTCCATCTTCGGGCCTGCGCCTCTGCGGCTGCCCTTTTTCGGCGCCCTGCTCCTTCTACCCCATCAATTAGCATTCTTCGCCCAACGGTGGCCTTCAAGCCGCAGGTTATGAAAGCGGCCCCCGCGAGCTCATGGGGCGGAATAGAAAAACGCCGCAGCTTCGCATGGATGGTCTCTCGCTCAGCGCAGAATCGCCGATGCGCTATCCCAAACGCAGGCGGAACGGTATTCAAGAAGTTGGCTTTTGGTAAGTCTCACTTGTAGTCGGCAGAACCACCATCCCGCTCTACCCCCGCAGCTTATTCAACAAATCCTGCGGGTGCACCGGCTTCGCCAAAATCTCAAACTCATACCCCTTCTTGTGCGCGTCATCCAGCAGATCCGCGGTCGCCGCCTGGCCGCTGAACAGCAGAATCTTGATCTTCGGCAGCAGTTCCCTGATGCGAATCGCCGCGTCGATCCCGTTCAGATCGGACATGATCACGTCGGAGATCAGCATGTCCGGCTCAAACGACGCCGCTATCTCCACCGCGCCCTCGCCCGAGTAGATCGCCCGCGCATGAAAGCCGCTCTGATTCAGAATCATCGCCAGCGTATCGGCGATCACCCGCTCATCGTCCACCACCAGCACCTTCGGTCTGACCGCGTTCTCAGGCATACTCTCCCTGTCCTTCAGGATTCGATGTTCTGGTTCCACTTATGGGACGCTCTTCTGGCCCGATAGGACGCTTTGCGCCCGGTTGTCATTCCTGAATCGTGCCCAGCTCCCGCGCTCCGATTCAGATCCTTGGCTTCTTGCCCGTCCCCCCACCCTCATGGTAATGATACCCTCTGGGCAAGCCGCTGCGACCACCACTCATCAGGACTCGCCCCTTTGGGCCCCCACTTCGCGTTCAAGACCCTGGCACGATTTCCCTTTCGCCGCATTGTTCCGCGGCCCGGTTACTAACTCTCGCAGGCTGAGCCGCTTTCATCTGGGTGAAACCCAGCGCACATACACTGCAACAGCAACCGGCCGCTTCCCTTGATCCTCAGCGGACCTTCACCGGAGAACCTCGCATGCCCCAGGTAGGCATCCCCACCGCCGGCCCAACCGCCGCCCCTCCAGCGGCCGTCGAGCCCATCATCCGCGCCGAGAAGATCGAGAAGTATTACGCCCAGCCCAGCCAGAACCGCATTCAGGTCATCTCCGCGACAGACCTTTCCGTCGTCCCAGGCGAAATCCTCGCCCTGCTAGGCCCCTCCGGCTCCGGCAAATCCACCATGCTGCGCATGCTCACCGGCCTCTCTACCCCCTCCGCCGGCCAGGTTTACTGGCACGAGAAGCCCATCTCCGAATCTGAAATCAACGTTTCCATCGTCTTTCAGAGCTTTGCCCTCTTCCCGTGGCTCACCGTGCTTGAGAATGTCGAAGCCCCGCTCCAGGCTCGTGGCGTGCCCCCGGAACAGCGCCGCGAACGCAGCATGAAGATGCTCGACACCGTCGGCCTCGACGGCTTCGAGGGCGCCTACCCGAAAGAGCTCTCCGGCGGAATGCGCCAGCGCGTCGGCTTCGCTCGCGCCCTGGTCGTCGAGCCGGAGGTTCTCTTCATGGACGAGCCGTTTTCCGCTCTCGACGTCCTCACCGCCGAGAATCTTCGCTCCGAACTCCTCGAGCTCTGGTCCAACAAGACCATGCCCACCAAGGCCGTCTTCATCGTCACTCACAACATCGAAGAAGCCGTCCTGCTCGCCGATCGCATCATTGTTCTTGGACGCAATCCCGGCCACATTCGTACCGACTTCCGCGTCCAGCTCCCTCAGCCGCGCGATCGCAAATCCGAGCCTTTTACGCAGCTTGTCGACTACATTTACAAGGTCCTCACCCGGCCCGACGTTCCCGCCGCCGAGGCCCCTGACCATCAGCACCCCGCCCGCGCGCGCGATCAGCGCCAGATGCACTACCAGATGTTGCCCCATGCCCGGCCGGGTGGCATCGCCGGCCTTCTTGAGTTGCTCATCGACAAGGGAGGAAAAGACGACATCTATCGCCTTGCCGACGATCTCGGCCTCGAACTCGACGACTTCCTCCCCATCGTCGACGCCGCCCAGCTGCTCAAATTCCTCACCATTGAAGAGGGCGACAGTTCCATTACTCACTCCGGCACCGAGTTTGCAAACTCCGAGATTCTCCGCCAGAAGGAACTCTTCCGCACCGCCGCCACCGAAAATGTTCTGCTCCTGCGCCAGATTCGCCGCGCACTCGAGTCCAAGAGCGACCACACCGTCCCCGAAGATTTCTTCCTCGACATGATCGACGAGCAGTTCTCTGAGGAAGAGAGCCGCCGTCAGATGGAGACCGCCATCACCTGGGGCCGCTACGCCGAACTCTTCGACTTTGACGCCGCCCGCCGCCGCTTTGTCCTTCCCGATGCGCAAGAAGAGGTCGCCGCCTCAGGGGACCCAAAGTGAACCTGCCTCATCCTCTTGCGCGCACGCTCGTCACCCATCGCCCCTGGCCGGTCCTCATTGACATGGGCGTTGCCGCCTGTGGCCTGGCCATCTTCTTCACCATTATCAGCACTGGAACCTACTGGCTAGGCAAGCCCGTCCCTGTTGTCCCTATCTCCCACTCCATCTCGGCGCTTCCGGCCTACGCCTTTTACTCTGTCGTCCGCATCTCAATCGCCTACTTCCTGTCACTCGCCTTTGCCATTGGCTATGGGTACCTCGCCGCCTACAACCCGCGCGTCGAGCCCTGGATGGTGGCTGTCCTCGACATCCTTCAGTCCATCCCTGTCCTCAGCTTTCTACCCCCCGTTGTGCTCTTCATGGTCGCCCTCATCCCCGGTCATCAGCTGGGAATTGAGACGGCAGTCATCCTTCTTATCTTCACAGGACAAGTATGGAACCTGGCCTTTAGTTTCTATTCTTCGCTGAAATCGATTCCGCGGGAGATGCTCGAGGCCTCGCGCATCTACCGCTACTCCGCCTGGCAGCGCTTCTGGCAGCTCGAAATGCCTTACGCCGCCATCGGCCTGGTCTGGAACTCCATCGTCTCAGTTGCCGGTGGATGGTTCGCCCTCATCGCCTGCGAGATTTCCCCATTCGCCAACTACACCTACCAGCTACCTGGACTTGGCAGTTACCTCCAGGTGGCCACCAACTCCGGCGACTACCGGGCACTGATGTTCGGCATCTGCACGGTCATCCTCATCGTCGTTGCCACCGATCAACTGGTATGGCGCCCGCTGATTGCATGGAGCGACAAATTCAAGTTCGAACAGGTCGAGTCCGCCGACCGCGTCACCTCGCCCATTCTTGAGCTGCTCCGCCGTTCCAGTCTCTTCAACTCAATTCCGGGCCGCATTGCCGCCCGAGTCGAAGAGCCCATTTATGCTCGTTTTGCCCACACCAGGAGCGCCCGGTTCGTTCATCCTATCGACGACGAAACAAGAACCAAGCCCTCGCCCGTCCTCTGGACCCTTGCTGTCTGCGGCTTGAGCTTTGTGGCCTGGGGCACAGGTCATGCCATTCTCATGCTTCGCACTGTCACCTGGCCCGATCTCAAGCTCCTCCTCGAGGGAGCCGCCGCAACCTTCCTCCGGGTCAACGCCGCCCTCGCCATCTCCGCCCTCTGGACCATCCCTGTCGGCGTCGCCATTGGCTTCAATCCCAAGCTGGCGCGCATCGTCCAGCCCACTGCCCAGGTGCTCGCCTCCATCCCTGCCACTGCATTCTTTCCCATCATTCTCATCGG
>Ga0182018_10005456_pt1 | contig 10236 bp, 7 predicted proteins | sample 812P2MmetaG_FD_120490 | JGI IMG/M metagenome (GOLD analysis project Ga0182018, IMG submission 120490) | Permafrost microbial communities from Stordalen Mire, Sweden - 812P2M metaG | ecosystem: Environmental > Terrestrial > Soil > Wetlands > Permafrost | place: Sweden: Stordalen | collected... | reverse complement strand
CTCGTCACCCAGGATGACACGACGTGGGGCTGAGGGGTAAGGGCCATTTGCCGGACCATTCCAGCGAGGGTCCCCGGCGCTGAGCTAGCCCGGGTCCGGCCCTGCCAGAAGCCGCGGCCGGGCCACGCCTGGAGGAGAGCCATGCCGACGAAGAAGGAACCTATCCCGCAGAGCACGACTCGACCAAGGCGCGGGCTCGTCCAGTAGCGCTCGGGAAGGGCGATGAGCAGCCCGGCGAGACAGTAGAGCACGACGGCACCCGGAGCTCCGAAGGCCCACGTCAGACCCGGGGCGAAGATGCTGCCGAAGCTCTCACCGAACACCCAGACAACAAGACCCCAGCCGAGGCTCGCCATTGCTCCCATGCGTGACCAGTAGCCGCGGGGTGCGACGAGCAACCAGATCCCGATACCGACCTGGATCCAGATCGACGAGACCGACGCCGCGATCGGGTGGTTGCTCCAGATCGTGGTCCCGACGTTCACGAGGTGTTGGATCCAAGCGGGCGAAGCCGCCGCCGATGGCTGGATGCTCTCGGGCACCATGCCGAGGGGTATCGACGACTGTGCCTGCAGGATCCCGTCGACGACCCAGAGCAGACCGAAACCGATCCGAAGCACGTGGCGACCCAGAGGCTCCGGGTGGGCCCAAGGAGACGCGGCCGGGCCACTCGATTTCTCGGCAATCGCCCGACGGAGCTCTGCGGCGCGGAGCACGCTCCACGCCACGGCGAGGAGGATGAGAATGCCGAGGACGACAAGGAATTGGTGGAGGATGGCCGCTTTGAAGGCGGAAAGGACGACCGGGTTGTCGGTCCGAAGCCCCGTGTGCATCCCTGGCATGCCGCTTCACAGCCTCCGAGAGTCTTGAGCGAGACGGCCCGCCCCGGCTGACGTGCCGGATGGAGCACTGGTCTTCGGGCTGGCGTACGGCCCAGGCGGCAGGCTATCCCGTGTCGTCGTCGGCCGGTATGACGCTCTCGTGGGCGCCCGTCGCGGCCGAATCACACCCTCGACGAAGCGAAGTTCCCTCTGTGATCGACTGACCGCGATCATCCCCTCATCGGTTCACGTCGTAATGTCTGCGAGGGCAAGACGTCGACGCCGCCAGCTGAAACCACGACACAGCCGTAAATCGTCGATACCGCCGCGAGAGGAACGCATGGGCGTTTACAGAGACCAGGTACTGCCCCGTTTCCAGAACGTTGTCATGAATCGCGAGGGCGCCCGTGAAGTGCGAGGCCGCGTCTGTGCCGGTCTTGGGGGAGAGATCGTGGAGGTCGGCTTCGGCACTGGGTTGAACGCTCGCTACTACCCATCCGGGGTCACGAAAGTCTGGGCTGTCGAGCCTTCCCGAGTCTGTATGCGGCTGGCTGAACCGAGGATCGCCCGGGCGAAAACGCCGGTCGAGCTGGCTGGTCTCACGGGTGAGCGTCTTGACCTGCCGTCCGAAGAGTTCGACGGAGTGCTCTCCACGTGGACACTCTGCACGATCCCCGATCTCGAGACCGCACTCGAGGAGATGCGGCGGGTTTTGAAGCCTGGCGGTGCGCTCCACTTCGTGGAGCACGGCCACGCCCCCGATCCCGACGTCGCTCGTTGGCAACAGCGCATCGAACCGCTCAACAAGAGGTTCGCTGGAGGTTGTCACCTGACTCGGCGCATACCCGAGACGATCGAACAAGCGGGGTTCGTCGTGGAGCACCTCGATAGCTACTACTTCAAGGGGGAACCGAGGCCCTTCGGCTACACCTTCGAAGGTCGCGCTGTGAAAAGGTGAGATTGCGTTGTGCGAGGTTCGCTCCAGCTGTCGACCTGCGCCCCAACCGCAGGTGCTGCGACAGCCGAAGGAGCTCGTAGCCTTCTCCGGCGCCGCCGATCTCCTTCAGCGGAGGCAAGGAGCCGCTCACCTGGATCGCGGCCGCTGCGCTGAATATGGTTGAGCGGACGGAGGCGCCCGTGCTTCCTCATGGCAGCAAAGGGGAAGGGACAATGCGTTCTCAGAGGCCGATTTCCAAGCTCGGCGCGAGTCTCGTTGCCATCCTGACGGGGTTCGTTCTTGCTGCGGTGCCCGGCGTCACCGCCAACGCTGAATCAGTAGTCGCCCCGCAGTCGACCAACTCGACTGTCAAGGTCACGACCTTCAGTCCGAAGATCAAGGTCGTGGGGACCGTGAACCTGTCTTCATTGGCCGCCGCACAAGCCCGCGCCGTCGGCGACCGGGCCACACCCGTGCTGAAGCCAAGGCCGGTCGATCCTCAGGTTGCCAACCACGAGCGCGCACGGGCAGGCTCGCCGCCCTCGACAAAGACAACCCCCGTGACGGCGAAGAACGTCGCCGGCGAGTCGGGTTTCCTTGGTCTGACAGGAAAGGATCAGGCCATGGCGAACGGCGGGCTCGATCTCGAGCCGCCCGACCAGGGCCTTTGCGCGGGCCTAGGGGACATCGGCGAGTACATCAACAATGCGTTCAGCGTGTACCAGCCGGACGGTGTGCAGCTCCTCGCGCCGATCGGCTCGCCGTCGATATTCCTGCAGCCGAAGACGGCGTTCTTCTCCGACCCCCGCTGCTACTACGACGCTCCCACGCAACGGTGGTTCCTGCAGGAGTTCATCGTCGGCACGACGAATGCCGCCGGGCGCGAAGCCTCCCCGAGCCTTCAGTTCATCGCCGTCAGCAACACCTCGGATCCCACCGGTGAGTACACCATCTGGTCGATCGACACGACCGACAGCGCGAGCAAGGGATGTCCTTGCTTCGGTGACTACGACGAGCTGGGCGCCGACGCCAACGGCTATTACATCACGACCGACGAGTTCGGGATCTCGACACCGGCGTTCAACGGCGTCATCATCTACGCCATCTCGAAGGAAACCCTCGAGGCCTTCAGCACCAGCGGCATCGCCCCGGTCGTAGTCGCGTACCGTCTCACGAAGGACTACTTCGGCCAGCCCTACATCGTCTCGCCCACCTCGACGCCACAAGGCTCACGGTTCGCTGCGAATACGGAGTACTTCGTCGAGTCGAACGGCAACAGGGCCTCTGACGACCACCTTGCCGTCTATGCCCTCCACGACACGTCGCTGCTGGCAGCTCCAGGCGTGCCGAGCCTGTACCGGACCGAGGTCACCTCCGAGCCGTACGCCTTCCCGCCCGACGCCGTCCAGAAGGCCGGTCCGATCCCACTCGGCAAATCCGCTCAGGACCCGGAAGGTCGAATCGAAGCCGATTTCGACGCCGTCATGGCGACGACCTACAACTCGGGCTCGATTTATGCCGAGCTCGACACCGCCACCAAGAGCGGCAGCGATGCCGCCGCCTGGTTCATCCTTCACCCGAAGCTCTCTCGTAAGTCGTTGACGGCCACCGTCGCCGCGCAAGGCTACGTCGCGGTAGCGGGAGCGAGCTTGATCTACCCCTACATTGCCGTGAACAGCCGCGGCCAGGGATACATGGTGTTTGCTCTGAGCGGAGCGCATTACTACCCGAGCGCCGCCTATATCGGCTTCGACTCCACGGGCCCATACGGCTCGGTGCGCGTTGCCGAGGCAGGAACAGCTCCCGACGACGGCTTCACTTGTTACGCCGCCTGGGTGGGCCCGAGCTATGGAGGCTGCCGTTGGGGTGACTACTCCATGGGCGTCGCCTCCGGCGGGGCGATCATCCTGGCGACAGAGGTCATCGGGCCCTCGAGCCGTGACACGCTGACCAATTGGGGAACGTACATCTGGAGTACTCCACCGGCTGCGCCCTGACATCACTGAGGCACCTCGCGTTGGGCGGTCGGGGTCGGCTGAGTCAGCGTTCGGCGTGTACGCCGAGGTGGTTGTTATCGGCGTACAAGGCGACCCCGGGCTGGGGTCAGGTGCACCCCACCCGGGGTGGGGTGGCTATAGTCCTGGATGACAACGCGACGGGAGGTCAGCGGTGTACCCCGAGCACAAGCAGAACGCCATGCTCCGTCTCAAGACCGTCCGCGGGCACCTCGACGGTGTCATCGGCATGGTCGAGAAGGAGGTCTACTGCCCCGACCTCATGAAACAAGTCGCCGCCCTACAAGCCTCCCTCGAGCGGGTGAACCGGATCCTCTTGCAGAACCACCTTGAGACGTGTGTCACTGAGGCTATCCAGACCGGGAAGGGGCAGGAGAAAATCAGGGAGCTGATCGAGGCGTTGCGATTCAACGGCGGATTGACGGACTTCCGGGGTGCCGAGCTGTCGGGGCTTCGCGACGATGCAACGATCGCCGAGTCCGAGAGCGCTTCTGCCGAGCCACCGAAGGCCGCCAAGGTCACGCCTCGTCGTCCCGGTGGGTCTGCGCGCGCCGAGCGACCGAAGGCAGCCAAGATCACGCCTCGTGGTCCCGGGGGTCGCTCGCGCGCAGACGGAGCCCCGAGATGACTGAGGTGGGCGGGTCGCTTCGCACGCGTCGCGTGCTCGACATCGAGGGCATGACCTGTGCGTCGTGCGTGCGTCGTGTCGAACGGGCACTTGGCGGCGTGCCCGGAGTCGAGTCGGTGGCGGTGAATCTCGCCACTGGGCGGGCGGAGGTCACCGCCGAGACCGACGTCGAGCTCGACGATCTCGTCGCCGCTGCTCAACATGCCGGCTACGGAGCGACCGTGCTCGAGAGAGAACAATCGGCGCCGGGGGAAATAAGCGACAAGCGGCGAGAGGCGGCTCGGGCAGAGCTGCAGCGCCGCGCCATGCAGCTCGGCGTCGGTGGGCTCCTTTCGGCCGGAGTCGTCGTCGTCGCCTACGGGTTCGGGACGGCGGGTTGGGCGAATTGGGTGCAGCTGGCGCTGGCAGTTCCCGTCTGGGCGTGGGTGGGCTGGATCTTCCACTACGGGGCGGTCAAGGCGGCTCGCCACAAGACCGTCAACATGGACACCCTCGTCTCGCTGGGCTCGACGGTTGCATTCGTCTACTCGGTCGTGATCACGATCTCGTTCTCGCACGAGGCGACGTACTACGACACGGCGGCTCTCATCGTCACCCTGATCGCCGTCGGCAAGTTCCTGGAACTGCTGGCGCGCGGGAAGGCGGGCGAGGCCATCGAGGCGCTCGCCGGGCTGCAACCCCGGGTTGCCCACCTGCTTCACTCGGCCGAGAGCGATCGGAGCGTCGACGTCGACGTGTCTGAGATCGACCTTGGCGACCTTCTGCTCGTGCTTCCCGGCGAGCGGGTGCCCATTGACGCAGAGATCGTCGCCGGGTCGGGCACCCTCGACGAGTCGATGATCACCGGCGAGTCGATGCCGGTCACGAGGTCGGCCGGGGACGAACTGATCGGCGGCACGCTGAATGGGGCGACATCGCTTCGAGTGCGGGTGCTGCGCACCGGAGACGACACGGTTCTCGCCCAGATACTCAAGCTCGTCGACCAAGCCCAGAGTGACAAGCCTCCGATCCAGCGCCTGGCGGACCGGATCTCGGCCGTGTTCGTGCCGACGATCATCGCCATCTCGCTCGCGACCTTTCTCGGATGGCTCCTCACCGGGCACGGCATCGCCGCTGCATTGATCCCGGCTGTCGCCGTGCTCGTCGTGGCCTGCCCGTGCGCCCTCGGGCTGGCCACGCCCGTCGCCATCCTGGTCTCCTCGGGCCGGGGCGCCCAGCTCGGACTCCTCATCCGCGGCGGTGAGACGCTCGAGCGGGTGCACGCCTTACGCACGGTCGTCCTCGACAAGACCGGCACGCTCACGGCTGGCAGGCCAGGCGTCGTGGACCTCGAACCGCTCGACGGTTGGTCGATCGATGAGGCACTCGCTCTGGCGGCAGCCGTCGAGCGAGCGAGCGAGCATCCGCTCGCCCGCGCCGTCGTATCGGCTGCCGAGGAAGTTGGCGTGTCCGAGTTGGTGGCCGAGGACGTCGAAGCCACGCCCGGCGGCGGTGTCGCCGGCCGAGTGGGCGGCCGGGAGATTCTCGTCGGTTCGCCGTCGTGGCTCACCGAACGGGGTGCCATCGCGGACGACGCCGCGGCAATCGCGCACGCGCTCTCTGTGAGAAGGCGCACCGTCGTAGCAGTTGCAGTCGACGGAGCGGTCGGCCTCGTCCTTGGCGTCGCCGACCCGATTCGTCCCGAGGCAGCCGATGGGGTCGCCCGCTTGAAAGCCCTCGGCCTTCGGGTCGTGCTCGCGACAGGCGACACCCCAGAGACTGGCGCGGCGGCGGCGAGCGAGGTCGGCATCCCCGAGTGGCAAGCTCAGCTGCGTCCCGAGGACAAGGTGGCATTGGTTCGCGGACTGCAGGCCGACGGGCTCGTCGCCATGGTGGGCGACGGCGTCAACGACGCTCCGGCGCTTGCCACGGCCGACGTCGGAATCGCCATCGGCTCCGGAACGGGCGTGGCGATGGCCGCCTCGGCCATCACCCTCGTTCACGGGGACGTCGGGGCGGTAGCGGACGCCATCGCCCTCTCGCGGGCGACGCTTCGGATCATCCGCCAGAACCTCGCCTGGGCCTTCGGCTACAACCTCGCCCTCGTGCCGCTCGCCGTCGCCCACGTCCTCCCACCTGTGTTTGCCGCACTCGCCATGGCGACGAGCTCGGTGAGCGTCGTCACGAACGCCCTCCGGTTGCGACGGTTCCAGCCGACCCACTCGTCTCGCGCCGTCGAAGATCGAGAGAGCCTGACGAGGACGCTCTCGGCGGCCGCCTGAGCGGGTTCGCAACGGACTTGACTCCAGAAGGAAAGGAAGTTCCCATGACGACACTGACGCTCATCTCCCCGGACATCAGCTGCGAAAAGTGCAAGGCGAACATCGAAGGAGACCTGTCCGGTCTGGAGGGCGTGCGAAGCATCGAGGTCGAGGTGGTGACAAAGGCGGTCCGAGTCGACTACGACGAGTCCGTGATCGACGCCGGCCGGCTTCGCGACGCGCTTTCCAAAGCGGGCTACCCGGCGGAGAGCTGACTCGGGCGAGCTGGCGCCGGCCCCCGATCGACCGCACGAGTTGCCGGCGTGTGGGTCTCGCGCTCGCCCCGTCGCCTCCGGGACGACGATGCCGCTCGATTCGCGCCCCGAGGCTGAAGACCGTCCAGCTGTCGTGGCCTTGTGGCGTCGTCTCGTCCGGATCGAGCGATCGCCGAGGTCGCCATCGGCGGTCGATTACTAAAGACGATATCGTAGATAGATATAGACTAAGGTCCCGCCAGTGCGGGAGTTCCTCCGAGGTGCGGTGCGACTGCACATCCTCCATCACGCCGCCATCGGTGAGATCCATGGGGCATGGATGACGAGGGAGCTGGCCCGCCACGGCTACCGGATCAGCCCCGGGGTGCTCTATCCGACGTTGCACAAGATGGAAGCCGAGGGACTCATCGCCTCTCGACCTCAGGTCGTCGACGGGCGCGGCCGGCGCTCCTACGTGGCGACCGCCAAGGGGCGCCGGACGCTGGAGGCGACGAAGCGGCAACTGCGCGAGCTGGCCGCGGAGGTTCTCGGCGACGAGTACTCATGAGCGGCGACGGTGCTATACGCAACAAGCCCGCGGCAGTGGTGTCGCTCGGAACCATCGTCCGGGAGTGGGGACGCCTCGGTTGCGTCGGGTTCGGCGGACCGCCCACCCACATCGCCCTTCTCCGTCGCCTCTGTGTCGAAGAGCGGCAGTGGATGGAAGCCAAAGAGTTCGAAGACGGCATCGCCGCAACCAACCTGCTCCCAGGTCCCGCCTCGACGCAGCTGGCCATCTTCTGCGCCTGGAGGCTCCGCGGAGCCCTTGGCGCCATTCTCGGCGGGATCTGCTTCATCGCCCCAGGGCTCGTCCTCATTCTCGCCCTCTCCGCCGTCTTCCTCGCGAATCACCCGCCGGACTGGGTGCTCGGCGCGGCCGCCGGCGCGGGCGCGGCGGTGCCGGCGGTGGCACTGAACGCCGCATCGGGGCTCGTCCCGGCCAGCTGGAAGCGCATCGGCAACGAGCGAGCCCAACGGATCCGTTGGGTCGTGTACGCCTTGGTCGGGGGCGCCGCCGCGGCCGCCGTCGGCCCGTACCTCGTGCTGGCGCTCGTCGCCTGCGGACTGGTCGAGATCGCCGTCCGTCAAGACGCACTGGGGTCGGCCGGATCGACCCAGACCGTCATTCTTGGGCTTGTCGGCCACATGGCGGCGCTCGGCGGCCTCGGAGCGCTCGTCTGGGTCGCCTTCAAGGTTGGCGCCCTCTCGTATGGGGGTGGATTCGTCATCGTGCCGCTCATGCAGCATGACGCCGTGAGCACCTACCACTGGATGACCGGCGCGCAGTTCCTCAACGCCGTCGCCCTCGGTCAACTCACCCCAGGCCCGGTCGTCCAGACCGTGGCCGTGGTCGGTTACGCCGCCGCGGGAGTCGGCGGGGGTCTCCTGGCCGCCTTGATCGCCTTCGCTCCGTCATTCTGTTTCGTCCTTTTCGGCGGGCCACGTTTCGACAAGATCCGAGCGAACACCGCAGTGAAGTCGTTCCTCACCGGAGCCGGGCCGGCCGTGATCGGCGCCATCGCCGGCTCAGCCATCCCTCTTGGTCTCTCGTTCCAGCACCTGTGGCAGGTTCCCGTGCTGGCTGGCGCCGCGATCTGGCTCTTCGTGATCCGTCGAGGCGTCGTGAGCGGGCTGCTCATCGCCGGCGCTGCCGGCGTTGCGATCGCACTCGCCGGGGTGGCCGTCTGACGACGCGCCGCGGCGCGTCCGGCGTGGGGAACCGCTTGTTCGTGGCCGCCGAGCTCGTGCTGGTCGACGCTTTGCCACCGGGTGCTGGAGGGGCGAGCCGCTCGATCGGAGCGGTTCGGAGATGGCAAGGGACTACGCATCGCTGGCGCGCCAGGTTGCGATCGACAACGTGGATGGCGACCACGAGTCGGTCACGTAGGCTCAGTACGTGGCCGGCGTCGATTCGATCAAGCGCAAGTTCCTCGTGCGCACGTTCGGTTGCCAGATGAACGAGCACGATTCGGAACGGATCGCGTCCCTGCTCGCAGCCGAGGGCATGGAGCGCACGACGGATGTTGGCGACGCCGACATCGTCGTCCTCAACACCTGCTGCATCCGGCAGAACGCCGACGACAAGCTCTACGGCACCCTCGGTCACCTCAAAACCGTTCAGTCGGAGCGCCCCGGCATGCAGATCGCCGTCGGCGGCTGCCTCGCCCAGAAGGATCGTGACCAACTTCTGAAGCGAGCGCCACACGTCAACGCGGTCTTCGGGACTCACAACATCGGCCGCGTCGCGTCGCTGTTGGACGATGCCCGGTCGAGCGGCCGGTCCGTGATCGAGATCCTTGACTCGGCAGCGCCCGGTGACGAGGCCGAGTTCCCGACAGCGATGGCGGTGCGGTCGGACCTGCCGTACGCGGCCTGGGTCACCATCCAGATGGGGTGCGACAACTCGTGCGCCTTCTGCATCGTGCCCGCCGTTCGTGGCCCGGAGGTCAGCCGTCCCTTCGGCGACCTTGTCCGGGAGGTGGGCGTGCTGGCGGCGAGCGGGACCGTCGAGATCACGCTGCTCGGACAGAACGTGAACTCCTATGGCCGCGACCTCACGACTCGGTTGCGGTCGGAAGCTGCGCTCATGCCGGGTACCACGCTCGCGCACGAGGCAGGTCAAAGCTGGGTCGACGAGGGTGCCCGGCGACCGCGCCCGTTGTTCGCGGACCTGCTCCGCGCCGTCGGCGGCGTGCCGGGAATCCGCCGCGTTCGTTTCATCAGCCCGCATCCGAAGGATCTCCGTCCGGAGACGATCGCCGCCATGGCTGCGACCGACGCCGTCTGCGAACAGCTCCACCTTCCGCTACAAGCTGGCAGCAACCGCGTGCTGGCGGCGATGCGGCGCGGGTATACGGCCGAGCGCTATCTCGAGCGGCTGGCGGCGGCACGCGCCGGGATCGAGGATTTGGCGGTGTCGACTGACATCATCGTCGGGTTTCCTGGTGAGACCGAAGAGGACTTCCAACGCACCCTCGAGGTCGTCGCCGAGGCGGAGTACGACAGCGCGTACACGTTCATCTTCTCGCCGCGGCCGGGCACCCGGGCTGCCGACATGCAGGCCGAGTTCGTGCCGCCGGAAGAGGTGGCGGACCGTTTCGAGCGGCTCCGGGTCGTCGTCGAGCGGTCGGCGCTCGGCCGCCACCGTGCACGCATCGGTCTCGTGGAGGAGGCGCTCGTGGAAGGCCCGTCGAAGAAGGATTCGAGCCTGCTCACGGGTCGGACGCGCCAGGGCAAGCTTGTGCACTTCCCGCCGGCGCGGGAGGGCGTTGATTCTTTCG
>Ga0182018_10005455_pt1 | contig 10237 bp, 6 predicted proteins | sample 812P2MmetaG_FD_120490 | JGI IMG/M metagenome (GOLD analysis project Ga0182018, IMG submission 120490) | Permafrost microbial communities from Stordalen Mire, Sweden - 812P2M metaG | ecosystem: Environmental > Terrestrial > Soil > Wetlands > Permafrost | place: Sweden: Stordalen | collected... | reverse complement strand
CGACCTGGCCGAGGCGACCAACGCCGCCCAGATCATCGAGAGCCTGGTGACCGAGGCCCTCGAGTACTACGAGACCCGTTCGGCCGAGATGCCCGACGGCGAGGAGACGGCCCGCCAGATCGAGCGTGACGTGATGCTCCAGATCGTCGACCAGCGCTGGCGCGACCACCTGGCCGAGATGGACTACCTGCGCGAGGGCATCAACCTGCGCGCCATGGGCCAGCAGGACCCGTTGGTGGCCTGGCAGCGCGAGGGGTTCTCGATGTTCGGCCAGCTGATGGACGCGATCGACGACGACTACCTGCGCTACGTGCTCCACGTCGAGGCGATCGTGAACCCGGCCGTCGAGCCGGACCTCGCCCGGGCCGTGTACGAGGCCGCCGATGACCCGGTCACCGGCACGCTGGCGCTGTCGCCCGAGCTGCTGGCCGAGCGGGGCATGGTGATCGACCCGACCATGGACCCGGTTGGCGCGGCCGTCCCCGCGTCGGGCAACGGGAGGGCCCCGCGAGCCGCCCAGTCGCCGGCCGGCGACGAGGAGACGATGGTCCCGATCGTGAAGGCGCCGAACGAGAAGATCGGCCGCAACGAGCCATGTTGGTGCGGCAGCGGGAAGAAGTTCAAGCTCTGCCATGGCGCCGCCTGAGGTCGCCGGCGGCGCAGACGGTCGTGACTTCACCGGTGAGCTCGAGGGGCTGAGCGGCCGGATCGAGGAGGCCGAGGGGTACCTCGACATCGAGGCCCGCCGCCGCCGCCGCCAGGAGCTGGAGGTCGAGGCGGCCCGCCCGGACCTCTGGGACGACCCGGACCGGGGCCGTGCGGTCACGACCGAGCTCGGCCGGGTCGCCGACGACCTGGCCCGGTTCGACGAGCTGACCACCAGCCTCGGGGACGCCCAAGCGCTCGACGAGCTGGTCGAAGAGGCCCGGTCGGCCGGGTCGCCCGACGAGGGGCTGGCCAAGGAGCTCGAGCAGACCATCGACGACCTGGAGACCCGGGTGGCGCTCCTCGAGCTCCAGACGCTGCTCTCGGGCGAGTACGACGACCGTGACGCGGTGGCCGAGGTGCATGCCGGCGCCGGCGGGACCGACGCCCAGGACTGGGCCGAGATGCTGCTGCGCATGTACACGCGCTGGGCCGAGCGACGCGGCTTCAGCATCGAGGTGGACGAGGCCACCGAGGGCAAGGAGGCGGGCCTGCTCTCGGCCACCTTCATCGTCCGGGGGCGCTTTGCCTTCGGGCTCTTGTCGGCCGAGCGGGGAGTGCACCGGCTCGTGCGGATCTCGCCGTTCGACTCGCAGAGCCGGCGCCAGACCAGCTTCGCGTCCCTCGACGTCATCCCGTTCCTAGAAGAGCTCTCCGACGAGATCGAGATCGACGAGAAGGACCTCCGGATCGACACCTACCGCTCGTCGGGGGCGGGGGGCCAGCACGTCAACAAGACCGACTCGGCGGTCCGGCTCACCCACCTTCCGACCGGGATCGTGGTGTCGTGCCAGAACGAGCGGAGCCAGCACCAGAACAAGGCCCGGGCCATGCAGATCCTGGCGGCGAAGCTGGCCCAGCGCAACCGGGAGGAGCGCCGGGCCGAGATCGACTCGATCGGAGGGGACCGGATCGACAACGCGTGGGGGAGCCAGATCCGTTCCTACACGCTCGCCCCGTTCCAGCTGGTGAAGGACGTCCGCACCCGCGTGGAGACCGGAAACGTCGAAGCGGTCCTCGACGGCGACATCGACGCGTTCATCGAGGCCGAGCTCCGCCGCCGCCGAGCAGGCGCCTGACGCCGATCTCCCGGCGGCCCGACCGCCGCTCGCCCGGGTAGCGTCTCTCGGTCATGCGGTCCGAGGATGCTCTGGTGGGCCCGTTGCGTGTGCTGTACCTCGTCCACGCGCTCCCTCCGAGCGAGTTCACCGGCACGCCGCTGGTCGCGTACGAGTACGCCAAGCGCGCGGCCAACCGAGGGTGGAAGACGACGGTCATCTCGGCCGACCCCACCGTCACCGCGTGGGGCGATGTCCGCGAGGCTCGCGAGGAAGGCGAGTGGTTCTCGAGGCTCGCCGTTCCGCGCACCCAACCGGGGACCTGGGCGGTGCTCGCACCCTCGACTCCGCGCCAGCCGGACAGCCCGGCGAGCAGGTTCTTCGTCGAGACGTTGCGGCGGCTCGGGCCGGACCTGGTGCACGTCGTGGACAACGTGCACCTGCCCCTCGACTGGCCGGAGCTCGCCGCCGAAGCCGGCATCCCGATCATCCGCACGGTCAGCTCCCCCGAGGACCTTTGCGCGCTGATCCCACCGGTGTCGCCGTTGTCGGGGCCGGCGGGCTTCTGCGCGGCACCGCTCACTCCGCAGACCTGCGCGGCGTGCGTCGATGCCGTGTACGGCGCCGACTTCCCGTGGCCGGTTCCCGACGCCGGCGGGGAGCCGGGTCGATCCGATCGGCCGGCATGGCTGCTTCGCCGTCTCGAGGTCAAGCGGTCCCGCGCCGCAATCCAGTTCGGGTCGGTGTTCGATCGGATCGTGTTCTCGAACCGGGCCTGGCGGCGCTACTTCGAAGAGACGCTGCCCCTTGACCCCGGCAGGACCCGGGTCATCGACATGGGAATGGACCTCGGGCCATGGCGAGGCGCGCCGGCCAAGCAAGCCAAGGGCCCTGGCGAGCCCGTCGAGTTGGTGCTGGCCGGGTCGTTGCATCCGGCCAGGGGTCAGAGCGACGCGGCCCGCGCCTTCAGCCGGCCCGAGCTCGTTCAGCGCGACGACTACCGCCTTCGGTTCTTGGGCGGGGGCGACCCCGACATGGTGGCCGGGCTCCTCGAGTTGAACCCGAGGGTCGAGGTCGTCGGCGCCTACGAACCCGCCGACCTCCCGGCCCTTCTGTCGTCGGCGGACGCCGGGCTCTCGACCTCCCTGTTCGAGACGTTCCACCGGGTCTCCCGGGAGTACCTGCTGGCCGGCCTGCCCGTCGTGGCCAACCCCACCTTCGGGATTGATGGCCTGGTCGTCGACGGCGAGAACGGCCTGATCTACGACCGCACGTCGCCCGACGGGCTGGCCAGGGCCGTGTGCGAGCTGTTGGACGACCGGGCGCTCCTCGAGCGCCTCACCGCCGGCGCCGTCTCGACGAGGCCGAGCATCCGCTCGCTCGACGACGAGATGGCGGAGATGGCCGAGCTCTACAAAGAGGTCGTGCTCGCGCATCCACGCCCGGCGGCCCGGCCGAGGCGCAGGTGGGCGCTACGGGCCGCTCGGCGCTGAGGGGGCCGGTTCGCCCCGGCGCCGCCGGGTGGGGAGGGACGGCCAGAGCGCCAGCAACGCCACGGCGATCAGGCAGCCAAGCGCGATCGACGAGATGACCCCGCCCACCTTGAGCGTCGGGGGGTCGTAGAAGAGCCGCACGACGTGTCGACCCGCCGGCACCCGGACGGCCTGGAAGGCGACATCGGCCCGCTGCACCGGTGCCGGGTGACCGTCGACGGTGGCCCGCCAGCCGGGCGCCCACGACTCGCGGACGACCAGCCACGCCGCGTGCGGTGTGTCGACGATCGCCCGAGCGTCGGCCCCGTTGGCCGACTCCGCGCTCACACTGCCGCCGGTCAGCGAGGTACCGACCGCCGGAGAGAGCTTGGCCGGGTTGGCCGGCTGGTAGGACGAGGGGTCGAGCACGACCGTCGACGCCGAGTCGAATCGGCAGCTGCTCACCAGCCGGAGCGCCTGGGCGTCGCCGGGCGCGTTCACGCTCCGTCCGACCAACGAGAAGTGCGAGCTGCCGGGGACCCGGTAGTAGGGGACGCCATCGATGGTCCCGGACTGGGCCAGTGCCGGCCGCGCCGCGTCGGCGAACGCGCCGGTGCCGCCCACGACGGTCGTCACGCCGAACAGCGTCAGGCCATTCACGCAGGTCGGCATCGTTTCGCCGATCGCCAGCACACCGAATACGGCCCGGTAGAGGTCATCGTGATACGCCAGCCCGAGGTCGTAGTCGCCCACCTCCCGGACGCCGAACCATCGCGAGGTGGCCGGAGACGGGAACGAGCCCCCGGTGAAGAGGGCCTCACCCGAGCCGACCACCCGCTCGAGCTGGGCGACGCCCGGGGTGACCCGATAGGCGGCCCACGAGCCGACGGTCGGGTTGTACGACCGGAACACGAGGCCGCTCGAGGCGAACGCGACGGCGACCGCCACCGCGCCGAGGGCGATCCGGGCCCGGTGGTGACGGGAGAGCAACGAGAAACCGATCAGACACCCGACGAACGCCAGCGCCAGCAGGATCTCCGCGGCCACCTGATCGTTGACCAAGGCGTCGCCGGCCGCCGGGGGGTTGTTGAAGATGCCGTCCACGTGGTGGCGAAGCGCGATCGCGCCGATCGTGGCGCCGGTCGCCACCATCGCGAACACCGCGAGAGCGGCCACGGGCCTCGCGATGATCCTGGCGGTGCCGGCGCCCACCGCCGGCGCGATGCCCACGAGCCAGTCGACTCCCAACGCGGCCAGCACGGCGAAACCGAACAGCTCCAGGTCCTGGCTGCGGTTGAGGAACGCCGCGTGCAGGAGCGGGATGTGCGTCCACACCTCTCCGGCGGTGTGGCTGTAGAGGAGCAGCGTCCCGACCACGGCGGCGCCGAGCCCGAACCAGGGGAGCACCTGGCGCCGGCGCCGTCCGATAGCCAGGAGGCCAAGGGGGATCGTGCAGAGGGCGAGCAGCCCGACCGAATTCCCGTTCAGCTCCGCGTAGTTGGTCGGGGGGTGGAGCCACGTGAAGAACGCCTCGTCCTCATAGGAGTACTGCGGCGCCCCGAACAGGTCCGGGAAGGCGACCAGCGGGGTCGTGTTGAGCGTGAAGCCGGGGATCACCACGGCGGGATCGGCCCGGATGGTGGCGGCTCGGGTCGAGATCGACTCGTACTGGAGGAACGGCAGGAGCTGGATGGCGGACAGCCCGACTCCGAGGATGGCCGCGATGGCGAAGCCGACCAGGTGTCGCACCGTCCAGCGCAGCCCCCCGCGCTCGATGGCGAGCGCCAATACCACGTAGCCCGCCACGATGAGCAGATCGAACGAGGCCGTCTCGGGGTTGCCGCTGACGAGAATTGCCGCCGTGGCCAGGGCCAAGCCGACCAGGGCCGCTCGGCGCTGACGGATGCCGCGCGCGGGGTCGGCATCCATCGCCACGCGGGCGCACCACAACGCCACCGGGAGCCAAGCCGAGACACTGACGATCGTCTGGTAGTTGAGCCAGACGAGGTGATAGCCGGCGTAGGCGAAGACGATTCCTCCGACGACGGCGGCCAGGTCATGGAGGCGATGGCGCGCCAAGAAGAGGTACGTGAAGAAGCCGAGGATCCACAACCTGGCCAGCGCGGCCATGATCAGCGCCACCCGGAAGGACAGCAGGTAGAAGAACACGGTGAAGGGGGAGAACACCACGGACTGCGCGTTGGCCAAGAAGGGCAGCCCGTTGCCTTGGGTATCGCTCCAGGTGGGCAGGTGCCCCGACGCGATCTGCTGGACGCTGAAATGCAAGAACGGGGCGAGCTGTACGTACACGTCCGAGGGAAGCGTGTTCTGCGGCTTGAGTGGGTGGCCGGCCACGCGTGTCAACGTGAAGAGCTGGCCAATGTCCGACGGCACATACCAGCCGCCATGCACGATCGGCGACCACAGCTCGACGACACCGAAGACGACGAAGACGAGCGCGATCAGCGCCCTCCGGGTCGTCCGCCCCTTCCAGGTGGCGCGCACCACCCCGAGCGGCTGATCTCCATTGGAGGCCGAGGTCCCCTCATCGTGCTCGAGGGCTCCCTGCGGACGCACGACGCAACGATGGTCGTTCCGCCAGCGGCGTGCCAGTCAGTCGGTGCGCCAGCTCACCGCCAGGGTGCCGGACTCGACCGCGGCAGGCGTCGCCGTGCGCCGATCCGGCTAGCGGCGATCACCCTCCGATCGGGGACCGCGTCGTTGTTCTTCTCGCCCGGAGCGACCACCACGGCTCGTTCGCGGGCCGCTATTCAGGTCGCGTCACCGGCCAGGTCGTCCACGTAGGCCTCCCATTGCTGCTCCTCGCCGGGCTGGCGAAGGGGGCACCAGGCGGCGAATCGGGACAGGTTCCGATTGAAGAACGGGTCCTCGCGCAGCCGCGACCGATCCCATTTGGCCAGGAACCTTCGGCCGTCGGCCCGGTACCCGGCCAGCCCTCGAGTCATCGCCTCGTTGTGGATGAGGACGGCATGGGGTGTGTAGAGCACCTCGTATCCGAGGTCGCGAGCGCGTAGGCAGTAGTCGACGTCGTTGAAGGCGACCTCAAGGGACTCGTCGAACCCCCCGAGCTCGTCGAAGACGTCGCGCCGGGTGAGGAAACACGCCCCGGTGACCGCGCTGTATGGCCGCACGGCCTGGTCCCATCCGAGGTAGGCCGACCCGTCGGCGGGAAGCCCCATGAAGATGTGCCAGCCGATGACGCCCGTTCCGACGACGATGCCGGCGTGCTGGAGCGTCCCGTCCGGATAGAAGAGCCTCGCGCCCACCACCCCTACCTCGGGCCTCTGACCCTGTTCGACCAACGCGCGCAACCAGCCCTCGCCGGTGGCCTCGATGTCGTTGTTCAAGAACAAGAGGAAGTCCGACCTCGACGCGGCGGCTCCGACGTTGTTGATCGCCGACCAGTTGAACGCACCGGGGTACTCGGTCACGATCGCCCCGTAGCGTTCCTCGAGGCGCGTGCGAAGCGCGCGCGTTTCGGGCTCGACGCTCCCGTTGTCGACCAACACGATGTCGTAATTGTCGAATCCAGGACGGATCGGTAAGGACTCGATGCACCGAGCGAGCAGGGAAGCCTGATCACGGAACGGGATCACGATGCTGACCGACGGTGCACCGTGGATCGTTCGCCGGACGTGCGGTCGGTCCGTGATCTCGGCGCGTTCGACGGTTGCGTCGAGGCGCCGGCGTACGACGGCGGCCTCCAACGCTCGTCTCACCCGGTCTTCGTCGGCGCCGGGGCGGGTGGCCGGATGGCCCACCCGACGGTGATAGAGGACCTCGGGGATGTGCACGATGTTGCGCGCGGCCTCGGTGACCCGAAGCATGAGGTCGTAGTCGACGTCCGCGTCCGGATCGGCGTCGGAGGACTCCATCGTCTCGAGGACCGAGCGTGAGACGACCAAGAGGCTGCCGAGGTAGGGCTCCGACAGCAACAGATCGGGCGCCCAATCCGGCTTGAAGACCGGGCGGGAGTGCGATCCGTCCTGTTCGAGCTCGTCCTCGTCGGTGTAGACAACGTCGACGCCGGGGGCGAGAACCGCACCAACCCGGGCCAGCGCGTCGTGCTCCAGCAGATCACTCGAGTCGACAAAGGCCACGTGGTCGCCCGAGAACGTCATCCCCCGACTGACTCCTGGCCCTCGGACCTCGTCGGGCTCCACTCCGACCACCCGAAACCGGGGGTCGGACCGAACCAACGCGCGGAGCTCGTCGCGCGTCTTTTGGTCGTTGCTTCGCACCGGACCGACGAGGACCGCCTCCCAGTCCCGGGCCGTTTGGCGCCGTATCGACTCGACACAGGACCGAAGTTCGTCGACCAACGCGTCGGCGAGCCACACCACGACGCTGAACCGCACGCTGGCGGCCTGCGGAGCCGAGTCACCGTTGCGCTCGCGCTGCTGCAGCGCCCACCACTCCTCGTATGCCGACTCGTCCTCGGTCGCGTTGAGTCCCCAGGGCGGCACGCGGTCGTCCGACGGAAGGCCTGCGGCGTCGGCCGCCTGCTCGGCCGCCCACCGGAGAAGGGCACCGAACTCGTCGGTTTCGCGGCGATCGAGGCTCACGACCCCGTCAGCTTCCTAAGTGGGGACCGACGATGGGCGCGGGCGGCGCCGCGCCAGTCACGACCGGGAGGGGGATGCCGTAGCATTCCCGCCGTGAGCGAGGACTCCGTCGACCCCGCTGAGCTGCTCGAGCGCCTCCGCTCTGAGCGAGGCGACCTCTCCTGGGCACCGTTGCCTCCTTCGGGAGTCGTGGCTTCGTGGCACCAGCATCCCCTTCGCGACGACGAAGCGCTCTCCTACCTGAATGGTCATTGGGTCCTCCCGGACAGGGCCAATCCCGGGCCCTCGGGCCGCGGGTTGCGTGGCACCCTACGGCGTGTCGTCGGCCGGCTCACGTTCTCGGTTCTCCATCCCTACCTCGACGAGGAGCGGGAACTGCTCTCCCGCCTCGTCCAAGTCTGCAACGTCTTGAGTGCCCGCAGCGACGAGATGGCGGTGACGCTCGCCGACCGCCAGCGTGCGGAGGGGGCGAATGGCGCCCGGTTGGTCGAGTGGCTCGAGTCCTCTGGGCGGCCCCCGGGCCCGGTGAGCCGGGATGCCGATGGCGAAGGCGGCTGACCGAGTCCCCGGTACTCAGCGAACGAGCCAACGCCCGAGTGTCGCGGTCCTCTGTCGACATTGGGGTGGCGAGACCGAGGGGTCGTGGGCGCTGAGAATGGTCGCCGGCGCCCTCGCCATGGTCGCCGATGTCACCGTCTACGCATCGGAAGGGACCGAGGTCCGCCGGTTCCAAGACGGGGTCTTCGCCGTCGTCGAGCTCGGCACGGACTCCAACGGGCGCACCGAGAGCGAGCGGCGCTTGGCCGGCCTCGAGTACCTGGCCGCGAGGTCGTCGGCCCGCCCGCTGCTCGAGGAGGTCGGGTCGCAGCCGGGGCGCCTCGAAGACCTGGTCGGCAACGCCGCGAGCGCGCATTGGGTGGCGGCCGAGTCGATGCTGCCCGATGCCCCCCCGGACCTGACTGTCGTGGCCGGCTACCAACAGAGCGCGGCCGCCCAGCTGTCCACCTCGCGTTGGCCCCACACCCCGGTCGTCGTCGTGCCGCTCGTACCGAGCGGCGCGTCACTCTTGGTCCCGGCATTCGCGTCGGAGTTGAACGGCGCGGCTCTGGCGCTGGTGTTCACAGATGAGGAGCGTTCCGCGCTCGAGGGTACGACCGAGGTGCCGGCCCGTCGCATCTCGGTGCCGATGACATCGAACCCGAGCGTCCTGGGCGGCCCTCACGAGCAGGTCGGAGAACGCGACTACGTCGCCGTCATCTCGGGCTCGCGCTCCGACTCGTCATCGACCAGCGCGAGCCAGGCCCTGCTCCTGGTCGCTCGGTTCCCCGACCAGACGTTCGCCGTCAGTGCCTCCGACGCTCTCGCCGTCTTCGGCCGCGGCCAGGCCTTCTACGGCGAAGCGATAGGCCGCGGCACCGATCTTCTGCGCCTGATGGCGTGGGCGAGTGCGACGATCGACCTCCGCCCGGGTCCCATGCTGGCCCGCCGGTGCCTGCAGTCGCTCGTTCACGGCACGCCGATCCTCGTTCCGGCGGCCAGCCGCGGTCGCGAGCACGCCCAACTCGGCCGCGGCGGCCTCTGGTTCGAGGGTGCCGCGGAGCTGTTCGGCGCCGCCGAGGCGCTCTTCGCCCCGACCCTCCAAGAGACCTTGCGCCGCCAGAGCCGTGAATATCTCGACCAGCGGTGTCGGCCGACCGAACGTTTCGCCGACGATGTCCTCACCGCGCTGCGGGTCGTGACCGATGTCCTCCCGGCGAGCGTCACGGTCGGTGGTTCTGTTGCGGACCTGAATGTTTCGTGACGATATCCCGGCCCCCTTTTGAGAAACCTCGCCGAGAAGCACCAGGTCAATGGGGCAGTGCTGAGCCCGCTACGCCGGTTGCCATCGGTGCCGCCTCTCGAGGTCAATGGGCGTGGTTGCTCCACGTCAGCCACTTGACTCGATAGGCTTGGCCCCGTCCGATGCCTCCTCGAACGCACCCGGTGTTCGTTGACCCGCTCAAGGTCACGATCCCCATCGCTCTGATCGCGACCCCAGTCTCATGATCCGATTCGACAACGTCACCAAGGTCTACAAGAACGGCACCGTTGCCGTTCGCAATGTCTCCCTCGACATCCAAAAGGGGGAGTTCGTGTTCTTGGTCGGCCCGTCGGGTTCGGGGAAGACCACTTGTATCCGGATGCTGCTCCGTGAGGAGCTTCCCGACAGGGGCCGGATCTGGGTCGCCGGCCGCGAGATCATCCACATGCCCAAGTGGCGCGTCCCGTACCTTCGCCGCAACGTCGGCTGCGTGTTCCAGGACTATCGACTTCTTCCCAACAAGACGGTGTTCCAGAACGTCGCGTTCGCCCTCGAGGTCATCGGTCGACCCAAGAACGTCGTGGAGACCCAGGTGCCCCAGGTGCTCGAGCTGGT
>Ga0182018_10005453_pt1 | contig 10238 bp, 7 predicted proteins | sample 812P2MmetaG_FD_120490 | JGI IMG/M metagenome (GOLD analysis project Ga0182018, IMG submission 120490) | Permafrost microbial communities from Stordalen Mire, Sweden - 812P2M metaG | ecosystem: Environmental > Terrestrial > Soil > Wetlands > Permafrost | place: Sweden: Stordalen | collected... | reverse complement strand
TGCCGTCGGGTGAGAGGCCTTCGATGGTGGTGACGGCCTCCGTGACGCTGCCGACCTGAGTGATGCAGGAGCGGACGGCCTGGCCAGCGATGATGACGGTGCATGCTCCGCAGAGGCCGAGGCCGCAGCCGTATTTGGGGCCTTTGATGTCGAGGACATCGCGCAGGACCCAGAGGAGGGGCGTGTCGGGGGCTGCGTCTACGGTCCTGATTTGTTTATTGACGGTGAGCTTGAGGGACATGGGGCTTCCTCGCTTGGTTGGAGGGACGGGTTGTGCCTACCCTGAGATTATGCGACTGGCAAAGGGCCTTTGCAAGGGACGGTTGAGGGGGTGAGATGGTTTCAGCGGATGCCATCGGTAATGCGTCGCGCCTGTACAATTCTCTGGCTGTGGATGCGTTGGTTTTGAAGGGGTGAGGGATTGGCGAGATTGATTGATTTGCCGGGCGGGTCGCGGCGGGGCGGACGGCGGACGATGCTGGTGGTGTTGGCGGCGGCGGCGGTGGGAGTATTTCTGGTGGCGCGGGGGGCGCTGTCGTACTGGGTCGATCTGCTGTGGTATGGGTCGCTGGGGTATGGCGAGGTCTTCTGGACGACGCTGCGCTTGCAATGGCTGGTGTGCGCGGCGTTCGCGGTGGCGACCTTTGCGATTCTGTATGGGGTGTTCTATGCGCTGGGGCGGGTGCATCGCGGGGACCTGCCGAGCGAGCGGCAGATCATCTTTGGCGGGCAGCCGGTGACGCTGGCTGTAGAACCTGTATTGCGGTGGGTTGGTTTATTGCTGGCGCTGGGGATTGCCGGGGTGACCGGCGCGGCGATGATGGATGAGTGGCCGACGCTGGCGCTGTGGTGGTATGCCCCGAAGGGTGGTCCGAGTGATCCGATATTCGGCAGGTCGCTGGACTTTTATCTGTTTACCTTGCCGGCGTGGCAGGTGCTGCTGGGATGGCTGCTGACGATTGGTTGGATCGCGTGCGCGGCGGCGGGGTTCTATCTATTGATTACGGCGGGGACTCGGGCGCTGCGGGCACGGGATCAGGGCCGTGTGGGGTATGGGCCATCGCCGTTTGGCGGGCTGTCGGCTACGGGGGCTTTTCTGCTGCTGGTGCTGGCGGCGGATGTGTATGCGGACCGGTTTGGCAGCCTGCTGGAGTCGCACACCGTGTTTACCGGGGTGAACTACACCGACGCGCATGTGATGCTGGGCGGGTTGCTGCTGGTGGCGCTGGCGCTGGTGGTGGGCGCGGGGATTGCCGCGGTGAATGCGGTGCGCGGAGCGACGATGCGCGGGATTGTGGGCGCGGTGCTGCCGGCGGGGGTGTGCTATGCGGGGCTGACGTTGGTGGGGTGGTACGTCGGCAACTTTATCGTGAAGCCGAATGAACTGGTGCGCGAGGAGCCGTACATCGCGAACAACATTGCGGGGACACGCGCGGCGTTTGGGCTGGACAGGTTTACGCAGCGCGAGTTTCCCGCGGAGACGACGGTGGATGCGGCGGACCCGGAGCACAACCAGGCAACGTTGCAGAACATAAGGCTGTGGGACTGGCGCGCGCTGCAGGACACGCTGAAGCAGGTGCAGGAGATTCGCACGTACTACGACTTCCCCGATATCGATATCGACCGGTATGTGCTGGGCGGGACGCTGCGCGAGGTGATGCTGGCGACGCGTGAGCTGAATGTGGACAAGCTGCCGGATAGCAGCCGCAACTGGATCAACGAGCGGCTGGTGTACACGCATGGGTACGGCGTGACGATGAATCCGGTGAACGGGTTTACGCCGGAGGGGTTGCCGACGCTGATGCTGAGCAATATGCCGGTGCAGAGTTCGGTGCCGGGGCTGACGGTGACGCGGCCGGAGGTCTACTTCGGCGAGATGACGGACACCGATGTGTACGTGAAGACGAAGCAGCAGGAGTTCGATTATCCGCAGGGCGCGAGCAACAGCCTGACGACGTACCAGGGGACGGGCGGGATCGCGATTGGCGGGACGCTGCGGCGGATCCTGCTGGCGGTCGAGGGCGACGACCTGGGCAAGCTGCCCTTCAGCGACGATGTGACGCCGGAGAGCCGGCTGCTGATGCGGCGAAACATCAAGGACAGGGTGGCGACGCTGGCGCCGTTTCTGACCTTCGATCAGGACCCCTATGTGGTGCTGGGCGAGGATGGTCGGCTGTTCTGGGTGATGGATGGGTTTACGACCTCGGACAGCTACCCGTACTCCAGCCACTATCAACTGGGAGACAATGAAGTCAATTACATGCGGAATAGTGTGAAGGTGGTGGTTGACGCTTATAACGGGACCACGGACTTCTACGTCTTCGACGAGGCAGACCCGGTGCTGGCGGCTTACCGGAAGATCTTTCCCAGCCTGTTTAAAGATGCGTCGGCGATGCCGGTGGAGTTGAGGAAGCATGTGCGCTATCCGGAGATGCTGTTCAAGCTGCAGGCGGAGGTGTACGGGCTGTATCACATGACGGACCCGGAGGTGTTCTTCAACCGCGAGGACCTGTGGACGGTGGCGACCGAGTCTGGCACGGACGATGCGGGGCAGCCGGCGAGCGTGCCCATGCAGCCGAACTTTGTGCTGATGAAGCTGCCCGGCGGGAGCGATGTGGAGTTTGTGGAGATCCTGCCGTTTACGCCGGCGAACCGGAACAATCTGATCGGGTGGATCGCGGGGCGGTGCGATGGGGAGAACTATGGGACGGCGGTGGTGTACGACTTTCCGAAGACGCGGCTGGTGGACGGGCCACAGCAAATTGAGTCGCGCATTGATCAGAACGCGCAGCTCTCCGGCCAGCTGACGCTGTGGAACCAGCAGGGGTCGCATGTGCGGCGCGGGAGCCTGCTGGTGATTCCGTCGGGCAAGGCGCTGCTGTATGCGGAGCCGATCTACTTGCAGGCGCAGCAGAGTCCGATGCCGGAGCTGCGGCTAGTGGTGCTCGCGCTGCAGGACAAGCTGGCGTATGGGCCGACGTTCGAAGCGGCGCTGGCATCGTTGTTTGGGGGTGAGGCTTCGGGGTTGAGTGCGGCGGAGGGGGCGGCTACGGTTGCGGCGCCGGCGGCGGTGGGGACGCAGAAGCCTGCGGCGGAGGATTTGGATTCGCTGATTGCGGAGGCGGGCAGGGACTTCGATGACTATCAGCGGCTGACGGCGGAGGGGAAGCTGGGTGAGGCTGGGCAGAAGCTGGATGCGCTGAAGCGGGTGCTGGGGGAGTTGAGCGCGCGGAAGAAGTAAGTGTCCTCGGGGCGTATCGGATTGACCTGTGCGAGTCGTGAGCGGTGACTATGATCGTCACTGATCCTTGCACATTGGTCGACGTTGGCATGCGCGCTGCTGGTGTTCCATATAGGAACTCCTGAAAGCTAGTGTGATTTGAATCACAGCGAAATGGCTTGAAGGCACTCTACTCTTAGTCCACTCGACCATGGGTTTGGTGAGTAGGGGTCAGGTCACCGACCCCCCTGGCCAGTAAGACAGGCTCTGCGGAGGGGCTGAATGAAGCGATATTTCTGGGTATTGGCTTGGATCGCGGTGCTTCCGGGGATGTCGAAGTCCGGTTTGCTCTATGCGGCGAGCGGCATCAAGCCGGCAGCTGCGACGCAACCGGCGAATCCGGCGGATTATGTTGGGTCGGATGTGTGCGCGACCTGTCATGCGGACGTGGCGAAGAAGTTCGATGCGGGCAACCCGCACTCTAAGCTGGCCTTGACCCATGGCGGCACGGGGGCGACCTGCGAGAGCTGCCATGGGCCAGGCAGGGCGCATGTGGAGTCGGGGGGCGACGTCACCAAGATCATCCAGATCAATAAGCTGTCGGCGAAGGATGTGACCGCAACCTGCCTGGGTTGCCATGCGAAGACGCATCCGGATTATCTGCGGTCGCCCCATGCGAAGGCGGACGTGAGCTGCCTTGGGTGTCATAGTGTGCATGACGCTGCGCCGGAGACTGCGCTGCTGAAGGTGGACCAGCCGAAGCTTTGCTTCACCTGCCACAGCGATGTGAAGCCCGCGTTCGATATGCCCTTCCACCACAAGGTGAACGAGGGTCTGCTGAAGTGCAGCGACTGCCACGATCCGCATGGGACATTCCAGAACAACAACCTGAAGACGACGGCCGACCAGAACGCGATCTGCACCAAGTGCCATACGGAGACGCGCGGACCGTTCGTGTTCGAACATGCCGCGGTGAAGGCGGAGGGTTGCGTAGGCTGCCATACCCCGCATGGCTCGCAGAACGCGCGGCTGCTGAACGTGCCCTACATCAATCAGCTATGTAACCAGTGTCATAGCCCAGTCTCCGGCAGCACCGTGCATGGGATTAACGCAGGGTCCGCGGACGTTACGCCCTGCATCAGCTGCCACACCATGATTCACGGGTCGAACGTCAATCCCGCGTTCCTCAGGTGATGCAGAGCCACGCTGGAAGGTTTGTTTCAAAGAGGCTTGCGATGACGAAGATTGATTGGTTTTCTCGGCAGCCCGATGAACAGCCCGCCCGCCGCGCCGGCGATCGAGTCGCGGCGAGCCTGGGAGTTGCGACTCTGCTGTTGATGACAGAATTCGCGCTCGGACAGGGTGCGGCGCCGGACGCGCCTGTGGTGCAGAACGGATACACGATCCGCCAGTCGGCCGATCTGGGCGGGCATATCGTGAACAAGTCCGGCAGTGGGGCGATGTACGACACGCTGGTGAATATCCAGTCCGGGCCGCGTGTGCTAGGCGAGACCTTCGAGATGCGTGCCGTTCCCGGCAGCAAGCATCCGCTTCTCGACACCCTCACAGCCATCGGCAGCGGGTTTGGCGGCGATCCCAGCAACTTCGCCAAGCTGGATATATCTAAAGGGAGGACGTACGAGTTCAACGGGATCTTCCGCCGCGACCGCCAGTACTTCGACTACGACCTGCTGGGCAATCCCTCGATCCCGTCTGGGCTGTCCGTCCCTATTGGACCGTCGAATGCGCCGGTAGGGCAGTTGGCGTGGCAGCAGCAACGGGTGTCCCCGGTGATGTTCAACACCGTGCGCAGGATGACGGACACCAGCCTGACCGTCCTGCCCCTCTCCAAGGTGACGTTCCGCGTTGGATACTCGCAGAACATCTTCCAGGGCCCGACTCTCAGTCCCGGCAGGTCGATCGGCAAGTACGATTCGCTGCTGGCGGAGTATCAGCGCAACAGCACCGACGATTTTCTGGGCGCGATCGATTGGAAGCCCTGGGAGCGCACCAAATTCACCTTTGAAGAGCAGGTGGACCACTACAAGGTGGACTCCTACTTCACGCTGGCCCCAAGCGAGTTGAACGTGCAGGAGGCGGACGGCACACCGGCCTCGCTGGGCAATTGGGACATTGCGTCCACTCCGGCGACTCCCTACCCTATCGCATCCTGTAATACCGGAAGCATGGGGAGTGCCTATACCAGCTCAACCAGCTACACCATCCTCTCGGCTCCGCAGACCCCAGGTGGGCGACCCATCATCAATCCGGCATGCGACGTCATTACGAGCTACCTGCGCTCGCAGCCGACGCGGGTCCTCTACCCAACGGAGATGTTCCGGTTCCAAAGCTCCAGCATCAAGAACATCGCAACCAACGGCGACGTGCGTTACTCCGTGTCCAACAGCAATATGCCCAACTACTATGAGAACTTCCAGGGTCTGGACGGGTCGATCCGCTCGGCGACGTTTACCGGCTCGGCGGTCGCGCAGCGGCGCATGGTGAGCATAAATTATGGACTCACCTGGCATGCGACCAAGACCATCGACCTGTCCGATCAGGTCAACTATTCCGATCTTCACCAGCCAGGCAATGCGAACATCACTCCCGGAATCACGCAAAACACGCCGGTCACGACAGGCAACGAGACGATTAACTACTCCGGGACGCTGGTCGCGGGGGCCAACTACACCATTTCAGGCAATCCCACCGGTCTCACTCCGCTCTACGCTTACTTCGGCCAGAAGTTTATTACGAACAATGCGACCGTCAGTTGGGACGCGTCGTCGCGAGCCACTGTTTCGCTGACCTATCGCTACCAGACGCACACAATTATTCAGACCAGCGGAACGGGGCCATCAGCCAACATTATCGGCATCGACGAGAATGGCGGAATTTTCAATGCTGCATTTCGTCCTACCTCGAATTGGAACATGAACGGCACGGTCGAGATCCTCTACGACGACAATGCGCTCACCCCGGTCGGTCCGCGGCAGACCAAGCATTACAGATTCCACACCACCTATAGGCCAAGGCCTTGGGCAACCGTGTCAGGCGCCTACAACGACCTGGAGCGGCATAACAATACGAACAATACGGGCACACCCTCCGCCGACGGACCGTTAGGTCATGTCGATTACAGCCGAAATGTCAGCTTAGGCGTTGTGCTATCGCCCAGCGAGCATTACACGTTCGATCTGAACTACGCCTACGTGGATGTGTACACATCGACCAATATCTGCTACTTCAGCGGCGCCTCAGCGACTCTGCCAGGCGCCGCCTCGACTACAAACACGGGCGCACCCAATCTGTGTCCAAGCGTGCTGACGGACTGGGGGCCGGTCAAGGGCTTTGTGGATGCTCCGACGCAGTACGCCTCGATGGCGCTGACATATTCGCCGGTCAAGTCGGTCCACTCCAGCGTTGGTTATCGCATCAGCGCCGTAAGCGGCAACCAGTTCTTTGCCAACGCGCAGCAGGTGAATGGGTCGCTGCAGTCCGCATACCAGTCTCCCTTTGTGAACTTCGCATGGACGGTGCATCCCGGACTGATCTGGCGCTTCGAATACAATTACTTCGGCTATGGCGAGGGCGGTCCCTCCGGTGCACCCTTCTGCAGTACTTCCACCCTGACGACATCGACGGTTGTTCCTTGCAACTCTCCCACGCTGGTCGGTCCCACTGGTCTGACGGAATCATCGGCGGGTCTGAGCGCGCCGCGCAACTTCCACGCGAACAATATAACGCTTGCTATGCACTATGAGTTTTAGGCCCCGATCTACATTAAGCAAATTTCAAATGAAACAGGAGATTACCCGTGAGACAAATGACTGGAATTACTCTTGCCGCGATCATGGCGGCCTCGACTGCGGCAGCGTTCGCGCAGGGGTCAGGCGCGGACACCTATAAGGCGAAGTGCGCGATGTGCCATGGCCCGGATGGATTGGCCGCAAACGCGATGGGCAAAATGTATAAGATACCGCCCTTCAACTCGCCAGACGTGGTGAAGGTGCCGGATGCGGATCTGATCGCGACGACCAAGAACGGCAAAGGAAAGATGCCGGCTTATGCGGGTAAGCTGACCGACCCGCAGATTAAGGATGTAGTCGCCTACATTCGGACGCTGCAGAAGTAGAGGGCGGCGATGGATATCGAAGGCCTGAAGAAGAACTGGGTCCGGCCGTTTCTGTTCTATGGAAACAACCGGACCAGCCTGATCGGCGGGGCGCTCACCAGCGCCTCGGCGCTGATCCTGATTGGCTTCTGGGTCGTCGGTCTGCTTGGGCACGGCGGTCCGAGCAACCCATACATCGGCATCATCTTCGACCTGATCTTGCCGGGTCTGTTTGTGTTTGGCCTGCTGCTGATCCCGGTCGGTATGTTTCTGCGCCAGCGGCGGCTGAAGGCTGCCGGCCAGATTCCGTCGATCTATCCGGAGATCAACCTGAACGACCCGGCCTTCCGCCACGGGGTCGACTTTGTGGTTGCGGCGACGTTCATCAACTTTGTGATTGTGGGCACAGCGAGCTATCGCGGGGTTGCGTACATGGACACGCCGTCGTTCTGCGGGCAGGCGTGCCATGTCATGGGCCCGGAGTTTACGGCGTACTACGTCTCGAACCACTCCGGGGTGGCCTGCACGGAGTGCCATATCGTTCCCGGCGTGCAGGGGTTTGTGCATGCCAAGGTGAATGGGACGAAGCAGATGTTGATGGTGGTGGCGAACAAGTATCCGACGCCGATCATGGCGGACGATAAGGTGCCGCCGGCGTGGACGACCTGCCTCAACTGCCATACCGCGGACAAGTACATCGGCGACAAGCTGTTGGTCGAGACTGCGTTTGGCGACGATGAGAAGAATTCAAAGACGAGCACGCTGGTGGTGATGCATGTGGGTGGGCGCGATTCGTTCTCGCAGTTGAGCGGCATCCACGGCGCGCATCTGGGGCATATCGAATACATTGCTACGGATACGACGCACCAGACTATTTCGTGGGTGGGGAAGACGAACGGCGATGGCTCGGTGACGGAGTATCTTTCGGGCGACGCAAAGACGCCGGCGACGGGCGTGAAGCGGACGATGGATTGCATCGACTGCCACAACCGGGCGGCGCATTCGTTTACGACCCCCGAGGACGCGCTGAACAAAGAGATGGCGCAGGGAACGCCGAGCGCGGCGCTGCCGTTTGTGCACAAGGAGGGGCTCACACTGCTGAAGGCGGACTATGCGTCACCGGAGGATGCGAGCGCGAAGCTCGCCGCGGGGCTGGAGGCTTTTTACCAGACGCAGTATCCGGCGGTATGGAGCGGGCAGCGGGCGCAGATCGAGCAGGCGGCAAAGACGCTGGCGACGATCTATGGGGAGAATGTATTCCCGTATATGAAGGTGACGTGGGGGACGCATCCGAACAATATTGGGCACACTGCGTATCCGGGGTGCTTCCGCTGCCACGATGGGAGCCACAATGCGAAGGATGGGAAGAGCATTACCAACGACTGCACGGCATGTCACAATCTGGTGGCGGTGGATGAGGTGAATCCGAAGCAGCTGGCGGATTTGGGGTTGCAGTAGCGGTTGGGGTGGTCAATGAGGCGGCTCTGCGATCGTTTTACATCCACCCATCGCGATGCGATGGATGGGGCACCCCAACGTCCGGGGTGGTTCGGACTTTCAAAGGTGGCTCAGCGGGTGGTGAGCTCTTCGCGCATGGCTTCCATCTCGGCAAGGGCGTGCTGGTTGCCGGTGCGGTTGGCGGCGGCGATGCCGGCGTGGAGGCGATCGAGGGCGGCTTCGGAGTGGCCGAGTTTGGCGAGGGTCTGCGCGGACATTTGGTAGGCGGGAACGTAGTCGGGCGAGTGGGCGATGAGGGTGGAGAACTCGGCGAGCGCGGCCTCGGGGTTGTCGCGGACAGCGTGCTCCATGGCGAGGCCATAGCGGGCGAAGGCGTTGGTGGGGTCTAGTTCAAGGATCCCGGTGAGGGCGGCGAGCTTGTCCATGGATGACATTGTTCCCCGGTGCAAGGGAAACTGCAAATTTGCGCCGCGGATTGCCTGGGGACAGCGCAAAGTGATACTCAAAGAACATGCGGCTGACGGTGCTTATTGCGGGCCTATTGATATATGTGACGATGCCGCCGGTTGCACTGGCGCAAGACGCAGGCTTCATGCCGCGCAAAGATGCGGAGCAGATTCCGTCGTATGCGCTGGTTTCCATTCACAAGACGCAGGATGGGGCGAGCGGGGAGGCGGGCATCCATGACGATCCAGACGGCTTCAGGGCGGGAGCCACGTCGTTAAGCACGCTGATTGGCGAGGCGTATGGATTCTCCCTAGGTCAGCTGAACGACCAGCAGCTGGTGGGCGCTCCGGGATGGGCGAAGACGCAGCTGTTCGACATTCATGCGAAGGTGGACTCCGCGGACGTGCCGAAGCTGGCGGAGCTGACAAAGGCGGCCACCATGATGGTGGAGGCCCAGCAGATGGTGAGCCGCACGCCGACTTTTCGGATGGTCATGCTGCAACGACTGTTGGCGGACCGCTTTCAGCTGAAGGTCCACTACGAGCAGAGGGTGATGCCTCGGTACGAGATGGTGGTGGCGAAGGGCGGCTTGCGCATGAAGATCGCGCACCCGGCCGATCCTGAGCACGGCTCCATGTCCATGTCGAATGGCAAGCTGGTGGGCGATAACGTGCCGATGGCATTCATCCCAGTGATGTTTTCGCTTGAGTTGGAGCGGCCCGTTGAAGACGAGACGTCGGTAGGAGGAAACTTCGACTTCGAATTGCACTGGACCGGGATGAACGCGACGGAAGCCGACAGCGCCGATCAGTCCGCGCCTTCGATCTTTACCGCGGTGCAGGAGCAGATGGGCCTGAAGCTACAGCCGGGCAAGGGGCCGGTTTGGGTGATTGTTGTGGACCATGCGGAGCTACCGTCGGTGAACTGACTCCTGTTACGGGGTCGCGGAGGACAGCGCGCCGATTGGATACGGACGGTAGAATGGGAGGATGAGCGAGG
>Ga0182018_10005452_pt1 | contig 10239 bp, 6 predicted proteins | sample 812P2MmetaG_FD_120490 | JGI IMG/M metagenome (GOLD analysis project Ga0182018, IMG submission 120490) | Permafrost microbial communities from Stordalen Mire, Sweden - 812P2M metaG | ecosystem: Environmental > Terrestrial > Soil > Wetlands > Permafrost | place: Sweden: Stordalen | collected... | reverse complement strand
CTCTGCGGCGACGACTACTGGATGGACATCCAGAGCGACCTGGGCACCTATCAATCCGGCAACTTGGGCTCGGTGAACACGTTCACGCCGCCTTCGGGCACTTTGCCGAATGATGGCAGCAACGTCACGGTGATCCTGTATACGACGAACCCTTACGCGGGTCCACCGGCGGGATATAGCGTCCTTGGAAACACGCAAGACACCTACCCGAATCCATAAGGAGTCGTTGGCAGGACTGGAGGGCACGGACAAAATCCGTGCCCTCTGTTTTTCGGGCCTCGTTTGCTTCTTCACCCGGCTATGCCGGCTTTCGGGCGGAGCGAGCTGTGCGGGTGGCACGAGCGGCGGGAAAGTGCAAATTCTTGCAGACGATAGAGCGATTTGTTTTTTTTGAGACCGATTCTCCTTGACGTTGTGTCTCAATTCCGTTTTAATTCTCCTGCCTCTCCGAATTGGGACATTGGATGAAGCTAGAGATCCGCGGGCAGGTCAACGAGCATCGGGTTTAAGCGCGCGTGTTAAAGTCCCTCCCCAGGGTTTGCTCGTCGCACCAGGCAGTGATTTGAATCATAGACTTACAAATACCGACTCTTGCGATCAGCGATGTCATTACGGCAAGGGCCGAGGCTTTGCTCTATTCCGCTAGGAAAGATGGATAGAGCGCGGCAGGGTAACCGCTGGGATGGCCGTATCATTTGTCCTTCGGAAGGGGGCAACCGAAAACGCATAACCAGCCGGTTGCCTTGCCGTTATAAGATCGCTTAGTTTCGATGGCCTAATTTAAGGATTGCAGGCGGCACGCGAATTGGGGAGCATGTAGCAAACGCAATCATCAGTATAGTTATCATTATTTTTAACGGCTTTTTTTCCACGTTCGTCTGTTTTGCAGTTTAAGGATAGTGCTTGAACCTCGTCGCGGGTTTTCCACCCTTCCGTCCGCGCTGAGTCTCGAAGCGATTGCAATAGTGCTCGCGCCATCTGCGGACTACCACCTTCCGGCCGCATTGGTTTCACGACAATAAAGTTTGGACCGTGTCCGATCCCGATCGGGAAGGGCACCGTCACACATAATTTTGCGTCACCCACGATTTTGAAGGAGAGTTCATGAGAAACGCCCGTCGCATCCTCCCCGTCCTGTTCGTCGCCATGTTCGCCTTGCTGTTGGCCTCGCTGTCGCAGGTCATGTTCGCGAAGGTCACTACCAGCGCGCATCCAGAGGTCCGCGTAACCAAGAAGGTTGACAATTCTAAACGCACTACTCTTTATGGACACGTGTCCGCCGCAACGCGGATCGCAACCGATCTGGGGCGCCAGGAGCCGCAGACGCCCTCTCCGGGCATGATTATGGTGTTGAAGTCCGACGAAAATCAGAAGCACGAAATTCGCAAGGTCATCGACGAGCAGCAGGATAAGCGCACGGCGAACTACCACCAGTGGGTGACGCCGGAAGAATTCGGCGAACACTTCGGCGTCGATGATGGCGATATCGCGCAAATTAAAGCGTGGCTCACCTCCGAGGGTTTCACGGTGGACGAGGTCAGCAAGAGCAAGAGGGTGATCAAATTCAGCGGCAACATCGGCCAGGTCGAGCACGCGTTCCAGACCGAGATGCACCTCTACGGCCTTAACGGTGCAATGCACGTTGCGAACAGCACCGATGTCAGCGTTCCCGAGGCATTCAACAAGGTCATCGCGGGCGTCACTTTGCATAACTTTTACCGCAAGGGGAATATGGGCCCAGTGAGCCGAATGAAGCTGGGTGGGACAATCAAAGGCAAAGGCCCGAAATACACTTCCAGCAGTTCCGTCCATTATGTTGCACCGACGGACTTCGCCACTATCTACAACACCGCGCCGCTGCTGGCTGCGGGCATCAACGGATCTGGCGAGACGATCGCGATCGTGGGCCGCTCCGACATTCTGCTGAGCGACGTGCAGAGCTATCGCCAGTTGTTCAATCTTCCCCCGAACGATCCGACGTTTATTCATGCGGGCCAGGACAACGGCACCGAGCCGGGCGACGATGGCGAATCCGATCTTGACGTGGAAGTCTCCGGCGGTATGGCGCCCAATGCTCACGTCGACTTTGTGATTGGCACGCCGACGTTTCTGGTGGACGGCATCACCAACTCGGTTGAGTACATCGTCGAAAACAATCTCGCCGATATCATGAGCATCAGCTACGGCGACTGCGAATTCAACGAAGGCGTGGGCGGAAATGAATTCAACAGCCAGGCATTCGAACAGGCGGCGGCGCAGGGCATCAGCGTGTTCATTGCCTCGGGCGACAACGGTCCCGCCGGTTGCGACGACCAAAACGACTCGTATGAAGTGTTGGGCTACGCTGCGGGCGCGGAATCTTCCACGTGGTACAGCGTCGCCGTGGGCGGCACAGAGATGTACGGCGAGTGCACGGCGCCCGGGGTTGGTTGCAGCCAGGCCAACGAATCCAAGTACTGGGCTGCGGCGAACAACAACCTTTATTTGAGCTCGGCTCTTGAGTACATTCCAGAGGTGCCGTGGAATGATGCCAAGGGATCGATCTCGACGGCGTCTGCATCTTCTGCCCTTAGCGGTTTGTGGTCGAGCAGCGGCGGCGTCAGCGCTTACTACATGAGGCCACCCTGGCAACAGGGAGCCAATTCGGCAATCCTGGCATCGTCTACCGATCCGGCCATGATTGCTTATCTGTCAAGCTCTGGCGGCACCATTACGCCCGAGAGCCCGGGCTATTGGGTAACAGGCGTGACCCTGACCAACGGCGGCGGCAGCGGCTATGTGACTGGTACCAGTTACACCGTGACCTTTAGCGGCGGTACCTGCACAACACTGCCGGCGTCCGGAGCCACTACGGTCGCCGACATCAACGGTTCCTTGACCGGGCCGATTGCCTTTTTCTATGGAACACAAGGTGGGACAGTAGCGGCCGGACAGGGCCTCAACTGTACCGTAGCCCCAACCGTGGCATTCCAGGCTCCTCCGTCGGGGGTAACCGCGACTGGTACGGCGACCCTCGGGCCGATGACAATGCAACCGCCTCTGGTCTCGGGAGTTCCACACCGCTTAACTCCCGATATGGCGTTGAATGCGTCATCTTCGCACGACGCCACCTTGTTCTGCAGCGAGGGCGTCTGCGAGTTCACCACCAACGCCGCCGGCCAAAACACCATTGCCGATGCCGGACTCGTCGGCGGAACCTCCGTCGCAGCGCCCAGCATGGCTGGCATCCAGGCGCTGATCAACAATTACAACGCTGTGAACAACCCGGAGCCCGGTAATCCCACCGGACGCCAGGGTATGCCCGGCTACGTTTATTATGGGCTGGCGGCAGCTCAGAGCGACACAACTTGCAACTCGAACGCTCTCGTTCCGCCCAACGACGCTAACTTGACGACTTGCCCATTCCAGGATATTCAAAGTGGAAACACCTACATTTGCGGCACTTCAACCTGTACCAGCAGCTCCGGAACCAAGATTGGCTGGCCGACCGGCGTTGGTTACGATCTGAATACAGGTCTGGGATCTGTGAACGCCTATAACATGGCCACGAAGTGGAACACGGTGGTGTTTAACAGCACCGCTACCACTCTGAACGCCCCGACCGGTGGCGCTCACGGTGGCGCAGTGACTTTGAGCGGCACGATCACGCCGGATCCGGGGACGGGCGATGTTGCCTTCCTCGTCAGTCAGGGAGAAATTGGCGATCCGGTGAATCTGACTACCGGCGCCTTTGTCTATCCGGGAGCGTATGCGACAGTTGACGTGGGTTGCGTGGGCGCGGGCTGCTTTAGCCTCACCCTCAACAACCTGCCTGGCGGCGCGAGCCCTTACAACATCACCGCGCGTTATGGCGGCAACGGCACTTACGCCTCCAGCGTTTCGGCTCCCCAGCCAATCACCGTGGGCACGGAGCCCGTCAACATCACGCTTACACCGCAGCTCATTACCCAAACGACGACATGCGACATCAGCAACTTCAGCGGACCGTTTACCTACGGCCAGTTGGTCTGGGTGCAGGTTACGGTCGCGGGTGTCTCCGGATATGGCGTGCCGACCGGCTCGGTGACCATCACCGACTCGATCAACGGCGGCCCCACGAATACCATTGCAACGACAACGCTGGATCCACAAGGCAACGGGTATCTGGTGACGGGAGCTATAACCACTACCTCCTGCCTCCTGGACTACATCTTTGCGCAAAGCCCGACGCTGATTGGTGGCTCGCACTCCCTGAGCGCAACTTATTCGGGCGATGCAACCTTCCAGTCTCCCGGAACACCCACGCCGGCTACGGTCACAGTCACACCGCTGAGCGTGACGCCGACGCTGACATCCACTGCGGCGGATATTACTACAGGGTTCCCGGTTCAACTTGTGGCGACCTTCGCAGCCCAATCGGGCCTTACTTCGACGATGAACACGGGAAGTTCCGGGCCTACGGGCACCGTAACCTTCACCGATACCTTCACCTCCACCGTTCTGGGAACGGCTAGCGTTGTTCCCACGGTTACGTTTACCGGGCCTGGCAGCGGCGGTTTCCCGAGTTATACCTATGCGGGAACGGCGGTGCTGTCGACTTCAAATATCACCGCAACGGGGGCCAACACCATTACGGCAACCTATGCGGGTGACTCCAACTACAGCGGGCCGGTGACGAGCACCCCAGTGACGGTCGCTGTGGGCACGGATGCGGCAACCACCACCACATTGCCGGCGACCGGCTCGACCACGCTGGGCGGGCGGCCAACCTTCACCGCTACAATAACCGGATTGACCGGCGCCACGTCCGGGACCGTTACCTTCTATGACGCCACCTACGGTGTCGTGCTGGGAACGGCCGCGGTGAGCACGACCGGTACCAAAACGGCCACGTTTAGGCTGGGAACGACCCCGGCCTTTGTCGGCGGTAACCACAACGTCGTCGCGACGTATGGCGGCGTTACCGGTACAGCCTCAGCCAGCACGTCCGGGGTGCAGGTGGAGACCGTGGCCAAAGGAAACGGCGCGGTCATCCTCACAACCAAGGGTGTTGGCGAAAGTGGCCAGACGTACACGTTCGCGGCGGTGTTTACGCCTAGCAGTACCAGCACGTCCTATACTCCTACTCTGGGAGTCATGACGTTCTTCGACGCGGTCAACGGCGGCGCCTCTGCCGCCATCGGCACGGGGGTGCCGAATTACATTGGTGCGGAAATGGGCGGTTACGGATTGTGGACGGCGCCGCTCGTAACCACGCTCTCTACTCCTGGGACGCACGTCATCACAGCCTCGTACACCGACGTGAACTACACGTCGTCGGTCTCCAACGCGGTGACGGTCTATGTGGGGAACACCCAGATCACCAGTAACGATGTGGGGATCTACTTCCCACTTCCCGGTAGCACTCTGCCTGCCGTCGGCCCGACGAACTTCAAATGGTTCCCGGTTGCGGGCACCCAATACTGGCTGGATGTGGGTTCCACACAGGGTGGAAACCAGTACTACACCTCTGGCAACAACTCACCCGCGGGCGAGGGCACCAATCTGGCCAAGGTGGTCCCGAACGCTTGGCCATTAAATGGCAGCCCTGTCTGGGCTCGGCTCTATGTTGGGCTCACACCAATCGGTGGAGGACCCGTGCAGTGGTCGAGCTACACCGATGCTGAGTACAACACGATTAACAACGCGACGGCCGTGGCCACGATGGCATCGCCGACAGCGGGCTCGAATCTGTGCGGAAGCTGCGTGACTTTCGTGTGGAACGCGGCCTCACCAACCCCCGCCGGTTACTGGCTTGAAGTCACCGACGGTCCTAACGTTTACTACAATGCGGCGGTTAGCAGCGCGACCACCACGGTCACGGTATGCAATCTGCCGACCGACGGCAGCACGGTCACCGTCACTCTGTGGACGAACGTGGGCACTGGGGCCAATCCGTCGTGGCAAGCCAACCAGTACACCTACTATGCGGTCAACGCAGGCACCACGTTGGCCATCATGTCTTCGCCGGCGAATGGTACGCCGATTAGTGGGACCACAGCGACGTTCACCTGGACCATATCCTCAGCTGCGGCAGCCTGCGGCGACGACTACTGGATGGACATCCAGACCGACCAGGGCACCTATCAGTCTGGCAACCTGGGCTCGGTGAGCACTTTCACGCCGCCATCGGGCACTTTGCCGAATGATGGCAGCAATGTCACGGTGGTCCTGTATACGACGAACCCATACGCGGGTCCGCCGGCGGGATATACCGTCCTTGGAAACACGCAAGACATCTACCCGAATCCGTAAAGGAGTCGTTGGTAGGGACTACAGGGCACGGACTTCGGTCCGTGCCTTTTTTTACGACTCGCGGACAGGTAAATGAGTGTACAACCGTGGCGATTTTCGAGGCCAGAAAGGAAATGCCGGGACAATACCTCTCACCGGTCATGCGGTTTGTATTCATCAGCGGCTTATACTGTTGCTGTTGCCCAAGAACGTTTCCCACCCATTAGTGTTGGCGGCCTTAGCGCCGATGCACACTGCTGTGGCATGCTGTGCACAGCGTGATCAAGTTCTCCTCGGAGTCGGCTCCCGAACGGCTACGGAAATCCCGGTGGTGCACCTCAAGATTCGACATCGTCCCACAGAATTGACACCGCCACCCGTCCCGGCGCAGTATCTGCTGGCGCAGACTTTCACACGACACGGGGTCCAGGCGCAAGCCGGCGGTTTTGGGACGAATCATTCTCAGCATGCCTTCTCACGCAGGTTTTCGAGGAAGGCTTGCTGCTGCTCGCCGGGCAAGAACTGGTAGTAGCGTGAGATCGAGTTCAGCAGGATCTCCGGATCACCGTTATCCATGTGCGCGCCAGCGAGGAAGTCGGCGCAGATCATCTCCAAGCAGTAGCCGCGCGATTTGTCCGTGCCGAGCATTAGAGCCGCCGTCTCGATTGCCTGGTCGATCACCGGGATCTGGCTCTTGTAGACTTTGAAGTAGATCAGCTCCGAGGGCTCCTCTTCCCTTCCCGTCAGTTCCTTCTCCACCGCGCGTCTGAAGTCTTCCTTTGGCAATTCGCGAGCTTTGTGCAACCAGGTTGCACAATCGAAGTGCTGACCATCGCGGCGCGCGAGCTTTGCCAACTCCAGCCCCTTCGTCCAACCCACTTCCCTCAGATCCTTTCGCGCCTGCGGCGGCAAGTGTTCGTGGATGGACATCAGGTAATACGCCTTCCGTCTCGATTCCGGGAACCGCCGCGCCAGGAACTCGTCAAACGACTTCAGGTTTTCCATCCTCCAGTACTGTCCCGCCCGCACCTCGCAGAGATACCTGCCGAGCTCGACAAAGTGGGTGTCGCGCTCTGCCTCTTTCTGCTTTTCCCACGCCAGGATCTCGTCGATCTTGGTGAGGACAAACAGAGCTCGCTTGCGATTAAGCTTGGACGGCATCGGCGGTACCGGCCTAAAACGAAAGTTCGTCAAACAGACCAAGATCGACTCCCGGCTTGCGCACAAGGGCGGATTCGACTAGCTCGGGCTTGTTCAGGCAGAGCCCGACGAAGGGGCAGGTGGTACACGGATTCTGAGGGAAACGGATACCGCTATGCGGCAAGAACCACCCGGACTCGATCCGTCTGACCGAGTCGTCGACCAGAGTTGCAAACTCCTGACGTTGTTCATCAGAAATAGTTGCCCGGAGGTACTGAACTTCGACCAGCCGCTTGCGCACGAAAACAACCTGGGCGACTTCGTCGATTCCCGTCATCCACGAATAGCAGACGAGTTGCGGATCCAGTGCTGAAATGCCGGCGGGCTCTTCCGGATATCGCGTGGAGGTTGTCTTCCACTCCAGAACGCATGGCGTGCCGTCCAGTTCCCCAAGAGCATCGACGTAAGATACGAAATTGTTGCCAGAGGGAAGTGTCCGATTGAACTGAATCTGCTGGGTTGAACGAGGGCGGCGAATGCGAACGCGGCCGTCCTGAGCGAACCGCTCGAGCAACTGGATGCCTTGCTGCAGCATGCGGTCCCAGTTGTCATTGCCCGAGTAGGTCAGGCCCATGTCCTTACATACGCCCCACTGTTCGAACAAAACAGCGGCCGGGTCCTCCCGGCGAAAGAGGGCGGCGACGGCCTGTTCAAACGCTCGACCAAAAAGCATGGGCGCGCGTGTGTCTTTCTCTTGCCATCCATCGAGGTAGCGGTGCCGGTAACGACGCGGACAGCTGAGGTACTGGCTGATCTGGGTGTAGGAGTAGGTCATCGGGACACCTCCTCCGTGCTGGAGCGAGACGCGCTCGATACTGGACCCGAGGACAGTTCCTCCCACTGGCTGGCCGGGGCGAAACCGTCCAGATTGATGAGCGAAATGCCGTTGATCATGGTGTGGCTGATCTTGACGACACCGCAAAGCCCGGGCAAAGCCTTCTCATCGACCTGTTCGTGGGCGAGCAGTTCCGGGTCATAGAGAAAGTCCCGCAGAAACCAGCCCAGCTTCCACATCGCTTTTTGCGTGCAATACAGTCGGCCCACAATGGGCTGACCCGCGGAGGCACTTGGTTCAAGGATGTGGAGTCGGAGGACGTAGAACGGTTTGTGAGCGTGCCAGCGGAATTGGGCGCCATCGACGCGCACGAGGAAGATCCCGTCGGGAATCTCCGGACGAGAATCGCGCGCAGTTTCGGCGAGACCGGAGACTTGGCGTTTCATGCGACCACCTCCTGTTTCGGGCGCTCGTAGCTGTTGAGTTGGCAGATTACGGCATTGCGGTCTTTCTCGGCCCAGTCGGCCAGTTGCTGGACGAAATTCTCAACCTGTTCCCTACTAGCCTCTCTGAGCGTCTTCGTGCCGCAGAAGTCGACGGCATAGGCCTTAACTAATTCGGGATCGAGCTTGTGCTGGCGGATGAGCTGGCAGAGGCGATCGCGAACCTTGGGGCCCGTGCCATTCCCGTTGCCATTTGCCTTTTGAGGAGGAAGCTTCTCGGCAGGATTCGGGTTCGGAGTTGTCCCGATCTCCTCGACCGAGCAGATGCCGATGCCGTAGGCCTTGCGGAGAGCGCGATTGACAGCCCGGGTCTCGGCCACGCGCATTTCGGCACCGCGAACGAGCGAGGAAACGTTGGATGGATCGGCGTCGCCGTAGCCGACAAAGCCCGAGGAGTTCTTAGATGGGTAGATCGTTGCCTTAAGGACGAAGCGATTTGCTTCCGAATCGCACAGCGAATCGACGGCTTCAACGTGAATGCCGTTGCATCTCTTGCGACGCGCCAGCCCGAGGAGGCCAGTATGGGTAACATACCAGCAGCTATTGATGAATTGGAGTTCGCCATTACTCAGCGAAAATTTGAAGTCGTTAGAAAGGTTTTTCAGCGACTTCGCCACTCTGATTGGCAATGTGCCACCCAATAGCTGTCGGGCGAGCCGCAGGTTTTCGCGTAGTGGATTGCTCTTTTGGGGTTTGCGAGTAGCACGTTCTTGACAGCGCTTCATGGAACCTCCGGTTCGGTGTACACAAGGTGATAACATACGATAACATATGATCTACATACATGCAATCTAATTTTTGGTTGTCCCTTGGTTTCGGGCACGGCTATAGTCTTTTTGTGACAACGAAGAAGGGTTTCTTGGCGTTCCGAGTTTCACCTGACCTGAAGAACGAGATTCAGGGAATCGCAAACAGCGAAGCGAGGAGTATTTCGCAGGTTTGCGAACTGCTCCTGTCTGAGGGCGTGCAGGCCTACAAGAAGGAAGGGCCCAAGTTCATGCAGCGCCTGGTCGCCAAGCAGAAGGCCAGGGTTAAAGACTCATGACTCAGGCGGGAAAGGCTCGGTGGACCAAAGCCAGGGAAAGAGCCCGAAAGAGAGACCTGCAAGACAAAACCTAATCGCCGCGAAACTCCTTCCCAAGATTGACCATTTTGCACTCCGGGAAACTTTTTTTAACCGGACCGGTTCCTGGTGCGTCTGGTCCGGGTATCCGTTGTGTTTGGCGGGAATTATTTCGCGTGCTGTTCCAGCACGGCGGCCATGCGGGTCTGATAACCGCGGCCACCGGCCTTGTACGCCTTGACCGTGCTTTCTTCAAGGCGCAGAGCGATCAGAACCTTGCGCGGTTTTTTCTGCGGGCCGCGCTGGCCGCGTTTGCGTTTGTCCGAATGTGCGGCGAGATCGGGAAAGACTTCGGATGCCGGCCTTGCCTTGGCAAACATGGCGTCGGTCCACTCCGGGTTTTCCTTGTCGATCATCTCGGGATCAGGCTTTTTCTTCATAGCGTT
>Ga0182018_10005451_pt1 | contig 10240 bp, 10 predicted proteins | sample 812P2MmetaG_FD_120490 | JGI IMG/M metagenome (GOLD analysis project Ga0182018, IMG submission 120490) | Permafrost microbial communities from Stordalen Mire, Sweden - 812P2M metaG | ecosystem: Environmental > Terrestrial > Soil > Wetlands > Permafrost | place: Sweden: Stordalen | collected... | reverse complement strand
TCCGCGGGCAGCATCTTCACAGCGACGGTGCGGTTCAGCCGCGTGTCATGGGCACGGAGTACAACGCCCATGCCGCCGCGGCCGAGCTCAGCTTCAACTCTGTAGCGGTCGGCTATGAGATCGCCCGGCATGTGTGGCGCAAAGGCCAAAACAATTGTACACGGACAGGTGGGGTTTGTGCGGGGCGGCGGGGACAAGGGCTGGGGGATGCTGGTCGGATGAATTCGTTGTCAAGAGTTCGAGTCCACACCGGGGTCACAGTCAAGTGGGGCCAATTCAGAAGAAACGTCTGAACTTCTCGTAATGAACTCAATCAGATAGCGTGAAGTCGAGAAGGCTCAGATTGGCTCCCCGCACTGGACACGTTTCGAACTTTTGCGGCCCAGCTGGCGATGTGATCGAACCCGTGGACGCGTTTGTTTTCAGAGTGATGGGTGCTGCCCGCCGAACCTTGTTAGACCGGGCACCCAGTCTGGACACGTCTCGAACTCGCCAAGAGACCCAACGTAACTTCCGGTCAACGCCGTCATCCAGGATTTGACCACCAGCGATGACGTGGGTCATGCCAATGGCAGGCTGACCATTTTTTCCGTGCACAGCCAGACTTCCGCCATCAACTTCGGATCCCGCGAAAGAGGATTGGACTTGGCGGGCTTGGACTTGACGAAGTATTCTCCGGAGACTTGTGCCACTTCTGGAGAGGTCGCGAGATATAGGGACACCGTGGCGCCCTGTTTTGCATTCAGCATGAACGGCTTCACCACGGGGAGGATCAGCTTGACGATGAGCGGCGGCGGATTGGCGCTCCAGATATTCGTCGCTACCACGCCTGGATGGAGGCAGTTCGCGGTGACTCCCGTTCCCGCCAGCCTCCGCGCCAGCTCGAACGTGAACGCATTCATCAGCAGTTTTGACTGTGCGTAGGCGGCGGTGCCACGGTATTTCCGCCGCTGGAACTGGAGATCGTTCATGTCCAGGCGCGCGGGGCGTTGAGCCACCGACGACGAGACATTGACGATGCGCGATGGCGCGCTGGCCTTCAACAGATCGAGCAAGAGAAGCGTCAGTAGCGCGGCGCCCAGATGATTGGTGGCAAGCGTCATTTCGATGCCGTCCGCGGAAAGCGTGCGTGCTGGCGCGGCACCGCCCGCGTTGTTGACCAACACGTCGAGGCGGGGGTATTTCCGCTGGATCTGCTCCGCGAGCGCTCGAACGGATGCCTGCGACGACATGTCCGCGATCAGCAGATCAACCTGCGAAGATCTGGATTCCCGCCGAACCTCCTCCAGCGCCGCTTCCCCTTTTTCTGCGTTCCGGCAGACCATGACCACGCGCGCGCCCATCTGAGCCAAGCTGAGCGCCGTCTCTTTCCCAATCCCACTGTTCGCGCCCGTTACGATACATGTTTTCCCGCTCATACTCGCCGCTGTCATCACATGTGACCTTTCGAACGTATGGGTTGACTACACGACCAACTTTTCGCGTGGGGCCGCTAAAGTGCGGGCCTGAAAGTCCACACGCATGTTATGAGACTACAGGATTCACCGTGGATTATTGTTCCACAACTGCCGGTGCCAGTTTGGTGGCCCACCCCTATCCGGAGTCGTTGAAGATCGTAGCGTGGGCCATCCCGTCCGGTTGGTCGGGCACTCGGAAGTTATCCCGAAACACCGTTTGGTTGAAGTCGGTCCTCCCTTGTCGCGCAGCGTTTACGAATTGCTGGCGGCAACAGCCCTACCGCCAGCAGTTAGTTAGCACGACGTCCCAAGGAATGTTCTGGCATGTCTGCGTACTGCAAGGGAAGCGACTCCATAGGCGCGAGATCGTTAATCCGGAGCGGAGGGCCGATGAGGCGGCCTGAGGCGGGCGGCCCGCGACCCGCATCCTACTTCTTAGGCGCACCATAATACGGCGCCGGCTCCGGCACCGCCGCGCCGTCCTTGCGCGGATCCGACGCGCCCCAGTTCACTCCCGTAGCGGCGTCGTGCATCACCGCCTGTCCGCCGCCCATGCTGCTGGAGAAATCGCCCAGCACTTCCAATTCGTGCCCGCGCGCCATCAGTACCCGGCGGATCTCCAGCGGGATCCGGCTCTCGACGGACACATCGCAGCCGCCGAACGTCTTCTTAGTGAAGCGAGGCGCTTCCAGTGCCATCTGGATATTCATCCCGTGATCCACCACATTGGAGACGAACTGCGCGTGCGCCTGTGCCTGATTCAGCCCGCCCATGATGCCGAACCCTATGTGCAGATCGCCCTTCTCCATGAAGGCCGGAATGATGGTGTGGAACGGGCGCTTGCGCGGCGCGAGCGCGTTGGGATGACCGGGAGTCACCTCGAACAACCCGCCGCGATTCTGCAACGCAAACCCGTACTCGTCCACTACCACTCCCGACCCGAAATGCTGGTACAGGCTCTGAATCAGCGAGACGATATTGCCGTCGCGGTCCACTACCGAAAGATAGATGGTGTCCCCGCGGACCACCGGCGGCGTCCCCGGCGACCCATCGCAGCGCGCGCGGCCGGCGTCGATCAGCTTGGCGCGTTCGCGCGCGTAATCCATGGATAGCATCCCGGCCACCGGCACTTTGCTGAATCGCGGATCGGCGATGTACTTTTGCAGGTCTGCATAGGCCAGCTTCTGCGCTTCGATCTGCAGGTGCAGTTCCTCGGCGCCGCGCGGTGTGTAATCGGCCAGCGGAAACAGCGAGAAAAGGTTCAGCATTTGGAGCGCCGCGATCCCCTGGCCGCTGGGAGGCAACTCGTAAACCTTCCACCCGTGGTAAACGGTCGAGATCGGCTCGACCCATTCCGACTGGAACTCGGCCAGGTCGGCTGCCGTAAATTTGCCGTCCAGGCGCTGGCTGGTTTTCAGAATGGCCTGCGCGATGGCGCCCTTGTAGACCGCCGACGCGCCCTGAGCGGCGATCAGTTTCAGCGCCGCGGCCATTTCCGGGTCGCGGAACATTTCGCCGATCTTGGGCGCGTGGCCGTTGTGCAGGAAAATGTGCCGGCCGTTCTGGTCCTTGCCCAGCTTGGCTTCTTCCGTCTTCCAGGCGTTGCCGATCATCTCCGTCACCGGGTATCCGTGATCGGCGAAATAGATGGCCGGCTGAAAGAGGTCGGCCCATGGCAACTTGCCGAAGCGCTGGTGCAGCTTTTCCCATCCATCCACGCAGCCCGGCACGGTCACGGAATGGATGCCTTCCTGCGGCATACTGATCTGCCCTTGCGACTTGAGGAAGTCGATGGTCAGGCCGGTGGGCGCCCAGCCGCTGGCGTTGATGGCGGAAAGCTTGCCGGTTTTGGCGTCCCAATAGATGGCGAACAGGTCGCCGCCAATGCCGTTGCTTTCCGGTTCCACCACGCCCAGCACGGCGTTGGCGGCGATGGCCGCGTCCATGGCCGATCCGCCGCGCGCCAGCACTTGCGCCCCGGCCTGCGATGCCAGCGTCTGGCTGGTGGCCACGATGCCACGGTCGGTGATGACCATGGATCGCGCCTGGGATCGATCCTGCCCGTAGGCGGCGGTGTAAATCATGGCGATCGAAAGCAAAAGCGAAATCCGCATGAATTGCAAATCATATCAATGTTTGGGCGCCCGCTACATTTCGCGATAGAAATAGATCGGGTCGAGGATCGGCGGCGTGTGGCCCAGACTGCGAAGAAAACCGCTCACCTGGCCGCGATGATGGGTGCCATGATTGACCACGTGAAGGACCAACTGCCAGAGCGGTTGTTTCCAGGGCCGGCCTTTCATGTCGCTGTAGGCGATTTCAGCTCGCGCCTGCTCGTCAGTGAGACCCGCGGCCCAGGCCTTCCAGCGTTCGATCGGCGCCGGTCAGCCGTTCTGCAATGCGAAGTGGCTGCGGTCGGCGCGGTGATGAAGCCGGGATGCGGCCCGCCCGCCAGACGCGCCAACCAGAGGCGGCCGGCGACGAAGGTATGCGCCAGCGTCCCCGGAACGCCGCGGTCGGCGGTGTGAAAGTCGTGGCTCGGTGGGGGAAGCCGCCTGGCTTGGGGAAGGGGCGGCCCTACTTCAATGTCAACGAATAAGGGCCGGTGGTATCGTTCTTGGCGAAGACCTGGAGGTAGTACAACTGGTTCGCTTCCAGCCGCATCACGTAGTGAATGGAGCCTCCGGGCCCCTTCGCGTCGGGTCCAAAACCAATATTGCGCCGGTCGGAAGCGTAGGCGCTTAAACCGAGCGCCAAAGTATCGTTGCGGCTCACCAGATCGACGCTCAGGGAAGCAGCCACGGGACTGAGGAACGAAAAGAAGTCGGTGTCGTCGGCGTCCATGATGTTGGCCTCAATGGTCTGGCCAAGGGAGATCCGCGTGGCGCTGAGAATGGTGTCGTTGGGCTCGTAAACATCGTAGGCGCGGAGCGGACTTACGGTCAGAGTATAGGCGCCGCTGGTGCCGGAGGCGCCAGCCACCTGGAGGGAGTAGAAGGTGTTGGGGGGTGGCGAAAAGTCGAACCGCAGAGACTCCCCCGGACGGTTGGCCTCGTTGAGCCCGGTCACGAGCTTGCCGTCGCCGTCATAGACGCGCATGCGAGGAATCAAGGTGCCCGACCGGTTGACGATTACGATGGAAATGCGGTCGCGCGGGGGACGCGGAGTGGTGAACCAATAGCAATCCACGTCGCCGATGGACGGACTGATGGCAGCGTCGACGGGTCTGTCCAACCATATGGCGTTGGCCTGCGCGATGGTGTCGTTGGGCTCCAGTTCGGTGGCTCCCGGGTCGAGGGATTCGGCCATGTTCATGCTCTTGAGGTTGGCGCGCACGGGCGGGTATTCGTGGTCGCGGGCGAGGGCGTCGCGGAACGCCCGGACGGAGTGGGGCCCGTCCTTGAGCTTCCTGTACAACACACCGAGATCGTTAAAGACCGCCGGGACGGGGACTTGTTTGGCGGTGGCCTCCAGGACGATGGCGGCGTCGCCGTAATTGCCCTCCAGCATCAACCTGGTGGCCTGGTCAAACTGTTGGATGGCAGCGGTATCCAGCAGCTTTCCGGTGAACAGCCGGTATTCCTCTTCCAGCCTGGCGGATTCGGTGATGTAGCCTGCCAGGGGCTCGCGATGCGAGTGGGGCGTCATCATCCAGTTCCAAATGCGGGGCGCCGCCGCTGCCAGGATCACCAGGGGAAGAACCCATCCATAGCGGAGAATCAGCGGCCGTCTCCGGCGGCGACGCACTCGTCGACGAGGTTCGGCCGCCGGCTGGCCGAAGCCGGGAGTGTCCTGGGTGCCGGGCATGGTTATGTGCTCTGGTACAATCCTAATTCTATGCGCTTTGTGCGCGGGCGGGACACCAGGAAAGGCCTGAAATTGATGGCGCTCGCGTGCGGCCTGGCGCTGCTGGCGTTCCCGCAAAAAAAGAAAGACGAGACGCAGACGCTGCAACTCCCCAGGGACCTGCCGTCGGCGGTGGAGGGAGATCCGCGGCGTCTCACCTTCCAGGTGACGCCGCTCTCCTCCAAAGGCCTGCTCTCCAGGCAGGTCCGGGATGCCCTGAACGCACTGAACCACGAGGCCAAGGGCGACCCGATTCTCAAGATTCGGGCGTTTGTGGCCGGCTCCGGAGACGGGCGCAGGGTGCGCGACATCGTGAGCGAGGTCTTTACGGACCGCAAGCAGGCGCTCCCGGTCTTAAGCCTGGTGCAGGCGGGCGGACTGCCGGAAGGCGCGCAGGTGGTTCTGGAAGGCATTGCGGAGGGGAAGAAAGAAGTCAACCCGCACGGACTGGCGTTGGTTTCGGCGCAGACGGAATCGGCGGACGACCCCACCGGACCGGTGGCGCCATTGGTATCCAAGTCGCTGGCGGCGGTACGCCTGGCGGTGAAGGCGGCGGGCTCGGAACCGGCCGATGTGGTGCGCGTCTCCTGCTTCCTCAGCTCGCTCGACGAGGTGGCCGCGGCACGAAAACTGGTGGAATCCGAATATCCGAAGGCGGCGGCCGACCTAGTGCAGACGCAGCGCTCCCCCACACGCCGCCTGGCGGCCTGCGAAGCGGTGGCCAGGCTGCGGCGGGACATCGGGACGCGGTTCGAAACGATGAATCCGGAAGGGCTGGCGGCGGAACTGGGAGCGTCGCAGATCGCGCTGGTGGCATCGGCGAAAGTGGTGTTAACGGGTACGCAGGTCTCCTTCGGCTTCGAAGAAAAGGACGCGCGGCTGGCGTTTCAGCGAGTGGAGAAGGCCCTGGAGCAGGCGGGAGTTTCCACCCGCGACGTGGCTTTCGCGCACTTCTACCCGCTGGCGGCGGGGATCGCCGCGCAGGTGCGGCAGGTGCGGGGCGAGTTCTTCGACCCGGCTCGTCCGCCGGCGTCGTCGCTGCTGCGGTTCGAAGGGTTGCCCTCGATGAATGCGGGGTTTGCCATGGACGTGGTGGCCGTGAAGTAACAGGGTGGGCCGATCCCGCACAGCCCGAATCGCCCGCGCACGGGTTAGAATAGATCCAACGCAGGTAATCATCATGACTCGCTCTACGGTGGCCGTTTCGCTTTGCGGGCTTCTGCTGTCGATTCCCGCCGTGCCTCAGCCGACTCAACAGCCGGGACAACCGCAGCCTCCACCACAGGGCCAGCCGGCGCCGCAGCCACCACGGCAGCGGCCCACGTTCACGGACATAACCCAGGAAGTCATCCTGCCGATCACCGTCACGGATAACAAAGGCCGCTTCGTGTCCAACCTGGAGCAGAAGGACTTCCGCATCGAGGACGAGGGTCGGCCACAGAAAATCACGTATTTCTACCACGATACGCCGGGCACGCGGCAACATACCGTGATTGGGTTCCTGGTGGACATGAGCAGCGCCAGCTTGATTCACTGGGACAAATTTAAAGACGCCACCAAGGAAATGATCTGGGGGTTGTTACCCAACGACCCGAATTACACCGGCTACCTGATTTCTTACGGCACCACGGCGGAACTGGCGGTGAACACAAGTTTCGACCCGGACAAACTGACCGACAAGGTGGACCGCATGAAGCCGGGCGGCGGCGCGGCCCTCTACAATGCCATCCACATGGCCTGTACCGACCGGAAACTGGTACCCGGGGAACCCTACCAACCGCGGCGCGTGATCATCATTATCGGGGACGGGCACGATACCGCCAGCGAGTACACGCTGGACCAGGTGGTCGAGTTGGCACAGCGCAACCAGGTGACGGTGTATGGGGTAAGCACGCTGGCGTTCGGATCCTCCAGCGACGATTCCGACAACCTGGAGCGGCTGGCGAAAGAGACCGGGGGCCACGTGGAATATCCGCTGAACAGTCCCTACTCCGACGTGTCCGGTTATCTGTCGACGCCGTCGGACGATGGCAACTATGCTCTGCATGTGGGCACCGGGGGATACACCTCGGCGCTCGCCTCGGCGGTGAACAAATCGGTACAGTCCCTGCAAGGGGAGATCACCACGCAATACATTCTGCGCTACAGGCCCGATATCGATCCCGCCACGGCGTACAAAGACAAGCGGCGAATCAAGGTGGATATTCCTACCTTGCCGGCAGGTTCGGTGAAGGTGCAAGCGCGGCAGTATTACTATCCCAACGCCGTGATTCAGTAAGACGGAGGCGCATCAACCGGTGAAGTCGAGCGGCTCGGTCTGGTTTTCCGCGCTTTTGTGGGCGTTTTCCGCGAGATAGAGGAGCGCCTGCCGCGCCAGCTCGGACATGCCGGGATCGGGATGGCGGAGCAGGAATAACAACATGCGCAGCCAGCGCAATTCGCCGGGATCGATTCCGATCATCGAGACCGATTTCGCCATAGACTCCATCCAAAGTACTTTTCGGCCAGGATAGCGATTTCCTACTGCCGGCGCCTCAGGCAAGGCCGGGCCGCGTTACCGGGCCGTCCGGCTCAAAGTTTCCGCGCGCGTACCGATAAGAAGAGTACGGAAAGCAGCCGTTCCGGTACAAGGCGAACCTAACCGGACCGGTCTTTCCCGAGGAGCTTGGTATGGACGTCAACTCACTGAGCCGGATCACGCAGGCGCTGCCTGCGGTGGCAACGCCGATTGCCGCGGATCAGGCCTCGCTAAACCGCCAGGTGGTTCAGGCTGTCAAGGCCGTGAACAAGGCCGAAATGTTCGGCGAGGACAATGGTCTGGAATTCGCAAAAGACCCGCAGACGAAGCGGATGGTGATCAAGGTCTTCAACCGCAAGACCAATGACGTGATTTCGCAAATTCCGCCGGAATACGTCTTGCGTCTGGCGGAGGATCTTAAACAAAAGAGTTAACTTAGCCGGTATTCAAGGCCAAGAAACTGCCGATGAGAGGGTTGGGAGAAACGCAATGTGGCGAAACGCGCATGACACTTACTTGGAAGAGCGGATCCTGTCGGCCGATCCGGTGGAACTGGTGCATTTGCTCTACCAGGCCGCGATCACCGCGGCGGGGGATGCGCGGCGCCATCTTGCCGATGGAGAAATCCTGGCGCGGGCGCGATCGATTTCCAAGGCTTGCGATATTCTGTTGGAACTGACGACCTCGCTCGACTACGACCGCGGCGGCGATATGAGTGTGCGCCTGGCTCAGTTATACGGGTACATGCATCGCCGGCTGGTAGAGGCCAATTTCCGGCAAAGCGACGAACCTCTGGCCGAGGTCGCGGGACTGCTGGCCACTCTCATGGAAGCGTGGGAGACGGTCAGGGCGGAGACCAAGCGGGCAGCAGTGCCCAGCCGGACTCCATGGATGCACGCGATGGTCCCGGAACCGGAGTTGGCGCACGCTTCGAGCGGTTGGAGCTTTTGAGGACTTGTCCGCAGCCGGCGGGCCGCGAGCCCGGCAGCATGCGCACCAAGCCTCCCGGATATACTACTGCCGCCGGCCAAAACAGTTAGCGTTTCGGGCACAATTATTTGCTGGCTGTCAGCCGCCGCATTACGTCCGGCCCCGGGCGCGGAACTTACCTCTGCCTTCTTTGCGGCGGTTACAGCAGCCTGCGCGGCAGCTTGGAAAAGTGGACCAGCCGCTCCACCAGGAGGATCAAACGCCGCACCGTCTTGCCATGGAACACCAGGCTTCCCGCCACCAGCGCCGGGTGCGGAATGGTGGCGCAGCAGCGCGAGCAGACGCGATTGTCCGATGCTTCAATTAGCGGGAAAAGGCGGATATCTTCCGCTGGGCGCATCCTGAATCGCCGGTTCTAGGGTGAACAGTCTTGCCGCTGGCCCAAATATCTCACCGGTTGGCCGCGAAGTTGTGGGGCAGGCATTCCTGCCAGGTATCGGCGGAGCCATCCAGATCAGTCTTCCACAGCCGGCAGGCGTCCGGGAAGGCAGCCAAGGCTTTTCTCGCATCTCAAAACGTTCCCTTCCGCAAGACCCACACCCTGAACGAACTCGGCGGCCAGTGCGCTCGATTGAATCCGTCCCTCGCGCCTCTGTTCCAGCAAGCTTCCGATCTCACCGGCAACGCCTTGGTGTTCCGCTATTTGGATGCTCCGCGCGAACCGGGCGAAAGTGAAGCGATGGTGGCGCTGGGGACCTCCTGGCGCCGCCCGGGCAATTCTGCGAATCGCGCAAGACCGCGTGCCATCGCGCTACTGCAAAATCGGGAACTCCTTATAATCTGGCGGCACGTAGAGGCTTCCCTCCGTCACACCCTGCGGCGTGAGGCTTCGCAATTGCCGCCCCAATTCCTGCGCCGGAAGGCGGCCCGCCAGTGCGTTCGCAAAGGTTTGCGCGATCTCCGCCGTCTGCCGGCCCGATTCGTGCGCGAACTCCAGGCGGAAATGCGCGATGCCAGCGGCGCGCCAGTCGTCCAGGTGGCGGCTGGCCTCTTGCGCTTCCGCTCCGAAGACCGTGTTGCGGCAACCCACGTCGGCCATCACAGGATGCGCGCGGCCCGCGTCGTCGCGCAACGCGACCACGTGGCTCTCGCAGGGACGGCCGCAGTCTTTGTAGCTGGTGCCCGTCGAAAGGAAGCGGCAGAAGACGCAGTGTTCCGTGTGGAAGACCGGCAGGTGCTGGTACGGAATGGCTTCGATCCGCTGACCGCCCACGGCGCGGGCAAGGTCCGCGACCTGCGCGGCGTTGAGATCGTGCGCCGGAGTCAGCGTGGCCAGCCCCATGGCGAAGTATTCCTCCGCGGAGCTGGCGTTGGCGGCATTGAGGCTGAAGTCGCCGATGAGGTCGCGATGCGAGCGGTCTCGCAACCGGTGCAATAGGCCGCCGGAGCGCACCAGGATGGGGCAATCGCAGCTCAGCAGGAAATCCAC
>Ga0182018_10005450_pt1 | contig 10241 bp, 8 predicted proteins | sample 812P2MmetaG_FD_120490 | JGI IMG/M metagenome (GOLD analysis project Ga0182018, IMG submission 120490) | Permafrost microbial communities from Stordalen Mire, Sweden - 812P2M metaG | ecosystem: Environmental > Terrestrial > Soil > Wetlands > Permafrost | place: Sweden: Stordalen | collected... | reverse complement strand
CACGCTTCCACCATGTTCAGCTTGCCGATAGCGCCGGCGTTGAGCAGCTCTTGCGCCTTCTTGTAAACGATGGAGCTGACGCGCTGGCTGCCTACCTGCATGATACGGCCGGTCTTCTTCTGCGTTTCGACCACGCCGCTGCCATCGTCGACGCGCTGCACCATGGGCTTCTCGCAGTAGACATCCTTGCCGGCGTTCATGGCGTCGATGGAGATCTTGGCATGCCAGTGGTCGGGCGTGGCGATCAGCACGGCGTCGATATCCGGCCGCGCCAGCACTTCGCGATAATCGCGCGTGGTGAAAAGCTGCTTGCCCCAGCGCTCTTTGGCGCGCGTGAGCCGCCCTTCATAGATGTCGGAAACCGCCACCAGTTCGACACCCGTCACGGCTTGAGACGACTCGGCGTCGCCGGTGCCCATGCCGCCCGCGCCGATCAGCGCCACGCGGATGCGGTCGTTGGCGGAGACCTTCTTCTCTTGCTCGTCCTGAGCGCCTAAAGCGGAAGCGGCCAGGCCCGCGACCGTGGTTGATTGCAGAAAGTGGCGTCTAGTTGGCATGCGTGTTTCCGCCGCCGATGGCAGCGGGTTCCTCTTCCAGATCCATTGTACCCGGAACCAGATCCAGCGCCATCGCCAGTTCCTTCAGCTTGGCTTCGAGTTGCGCCAGTTCGTCAGCGGCCAGTCCGGAGAGTTCGGGCAACAGCGTCTTGGCGCGAGTATACATTACTTCGGCCTGGGATCGAAAGACAGAGTGCCTGGTCGCCGCCACGCTCGCCAAGGCGAGAGCCCGCTCCAGATCCGTATTGAGAATGCGCACCAGATCGCGGTCCGTGCGGGCGCGCAACTCCGCGAGTTTGGGAAAAGCGACAAGCGTACCCATGGCGACACTTATTAGACGCGCGAGGCGGGCAAATCGTTGTCGTGCGTCGCACTTTTAGACCCACTCCAGAGCGCCTTTCTTGTAGGCCCAGATGTAGCCCACCACCAAGATGGCCAGGAACACCACCACCTCGGCCACGCCGAACCATCCCAGCGTCTTATACCGGACGGCCCAGGGAAACAGGAAGATGGTTTCCACGTCGAAGATCACGAACAGGATGGCGATAATGTAGAAGCGCACGGTGTAGCGTCCGCGCGAATCCGAGGCGGCCTTGATACCGCATTCATACGCTTCCAGCTTGGTGGTGAACGGAGCGGATGGCCGGATGAGCTTGGCGGCGATAATGGTTACCACCGGGAATGCGATGGCGATTGCCAGGAAAATAAATATCGGTATATAACCGCTCGGCATGGCACAAATATATCATGATTAGAGCCGGTTCAAGTCATGCACAGCGATCCACGCAACGCATATACAGAGCGATTGGAGGCCCGCCGCCGCGCGGTAGCCGGCCATGACCAGCGGCACCGCACCATCGGCAATTTGCGGCTGTTGGTGTTCGTCAGCGCGGCCGTGCTGGCGTGGCTGATCTGGGGACGCGGCCTGATCGGCGCCTTCTGGCTGGGGCTGCCCGCGGCGCTGTTCGTCGTCCTGATCGTGGCGCACGAGCGTGTGTTGCGGGCGCGCCGCGCCGCCGGGCGAGCAGTGGCGCACTACGAAAGAGCGCTGGCGCGCTTGGACGGGCAGTGGGCCGGCCACGGTGAAACGGGTGAGCGATTTCAGGACGGCGCGCATCCATACGCAGCGGATTTGGACCTGTTCGGACCGGCTTCGCTGTTCGAGCTGCTATCGACGGCGCGCACGCGCATGGGCGAGGAGGCCCTGGCACGCTGGCTGCTCGAAAGTAGCGAGCCAGCGGTGCTGCGGGCGCGGCACGAAGCGGTAGCCGAGCTGCGCCCTATGCTGGACTTGCGGGAAGACCTGGCGGCGCTGGGGGAGGATGTGCGAACGGGCGTGCATCCGGCGGAGTTGGGGGCTTGGGGCGAGGCCCGGAGCGAGCCGTTGCTGGAATCGCGCGTTGCCCGCACGGTCGCTTTCGCGATCCCCTGCCTGGTGGCCGTCTCCGCTGTGCTCTGGGGCGTGCAGGGTTGGCGCGATCCATTCTTCGCGCTGCTCGCGGCGGTGGCCATCTTCATCGCGCGCTACCGCCGTGTGGTGGCGCGCGTGGTGGAGGCGGTGGAACAGCCGGCGCACGATCTGGCGTTGCTGGCGAAAGTGCTCGCGCGGCTGGAGCAGGAGCGGTTCACATCGGCGCGACTGGCGGAGCTGCGCGCGGCGCTGGACGTCGCCGGCCAGCCGCCGTCGGCGCGTATCGCGAAACTAAACCGGCTGATCGAGATGTTGGACTCGCGCGACAACCCGTTCATGAAAGCCGTGGGGCCGCTGATGCTGTGGACCGAGCAACTGGCATTCGCCATCGAAGCCTGGCGCAAGGTGTCCGGGCCGGCGCTACGGCGCTGGCTGGCCGCGGTGGGCGAGGTCGAGGCGCTGTGCTGTTTGGCGGCCTACGCGTGGGAGCATCCGGCGGACGTGTTCCCGGAGTTCGTATCCGGCGCGGCCTGCTTCGAAGGCGAGGAGATGGCGCATCCACTGCTGGACGCGTCGCGCGTGGTGCGCAACAGCGTGCGGCTGGGCTGCGATTTGCGCGTGCTGATCGTCAGCGGGTCGAATATGTCCGGCAAGAGCACGCTGCTGCGCACGGTGGGGATCAACGCGGTGCTGGCCCAGGCCGGAGCGCCCGTATGCGCGCGCCGCCTGCGGCTGTCGCGTCTGGCGCTGGGGGCGTCCATCCGCACCATGGATTCGCTCCAGGACGGCACTTCGCGCTTCTATGCCGAAATCAAGCGCCTGCACCAGATTATGGAACTGACGGGCGGTCCGCTGGCGGTGCTGTTCCTGTTGGACGAACTGCTGCACGGGACCAACTCGCACGACCGGCGCATCGGCGCGGAAGGCATCGTGCGCGGCCTGGTCGAACGCGGCGCCATGGGACTGGTGACTACGCACGACCTGGCGCTGGCGCACGTCGCCGAAGCGCTCGCGCCGCGCGCCGCGAATGTGCACTTCGAGGATCGGTTCGAGAACGGACGCATGACTTTCGACTATCGCTTGCATGCGGGCGTGGTGGAGAAGAGTAATGCGTTGGAGTTGATGCGATCGGTAGGGCTGGAGGTGTAGCGAAGCGGGGTGCTGGGTGCTGGCAAACTCGTCGCAGACTAGCGGCGAAATGGAGAGGTCCGTTCTTCCAGGGTGGTGAGACGCGTATCGTAATTCTCGAGTTTTTGCTCCATGCGATCCAGGCGCCGGGCGACTTCATCGAGGCGGTGATTCATGTTGTCCCGCAGATCGTCGACGCACTGGCCGAGATTCTTGTTGGAAGCCCATCCGGCCAGACTCGCGCCAAAGACGGTCACCAAGATCGTTACCATGAGCGGCAACGTATTCTGCCAGAAGATGGGCGACATGCTGTCTTACCGATTTCATACTATCAGATGCCCGGGCGCGGGGTCGATGTGGAATCGGGCTTGTGAGCTTCTTCGGCTTAGTCCTAACGCCGAGTGATAAATGCGCAGCGGCGACGCCGATCTTACGCCGCCCCATCCGCCCAATCCGACCTCGGCATTTCGATCCAATCCTGCTGCGGTACCGCGTCCATAGGCAATCCACCCTGCCAGAGCGAGAACTGGAAACGAATCGGGGCACTGGCGCGTGCGCCTAGCGCGGCCAGCGACAGGCGCGCCTCCAGCACATTCTTGAAGGCGAACTCCACGGCCTGCGTGGCGGGTTCGGGGACGGCCGCCAGCTTCAGCTCCGTGACGTTGGCGCGGCCGTAGTCGAAGCGCACAGTCACCTGGCTCGATTGCGCTGGGTCGCCCGCCGTGATATTCAGGCGCGCTTCCATTTCCGAAATGGTCTGCTCGGAGCCGGGGTGAAAATCCACCCGCAGATAGAGGTTCTTGCCGTCGCTGCCGTAATACACCTCGCGCACCAGGAACTTTTTGCCGTGCATGGAGCCGGAGCGCTCGTCCACGCGATACAAGCCCGCGCCCAGCCATTCGAAATACGAAGTGACTTCTCCGTCGACCACCGGCTGAATCGGCCCGCTGGGCGGGATGTGCACGGCGCTCACCGCCACGCGCAGAATGGGGCGGGACAACTCCTCGGGCGGGCTGAGGTTCAAGAAGCGGTAGACGTTTGCCAGATGGCTGCGGTAAAGCTGATCGAATTCCACGCGGTTGGCGGAATCGTGCTCGGGGCCGTACCACCAGCACCAGTCGCTGCCCTCGGCGATCAGTAGCTCTTCATAGGCCAGCCGCCGGCGGTCTTCGAGCACGTTGGCCGCGGCCGCGTAGGTTTCGCGCGCGCGCAGCAGTTGGCTCCAGGCCTGGTTATCCTCCTCTGCGCCGATCCAGACGTCGAAGTTGGCATTGATCCAGGACCCCGGGAAAACGTGCGCCAGAGGCTCGGGATCCATTTTGCTCAGCGCGTCGCCGACGGTGACGGCGGACATCTGCGCGTCTTGGGAAATGAGCCCATACAAGTGGCGCAGGAAGGGCCGGCCGTTCCGATCATAGTATTCCCAGGCGTTTTCGCCGTCGAGGATGATGGGAACCAGGGCATCGCGACCACCAGCCAGAATGCCGCGGCAGTTTTCGCGGATGCGATTCAGGAAATCGAGCGCGGCTTGGGCGGAGTCCATTCCCGAATACACGAAACCGATCAGGTCGCTCAAGAAGTGATCGCGGAAAACTACGTTGATCTGGCCGCGGTTGTGCTCCCAGCGGTAGGGGCGATAGATGGCATCCACGCCGATGGTGCGGCCCAGCGTGTGCCCCAGGACGCCGCTGTCGCTGGCTGCCCAGCGGAAGCCTACCTCGGCGGCGATGCCGAAGGTCTCGTCGGAAACGGAACCCTCCGAGGGCCAAAGGCCGACCGGCGCAACGCCGAACTCGCGCTCCACGTAATGGCGGGCCATCTCCAATTGTGCGTGGGCGTCTTCCGGATAGCGAAATGGAGGCGGCAACGGAACGCCGGGGTGCGACACCGAGGCGATGTTGGAGTCGCACAGCAACGGCAGGATGGGGTGATAGTAGGGCGTGGTAGAGATTTCGATCTGGCCGGCGCCGGCCATCTCGCGATAGACCGGGATCACCTTGCCCAGTATCTCCAGTTGTTTGCGACCCACCAGCCGCTGATCGTCGAGCGTGTAATCGCTGCCTTTGGCGAACAAGTCGCGAACTTCAGGATCGGCGGTGCGGAACTCCTCGTCGAACCAGATCAGTTGCGAGATCACCTGCAGGTCGCGGAAGTCCTGCGGGGAGAAGCGGCGGCGCGCCGTTTCGAGGCTGTTTTGGGAGTGGCGCGCTTCGTAAAGGCCGGCATAGCGCGGCAACGCCTGGATCATGTTCAACGGATGCGGTTGCAGGAATTGCTGCAACAGGAACGTCTGGTCCGCCTCGGTGAGTGCTTCGGCGGGCTTCAGCGCGGCGACCAGGTAGGGGTCGTGGGCCTCGCCGCGGGCGTACTCGTCCACCTGCGCCATCATGGAGGGCACCAGATTGAAGGTTTGACGCACGTTGGGGAATTCGCGCAGAATCTCGACCATGCCGTAGTAGTCTTTGAGGGCGTGCAGGCGCGTCCATGGCAGTTTGTACTCGCCGGACGCCAGATCCTTGTAGAAGGGCTGGTGCATGTGCCAGAGGAAGCAGAGATAGATGTGGGGCATGGGATTATCTGTGCTCCAACGGCCTTCAGCGTGCGAAGAAGCTGCTGGCGGGCGGCGGCGCGTGCACGCCTTTGATGGCCAACCAAAGGATATCGTTCAACTCGTCGGCATCGGCGCGGTCCTCTTCGCTGAAATCCAGGCGGGAGGATCGCTCCGCGGTCGCCGAGTGCAGGGGGTTGCGTTCGTCGAGCGGCACGCGCGGCTTTTCGGCCTCGTAGGGCGTCGGGTCGGCGGCCGCCTGAAACGCGGCGGACATGGGCCGCGCCGCGGCGTCGAACTGGGTCATGGGCCGCAGCCCCAGGATCAACTCCATGGTGCGCAACATGGAGGCGGTATTGTACATCGAGCTATCCACGGCTTTGTGCTTGACGAAGGGCGAGATGAGAAACGCGGGCGAGCGGTGCGAATCGACGTGGTCGGGGCCGTTCTGCGCGTCGTCTTCCAGCACGAAGATGGCGGTGCCGCTCCAGAAGCGGCTTTTGGAAACCGCCTCCACCAACATTCCGAGCGCGTAGTCGTTATCCGCGTTCATGGCGATGGGGGTAAGCTTGCCGCCCTGGGTGCCGCTAGTGTGATCGTTACCGAGACGCATGAATATAAGTCGCGGCATGGCCCCGGATTTCTCAAACTCAGCGAGGTCGGCCAGGAAAACCTTGACACGCTCCACGTCGGGGTACTCGAGGTCGAAGTCGCGATAGTGGAGGTTGGTGACGTTTCTTAGAACCGGGTCGCGGACCAATTCGATCTGGGTGCCGTCGGGAGCCGCTTGGGCGCGATTCTGAGCCATGTAGCCGTAGTTGCGCATGGAGATGTCCGCGCCGGCCGCGCTCGACCAGAGATATCCGGCAGGCGGCACGGCGGTGGGCTCCTGCTCTTCGTAGTCGTAATGGTTGCGGCGGTTGGCGTAACTGTTCGGCCACATCTTCTGGATGTAGTCGATGCCGATGGCCGCGGTCGACCAGGAGTGCCCATCGGCGCTCACATCGCCGTTCACATAGAAGTTATCGAGCAGCACGAACTGGCGCGCGATCTTGTGTTCGTTGGGCGTGACCTTTTCGCCGAACAGCACCAGGGAGGGATCGCCGTTGCCTTCCTTCATATCCCCGAGCACCTGGTCGTACGAGCGGTTTTCCTTGACGATGTAGATGACATGCGCGATGGGCGGGAACGGATTGGGCATTTCCAGGTTTTCGTCCCGGTAGGCGGAGTTGGCCGTCGCGGTCTTGGTGTAAGCCTCGAGTTGCTCGCCGGTGAAAGGGTCGATAAACGAGGCCGTGCCAGTTTGAATGCGCCCGACGTATTCGACGACTCCGGCGTCGCCCTGGTGGCTCGACTCCGGCAGGCGCGTGGGGTTCGGCCCGTGCGGATTCGGATGCGAGCCAAGCCCGCGGCCATTCAGCACCACCAGCGTGCCGTTTGGCAGCGCCCGCGCCGCGGTGGGATACCAACCCGTGGGAATAAACCCTTCGACATGGCTGCGCTCCTCGGAGATATCCACCACCGCTACCACATTGGCGTCCGAGCAGACCACGTAGAGGCGCTTGCCTTCCTGGCCGAGCGCCAACCCGCTGGGAGTCATACCGGCGGGTTGGCGCGGCGTCATGGCGGTGTTGATAGTCTCGAGCAGACGCAGGTCTTTGCTCTCGGAGACGCCCAGCGTGTAGACGCTGTTGGTATTGGAGGCGGCGATAAACAGGCGCGCGGCCCAGGACGTTTCGCCCTCGGACGCCTCGCTCTTACCGGCGGCCCAGAGCATGTCGGTGGGATGCGGGCCGAGCCGCACGATGGTGAGCTGGTTGCCGGAGGCGGTGTCGTAGTGGCCTACCGAGCCGTCCGTCCAACTCGTGACGAAGAAGGACTTGCCATCCGGATGGAAGAGGATGCGATAAGGGCGGCGGCCGGTTTTGATGCGATCGACGAGCATGCCGGATTGCGGATTGATTACGACCACCGAATCGTGATACAGATCCGCGGCGTAGATCAAGTGGCCGTCGGGCGTCATTGCCACATCGCCGATGAAGTCGGCATAGGTGCGCTTGTCGGGCGCGACCACCGTGAAAGTCCGGGTAGGTTCCAGTGCACCGTCGGCGAAAGAGAACTCGAAGACTGCCGCGCGCGAGCCGCCGCCCACGTACACGCGATCGCCCTTAGGCGAAAAGGTCAGGCCCAGCCAAGCGTCGGCCACGCGCACGCGATGGGTCTCGCGCCCCGTGGCGGCCTCCAGCACGCTGATGGTAGGCGGGTTGTATCCGCCGTTGAGCACCAGGAGGTAGCGGCCATCGGGCGATAGGGCGGTGGACATCGGAAACGTGTCGAGCGGGATTTGCTTGCCGGCCGGTTCGAGGCGCCAGCCGCTGTTGAGCAGGAAACCGCCGCCGGGAAGCGGTCCGACCTGCTCGCGGGGAGCGGGCTGGGAGCACAGCAGAGCGGCGACTAAGAAGAGTGCAATGCAGAAGAATAGGCGCATCCTGCCTACGATCATACCGTGCGGCGTGTGGGGCACGTACGAGGTAGCGGATTGCCGACGCGCGCGGCTCAGTAGGACCAGGACGTCTGCCGAGCCGCGACCGTCAGGAAGCGCGTTTACGATGCATTATGCGCTTAGCGCCCGAAGTGACGCCAACCGCCGCCCACCACGACGCCTATGCCGACTCCCGGCCCAGGATACACATACGACTGGGGATAGTATCCATACGGCTGGGGATACCCATAAGGGGAGTCGTAGGGATCAGGAGAGGAATAGTAAGGAGCATATCCGTATCCGTAACCGTAGGGATAGCCGTAACCATAGGGATAACCGTAGCCATAGCCGTAGTATCCCGGCCAGCCAAAGCCTAGGCCCCAACCGCCGCCCCACCCTCCCCAACCGTAGCCGCCGCGATAGCCGTAGCCGCCGCCGTAGCCACCATACCCGCGGCCACCATAGCCATATCCTCTCGCCGCGCCGGAATAGTGCGCGCCGCCGCCCATCGCGCGGCCACCACTACTCATCGCGTGACCGCCACCGCCGCCTCCATGACCGCCACCACCATGGCCCTGCGCGGCGAAAGCCACGCTAGCTAACAGCAAACATGCCAACATAACGAGGGTTTTTCTCATAAATCACCTGCCTTTTAGACTATCATCAAAGGCTTATGGTTTCTAGTGGCTGAAATCCACCAACGGCGGTGCATTGCGGCCACAAAACATTGGAGTTTGATGTCGTGTTTTCATATACTTAGCGGCGTTTTTGGATTGGCGAAACGGATGCATGTGATAGACCGTCGTCATTTATGAGAGAGCTATATATGAAGATCAATTCAATGAGCCCGGTTCGTACTACCGTTTGCTCCGTCGCACTCAGTTTCTTGGTTGGATCGGGCGCGATATTCGCGCAAGACCAGCCTGCGGCGCCGCCACCGGCCGATAGTCAACAACAGAGCGCTCCAGCCAATGGCGGATGGCGCAAGGCCGACGATCCGGCGCCTGCCCAATCCGCGCCGGTAACTCCGCCTGCGGAGGCAACTCCCCCGGCTGGGCCAACTGCGCCGGCCGATGCCGCTCCGCGCGCCACCATGGATCCGAACTATTCCCAGGCTGGTCCGCCCGCGCCTTATCCTAACCAGCAGTACCCAAGCCAAGCTTATCCTAACCAGTATCCGAATCAGCAGTATCCGAATCAGCAATATCCGAATCAACAATATCCGAATCAGCCGTATCCGAATCAATATCCTAACCAGCGATACGGAAGTCAGCCATCGGCGGCTGATTACAATCGCGGTCCAATCCCGGCAAAGTTGACGATCAAACCCGGCACGTTCATCACGGTGCGTTTGAATCAGGGTCTGTCGTCCGACCGCAATCAGGCGGGGGACGGTTTTGCAGCTACTCTGGCAAAACCGGTGATAGTGGATGGCGTGGTGGTTGCGGATCGTGGGCAGACCCTCGGCGGAAAAGTAGTGGAAGCCAAGAAAGCGGGCCGCGTAGAGGGCGTCTCCCGCTTGGCGGTTCAATTGACGGACCTCACGCTGTTGGATGGGCAGCCGGTACCGATTCAAACGCAATTGTTTAGCAAGAATGGCCCCACATCGGTGGGCCGGGATGTGGGCGCGGTAGGTGCGACTACCGCGGCTGGCGCGGCAATTGGCGCGGCCGCGGATTGGGGCAGAGGCGCGGCGATTGGAGCCGGCGCGGGCCTTTTGGTCGGAATCGTGGGTGTACTGGTGACGCGGGGCCACCCGACCTACCTCTATCCGGAGCAGATTCTTACGTTCCGGGTAGAAGCTCCCGTTACGGTGTCCACCGAGGCGGCGCCGCAAGCGTTCCGCTGGGTGGGTCCGTACGACTACGAGCGGACGTATGATGTACAGAACCGTACCGGACCGCCCAACGCAGGGTATTACGGCTACAACACCCCGTATCCGTATGCCTCCCCGTATCCGTATTATGGTTATGGATATGGGTATGGATACCCTTATTATTGGGGGCCGGGCATCGGACTCTATTGGGGCCGCGGGTATTGGGGACGTGGCTGGCGACGGTAGGGAGTAGGAATCTATGTCGATGATGAAAACTATTCTGTGGGCGAGTGCCATTG
>Ga0182018_10005449_pt1 | contig 10242 bp, 7 predicted proteins | sample 812P2MmetaG_FD_120490 | JGI IMG/M metagenome (GOLD analysis project Ga0182018, IMG submission 120490) | Permafrost microbial communities from Stordalen Mire, Sweden - 812P2M metaG | ecosystem: Environmental > Terrestrial > Soil > Wetlands > Permafrost | place: Sweden: Stordalen | collected... | reverse complement strand
GAGGGAGTGCGGCTCCTCGAGCTGCGCACCGACCGCAAGCGCGATGCGGCCTGGCGCAAGGAGGCGTTTGCATCCGCGGCCCGGTAGGATCAACGATTGGAGCCCATGACCCCCTCCTGGAAGACGGCCAAGACCTATTCGGACATCCTTTACCAAAAGGCGGACGGGATCGCCAAGATCACGATCAACCGGCCCGAGAAGCGAAACGCGTTCAGGCCGGAGACGGTGTCGCAGCTAATCGAGGCCTTTGGCGACGCGCGCGACGACGTGGGGATCGGGGTGGTTCTCCTGACGGGCGCCGGCCCCCATTCCGACGGCAAATACGCCTTTTGCGCCGGGGGCGACCAGAGCGTGCGCGGCAGGGCGGGGTACGTCGGGAGCGATGGGATCCCCCGGCTCAATGTCCTCGATCTCCAGAAATTGATCCGGTCGATGCCGAAGGTCGTGATCGCGCTCGTGGCGGGTTACGCGATCGGGGGCGGTCACGTGCTCCATGTCGTCTGCGACCTGACGATCGCGGCGAAGAACGCCGTGTTCGGCCAGGTCGGGCCGGCCATGGGCAGCTTCGACGGCGGATTTGGCTCGAGCTACCTTGCGCGCGTGGTCGGCCAGAAGAAGGCCCGTGAGATCTGGTTCCTGTGCCGGCGCTACGGAGCCGCCGAGGCGCTCGGCATGGGGCTCGTGAACGCGGTGGTTCCCGTGGCCGCCCTGGAGGCCGAGGGGGTCGCGTGGGCGCGCGAGATCCTGCAAAAGAGCCCACTCGCCATCCGGCTTCTAAAAAGCAGCTTCAATGCGGAACTGGACGGCCAGGCGGGTATCCAGGAACTGGCGGGGAACGCCACGCTCCTCTATTACATGAGCGAGGAGGCCAGGGAGTTTCACTCCGCCCAGCGCGAGAAAAGAAAACCCGACGCGCGCCGGTTTCCCTGGCTGCCCTGACGCCTGTCGCCCCGGCTACTTGCCGAGGGACTTGCGCAAGTCCTCGAGCTGGCCCGAGGAGCCGAGCTTGTCGTTGCGGCTTGCGATGAACTTGGCGTACTCGTCCATGAAAACCTTGCCCGGCGGCCGGAAGTCGAATTCGCCCGGATGGTCGCGGAAGAACTCGCGGTGCACGCGCGTCCAGACGAGACGGCCGTCGGTGTCGATGTTGACCTTCGTGACCCCCAACTTGGCCGCGGGAAGGTACTCGTTGATGTCGACTCCCACTGCGTCGGCCATCTTGCCTCCGGCCGCGTTGATGCGGTCGACCTCCTCCTTGGGAACGGAGGACGACCCGTGCATGACGAGGGGAAAGCCGGGTAGGAGCGCCTGTATTTTCCTCAAAACGTCGAAATGGAGCGACTGGCGGCCTTTGAACTTGTAGGCGCCGTGGCTGGTCCCGATCGCGCAGGCGAGCGAGTCGCAGCCGGTCTTCTTTACGAATTGCTCCGCTTCCACGGGATTGGTCAGGGTGGCGTGCCCGTCCTCGACCTTGATGTCCTCCTCGACGCCGCCGAGCATGCCGAGTTCCGCCTCCACCGACAGCCCCTTGGCGTGGGCGGCGTCGACGACGCGTTTCGTGATCTCGACATTCTTGTCGAACGTCTCGTGCGAGGCGTCGATCATCACGGAACTGAAGAAGCCCGACTTGATGCAGTCGTAGCAGGTGTCCTCGTCTCCGTGGTCCAGGTGCACCGCGTAGATCGCGTCCGGATAGATGTCGCCCGCCGCGCGGATGACCGCCTCGAGCATGCGCTTGTCCGTGTACTTGCGGGCTCCCTTGGAGATCTGGATGATGAACGGCGCCTGCGACTGAATGCAGCCCCGGAACAGGCCCATGGCCTGCTCCGCATTGTTGATATTAAAGGCGCCGACGGCGTACTTGCCATAGGCATGCCTGAAGAGCTGCGCGGTGGTTACGATCATCGAGTGACGGCGAGGAAACCCAGTCCTTCAGGATTGGGAAGAATCGCCGCATCTTTTTTTTGTTGAGTTTCGTTTTGGGCCTGAAAAATTGCCTGCGTCGGATGGCAACAACCAAGCCCCCCGACGATGTTCTTTCGGCGGAGGGACACTCCGTGACGGCGCGTGGAGGGCGTATAAGACCAAAGGCGACACAGGTCTCCCAAGGCATTGCTCCTGTGAAGCGTGAACCAACCTGCTCTGCTCTGAGAATGTTATCATTGTATTCAGGAATCCCGGCCCTTCAGGACCGGGAGGATGTCAAGGAGCCAATAACATACGGGTCGGGCCGCGGAACCGACAAGCGTTTAAATGGACGGAACCTGATGCGATCAGTTGCCGCCGGACGGCGCGGGTGCCGCAGTCGATGGAGCAGCACCCGTGCCAGTCCCGCCCGCATTCTGATTGGCGCTCCTGATCATCTGCTGGATCTGCTGCTGGGCCTGCTGCTGCTGCTGGATCTGCTGAAGTGCGGAGATCTGGGGCCCCGAGAGGACGCCCTGGGCCTGGGTGACCGCGTCGCTCGTCACCTTCGCGTTGCCGCCTCCATTGAGGAGGCTGATCGGGCCGGGACCCGAGTCGCCTCCGTTCGACGTCCCCGCGGTCCCGTTGCCCGCGCGTTGGGGTTGGTTCTGCGCGAGGAGCGCGATCATCTGGTTCGCCTCGTCGTCGGTGAGCGGCGTCTGGGTGTAGCTGAGGGACTGCTGCAGGGTATTGACGACATTCCTTTCTGGAAGCGTCTGCTGGAACTGCTGGTACTGCTGGTAGCCGGCATCGCCGAGCGCCTGCTGGATGTTGGCGTCGACCTGCGATATTGCCTGCGACATGAGCGTCTTCATGCCGTCGGGATCGGTCCTGGGACTCATTCCCTGGGCCTGGGCCGCCTGCATGACGTCCATCAGGGATTGCTGCTTTTCCGCGAGGAGCGATTGGAACTGCGAGAGCTGCTCGGGGCTCAGGTTGAGCGCCTTGAAGAGCGGGGCGTAGGTTTGATCAATCCGCCCCTTCATTTGGATCGCGAGCAGCTTCTGGAACTCCGGATTGCCGGACAATTCCGAGAAGATCCTGAAGCGACCGCCGCCGCGCGGCCCAACGTTGCCGGGGGCGTTGTCCGCGTCTCCAAGCACCCCCTCGCCGTCGGCGCCGCCCCCTCCGCGCCGTCCCCGAAGCGCGGCGATCCGCTCCTCCAGCGCCTTGATCGATTTCCGCGCGTCGGCTAGCTCCCGCTTAAGCGCAGCAGCGTCTCCATCAGCCACTTGCGCGCGGAGGAGAATCAACTCGCGGTATTGATGCCAGGCCAGCGCCGCCCCCGCGATGAGGGCGACCGCCAGGACGGCGATCAGGGAATTTTTGGAAGCTTTCACGTTGGACGTCGCAGGGACTAGACGCAGCGCGGGCGCGAAGGTTTCTCCTTGGGGAAGGCGCCGCTAGGCCGCAGGGTCCTCGGGCTTCTTCTTCGGTTTCCGGCCCCGCGGCGGCGCGTTCGGGTCCCTGGGAGGCCTTGGGGCGAATTCGAAACCCGTCGTGCCATCCTCCTTTATCGCAAGGAACGCGTTGAACGGACGCCGGGTTCGCTGGCTCCAGAATTTTTCCAAGAGGTCCGTCTTTCCCGTCTCCAGCATCTTGATGAATTGCTCCCGCGGGATGTCGCGCGAGAGGATCCGGCGCGAACACCGAGAAAGGATCTTGTCCTCGCCGTTTTCCACGCGCCGGACGACGTAGCTCTGCGGCGTCTCGTAGATCTGGGCGCCGGGACCGAAGCGCGCCGCCGGCGCGTCCGCCACGGGCAATAGCCCCGTGAAATCGATCTTGATCGCCCCGTTCGCGTCGCGCTGGCCGTCGAATACGAACTCGGCCTTCTTCTCCTCCTTGTTGTAGCGCAGCAGCGCGCTGAAGGGCTTGCCCGCCTTGGAACGGAATCCGTCCAGGGGGCCGATCTGGCCGTTGACAAGGAGGTCCTTCACCTCGGATTCGGCCATCTTTCGGTTGCCGATGACCTTGTAGATCATGAGCTCTCCGTCCTTGGATTTGTAGCCCCGCAGCGTCTCGATCAGCGGCTTGCCGTCGGTGGGGGAGAGGATGTCGGTTTCGCGCGCGGCCGAATCGTCCTCCTCAAATGACTTCACGCGTGCGACAATCCCCCTCGTCGTGTCGACGACTTCCGCCATGAACTTCTCGCGCGCGAACTTTCCGTGCTCCATCTCGCGGAGCTTGAATTCCCATTCGCCGGTCATCGCGGGGCTGGTGATCCCGTCGGCCTTCACCGCCGACAGGAACTGGAGGATCTGCTCCGCCTTCGGGGTCGGCACGAGCTCGCGCTGCTGGCGCTCCACGTAGCGGGTGTTGATGAGCCCGTCGATCGTGTCGGCGCGTGTCGCGGGCGTGCCGAGGCCTCGCTCCTTCATCGCCTCGGCGAGCTCGTCGTCGTCGACGAGCTTGCCCGCCCCCTCCATGGCCGAAAGGAGCGTGGCCTCCGTGTAGCGGGGCGGGGGCCGCGTGGCCTCCTCGTGGAGCACGGCGTCCACCGTCTTTGCGCGCGGGGGAGCGCCGTCCGCGGGGTCGAGCGCGGGGAGGGACTTCGAGTCGGGCGCGTCGTCCTCAATCGCCGTCTTTCCATAGACGGCGAGCCAGCCCGGGAACGTCAGCACCTTGCCCTCGGTCTTGAATCCGTGGCCGGCGACGCTGCTGATCCTCGTCGTGATGTCGAACTCGGCGGACGGGTAGAACACCGCCACGAAGCGGCGGGCGATCATGTCGTAGATCTTCGCCTCCATGTCCTCGAGCAGCTTGGGCGCCTCGACGGTCGGGATGATGGCAAAGTGGTCCGATATCTGGGCGTTGTTGAAGATCCGCTTGTTGGGGCCAAGCCACTGTTCCTCAAGGACCCGGTTCGCGTGGGCCGCCAGGTCGCCCTGGAGGTTCAGGAGCGCCTGCCGGCACGTGGGTATGTAGTCCTCGGGAAGGGCGCGCGAGTCCGTTCGGGGATAGGTGATCATCTTGTGCCGCTCGTAGAGCGCCTGCGCGATCTGCGAGGTGCGCCGGGCGGACAGGCCGAAGCGGTTGTTCACCTCACGCTGGAGGGTGGTGAGGTCGTACAGGCGGGGAGAGGCCTGGGTGCTGGCCTTTTTTTCCTCCGTCACCAGGGCCGGCTCGCCCGACTTGCAGGCCGCGTGGACCGCCTCCGCCCGGGCTTTCTCCCAGATCCGGTCGACGCGGTCGTGTTCGTCGGTCTCCGATTTCTTGAAGTCGGACTTTTGATAGACGCCCTCGTAGGAGCCCTTGGCCACCTGGAACTCCGCGGTCACGCGCCAGTAGCCCCGTGGCTTGAAATTGCGGATCTCCAGCTCGCGGGCGTAGACGATCGCGAGCGTCGGCGTCTGCACCCGCCCGACCGAGGCGACGTTGCCCGCGCGGGAGCCGAACATGCGCTTCGTCAGCGCGCGGGTCCCGTTGATGCCGATCAGCCAGTCGCTCTCGCTGCGGCACCGGGCCGCGTCGGCGAGGCCCCGCATCTTCGAGCCGTCCCTGAGGTTGCGGAACGCCTCCCGGATGCCCTCCTGGGTCATGGTCTGCATCCATGCGCGCTTCACGGGCAGCTTGCTCTTGGTCAATTGGTAGAGGTAGGTGAAAATGAGTTCCCCCTCCCGGCCCGCGTCACAGGCGTTAATCACGAGCTCAATGTCCTTGCGGGCGAGGAGCTTCTTCAGCTGGTCAAATCGATCCTTCGAGGCCTCGATCGGCTTCAGCTGGAACTTCTCGGGAATGATCGGCAGGGCGTCCAGCCTCCAGAAGCCGTACTTCTTCTTGTCGATGTCCTCCGGCATCTGGAGCTCGACGATGTGGCCCACGGCGGAGGAAATGACATAGTCATCGTTTTCGAAGTGATCCCCCTTCTTGGGGACTTTATCGAGCGCTCGAGCGAGGTCGGCGGCGACGGACGGCTTCTCCGCGATGATGAGTGACTTCATGGAAGTCGCGAGCCGATAGGCTCCGCGAGCTCGCTTTTCAAGGTTTTGTTTTTGCGGCGTGGGTTCACGCCGCGGCTTTTGGGGTCTCCGCGAGCGCGCTGTCGAGCGACTTGATGAGGCTGGCGATCGTGGCGTCGGTCTCGTCGCCCATGTTGGAAATCCGGAAGGTTTTGCCCTTCAGCTTCCCATAGCCCCCGTCGATCACGAGCTGGTGCTTGGCCTTGAGGATCTTGTTGAGGGCCGACAGGTCGTAGCCCAGGTTGTTCGAGAAGCAGTTCAGGGTCACCGAGCCGTGGCCCTCGCTGGGGAAGAGGGTGAAGCCCTTGGAGAGGCCCCAGTCCCGGACGGCCTTGTTGAGGCGCGCATGGCGGGCGTAGCGCGGCTCCAGGCCCTCGGCGCGGATATCCTCGAGCTTCGACTTGAGCGCATAAATAATGGGGATAATGGGGGTACTCGGAGTCATTCCGTTCTCGTGGTTCTTCTGGAACTCGAGGAGGTCAAAATAATAGCCCCGGTCGACGACCGCCGCGGCCCGCTCGAGCGCGCGCTTGGATACCGAGACCAGCGAAAGGCCCGGGGGCAGGGCGAGAGCCTTCTGGGAGCCCGTGATCACGACGTCGATCCCGAGCTCGTCCTTCGGGATCGGCATGGCACTGAAGGAGCTCACCACGTCGACAATGGAGATGACTCCCGGGAACTGCCGGATGACCGCCATCAGGGCGGGAAGGTCGCTCATGCAGCCGCAGGACGTCTCGTTGTGGATCAGGGTGATCGCGTCGTAGGCCCCCGTTTGGAGCTCGCGGCGCACGGCCTCGGGATCGACGGGCTGGCCCCACTCGAACTTGAGGGCGGTCGCCTGCTTGCCACAGCGCAGGGCCACGTCGTTCCACTTGTCGGAAAACGCTCCGTTCATGCAGTTGAGCACCCTCGTCCTGACGAGGTTGCGGATCGAGCCCTCCATGACACCCCAGGCGCTGCTGGTGGAGAGGTAAACCGGGTCCTTGGTGCCGAAAAGCTCCTGCAGGCCCGGCTGGAGCGACTGGTAAAGCGCGACGAAGTCGGCGCTGCGATGGCCGATCATGGGTTGAGCCATCGCGCGGAGGGTTTTTTCCGAGACGGCGATGGGACCGGGAATGAAGAGTTTATAGGCCATGGAGGATCGGCTTGAGCTGTTGAAAACAGTTTACGCCGCCCTCGGCGTCAACCTTCATTCCCCTCAGCACCGGATCCGGTCGCCCCCCCATGCCGCTGTCCTGGCTCAAACGAAAATTTCAATCCTTCGAACTGTACACCGTCGACGTGGTGCTGGGGCGGCGGGCCGACACGGGTGCGGTGATCTTTGGAAGCTTCCTGAAGGTGCTGTCGTGGCTCTTCAGCTGCGTCGTCCAGCTGCGCCTCTGGCTCTATCGAAAGCGGATTCTGCGCGACCATCCCCTCGGGTGCCTCGTGGTCGTGGTCGGCAACCTGACGGTCGGCGGGACGGGCAAGACGCCCATCGTCGAGAAATTCGCGCGGGCGCTCCGCGACCGGGGACGCAAGGTGGCGATCCTGAGCCGGGGCTACAAGAGCAAGAATCCGCCCTTCTGGAAGAAGGCTTGGTACGGGATCACCCACACCGACGAGCCCCCGCCGAAGATCGTGAGCGACGGGCAGGTGATCTACCTCGACAGCGAGGAGGCGGGGGACGAGCCGTACATGCTCGCGCGCAACCTGCCGGGAGTCGTCGTGCTGGTGGACAAGAACCGGGTGAAGTCGGGCGCCTACGCGATCAAGAAGTATGGCTGCGACACGCTGGTGCTCGACGACGGATTCCAATACCTCGCGCTGAAGGGCCGGCTCAACCTGCTTCTGATCGACAAGACCAACCCGTTCGGGAGCGGCCATCTCCTTCCGAGGGGAATCCTGCGCGAGCCCGTGAAGCACCTGCGGCGCGCGAACTATATCTTCCTCACCAAGTCGAATGGCCGGCGCGACACCGAACTCGAGGCCCTGATCACGCGGCACAAGCCGGACGCCGACATCATCGAATGCGCGCACATGCCCCAGTACTTCCAGCGGATGGACGCCAAGCCGGGCGCGACCGCGGGCCGGGAAACGCTCGCATGGCTCAAGGGCCGGCGGATCTACGCATTCAGCGGCATCGCAACGCCGGAAAGCTTTGAGAAATTCCTGAGGGACCTGGGGGGCCTGTTGGTCGGCCGCGAGCGCTTCCTCGACCACTACCGCTACACGGCCGAGGACCTGGACGCGCTCTACGACGCGGCGGAGCGCGAGCGCGCCGAGTGCCTCATCACGACCGAGAAGGACGCGGTGCGCATCTCCGACCCCGCCGGCAGCCCCCTGCCGGTCTACTACCTGCGCCTTGAAATCCAGATCATCCGGGGCGCCGCCGACTTCGACGAGGCCGTCGGCAGGATCTGCTTTCCCCAGAACGCACTTGCCGGACCCGCGGTGCCGGGCGTTATTAGTTGAATTGCATGATCATCGACCCGCGTTTCACGCTCCTGGCCGACGGGCTGACCGGATTCTCGACCGCCCTCAAGAAGGGCGAGCGCGTCCTGATTGACGCCTTTGACGTGCCCGATGCGATGGTCATCGCGCTCGTCCGCGCCGCGCGGGCGCGCGGCGCCTTCCCCTACGTGCAGCTGCACCGGGCGCGGATTTCCCGCGAGATGGCGCTCGGAGCCGAGGCGCCGCAGTATGAGTCGATGTCGGAGATCGAGCTGGCGCGCATGCGCCAGATGGACGCCTACATCGCACTCCGCGGATCGGACAACATCTTCGAGGCCTCGGACGTGCCGTCGGGACGCGTGCAGCTGGTCAGCCGGATCATGAAGCCGGTCATCGACCACCGCGTGAACAAGACCAAGTGGGTCGTCCTGCGGTGGCCGACCTCCGCAATGGCCCAGCAGGCCTCCATGAGCACCGAGGCGTTCGAGGACTTTTACTTCAGGGTCTGCACGCTCAACTATTCGCGGATGCGGCCCGGGATGAGGGCGCTCGCGGACCTCATGCGCGCGACCGACCGCGTGCACATCCGGGGCCCGGGCACGGAGCTCCATTTTTCCATCAAGGGCATCGGCGCCAAGGAGTGCGGCGGCCAGTTCAACATCCCGGACGGCGAGGTTTTCTCGTGCCCGGTCAGGGATTCCATCGAGGGCGTCGTGCAGTACAACGCGCCCACGGTCTATCTCGGCGCGTCCTTCGACAACATCCGCCTGGTCTTCAAGCGGGGCAAGATCGTGGAGGCGACGGCGAACAACACGGCGCGCCTGAACCAGATCCTCGACAGCGACGCGGGTGCGCGGTACGTCGGCGAATTTGCGATCGGTTTCAATCCGTACGTGCTCGAGCCCATGCGCGACATCCTCTTCGACGAGAAGATCGCGGGATCCTTCCATTTCACGCCCGGGCAAGCCTACGAGGAATGCGGCAACGGGAACAAGTCCCAGGTCCATTGGGACATGGTGTGCATCCAGCGGCCCGAGTACGGCGGCGGCGAAATCCTTTTCGACGGCAGGCTGGTCCGAAAGGACGGGCTATTTCTGCCCAAGGCGCTCCATAAGCTGAATCCGGAGTATCTGCTCGGCGGCGGCGGCGGTTAAACTTGATCATATCGACGAATCTGGATTCGTTGATGCCCAATGGACTCCGATGCGTCAGGGAAACGGGATGCCTTCATCCAGGCGCTTCCGAAGACGGAGACCCACCTTCATATCGAGGGCGCACTTCCCTACGACGAATTGCTGCGCACGCTCGACCCGAACCTGTACGGCGCCGATCCCGAGTTCCGCCGGCGATCCTATCGGTATCCCACGTTCCCCGAGTTTGAGCAGACCCTCCTGCGGCATGCGCTTCCCTGGTTCACGACTGCCGAGCGCTACCACGAGGCGGCGCGGGTGATTTTCGCGGGCCACGTCCGCCAGAATGTCCGGTACGTCGAGACGAGCTTCCACCTGCACGTCACCGAATTCATCCATGTTCCCGGACCGTCGATCATCGAGGCGATCCTGTCCGCGGCCCCTCCCGGACTCGAGGTGCGCGTCTTCGCGGGCATGCTCCGCAATGCCTATGACGGGCCGCTCCGGGAGACGATCGACGAGATGGAGGGCTGGGACGAGCTGGCGGGTGTCGACCTGCACGGCTTCGAGCAGATGCCGACGGAACCCTGGGCGTTTGAGGTCTGGGAGCGGATCCGCCGGGCCGGAAAGCGCACCAAGTGCCACGCGGGGGAATTCGACGGCGCGGCGCGTGTTCGCGAGGCGATCCAGCAGCTCGGCGTCCGGCGGGTCCAGCACGGTGTGCGGGCGGTCGAGGATCCCTCGGTGATGCG
>Ga0182018_10005448_pt1 | contig 10245 bp, 8 predicted proteins | sample 812P2MmetaG_FD_120490 | JGI IMG/M metagenome (GOLD analysis project Ga0182018, IMG submission 120490) | Permafrost microbial communities from Stordalen Mire, Sweden - 812P2M metaG | ecosystem: Environmental > Terrestrial > Soil > Wetlands > Permafrost | place: Sweden: Stordalen | collected... | reverse complement strand
TCGAAGATCACGTCGTCCATGCGCGAGCCGGTGTCGATCAGCGCGGTGGCGATAATGGTCAGCGAGCCGCCTTCTTCAATGTTGCGGGCGGAGCCGAAGAAGCGTTTGGGACGTTGCAGAGCGTTCGAGTCCACGCCGCCCGAGAGCACTTTGCCGCTGGGGGGCACAATGGTGTTGTAGGCGCGGGCCAACCGCGTAATGGAATCGAGCAGAATCACCACATCGCGCTTGTGCTCCACCAGGCGCTTGGCTTTTTCGATGACCATTTCCGCGACCTGCACGTGACGCGCGGCGGGTTCATCGAAGGTCGAAGAAATCACTTCCCCCTTGACCGACCGCTGCATGTCCGTTACTTCTTCGGGACGCTCATCGATCAACAGAACCATCAAGACCACTTCCGGATGATTCGTCGTGATCGAGTTGGCGACGTTTTGCAGCAGCATGGTCTTGCCGGCGCGCGGCGGCGATACGATCAGACCGCGCTGTCCTTTACCGAGAGGCGTGAGCAGATCCATGACCCGGGCGCTGATGTTTTCGCGGCTGGTCTCGAGCTTGAGACGCTCCTGCGGATAGAGCGGGGTCAGGTTGTCGAAAAGGATCTTGTTGCGAGCCTCGTCGGGCGACTCGAAGTTGACGGCCTCAATCTTGACCAGTGCGAAGTATTTCTCGCCCTCGTGGGGCGGGCGGACCTGGCCGCTGATGGTGTCTCCGGTCTTGAGGTCGAATTTGCGAATCTGCGACGGGGAGACATAGATGTCGTCCGGGCCGGGCAAATAATTGTAGTCGGGCGAGCGCAGAAAGCCGTAGCCGTCGGGCAGGATTTCGAGCACACCTTCCGCGAAGATATGGCCTTCTTTTTCGCTCTGCGCCTGGAGAATCTTGAAGATCAGGTCTTGCTTGCGCAATCCACTGGCGCCGGGGAGCTCCAAGGTTCGGGCGATCTTGGTCAGCTCGGTTATGTTCTTTTCTTTGAGTTCAGCGATGGTCATTGGTCACCTGCGAGGAGATTTTTCAAGGGGGGTCGTACTAAAAGGAAAGACGTACCACGCGGGGCGGGCGGCGGGGCTGGTTAGGCAGCCCGCCGTTGTGCCTCGGCAACATTTTCCGGCTCGGCCAGAACCGCTTGCCGTTCCGAGCTAGCAATACGCGCCAGGACTTCGTTCATGGTTTCCTGGATTCTGGTATTGGGCTTGTGAAACTTGCGGGTAGCTTTGGACGCGAGCTGACACAGCATATAACGGTTTCGCAACGTGTGTAAAGCATCGAAAACGCGATCAGAGCGCTTCATGATTCCTCTTTCTAGCCTGGAGATGGTCACCGTGTTCCCATCCGGGCGGGCAGGCAACGCCTGGCCAGATTACCTAAGCAGCTGAAAACAGTTGGGTTGTACGGGAAAAGCTCCAGCTTTAATTATAGATGCTCCGCAAGAGCCGAAAGTTTCTTCACTTTCTGGAATTTGACCCGATTACCGCGGAGGTTCGTCCTGGACAGCCTATGCAGCTTTAGTTTGTCCCTAGAACTGAACAATGTAGCGGGAAACGGGGGCATGGTCAAGTTATTCTTTGGGTACCGGGTCCGTCCTTCAGGCCGAAGGTCCCATTTGGGTTTGCCTGATCGCTTTGGGCCGACGGGGCCTTGGATCGTCGGGCGCCTTCTCCAACCGGCTATGGTCCCACGCCGCCGGAGTGGCAATCGCTGCAGTTCACCTGAGTTAGGTCTCCCAGATCTACGGGATGTTGAAAACTTACCTGGGGCGCCGCTGCCACGCTCATTCTGCCCTCTTCTTGTGACAAGACTGTATGGCAGGTATTGCAATCCTTGCTTATCACTTTCCCTTCCGGACTTACATGCTGGCCGTCGTGGCAACGGAAACAACCATTGAAATAGAAATGGCCGAGATTGTTGGGATGCGTCTGCCAGTTCACCTTCATCTCCGGGAAAGTTGTCCTTTGGAAGACTTGCTGAACTTCGCTAACCGCGTTGCGGATCTCAAGCTGCTTGGTTTTCGCCACCTCGGGATACTTGCTTTCGTAAAATCCCTGCATCTCCTGCGCAATCCCTTGTAGAGCGGCCTCGGTGGTTTGGTATTTGCCGACTAGCGCTGCGACCGCTTGCTGCTTGATGTATGGCAGGGAAGCGTCCAACTTGTGTGCCAGTAGGGACTCGTCCACTGCCTGATCGGGTGGCACATAGGCATGGGAAGGCCTGTTGTGGCAATCAATGCAGTCCATGCGGCGCTTCGGCGTCCGCGCAATCTGTTCCTTAGTTAGGGTGGAGTCCTTCGCGTAATACTCGGTGACGCGACCTTGCATGTCTTGCACACGGATATAGGGGATGACCTGCAGTTGTTGATCCGCTGCGACGTAGTCAATCTTGTTGGCGATGTTCATGTGCCAGTGGATGCCTTCCGGCGAGCCCGTCGCTGGATCGCCTCCGCCGGTTTTAATAAGCAAACGGATCTGGCGGGGAGTGTTGGTCTCGTCACTCGAGTAGTGAGTAAAAACTTTGAGCTGCGCTCCATAGAACTTCTCAGGCCAGTGGCACTCCTCGCAGGTTTCCTGCGCCGGACGCAGGTCGTGTACCGGGGTTGGAATGGGCCGTGGGAAAGTATTGAACGTAGCGGCAAATACTTGCCGCGTTCCCGACAGCTTCGATTTCACGTACCAGGTCGCCCCTGAGCCTACATGGCACTCCACACATCCCACCCGCGCGTGCGGGGAGAGCTGGTACGCGACGAATTCCGGCTTCATCACCGAGTGGCAGGTTTGTCCGCAGAACTGGACCGAGTCCGTGAACTCGTAGGCCTTGTAGCTGCCCACTCCGCTGAGCATGATAAACACAGCTACAAACGCGCCGAAAGACATCACAGCAGTGCGCTGGCCGGGATCGTTGAGATCAATGCGGGGATACAGAAGGACCTCGTCGGCTTTCTTCCGCCGTTCCCGCCAAGCGCCTACGGCAATGAGCAACAGTCCGCCAATTAAGAACCCCGGCGCCACCATGTAGGCCAGGATACCGACGTAGGGGCTGGGTTTTTGAGCAATGAACCCGATCAAGGAGAAGAGGAAAATGTTGCCCAGACTGACCAGCCCCAGCGCCACGCCGGCAAGGCTGACAGGATTGCGCAACAGGCGACGCAGCTTGGCCCAGTGCGCTTTGGGATGAGAGGTTGGAATTTCAGGCGCCATGGTCACTTTCTACCCGAATTTGGAGTGTATCGTACGGGACAACCAGCGAGCCAGCCTCAACTCGACCGCGTTTCGATTTGGCGAACATAGAGACGTAGCCCGATCACCACCGCCACGATTGCCAGCAACGACAGAGCCAGGCCCTTGCGGCGATAATCCCGTTCCTGGAGTGCTGCCGCACCTTCCCCGTGAGTTTTCCCAGCGATCTGCAGGCCTGTGTCAACGTCTTGCTGCACCCGGGTTGGGTTGAAGCTATGGATGGAAACGCGTGACTTGGTGAGCGAATCACGCGCCTGGTCCTGCTCCAGCTGCGCGTCGCTGACTTCCATGCCGGCCGACTCAGCCCGGTCCAGGATCTCGGTGGCATTCTTTACCGAGGTGTCCAAATGATCGATTTGTTGCGCGATCTGGGCGGCTGCCTGGTAGCCAGCGTCGCCCTCCGTATGACAGTTCGTGCAAACCGACTGCGGCCCGGTGCCCAGCATCGCATCCGTCGGATGTGCAATACGGTGGTTGCTGTGGCAGGTAACACATCCCGGAAGCGAAGCCGCGGCAAAGGCAGCTTTGTGCGGGCTGGATTCAAACAACTGCGCCTGGAAAACGTGGCAGGTGGAGCAAACATTCTGCACTGTGCTGACGCCCGGCGGCGCAGCGCCGTGGTCGCCGTGACACGTGGTGCAGGTGGGGGCACTCAAATCTCCACGCACGGCCAGCGCTTCGTGGTGAACGCTGGCGCGGTAGCCAGCGAACTGGTCGGTCGGGATGGAGTATCCCTTCATGTAAGCCGCATCGGCGTGGCAGCGGGCGCAGGTCTGAGCAATGTTTAAGGGATGGACCTTCGAGCGCGTGTCGCTTGCCGGCAGCAGATCATGAACACCGTGGCAATCAGTGCAGACGGCGACTCTCTCATCACCCTTCGCGCGCAGCTTGCCATGCACGCTGGTCAGATACTGAGCAAACTGATCGGTGCGCAGGGATGGGTTGTACTGGCGCATGTAGGCACTGTCGGAATGGCACCTAGCGCACAGCGCCGGGACGTCCTTCCGCTCGATTTTCCCCCCGAAGCCCGCTTTCTTGCTCATGGCGTCCTGATCGTTCTTACTGGGGTCGCCACCATGGCAACTGGCGCAGGTCAGACCCTTCTGTGCGTGAATGTCCCGGGAAAACTGTTCCTCGGTGACCTGATCGGGGGGATCGAGCGCGGAGTGGCAGTCGAGGCAACTGTTCGGATTCTGGGCGTGAGCAACGGCGCCAAGCAACAGTGTTGCCAGCAGCGGAAAAAGCAACCTCACAGCGCACTTATTTCGCGAGGTATCCATAGACTGTCATCGATGCCATATACGCCAGAGCAAAAATACCCGCGCCCAGAATCCAACGCTGGCTGCGGCCCTTGCCATTGCGCTCCAGGAAAGGAAGCAGCGTCCAGATCACCCCCGCCGCGCCGAACAGCAGAATCCCGATCACTTCGCCGTCCAGGCGCCAGACCTTGGCAGGAATCAATTTCAGCGTCTGAAACATAAACATGAAGTACCACTCCGGCCTGATTCCCGCCGGAGCGGACGCGAAGGGATCGGCCTTCGTGCCCAGTCCCCGCGGCGAAAGAGCGGCCAACGCGCCCAGCACGCCCAGCGCAATGTACCAGGCCATCAGTTCACGCAGCAGAAAGTTCGGGAAGAAGTGCATCTCCCGCGACTGCTCGGAGCGCACCGTCCGCTGGGCTTCCACACTAGGGGGAACACTCATGCCGAGCCGCTGAATCAGTGCCAGGTGGACGAGGATCAACAACGTAGTGATGCCGGGCAGGACAGCTACATGGAATCCGAAAAATCGGGTCAGCGTGGCGCCGGTGACTTCTTCCCCGCCGCGCAAGAAGATCATTAACGATTTGCCGATGAGGGGCACTTGGCCGGCAATATCCGTGCCCACCTTGGTGGCAAAGAACGCCAGCGTATTCCAAGGCAGCAGATATCCACTAAAGCCGAACCCCATTACAAGAAACAGAAGGATCATGCCACTTACCCAGGTGAGTTCCCGCGGTTTGCGGTAGGCACGCAGGAACAGTACGCTGAACATGTGGCAGAAGGCGGTGAAGATCATCAGGTTCGCTGCCCAGGAGTGGATGGAGCGCACCAGCCATCCGAACGGCACCCGAGTCATGATGTACTGCACGCTCTCAAAGGCTTCGTTCGAACTGGGGCGGTAATAGAGGAGCAGCAGAATACCAGTGCAGACCTGGATGCCAAACAAAAACAGCGTGATGCCGCCCAGAAAATACCAGTACGAGAGCTTGTGGACCGGGACAGTCTTCTTGCGCAAGGGCGCCATCAGCGCAGCCCAGTCAAACCGTTCATCCAGCCACTTGCGGACACCGGCGAGCAAACTCAGGCCTCCCGCTTCCGGCTGACCACAAGGTCTTCGCCCCGCACATGGACCTGGTAACTCTCCAGAGGGCGCGGCGGAGGACCCGAGACATTACGCCCGTTGAGGTCGTACATGCCGTTATGGCACGCGCACCAAATCTCGTGAAGATCGGTACGGTACTGGACCGTGCAACTCAAATGCGTACAGGTGGCGGAAAATGCGCGATACTCACCTTCCCCGATACGAAGCAGGAGTCCGGGACGGCTGCCGAAGCGGAAGATCTTGCCACTATTCGGCTTCAGGTCTCCAACCTTGGCGGCTATCACGTCGTTGCCACCCAGGTCTGCCACCGGCGGCGGCACCAGATAGCGGAGGACCGGATACACAAACGAGACGAAAGAAGCGAACAGACCGCCGCCTAGGAACAGTTCCACCAGCCGTCGCCGCGTGGGTCCCCCCTCGGGAACCACCGTGCTCTCCACGTTCGTCCTCGTCTCCCGCTCGTGCGATCTAGTTCTTCTTGCCAAGTTCCCGGATGTAGGCCACAAGCTGCCCGATCTGCTCAGCCGTCAGTTTACCTTCGAAGGGCGTCATCTTACCCTTGCCCTTCGTGACGATCGTGGTCAGTTCCGCGTCGGTCTGTTTCTGCACCTCCGGGGAACCCAAATCGCGGATATTCAGCTTCTTGCCCATGGGCGAATCGCCCTTGCCATCGGCCCCGTGGCACATGGCGCATTTGGCTTTGTAGGTGGCCTCGGCGCCGCTCTGGGCCTGGGCTGCGAACGACGACCCAAGCATTACGGCTAAGGCGAAGAGGATGCTTTTGCTTCCAAGAATTTTCATCACGGACTTTCCTTTCAGTTCGAGTTACATGGAAAAGCGCAACGAGGTCGCGAAAATATTGGCGCGGAAGTTGCGAGGAGCGACCAGCACAGGCGCCGATTTCTCATCGTAGTCGTAATAATTCCAACCCGTCTTGAAGGTCACGTGCTTGGTGATGTCATAGGCCAGAGCCGCGGTCGGAAGATGGTAGTTGTAGGCCACCGGGCCGAGCGAAGCGAGCGGGCTCAGCAGCAGACTCGATCCGCTCGTGCTGGTCAGGGTGTAGCCCAGAGTGAGGGTGGCGCGCTGGACCGGCTTGAACATCAGATTGGCCGAGCCAAAGTTCGAGATATCGTGGTAGAAGGACAGCGCGCTGAGATAGGCCGCGCCGCACAAGGCACCGCTGGTGTTGGCAAACGCGGGGGTGGGAGTCTCGACGAAACAGATGTTGATGTTGGTCAGCAGATCGTCGTAGTTGTAATTGAAATCGAAACTCCAGCGAGCCGAGCGGGTAATCACGGCTCCCATGGAGTAGCTTCGATTGTGTTGCAAGTTGCCCAGGTTGCTCGAGAGATCGCGCGACTCGCGAATATTCGCGCCCCCCGAAAGGTTGAGCCAGCCCTTGGGGGTGTAGTTTCCTTTCACCCGGTACCACTGGAAATGGCGTGGCATGATGTTGGTGAAAACGTTGTCGGCCGAGTTGATTTCGATATCGGAATTGATGCGCAGTCCCCGTATCGGCCGCAACCAGATGCCAAATAGGGCGCCATGGTCGTTGATCTCGACCGTCTGCAGCCCGGTCGAAAACGCGGTGGTCTGGCAGATCCCGTTGGTGAGCGTGGTGCACCCGCCGCGGGTGGCCAGGGTGGGGTCGAAGGTCGAGAGGACGGTATCGGTGCCGTTCAGGGCGATGTCCCGCCGCTCGAAGCGGTAGCCGATATTGGCCCCGACCTTCGGGTTGAAGTCATATTCCACCTCGAAGGTATTCACCTTCTGATTTTGCGCCTCATAATTGTTGGTGACATCGGTGCTCAGGTCGGCTCCCGAGCTGGTGCTGTGTTGCGGGCAACCCGGCCCGGTATAGGGCGCGGGACAGGCGGTGGTGGAAAATGCGTTGGGCGGCACGATGGCCGATGGACTGAACAGGGCCGAGGAAAGCAAGGTCGCCGCTCCCGGCAGGCGAAAATCGTACCAGCGAAACGAATCATTGATCCGTAATTTGTCGGTCACGTCATAGGTCGCGCCCAGATCGGCGCTGGTGGTGATGTTCTGCGTCGCGCCCGTCGAGGTCACCGTGGTCGCGACTGCATGCGTGCGGGAGATGTCGCCGGCAAAGCTTTCTTCAGAGAAAGGCACATCGCTTCTGGCTCCGGTGTAACTGGCCAGGCCGGTGACCTCGAGGCGCTTGAAGTAGTGGGTCTGAAAACTCAATTGCTCGGTCGGGATGTTGGTGCGGTACGGCACGAAGTTGGAGTAGCCGGTGTAGGGATTGCACGTGGGATTTGCCGCGCCGCTCGCGGTGATCGGGGCCGCGCAGGGGAGGGCGTTTTTGGTATCGAAAGCAATCCCCAGGTTGGCGGGCGTGCCGTTGGAAAGAGCATTGGGAAAACTGTCGAGGACGTCGGAGGTGTCGCTCTTGACGTGCGTGAAGTATTGACTGTACGAAATCCGGGTGCGAGCGATGGGGAGCCAGGAAATGCCAAAATGGTAGGTGTCGGTGAGATCGCGGGTGGGCTGGAACAGTTCCGCCTCGGTGCCCTGATGGTCGGTGGTGAACGCCGATCCGCCGTTCGAGTAGTGGGAATAGCCCAGGTCGAAGCGGATCTTGGATTGCGGACGAAGTTTCAGGTCCAGGTCGGTCATTTTCCGCGAAAGATTGAGCAGATGGGGCGAATCGTTGATCGCCAAAGCCGGAGTTGAAGTCGAAGGATTCAACGGATTGGCCATCAGGTTGTAATCCCAGTAGTTCTGATCACGGCGGAAGATACCGCTGAAGTCGTACCAACGGCCTTTATCCATGCTGAGGCGAGTCACGTCATTCGGGTCGCCGCCATATCCGAAGCTGCTCATGCTGAGGTCGTCGAACAGAAACCCATTGTGGTTGACGGAGTGCATCTCGATCGATTGGTCGAGCAGTCGCGGCCCGCTGCCCAGATTGACGTAGGTTGAATACAGCCCCAGATCGCCGGAACTAGAAACTCCTCGACCTCCGAATTCGGCGCTGCCGTGCACTTCATATCCATTCCACAGGGCGGGCGCGGGCTCGGATTCGGGCACGTCGGGATCGGTTTGAGGGGTGGCGCTTTGGTGAGGATATTGGGAAGCACTGGGGTCCCAGGTCGTGGGCGCGCTTTCGGTCTGCGCCCACCCAGCACCCACGGCCAGCAGCACAAAGACCACACCGTATGTCCAGCCATCGCGTTTCATGCCGCCTACCTCCTATCGCTTGAAGAAAGTCGGATCTGTGTTCGAACCGTGAATGGCCGTGTGGCAAAGCGTGCACGCCTGATACTTTTCCGCCTGATTGTGGAACGTGGGACTGAGCGGCGCGACGCTGGCTCCGGTCAGGGTGTGACACTCGAGGCAGAGCTGGTTCACCTGGGGCCGGTTGAGCAAATGCGGATTCGCCGAGCCGTGCGGCGTGTGACAGGCCAGGCAGCCCTCGACCTTCACCGGCGGATGCTCGTACTGGAACGGCCCGGCTTTATCGGAGTGGCAGTTCAAACAGATGGCTTGCTGCGCTGCGGTAGCGCGTAGTTGGTGGGCCTGGAAACTACCGTGCGGATTGTGGCAATCACTGCACTGGACCAGGCCTTCGTTCACCCGATGATGAGCGGGCTTGGAAAAGTCCGGTTCGACCTCGCGGTGGCAACCGTAACAAAGAAGGGGCTGCGCGGCCGTCAATAGATAGCGCTCCACGTGGGGGGAGTGCTCGGAGTGGCAACCAGTGCACCCAACATTGTTCTTGATATGTTCCGAACGCAGGAAGTTGCTGCGAGTTTCGTCCGCTTGATGGCAGCTGAGGCAGCGCTCGCTCGATTCTCTCGGAGAAAGCTTGGCAAAACTGATGATCTTCGAGGCGTCTCCTCCAGCGGCAACGTGCGCTTTGCCCGGTCCATGGCAACTCTCGCACCCCTCCGATTGCGGACCCTGATGCGGCGCCTTGGCGGTCTTCCAATGCGCGCTGCGCTCGAAGCTGTCGCTTTCCGGCTGGTGACAGGCTTTGCAGGTGTCGGAGCCGACGAATTGCGAAGCATCGGTCGGGGATGGGGCGGCCGCAGCTGCATTGGCGGGCGGCGGGTTGGGGTCCACCGCCTTCTGCTGCGCCTGAGTTCGGACCAAGCTGCCGGCGCCTAGAAGGCACAAGGCCCAGCCCAGGACTGCCCGGGGGAGTTTGGTTCGCATCTTCTTTATCCTTCGCACTGGAAAATCGCGGGCTTGGATGGCGAGCGCTGCCGCATGCGCCGCCCCCTCACCTCAGGTTCCCGCTGCTCCGCGCCGAATTCACTATGGAATAGTCTTCCGCCTAGGTTCTGTGATCAGCATCACAACCCTGCTTGCGTTAGGTCACGAGAGATGAGTGATGGAACGATCCGAGCCCAGCTCCACTAAATCTATGAATTGCCATCCCGAATTCCGCTGGGTTGCGGCGGTCTGCGGGCCCGAGCCACTGGTGTTGGTCCTCCTCGGTGGAGCGATCCAACCCCAACCTAACGGTCTCCCCAGCAGGAAACTGAGCAATATTGAACACATCCGGGGAACCTTGCTTTCCGAGAGCCTATCCCCCGACCCGGTCGCGGAGGCAGGGGTGGATGGAGGCGGGCGAGAGGAAACGTCCGCAGAAGCCCGGCCCGTCGCGCCTCGAAGGGCGAGG
>Ga0182018_10005447_pt1 | contig 10248 bp, 7 predicted proteins | sample 812P2MmetaG_FD_120490 | JGI IMG/M metagenome (GOLD analysis project Ga0182018, IMG submission 120490) | Permafrost microbial communities from Stordalen Mire, Sweden - 812P2M metaG | ecosystem: Environmental > Terrestrial > Soil > Wetlands > Permafrost | place: Sweden: Stordalen | collected... | reverse complement strand
GCGTCGGCGAACAATCGGGGATATTCCGTGTTGCCGAAGAACCGCAGCTGCCCGGCCTGTGGCACACCGAAGCGGAAGGCGGGCGGTGCCAGGCTGTTCACCCAGGGAGCCACGCCCAGCGGGGTCTGCGGCGCTCGAGAATAGGCTTCCGCCGCATCGAAGCCTGCGGCCACGCGAGTGACGCGGGCCGCGTCCTCGGCGCTCAGCGCGAGGATCGACATCGTGTCGAGCGTACGGCAGGCCGGCACCATGCCGCCGGGGCTGAGCAGACCGCAGGTGGGCTTGAGCCCCACGAGATTGTTGAACGCGGCCGGAACGCGCCCAGAGCCGGCCGTGTCGGTCCCGAGCGCAAAGCTCGCCAGCCCGAGCGCGACCGCGACCGCGGAGCCCGAACTCGAGCCGCCGCTGATAAAGCGCGGATCGAAGCTGTTCGGACAGGCGCCGTACGGCGAGCGCGTGCCGACCAGGCCGGTAGCAAACTGGTCCAGATTGGTCTTGCCGACGGCCAAGGCGCCGGCATCGATCAGGCGTTGCACCACGAAGGCCGACTGTACCGGCGTGTAGGCGAAGCCAGGGCAGGCGGCCGTGGTCGGCACCCCGGCGAGGTCGATATTGTCCTTGATCGCAAACGGTATCCCATAGAGCGGGAGCGTTGCGGGATCGTGTGAGGCCAGCGCCTGCGCCGCTCGCCGCAGGCTTTCGGCGGGCACCAGGCTGATCCAGATTCCGGGGGTGAGCAGCGCCGCGATGCGCGCCAGCAGCAACTCGATGAGTGCGAGCGGCGTCAGGCGCCGGTCCCTGTAGGCCGCGGCCAGGTCAGAGATCGCGAGGCTCTGCTGCGGCGCCGGCAGGGCCACGTTCACGGCTTGTCTCCGGCGAGCCGCAGCACGATCAGCGTCTCGCCCGCGGCCACGGCCTGGCCGCGCTCGCAGCGCAGCTCGACGATAGTTCCGGGCTGCTCCGCGGGCACGATGATCTCCATCTTCATGGCCTCCAGGATCAGCAGCGGCTCGCCGGCCAGCGCCTGCGCCCCGACGCGCGTCTTGAGCTGCCAGACGCTGCCGGTCACCGGGGAGCTGACCGCGATGCAGTCGGCCGGCAGTGCTGGCTCGTTCAGGCCGGCGACGCGCGCTGCATTGCGCGCAGTGCCGTTAAGCTCGGGCGCGACTCCCTCATCCACGGTGGTGGTCTGATCGGCACTGCCGGCAAGCCGCCAGCGCTCACGCTCGGCCTCGAAGGCAGCCTGCTGGCGCGCCTTGAACACCTGGATCGAGGCTGCGTTGCGCTCGAGGAAGCGACGATAGTCGCGCAATCGCAGCACCGTGGGCTCGATGCGCAGCTGCGCCTTGCCATAGGGAAAATCCGCCCGCAGCCGCTCCAGTTCGGGTGCCGAGACCGGATAGAAGCGCAGCTGGTCGAAGAAGCGCAGCAGCCAGCGCTTGCCGTCGCGGAAATCCCCGCTCTGGCGGTAGCGGTTCCACATCTGCAGCGTCCGGCCCACGAACTGATAGCCACCCGGCCCCTCCATGCCGTAGATGCACAGGTAAGCGCCGCCGATGCCGACCGCGTTCTCCGGAGTCCAGGTGCGGGCAGGGTTGTACTTCGTGCTCACGAGCCGGTGGCGCGGATCGAGCGGCGTGGCCACGGGGGCGCCAAGGTAGACGTCCCCGAGGCCCATGACCAGGTAGCTCGCCTCGAACACGATGCGGCGCACGTCCTCGATCGTGTCCAGCCCGTTCATGCGGCGGATGAATTCGATGTTGCTGGGGCACCAGGGCGCATCCGCGCGCACCGACTGCATGTAGCGGCTGATCGCCAGCTGCGTCGCCGGATCGTCCCAGGACAGGGGCAGGTGCACGATGCGGCTCGCGACTTCGATGTCATCGATCGGCGGCAACGCAGCCTCACATTCCTGCAGTAGCTCCAGAACGCGCCGGCGCGCGAGCTGGCGCGCATCGAAGTGCACCTGCAGTGAGCGCACACCCGGGGTCAGGTCGAGGATGCCGGGCACGGCCCTGACCGCGAGTGCATCGAGCAGCGCCTGGACGCGGAAGCGCTGCGCCAGCTCGAGCGTGGGCTCGCCGTACTCGATCAGCACATTATCCTCGCCAGACTGACGATACTGGATCTGGGGCCGTGCGCTGCTGGCAGCGCTGTGCAGCAGGATCGCCTGGCGCGCCGGTGCTGCCGCCGCGGCCTCCTCGAGCGCCACCGGTCCGAGACTGGCGATAAACGCATCCTGGGCGCGCAGCAGCGCCGCGGCGGCCACGGCGCTGATCTCGTGGAAGCGCACCGTATCGCCGGGCCGCAACTGGCCCATCTTCCAGCGATCGGCCAGCGCGAGCGTCGCCGGGCACACGAATCCGCCCAGGCTCGGTCCGTCCGGCCCCAGGATCACGGGCATGTCGCCGGTGAAATCGATCGCACCGATCGCGTAGGCGTTGTCGTGGATGTTGGACGGATGCAGTCCCGCCTCGCCGCCGTCGTGGCGCGCCCATCGCGGCTTCGGACCGATCAGGCGCACCCCGGTGCGGCTCGAGTTGTAGTGCACCCGCCAGTCGGTGCCGAACAAGGTGTCGATGTCCTCGGGCGTGAAGAAGTCCGGCGCGCCCTGCGGACCGTACAGCACGGCGATAATCCAGTGATGGCTGTAGGTGGGCCGGAGCCCTTCCGGCAGCGCACCCGGAGCCTGCGCGAGCGCAGGCCCGCGACCCGCCGCGCTCGCGCCGATGCGCAGCACGTCGCCGTTGCGCAGCGCGCGGCCCGCATGGCCGCCGAACTGGCCGAGCGTGAAGGTCGAGCGGCTGCCCATGTAGGGCGGCACGTCGAGCCCGCCGCCCACCGCGAGGTAGCTGCGCTGGCCCGCACCCTCGATCGCACCGAGCTTGAGGGTCGCGCCGGCCGGCACATCGATACCTTGCCATAGCCCGATGCGCACGCCGTCGAGCTCGGCCGCCATTGCCGCGCCGGTCAGTGCGACGCGTGCCGCACAGGCGAAGCGCAGCGTCGGCCCGCTGACCGTGAGTTCGAGGCCGGCGCAATCTTCCTGATTGCCGAGCAGGCGGTTCGCGAGCCGGAACGCGAGCGCGTCCATCGGTCCGGACGGCGGTACCCCGACGTCCCAGTGTCGCATGCGTCCGGGCCAGTCCTGCACCGTGGTGTGCGTACCGGGCTGCAGCACCTCGATGGTCTGGGACTGGAAGCTCAACGAGGCCAGCAGCCGCGTAGTGTAGGCGCCATCGCGAAAGCCCGGCTGCGCCAGCACCGCGCGCAAATAGTCGCGGTTGGTCTCGACGCCATAGATCTGCGTGACCGCAAGGGCAGCATCGAGCTGCGCGATGGCCTCGGCACGCGTCGGTGCGTGTGCGATCAGCTTGGCCAGTAAGGGATCGTAATAGGAGGGCACTTCGGTGCCGGTGTCGATCCAGGCGTCGACGCGTACATTCGCCGGCAGCTGCACCTGCGTGAGCAGTCCGCTCGCAGGGCGGAACGCGCGCGCCGGATCCTCGGCGTACAGGCGGGCCTGAATCGCGACGCCGCGCGGCGCCGGCTGCGTGAGCGCCGGCGGTTGCCCGGCCGCGACGCGCAGCATCCACTCCACCAGATCGATACCGGTGACCGCCTCGGTCACGCCATGCTCGACCTGCAGGCGCGTGTTCACTTCGAGGAAGTACCAGGCCCCGCCGTTGACGGGGCCAGCCACGCGGTCGGCATCGACGATGAATTCCACCGTGCCGGCGGAGCGGTAGCCTACCGCCGTGCCGAGGCGCACCGCTGCCGCGGCCAGCGCCGCGCGCAGCGCATCGCCTAAACAGGGCGCCGGCGTCTCCTCGATGACCTTCTGGTTGCGGCGCTGGACCGAGCAGTCGCGCTCGCCGAGTGCAATGACCTGACCGGCGCCGTCGCCAAAGATTTGCACCTCGATGTGGCGCGCCCGCGGCAGGAACTTCTCCAGAAACACGCCGCTATCGCTGAAGTTGCTGCCGGCCAGCGCGCGCACGCCGTCGAAGGCCGCGCGCAGCTCCGCCTCATCGAGGCATTGCTGCATCCCGATGCCGCCGCCGCCGGCCGTGCTCTTGAGCATCACCGGATAGCCGATGCGTTGTGCCTGTTTCAGGGCCTGCTCAAGGTCCGCAAGCAGGCCGCTACCCGGCAGCAGTGGCAGCGCATTGGCAGCGGCCAGCGCGCGCGCGGTGTGCTTGAGGCCGAAGTCGCGGATCTGCGCGGGCGTCGGCCCGACGAAGCGGATCCCGGCGCGCTCGCAGTCCTCGGCGAACTGCGCATTCTCGCTCAGGAAGCCGTAGCCGGGATGGATCGCCTGCGCGCCGGTGGCGCGGGCGGCTTCCAGGATGCGATCGGCGCGCAGGTAGGACTCCGCGGCGCTGCCCGAGCCGATCAGCACCGCGTTATCGGCTTCGCGTACATGCCGGCTGCCGCGGTCGGCCTCAGAGTAGACCGCCACCGAGGCCACGCCGAGACGACGCAGCGTGCGCTGGATGCGGCAGGCAATGGCGCCGCGGTTGGCGATCAGGACCTTGTCGAACATCCGGGATCCTTAAACGCGCGCCGGGCCGTCCCGGCTGGAATTGGCGACCGGCGGGTCGTCCCGCGGCCCGACGGGACGTTCAGCCCGCCGCCCAGATCAGAATCTGTATAGGGGTAGGATTGTAGGCATTGCAGGGATTGTTGAGCTGCGGGCAGTTGGAGATCAGCACCAGCACGTCCATCTCGGCCCGCAGCTGTACGTAGCGGCCCGGACCGGAGATCCCATCCGCGAACTCCAGGCCGCCGGCGTCGGTCACCGGCACGTTCATGAAGAAATTGATGTTGCTCGGCAGGTCGCGCTTGCTCAGCTCCTGGTCGTGACGCGCGAGCGCGCGCAGGAAGTTGTCGCGGCAGCTGTGCATAAAGCGCTTCTCGAGCGCGTAGCGTACCGTGTTGCTCTCGGCGGAACAGGCCCCCCCGAGCGTATCGTGCCGGCCGCAGGTGTCCTCGATGATCGTGAGCATGGCTGCGCCGAGACTCGAGCGCAGCACCGTGCCGGTGGTGAGGTAGATGTTGCCCTGGGCGCGTATCGTGTCCACGGCGCTGTAGCGCTCCTCGGTGTGCTGCGCGTTAAAGAACAGCGTGTCGACCGCCTGATTGCCCTCCAGGTCGACGATGCGCAGGATCTGTCCCTGTGCCACGTTCCCGAGCCATGGCTCCCCGGCCGCGACGATCTCGTCGAGCACCAGCAGCTGCGGGTCGAGGTCGGCGCGGCCCGCGGCGCGCGCGCTTGTGCCCTGGGATGGTGACTCGGTTCTCACGGGCGCTCCCTCTAGAAGATCATCTCGGTATTGCGCAGGCCGCGTGCGTTCTCGCTGCAGCGCTCGCGGCAGGCGTCCTGCTGTGGCGCCGGCCCTGAGCGCCAGGCGCGTAGCTGCACCGGCCGCGGCTGGTAGCGCGGCGTCGGATCGAGCGGGTGCGGACAGGTCGCCAGCACCAGCAGGGTATGCATTTCGAAGCGCAGCTCCACAAAGTCCCCCGCGCGGCAGTGCCCATCGTGAAACGCCAACGCGCCATCCGCGTTCACCGTGACGCGGCTGAAGAAATTGATGTTCGCGACCAGGTCGCGCTTGCCGAGGCCGTACTTGCCGAGTTCGCCGAGCATGCTGTCGCGGCCATTGTGGAACCAAGCGTTGCGCTGTTCCTGAAAGCGCGTGCGCCCAAAGCGACGCTCGACCTGGGCTGCGTCCGACAGGCCGCAGATCGTGTCATGCCAGCCGCAGCTGTCGGCGGTGACCGAGCACAGCACGCGCCCCATGTCGGAGTAGCAGACGCAGCCGCGGGTCAGAAAGGCGGTGTGCTGCGCCTTGAGCGTATCGGCCATGTTGTAGCGCTCGAGCGGCGATTCAAAGTTGTAGAGCAGCGCGGCCACGTTGGCGCCGGCCTCGAGCGCCACCAGCTGCAGCGAGGTACCGCGGCGCAGGATGCCAGACCAGTGTTCGCCTGCAGTCAGGTGCTCCTGCCAGAGCAGTGGCGAGGGCTCCGGGGCGCGCGGCCTCGCCTCGCGGTTCGCAAGTTCGCCCACAGCACCGGTCATGGCATGAGTCCGCTGAAAAACCCTGGAGGCTTTAAGCTAGTGCAAGCGGCCGGCCCTCGTAAAGCCCGGCGCGCCGACCAGTCCGTACCCGGTTCGCACCGTTTGCGCTCAGCGCTACAGCCGATGGCACTGTTCGGGTGCGTAACTCCGTACCCTTAAGTCCCGTAGCGGCTGCGGCACGCGCGGCACGTGACTTGCATCGCTATCAGTATTACCGCGAGGGGGATTCGTATTATCCGCCGGGAGTATGGGCTATGAGCGACGGGGCGAGGGGCGCCAGGCCAATTCCTGGAGGGGTGCTCGCTGGCCTGCTGGTCCTGGCCGCCGCCTGCGCGCGCCCGGCGGCCGCAGCCCCGATCCACCTGGGCTACAGCGACTGGCCGGGCTGGGTCGCCTGGCAGGTCGCGATGGACAAGGGCTGGCTCAGCGCCGCGAAGCTCGATGTCAAGTTCGAGTGGTTCGACTACTCCGCGTCGATGGATGCCTTCGCGGCCGGCAAGATCGACGGCGACCTGGTCACCAACGGCGATGCGCTCGTGACCGGGGCCGGCGGCGCGAAGAACGTGATGATCATGCTGACCGACTATTCCAATGGCAATGACATGATCGTGGCGCGACCTGGCATCCATACGCTGCCGGAACTCAAGGGCCGCAAGATCGGTATCGAGATCGGACTGGTCGAGCACATGCTGCTGCTCAACGGGCTGCAGAAGTACGGCCTGTCAGGCGATGACGTGACGCTCGTGAACTCCAAGACCAACGAGACGCCACAGGTGCTGGCCTCGGGGCAGGTCGATGCGATCGGCGCCTGGCAGCCCAATTCGGGCATGGCGATGAAGGCGCTGCCCGGTTCGCGCCCGGTATTCACTTCTGCACAGCTGCCCGGGATTATCTACGACGTTTTGATGGTGAGCCCCGCGAGTCTGGCCGCGCACCGGGCCGATTACGTGCGGCTCATCGGGGTCTGGGACCGGGTCGTGAACTACATCAACGATCCAAAGACCCAGCCGGACGCGGTCCAGATCATGGCTGCACGCGTGGGCCTGACTCCCGCGCAGTACTTGCCACTGCTCGCAGGCACGCACCTGCTCGGGGTCGCCGAGGCGAAGCATGTGTTTGCGAAGGGCGCGGGGCTGGAGTCGTTGTACGGTTCCTCGAAAAATGCCGACAGCTTCAACGTGCGCTACCACGTGTACCCGCAGCCGCAGAATATCGACGGCTGCATCGAGCCGGCATTGACGCTGGCGCAGCCTTAAGAGCAGTGGCCCGGACCCGATGGTTTCAGATCCTGAGGCCGCTCACGCCGCGGGCCCGCCTGGTATTGGGTTTTGGCGCTTTCGCGCTGCCGCTGCTGCTCTGGAGCCTGGTGAGCTACGTGCCGGCAATCTGGCATCCCCAGATCATGATCACCGACCCGGGGTCGGTGAGCTACCTGGACCTGGGCGCTCACATGCCCCGTGCCGACTTCGACAGCGAAGTCACGCAGGCGCGAGCGGAGCGGCGCGCAGCACCGCGCGGTGTGCCCGCCAATCCGATCTACCTGCCTACTCCGGGCCAGGTGCTGGTCGCCTTCTACACCTCGTTTCGTACGCCACCGGCGACCCGCGACGGCCAGTGGCTCTATCAGAGCCTGTGGCACAGCATCCAGATTATCTTCTGGGGATTCGTGATTTCCTCGGCGATCGGCGTGCCGCTCGGCGTGCTGTGCGGCGCCTACAGCTCGATTGCGCGGCTCAGCGAGCCGTTCGTCGAGTTCTTCCGCTACCTGCCGGCGCCGGCCTTCGGCGCCCTGGCGGTCGCGATTCTCGGGATCTATGACGGGCCGAAGATCGCGGTGATCGTGATCGGTACCTTCTTCCAGCAGGTGCTGATTATCGCCAACACCACGCGCAAACTCGATCCGGCGCTGCTCGAGGCTGCCCTCACGCTCGGCACCCGGAACCGGCAGTTGCTCACCCGCGTGGTCATTCCGGGCATTCTGCCGGATCTGTACCGCGACCAGCGCATCCTGCTCGGCTGGGCCTGGACCTACCTGATCGTGGCCGAGCTGATCGGCACCACCTCGGGCATTACCTGGTTCATCACGCAGCAGGCGCGCTACCAGCACTTTCCGTCGGTCTACGCTGCGATCGCAATGATCGGCATCCTCGGCCTTGGGACTGACATGCTACTGGCGCTGCTGGGAAGACGGCTATTCCCATGGGATCGCGTGCTGGTGAAGACGGCCTGAGACCAGTATGGACGAACTCATCATTCCGGCCGATGCGCTGCCCTCCTACCAGGAGCAGTCCGCGGCGGTACGCGAGCGCTTCGAACGCCTGAAGGCGCGCGACATCAGCCTGAGGGTCTCGCATCTGCACAAGCACTTCCGCAGCGGCGAGCGGACCATGACGGCGCTGCAGGACATCAATTTCTGCACCCACCGGCGCGAGTTCCTGTGCGTCGTCGGGCCGTCGGGCTGCGGCAAGTCGACGCTGGTGCGTATCCTGGCCGGACTCGAGCAGCACAGCGATGGTCAGGTGCTGCTCTCCGGGCGTCCGGTCACGGGACCGGGGAGCGATCGGGGCATGGTGTTCCAGGGCTATACGCTGTTTCCGTGGCTGACGGTCAAGAAGAACGTCATGTTCGGGCTCGAGGTCAACGGCCACGGAAAATCTGAGAGCGAGCGCGAGGCCATGCAATGGCTCGCGCTGGTAGGCCTCGAGAAATTCGCCGACGCCTATCCACACCAGCTCTCCGGTGGCATGAAGCAGCGCGTCGCGATCGTGCGTGCGCTCGCGAACCAGCCGAGCATCCTGCTGATGGATGAGCCATTCGGCGCGCTCGATGCGCAGACCCGCGCGCGCATGCAGGCGCACCTGCTCGAGATCTGGCGCAAGATCGATATCACGATCGTGTTTATCACGCACGACCTGGACGAGGCGATCCTGCTGGCCGACCGGATCCTGGTGCTGTCAGCGCATCCGGGCCAGGTGCAGGAGTTAATCGAGGTGCCCGTGCCGCGCCCGCGCGGCATCGCCCAGTTTGTCACGGCGGAGTTCCTGGCCACCAAGGCGCGCCTGGAGGAGCTGATCTACACCGTGCACCACGAACCCGCCGGGCTCGAAGGCGAGGATTACCCGATTCTCGCGCGCATGACCAACGTCACCGACAACGTGGAGTAGGACTATGTTCTGGTCGCAGCGCACCTGGTCGGAGCTGCCGCAGGATCTGGCCGCAGTGCGCGCGGCCGCGATGCTGCCGGTCGGCGCGACTGAGCAGCACGGTCCGCACCTCGGCTGCGGCGTGGATACGGTAATCGCCGAGCGGCTGTGCGCCGCGGTAGCCGTGCGGACCGGGGTGCCAATGCTGCCGACGCTCCCCTACGGCTGCTCGCTCGGTCACAGCCGGCGCTGGCCCGGCACGATCGGCGTGGAGCCGGTCACGCTGATCGAGCTGGTCACGCAGATCGGCGACTGGGCCTATCACAGCGGGGTGCGGCGCCTGTTTATCGTCAACGCGCATGTGACCAATGCGGCGCCGCTGCGCTGCGCGCTTGAGATGCTGCGCTCGCGCCACGACGCGCTGATGGTCGCGCTGCTCAACACCGCATCCTTAAGTCCGCGCGTGCGCCAGTCGAGCTGCGCCGACGGGGACGACTGGCACGCCAATGATCTGGAGACCTCGGTGATGTTGGCGGTAGCCCCGGAGATGGTGCGGCCCGGAAGCATGGCGGGGGCCGATGATCCGGATCGCACGGCGGGACTGGTGTTCTCGCACCCGGTGAACCGCACCAGCAGCAACGGCGTCACGGGCCGGCCGAGCGCAGCCACGGCCGCCAACGGCGCCCGCTGGTTCGAGTGGATGGTCGAGGATCTGGAGACGCTGGTCCGGCGCGGCCTCGAGGAAAGTGCCCCGCTCGGGGCTTCGTATTTTGAGCCGGCCGACGGCGGCAGTCGCTGAAGCCAAGGGTTGAGCAGGAGCAACGCGGGGCATGTATACCGAGGAGAAAATCCGGCAGGTCCAGCAGTCGCTGGTGGGTCGCGGGGTGAAATACTGCATCGGCGCCTATGTCGATATTCACGGCATTCCGAAGGCCAAAGTGGTGCCGATCGCGCATCTGCCGCAGATGGCCGCGGGCTCGGAGCGGTATACCGGCTATGCGCTCGATGGCCTCGGACAGGCGC
>Ga0182018_10005446_pt1 | contig 10249 bp, 7 predicted proteins | sample 812P2MmetaG_FD_120490 | JGI IMG/M metagenome (GOLD analysis project Ga0182018, IMG submission 120490) | Permafrost microbial communities from Stordalen Mire, Sweden - 812P2M metaG | ecosystem: Environmental > Terrestrial > Soil > Wetlands > Permafrost | place: Sweden: Stordalen | collected... | reverse complement strand
TGCTCGTTCCGTGCGTGCTCCCGCGCCGCTTCGGCCAGCTCCCGCACCAACGCGTCCAGGAAGTTGGAAAACCGGTCGACATCGGCCTTGGCCAGGGTGACGGAGAACGAATTGGGCGCGATGAGCCCGCGCACCCCCACCCGGCGGTGGAGATCCATTTCCCGCGTCAATCGGCGTCCGATTTCGACCGGCTGCAAGTTGCTTCGGAAGGGTTTGGCCAATGTTCCTTCCACAAGACGCTCGAGTCGGTCCTCGAACTGTTGGAGTCCCATGGTCTCGGACATGTTACCGGCCGCACGCACGAGAACGGCTGCGACATTCCTGCTTTTCCTGGTCGGAGGGTGGAGTGGCCACCCGGCCTTGAGTAGCCTGAGCCGCTCCGGGGCGAGTGGCGGAATAGGCAGACGCGCAGGATTCAGGTTCCTGTGTCCGAAAGGATGTGGGGGTTCAAGTCCCCCCTCGCCCACCAAAATTTTGGGTCATCGGTCAGTTGCAACCCCCGGCGCACCCAACGCCGGCGGCTCCGTTACTGCCCGATCGTTGCCCTCGCCATCGCGGTGGCCCGGGCTCTGTGGGCCGACCTCGAGCGGGTTCGCCGCCGGAGGATCTTCCGAATTTCGTCAGGATCCACCTGACACCCTGTAAGGTGCTCCCTGACACAGGAGGTGCCCTCCATGCCGACCGCCGTCGCCATTGCCAATTGCTCGTTCTGCGGGAAACCCAGCACCGATGTCTCAAAGTTGATCAGCGGTCCGGGGGTCTACATCTGCAATGAGTGCGTCTCGCTTTGCGCCGACATCCTGGCCACCGAGTTCGGGGCGCCCAACCTGGGGCTGCCCTGGGACACCGACATGCCGTTGGACGAGCTCCTGACCCTTCTGCGCAACGTCGCGGCGGCCGGGGCACAGGTGGAACAGAACCTCGCGCAGTGGGTCCGGAAGGCGCGCGGGTGCGGCGCCACCTGGGCGCGCATCGGCGAGGCGCTGGGGATGACGAGGCAGTCCGCGTGGGAGCGTTTCTCCGGTGGAGAGTGAGCCGGTCGAATCGGAGGAGGGCACCGGGCATCGCTACACCCACGGCCACCACGAGAGCGTGCTGCGCTCGCACCGGTGGAGGACCGCGGAGAACTCGGCCGGCTATCTCCTCCCCCACCTGACGGCGGGCGCGTCGCTGCTCGACATCGGCTGCGGGCCCGGCACCATTACCGTGGACCTGGCCCGGCGGGTCGCACCCGGAACGGTCATCGGCATCGACCGCTCCGAGGATGCCGTCGGGTCTGCCCGGCGCCTGATCGACGAGACGACCCCGGTGTCCTTCGAGACCGGCGACCTCTACGCGCTGCGCTTCGACGACCACGCATTCGACGTCGTGCACGCGCACCAGGTCCTCCAGCACCTGGACGACCCGGTGGCGGCGCTGGTGGAGATGGCTCGGGTCTGCCGGCCCGATGGGCTGGTGGCGGCGCGCGACGGTGACTACGAGTCGATGACCTGGTATCCGGACTACCCAGAGCTCGACCGGTGGCTCGACCTGTACCGCCAGACCGCCCGGGCGAACGGGGGTGAGCCCGACGCCGGCCGGCGGCTCCTCGCCTGGGCCCGGGCCGCTCGCCTTGCCGACGTGTCGGCATCGGCCTCCGCGTGGTGCTTCGCCACCCCCGAAGACCGGCGCTGGTGGGCCGACACCTGGGCCGAGCGCATCACGGTCACCACGTTGGCCGAGCGGGTCCGCGAGCTGGGGCTGGCCGACCAGGGAGAGCTGGACGAGATCGGGCGGGCATGGCTGCGATGGGCCGACGAGCCGGACGGCTGGTTCTCGGTGACCCATGGCGAGGTGCTCTGCCGTCCCCGCTGAGCCTGTTCCGACGGGCGCTTCAGGTGGGGGCGGTCTCCTCACCCAGCTCCGCCGAGATGGCAACGTCGATCGAGTAGTCGACCGGGACCACGATCAGCGACGGCAGGTCGAGCTCGAGGAACCGCCGGAGGCACTCGGCGAAGTGGCCGGCTGACGTGGCCCGGGCCGCCGGCAGGCCGAAGGACTCGGCGAAGGCCACGAAGTCGGGGTTGGTGAAGTCCGTCCCGAAGTGGCGTCCGAACTTGCGGTCCTGCTTCCACACGATCGAGCCGAACTGACCGTTCTCCCAGACGACGTTCACGAAGGGGGCTCGCATCCGCTTGGCCGTCTCGAGCTCCTGGGCGTTCATGAGGAAGCCGCCGTCGCCCGACACCGCCACGACGCGACGGTCCGGGAGGACCAGCTTCGCCCCGATGGCGGCCGGCACGGCGAAGCCCATCCCGGCCAGGCCGTTCGCGATGAGGACGGTGTTGGGCTCGTGGGCCGGGAACATGCGGCCGATCCACAGTTTGTGGAGCCCCACGTCGGACACGAGCACATCGGTCGGCCGCATGGCACGGCGCAACTCGAGGAGGATCCGCGGCGGGCGCATGGGGAAGGCGTCGTCCCCCGCGGCGTCGGCCAGCGTCGTCGACACCACCCCCGCGAGCCGGTTGCCCCGCACCTCGGCGAAGACTCCCGGGCACCGGTCGGCCAGGGTGCGAAGGGTGAAGCCGATGTCACCGACCAGTTCGACATCCGGGATGAAGTGGTCGTCGATCTCGGCGGGCGAGGAGTCGATGCACACGATCCGCTTGTCGCGCTTGGGGTTCCAATACTTCGGCGCGTGCTCGACCAGGTCGTAGCCGACCGCGAGCACGAGGTCGGCGACGTCGAATCCGGCCATCTGGTAGTCGCCGGCCTGGAGGCCGACCGCGCCGAGGGCGTGGGGGTCGTCTGCGTCCAAGAGGCCCTTGCCCATGAAGGTCTCCGCCACCGGCACCCCGGTCCGGGCCGAGAACTCCCGCAGCGCATCCCAGGCCATGCCCCGCACCACCCCGTTGCCGGCGAGAACGACGGCATGGTCCGCCGAGAGCAGCAAGGCGGCGGCCCGTTCGAGGTCCGATTCGGCCGGACGGGGGTGGACCACGCTGGTGCGCGGAAGCGGCGACGCGGACAGCGGCGCCGTGGCGGCCATGACATCCTCGGGGAGCTCGAGGTGCGTCGCCCCCGGCTTCTCGGACTCGGCAACCTTGAACGCCTTGCGGACCGCCTCGGGGATGATGCCCGGTCCCGAGACGCGGGCGTTCCACTTCGTGATGGGGCTCATCAGCCGCACCACGTCGATGTACTGATGAGACTCCTTGTGCATCCGCTCGAGCCCGCTCTGGCCGGTCAGGGCGACGAGCGGCGCTCGGTCCAAGAATGCGTCGGCCACGCCCGTCACGAGGTTCGTCGCGCCTGGGCCGAGCGTGCCGAGACACACCCCGGCCCGGCCGGTCAGGCGCCCCTGAACGTCGGCCATGAAGGCCCCGGCCTGCTCGTGGCGGACCGGAACGAACTCGATCGACGACCGGTCCAGCGCTTCTGAGACATCGAGGGTTTCTTCTCCCGGGATGCCGAAGATCCACCGGACGCCCTCGGCCTCGAGGCAGCGGACGAGCAGGTCCGCCGCCCGTTCGGGCCGGCCTTCGTCGGGTGATGGCGTGTCGCGAGCGTGGGCTGGCACGTTCCCTCCGGTTCCCCGCTCTCGGCGCGGCTGTTCGGACGTTAACAACCGGCCCCTCCGATCGTTCTCAGTTGTGATGACCGAACAAAATGGCTGGTCAACAGGTACGCTGTCGGCGACGTCGACAAGACGAGACAGGGCCTGGGAAAAACGAGGTGACCGGTGATCCTGCACCGTGACGGATCCGTCCGTCGCATGGGGGCCGCGCCCAGACCCGCGTCCGTGCCCGACCTCGCCAGAGTCCTGCGCCAGGCCCGGGCCGCCCGCGGGCTGGAGCTCGACGCGGTCAGCGCCCAGACCGGGATCCCGCTCGACCAGCTCTATGACCTCGAGTCCGGAACGGTTGACCGTCTTCCCGACCGCGTCGCCATGCTGAAGGCCCTCAGCCGATACGCCGGGTTCTTGAACCTCCCCGGCGACCAGTTCGTGATGACGCTGGTCGAACACTGGCCCAACACCTCGAACGTCGGGATGCCGATGATGGTCGTGCACGACGAGCCGACCAACGGCAACCGCTCCACCGAGACCGCGATCGGGACCCTCCCGGCGGCGGCCGACGACCTGTCGACGCGAGCGGTGCCCCTGTCGGTGTCGACCAGCACCGCACCACACACATCGATCGACCTTCCCATCATGGAGGGCCGCCACAACTCCACCGCCCAGGTGCCGATGGTGATGGCCGATACGGGCGTGACCCCGGCGGTCAAGCGGGCCCCGGTCGACGGCTTCGGCATGGTGGTGGTCCGCGCCCTCGTCGTCGTGGTCGTGTTGCTGCTCGCGGTCGGCACCGCGTGGCTGGTCGTCAACCGGGTGCATCCGCAGTGGCTGGCCGATCTGCGCCTCCCCTATACGACCAAGGGCGGCGCGACGTCGGCGGGCGCGCCCAAGGGCACCACCGGTGCGACGGGCAAGGGCACCGCCGTAACGAAACCGACCACGCCTCCCAAGCCGGGCATGGAGCTGGTGTCGGCGTCGGCAAGTCAGGCCAGCTTCAACGTGACCGCCCCGCTGTTCGTTGTCCGAGTCAGCGCGGTCGGGGGTCCGACGTGGGTGTCGGTGAGCGGGCCGCTCAGCACGAACCCGGTCTTCGCGGGGATCCTGCAGAGCGGTCAGTCGCAGCTGGTCGCCGCCAACCACCAGCTCACCGTGCAGATCGGGTCCAGCGCGGCCCGGCTGGCCGTCCAGGTCAACAAGCACGTGATCGGGACCTATGTCCCCCCGGGGGCCCCGTTCACGATGACGTTCACAACCAAGTAGGCCGAGACCCTCAGTCGATCTCGGGAGCCACCGGGGCGACCGCCGCGACCGCCTGCCCGTCGTCGAGGTTCATCACCCTGACCCCGGTCGCGTCGCGGCCCTGGGACGCGATCTCGCGAACCGACGTGCGGATGACGACGCCGCCCGAGGAGACCAGGAGGATGTCCCCCTCGTAGGGGACCATGAACGCTGCCACCACCCGGCCGCGCCGGGCGGTGAGCTTGATCCCCCGGACGCCCTGGCCGCCACGCGCCTGCCTGTTGAAGCGTTCCAGCTTGGTCCGCTTCCCGAAGCCGGCATCGGTGACCATCAAGATGTCGACGTCGTCGGCTGCGACGTCGCACGAGACCACCTCGTCACCGGCCCGGAGCCGGATACCGCGGACGCCGGCGGCGTCGCGGCCCATCGCCCGAACGTCGTTTTCGGAGAAACGGATCGTCATGCCCTGGCGAGTGACCACGAACATGTCATCGCTGCCGCTCGTCGCGACGACGCGCACGAGGCTGTCCCCTTCGCGCAGGTTGATCGCGATGAAGCCCTCACGACGGGACTTGTCGTACTCGCTGAAGGCGGTCTTCTTCACCTGCCCCTGTGTGGTCGCGAACATCAGGTAGTGGTCGGCGGGGAAGTCGCGTGTCTGGACGATCGCCCGGATCATCTCGCCGGTCTCGAGCGGCAGCAGGTTCACCAGCGCGTTGCCCCTGGCCGTGCGCTCCTTGGTCGGGATCTCGTGGCCGCGCAGCCGATAGACCCGGCCGCGGTCCGAGAAGAGGAGCAGGTACGCGTGCGACGAGGTGTGGACCACGTGGGTGACGAGGTCCTCCTCCTTCAACCGAGCACCCTGCACGCCCCGGCCGCCGCGGCCCTGGGTCCGGAACGCGGTCGCCGGCACCGCCTTCACGTAGCCGGCCGCCGTCATCGTGACCACGATCTCCTGGTCGGTGATCAGGTCCTCGAGCGCCATCTCGCCCGGGTCGTGGGTGATGATGCTCCGGCGTTCGTCCGCGAACTTGTCCCGCACCTCGCCGAGCTCGGTCTTGATGACCCCCCGCAGCCGGGTGTCGTCGGCCAGGATTGCCTCGAGCTCCGCGATCGTCGCCCGGAGCTTGGCCATCTCCTCCTCGAGCTCGCTGCGGCCGAGCCGGGTGAGCCGGCCGAGCTGCATGTCGAGGATGTGGTTGGCCTGCTCCTCGCTGAAGGAGAACGGCTCGGCCATGAGCGCCACCCTGGCCTCGGGCCGATCCGCCGACCCGCGGATCGCCGCGATGACGGCGTCGAGCATGTCGATCGCCTTCAAGAGCCCCTCGACGATGTGGGCCCGGGCCCTGGCCTTGCGCAGCTGGTACTCGGTCCTGCGGGTGACGACCTCGATCTGGTGGGCCACGTAGTGGCCGAGCATCTGGGCCAGGTTGAGCGTCCTCGGGACGCCGTCGACGAGCGCGAGCGTGTTCACCCCGAACGTGGTCTGCAACGGGGTGTGCTTGTACAGCTTGTTGAGGACGACGTTGGCGTTGGCGTCCCGCTTCAACCGGACGACCAGCCGTGGCTTGCGGGCCGCCGAGTCGTTCTGAACCTCCGCGATACCGTCGAGGTCGCCGGCCCGAACGAGATCGTGGATCTTCTGCTCGACCACCTCCACCGAGGTCTGGTAGGGCAGCTCGGTGACGACGATGGTGGTCCCCGAGCGACCCTCCTCGATGTCGGCCACCGCGCGCATCCGAATCGAGCCGCGCCCCGTGCGGAACGAGTCGAGGATCCCCTGGCGCCCGAGGATCAGCGCCCCGGTGGGGAAGTCGGGGCCCTTGACGAAGTTCATCAGGTCGTCAGGCGTGGCCTCGGGGTGGTCGATCAGGTGCACCGTGGCGTCGATCACCTCCCCCAGGTTGTGGGGCGGGATGTTGGTGGCCATGCCGACCGCGATGCCCTGGGAGCCGTTGACCAACAGGTTGGGGAAGCGGGCCGGGAGGACGACCGGCTCCTCGGCCGAGTTCGAGTAGTTGGGGACGAAGTCAACGGTCTCTTCGTCGATGCCGGCCATGAGCTCGAGCGCCACTGCCTCGAGCCGGCACTCCGTGTACCGCATGGCCGCCGGGCCCTCGTCGGGCCCGGTGCCGCCGAAGTTCCCGTGGCCGTCGATCAGCGGGAGTCGCATGCTGAACTCCTGGACCATGCGGACCAACGCGTCGTAGATGGCCTGGTCCCCGTGGGGGTGGTACACGCCCATGACCCGCCCGACCACCTCGGCGCACTTCACGTGCGGCCGGTCCGGCCGCAGGCCCTGGTCGAACATCGAGTAGAGGATCCGGCGCTGGGACGGCTTCAGACCGTCACGGACGTCGGGGAGGGCCCGGGAGACGATGACCGACATGGAGTACTCGATGAACGAGCGCTCCATCTCCTCTTGGATCTCGATGGGCTCGATGAACCCGAGGACCGGGACCTCGCCGCCCTCGTCGGGCCCGTGCCCGTTCGTGCTCTGCCCGTCGGTCGAGGTTCTTCGGGTTGTTCGTTTCGGCGGCATGTGGTGAAGGTCCTCAGATGTCGAGGAAGCGAGCGTCCTTTGCGTTGGTCTGGATGAAGTGGCGGCGCTGCTCGACGTCGTCGCCCATCAAGATGGCGCAGACCTCGTCGGCGAGCGCGGCCTGATCGACATTGATCTGGAGCAGCGACCGCTTCGTCGGGTCGATGGTGGTCTCCTTCAACTCACCGAAGTCCATCTCCCCGAGGCCCTTCAACCGTTGGAAGTCGTTTTTGTGGGTCGGGTTCTCGACCAGGAAACGGTCCTTGGCCGTGTCGTCGCGCAGGTAGAGCTTCTCCCTGCCGACGAGCGTCGAGTACAGGGGTGGTTGCGCGACGTAGACGAACCCACCCTCGACGAGCGCCTTCATCTGGCGGAAGAAGAACGTGAGCAGCAGGGTCCGGATGTGGGAGCCGTCGACGTCGGCGTCGGCCAGGAGGATCACCTTGTGGTAGCGGATCTTGGTCACATCGAAGTCGTCGGACAGGCCGGCGCCGACCGCCGCGATCAGCGCCTGGATCTCGACGTTCTTCAGCATCTTGTCGACGCGCGCCCGCTCGACGTTCAAGATCTTCCCCCGGATGGGGAGCACCGCCTGGGTGCGGGGGTCGCGGGCGTCCTTGGCCGAGCCACCGGCCGAGTTGCCCTCGACGATGAACAGCTCGCACTCCCTCGGGTCGCGCGAGGAGCAGTCGACGAGCTTGCCCGGGAGGCCGGCACCGTCGAGGGCCGACTTGCGCCGGGTGAGGTCGCGGGCCTGGCGGGCGGCGACCCGGGCCCGGGCGGCCAGCATGGCCTTTTGCACGGCCTGGTTCGCTTCGCGTGGGTTCTCCTCGAGCCACTCGGCCAACTTCTCGTTGGTGGCCCGTTCGACGAGGGAACGCATCGGGACGTTGCCCAGCTTGGCCTTTGTCTGGCCCTCGAACTGGGGGTCGGTGAGCCGCACCGAGACGATCGCCGTCAACCCCTCCCGGATGTCCTCCCCGAGGAGGTTGTCCTCCTTCTCCTTCAAGGTGTTCTTTGACCGTGCGTAGCGATTCACCACGTTGGTGAGAGCCTTCTTGAAACCCTCCTCGTGCATCCCGCCGTCGGTGGTCGAGATCCCGTTCGCGTACGAGTGCAGGCTCTCGTAGAAGCCGGTGTTCCACTGCAGCGCGATCTCGACCTCCATGTTGTTCTCGGACTGCTCGAACGAGGCCACCTTGCGGAAGAGGGACTCGCGGGCCGCGTTCAGATGTTTCACGAAGTCGATGATCCCGCCGCCGTACTTGAAGGTGGTCCGCTGGCCATCGGCCTCCCGCTCGTCGACGAAACGGATCTCGAGGCCCTTGTTCAAGAACGCCATGATCTGCAGCCGCTCGATCACCGTCTGGGCCCGAAACTCGACCTCCTCGAAGACGGCCGGGTCCGGCCAGAAGGTCACGGTGGTTCCGGTTCGGCCGCGCGGGGCCGGGCCGGTTGCCTTCAGCTTGCCGACCGGCTCCCCACCGTTCTCGAACTCGAGCACGTAGTGCTTGTCGTTGCGGTCGATCTCGAGCAGGAGCCGGGTCGACAGCGCGTTCACGACCGAGACGCCGACGCCGTGCAATCCACCCGAGACCTTGTAGCCCTCGCCCCCGAATTTCCCCCCCGCATGGAGCGTGGTGAGCACGATCTCGGCCGCACTTCGACCGGGGTACTGCGGATGTGCGTCGACCGGGATGCCGCGGCCGTCGTCGATGATCCGGCAGCCGCCGTCGGGCAGCAGGATGACGTCGATCCGGGTGCAGTACCCGGCCATCGCCTCGTCGACGGCGTTGTCGACGACCTCCCAGATCAGGTGGTGCAGGCCGGTCGGGCCGGTCGAGCCGATGTACATACCGGGCCGCAACCGGACCGGCTCGAGGCCCTCCAAAACGGTGATGTCACTGGCGTCATAAGACCCGCTGCCACGCTTAGGCAATACCGCTCTCCACACTCCGACCTACGGGCGCGACCCTCCTCGGAGAACCGAGTCGGCGCGCGTTCGGGACGCAACGAACGAGAGATTTCTCGTCCGGTGACCCCTCAGATTCTACTCGATCGCGGGCGTGCATCGGTGCTCCGCCGAGCCCGGTCGAGGCCGTGGCGGCGGCCACAGATGTCCACGTCAGGACCCCGATCGGGCGGGGCCCAGCGGATGGGCCGGCGTCGATTTTCAGGACCGCCTGACGACGACTTCGAGGCGACCCGGGGCCTTGCCCGTGGCCTCCCCGATCTGGGTGAGGATCGCCGCGCCGAGGGCCCGCACCTGGGTCGCCCAGGCCGGGTGATCGGCCGCAACCACGAGCGATTCTTCGGTGATCCGGATGGGCCGGACGTGCGCCGCGATGGCCGGGCCGACGATCAGTTCCCAGCGACCGAAGACGGCACCGAACTCGCCGGCGCTCTGGGGGGCGATCCGCCGAACCACCTCGTCGAGGGTCTCGCTCACCCGCCGGGGGCCGTCGTCGCTCCGGCCGGGCCCGCCCGCCGCGCTCATGAGCCGAGCGACCGGACGTCGAGCACCAGCGCGACGTCCATGCCGTCCGGAAGCGGCACCGCCGTCGACAACAGTGATTGGCCACGGGGGAGCTCGCGGACGAGCGCCCGGCTCCTATCGGGGTCGAGCTCCGAGAAGACGTCGTCGAGGAGCAGGATCGGCGGACGGCCGAGCCGCTCGGTCAACAGCTGGTGCACACCGAGACGGAGCGCCAGCGCGAGGCAGCGCTGCTCGCCCTGGGACGCCTGGAGCCGGGAATCGCGCCCGGCCAGCTCGACCGCCACGTCGTCGCGGTGCGGTCCCGCCGTCGTCGCGCCCCTCCGCAGATCCTCTCGCCTTCGCTCGGCCAGCGCGACGTCGAAGGGGCCCTCCCACGACTGCTCGTAACGGAGGTGGACGTCAAAGGACCCGG
>Ga0182018_10005445_pt1 | contig 10249 bp, 9 predicted proteins | sample 812P2MmetaG_FD_120490 | JGI IMG/M metagenome (GOLD analysis project Ga0182018, IMG submission 120490) | Permafrost microbial communities from Stordalen Mire, Sweden - 812P2M metaG | ecosystem: Environmental > Terrestrial > Soil > Wetlands > Permafrost | place: Sweden: Stordalen | collected... | reverse complement strand
CTGCGCCAGGGCGTCGCCCTCCATGTCGTTGAAGAGCGCCGAACCGCGGTACGAGGAGAAGTGCTCCCAGTCCCGGTTGACATGGACGCAGTCGTCGTAGGCGGTCACCGTCCAGAAGCCCCCTCGTGGGGCGGTGGGGTCGGGGTGCCAGTACACCGGGGCTTCCTGGCGCAGCTGGCGGAACCACTCGTAGGGGACGCCGGCGACGAAATTCTTCCCGTCGATCAGGTCGATGTCCTCGAGCCGCATGGTACCCATGGTCCCCCTTTCGGCCGGCCGGACCGGCCGACCGGGCGCTCGCCCCTCCCGGGGTAATTTCTAGAACGTGTGTCAGTTCATCATAGGCACACGCACTGATCCACCCTCCCTGCGAAAATAGGCACCTGTTACAGTTTTGCGCCGGAGCGCCCTCGACCTGCAGGGACCGCCAACTCAGACAGATCACTGCCGAGGGTGTCCAATTCATATGTTTCTCGAAGAGAGCCCCGAACAGCAGCGCCTGCGCGCCGAGCTGCGTACCTACTACGCCGAGCTGCTGACCGACGAGGTGCGGGCCGGCCTGGCGGACGGGGGAGAGGGCGGGGACGCCTGGAGAGCCTGCGTGCGGCGGGTGGGTCACGACGGGTGGCTGGGCATCGGGTGGCCGGTCGAATTCGGGGGCCAGGGCCGGCCGGCGACCGACCAGTTCATCTTCTTCGACGAGACCCGTCGGGCCGGAGCGCCGTTCCCCTTCGTCACCATCAACACGGTCGGCCCGACCATCATGCGCTACGGCACCGAGGAGCAGAAGTCGTTCTTCCTGCCCAAGATCCTCTCGGGCGAGCTCAATTTCGCCATCGGCTACACCGAGCCGGAGGCGGGAACCGACCTGGCCTCGTTGCGCACCCGGGCCGTGCGCGACGGCGAGGAGTACGTGATCAACGGGGCCAAGATCTTCACGTCGGGGGCCGACCAGGCCGACTACGTCTGGCTGGCGGTGCGCACCGATCCTGACGTGCCCAAGCACAAGGGGATCTCCATCTTGTGCGTGCCCACGACCGCCCCGGGTTTCGCCTGGTCGATCATCAACACGGTCGGCGGCCTGACCACCACGTCCACCTTCTACGAGGACGTCCGGGTGCCGCTGACCATGCGGGTGGGCGACGAGAACCAGGGCTGGCAGATGATCACCACGCAGCTCAACCACGAGCGCGTCGGGCTGGCGGCGTGGAGCGGGCTGTCCGTCTCGCTGTACGGAGAGATCGTGGCCTGGGCCGCCCGCCAACCGACCGACGACGGGCGGACCCTCATCGACCAGGGGTGGGTCCAGATGGACCTGGCCCGGTGCCACGCCGAGCTCGAGGCGATGTGGCTGCTCAATTGGCGGATGGCGGTGCATGTGGCCGACGGCGAGCTGACCGGGGCCGAGTCCTCGTCCATCAAGGTCTTCGGCACCGAGCGCACCGTCGAGGTCTTCCGCCTCCTCCTCGGGATCATCGGCGCGGCGGGTTACCTCACCCCCGGCTCGCCGGGCGCCCTGCTGCGGGGACGTCTCGAGGCATCGGGCCGGCAGGCCCAGATCAACACCTTCGGCGGCGGGGTCAACGAGGTGCAGCGCGAGATTGTGGCCGCCGCCGGGCTGGGCATGCAGCGGGGGGCGCGGTGAGCGCGCGTCCCGACGAGCTGGCGGCGCGGCCTGACCATGGCGCCGCACTCCAGGCACTGGTCGGGCAGCCGTCGGGCGGGCCCCAGCTCTCGCCGCATGCGGTCAACGCGCCCATGATCCGTCACTGGGTGGAGGCGATGGGCGACACCAACCCGGTCTATGTCTCCGACCGGGCCGCTCGCGACTGTGGCCACCCCGAGGCCATGGCGCCCGCCACCATGTTGCAGGCCTGGGTCATGCGCGGCCTGCGGGCCTCTCAGCTCGCGGATGCGGCCAGGGCGGCCGGGGAGGCGGAGGGGTCCGGCCCCCACGACACCGCGATCCGCCTGCTCGATGCGGAGGGCTTCACCTCCGTCGTGGCCACCAACTGCGAGCAGCACTACGACCGGCCGCTGGTGATCGGGGACCGCCTCATGGCGCGGTCCTACATCGAGGAGATCACCGAGCCCAAGCGCACGGGCCTCGGTGTCGGGCGCTTCGTCACCACCCGGCTGGACTTCACCGCCGTGCCCGACGCGGAGGTGCCCGAGGAGCCGTCGCCGTCCGAGGTCGACGCCATGGCGGCCGGCGGCGAGCGCGTCGCCACCATGCGCTTTCGCATCCTCAAGTTCCTCCCGCCGGTGCGGGCCGCCGCCGCGCCACCCCAAGCCGCGCCGCCCGCGGCGCGCCCATTGCGGCCCCGGCCCGCCCTCACCCAGGACAACCGCTTCTGGTTCGAAGGGGCGCTGGCGCACAAATTGTTGATCCAACGCTGCACGTCGTGTGGCACGCTGCGCCATCCGCCGCTCCCGGCATGCGGGGTTTGCGGCGCCCTCGACTGGGACACCCTCGAGGCGAGCGGACGCGGCGAGCTTTACTCGTTCGTGGTGGTGCACTACCCGCAGGTGGCCGCCTTCGAGTACCCGTTGCCCATAGGGCTGGTGGCGCTCGAGGAAGGGACGCGCGTGGTGGCCAACATCGAGGGGATCGCGCCGGGAGCGCTCCGGATCGGCCTGCCGCTCGAGGTGCGCTTCGTCGATTATGACGACGAGCTCAGCCTTCCGGTGTTCGGACCCGCCGCGTCGGCGCACGAGGCAATGGCCTGATGGACTTCTCCTACTCCATCGCGCAGCAGGCCGTGGCCGAGGCCGCCGCCGGCCTCTTCTCCGGCCAGGTCGACGCCGCGCGCGTGATGGCGGTGGAGCAGTCAGCCGATGCCGTCGACCGCGCGCTGTGGCAGGACTTGGCCCGCGCCGACCTGCTCGGGCTGGCCGTGCCCGAGGGCCACGGCGGTGGCGGCTACGGGTTGACCGAGCTCTGCCTGCTCCTCGAGGCCCAAGGCCGCGTGGTCGCACCGGTGCCCCTCTGGGCCACCCTCGTTCTCGGCGCACTGCCCCTGGCCCGCTTCGGGCACCCGGCCCAGCAGGGACGCTGGTTGCCCGGGGTCGGGCGCGGCGACGTGATGCTCACGGCGGCCCTGACGGGCAGCGCCGACAGCGTCAACGGGCGCCCGTGCGTGGAGGCGACACCCCACGTCGGCGGCTGGGTCCTCAGCGGGATCGAGCTGGCGGTGCCGCAGGCGCATCTGGCTGCGTGCATCCTGGTCCCGGCGCGCTGTCCCGATGGCCGGGTGCTCATCGCGCTGGTCGATCCGCGCAGCCCGGGCGTCACCCTCGAGCGCGCGGTGACGACCAACCGGGAGATCCATCCCCACCTCCACCTCCACCACGTGAGCGTCCTGGCGGACGACGTACTGGCCGAGCCCCACGCGGGCAGGGCCGTGCTCGACGACATGCTCGCCGCCGCCACCATCGCGCTGTGTGCCCTGCAGGTCGGGGTGTGCGAGGCCGCCCTGCGCCAGACCGCCGCCTACCTCAACCAGCGCACGCAATTCGGACGGCCGTTGAGCACCTTCCAAGGCACCATGCTGCGTGCGGCCGACGCGGCCATCGACATAGAGGCCATGCGGGTCACGCTGCTCAACGCCGCCTGGCTCTTCGACTCCGGGCGCGACGCGTCGGAGGCCGCCTGCGTGGCCAAGTGGCAGGCCTCGGAGCGCGGCCAGCGCACCGTGCACGCCACCCAGCACCTGCACGGCGGGATGGGTGCCGACATCACCTACCCGATCCACCGCTACTTCCTCTGGGGCAAGCAGATCGAGCTGCTCCTGGGCGGTCCCAGCCGCCAGCTGTCCCGCCTCGGGGCTCAGATCGCGGCCCGGGCCCGGGCCGAGGCCTCGGCATGACCCCCGCGCGGCCCGCCCCCATCTTCGTCGCCGTCGCCGTCGGCGACGAGCTCCCGTCGCTCGAGCTGCCCATCACCCGCACCCTCATCGTGGCCGGCGCGCTGGCCAGCCGCGACTACCAGGATGTCCACCACGATCAGGAGCTGGCGCGCCAACGGGGCTCGAAGGACATCTTCATGAACATCTTGACCACCAACGGCCTCGTCGGTCGCTACGTCACGGACTGGTCGGGACCACGGAGCCGGCTCACCGCGGTCGACATCCGGCTCGGTGCCCCGAACTACCCCGGGTCCGTCATGACCCTCACCGGCTCGGTGACCGAGAAGGGTCCTGTGGCGGAGGACGGGGCGAGCGGTCTGGTCACCGTCTCGGTCCGCGGCGCCAATGCACTGGGGGACCACGTGACCGGGACGGTGCAGGTGGCGCTGCCGATGGACGCGGGCGAGTGAGCGCGGGCCTGCACGCGTTCTCCGGGAACGTGGCGATCGCCGGGATCGGCGCCACCGAGTTCTCCAAGGATTCCGGGCGCTCCGAATTGCGCCTGGCGGTCGAGGCGATCGATCTCGCCCTGCGCGACGCCGGCCTGGCGCCGAGCGAGGTGGGGGGCCTGGTCACCTTCAGCGCCGACACCAACCCGGAGATCGACATCGCCCGCAGCCTGGGCATGGGCGACCTCACCTTCTTCAGCCGCGTCCACTACGGCGGGGGCGCGGCCTGCGGCACCGTGCAGCAGGCGGCCCTGGCCGTGCAGGCCGGGGTGGCGGACGTCGTCGTCTGCTACCGCGCCTTCAACGAGCGTTCGGGGAACCGCTTCGGGGCCGGCGCGCAGGGCAGGCCGGCGACGCCGAGCGCCGAGAACGCGCACATGGCGTCGTACCTCCCGGTCGGCCTGCTCACCCCGGCGTCGTGGGTGGCCATGGCCGCGCAGCGGTACCTGCACGTGCACGGGGCCACCAGCGAGGATCTCGGCCGGGTCGCCGTGGCCGACCGGCGCCACGCCGCCACCAACCCGAGGGCGTGGTTCTACGAGCAGCCCATCACGCTCGCACAGCACCAAGCCAGCCGCTTCATCGTCGAGCCGCTCCACCTCCTCGACTGCTGCCAGGAGACCGACGGCGGTCAGGCGGTGGTGGTGACCTCGCTGGAGCGGGCGCGGGACCTGCCGCAGGCGCCCGCGGTCATCCGCGCCGCGGCGCAGGGCTCGGGTGCCGGGCAGGACATGATGACCAGCTACTACCGCGACGACCTCCTCGGGCTGCCCGAGATGGCCGTGGTGGCCCGGCAGCTCTGGGAGGCCTCGGGACTCGGTCCCGCCGACATGCAGGCCGCCATCCTCTACGACCACTTCACCCCGTACGTCCTGTACCAACTCGAGGAGCTTGGGTTCTGTGGCAAGGGTGAGGCCAAGGATTTCGTGAAGGACGGGCGGATCGAGCTCGGAGGCGCGCTGCCCATCAACACGCACGGCGGTCAACTCGGCGAGGCCTACCTGCACGGCATGAACGGCATCGCCGAGGGCGTGCGCCTGGTGCGCGGCACCTCGTGCAACCAGGTGCCCGACCTCGAGCACGTGGTGGTCACCGCCGGCACCGGCGTGCCCACCAGCGGGGTGCTCCTCGGCGTCGACCGCTGATCATCTACGGCTGATAACGCGCGCCCCTGCCGGCGCCGTCGCGTCGTCAGCCACCAGGACGCGGGGCCGCGGCACACGCGATGCAATTCCGTGCGGCCGGCCGCGCCGCCAGGCGCGCCGGAGCGATCTCGGCGCCACAGCTCTCGCACTCCCCGTACCGCCCGGCCTCGAACTTGGCCAGTGCCCGCTCCAGATCGTCCAACATGGCCCTCGCCTCGCGCAACAGGGCGGCGACCTGTGCCCGCTCGTAGGCAACGGTCGACCCTTCGGGGTCGTGTTCGTCGTCGCTGTTGGAGCCGGCAGCGCTGGCCACGATCTCCTCGAACTCGTCGGTCATGGACGCGAGGCGCGCCAAGGTGGCGGCACGTTCGGCCAGGAGCAGGGCGCGCACGTCGGTCTCTTGCACCGCTCAGCCCCCGTGACCGACGTGCTCGAGCCGGCCGTCGTGGAGGAGGTGCCCGACGGTGTTGACCGTATCGACCACCTCGTCGAGCGGCACCAGGATCGCCGGGCCACCCAGCGTGGGTTCCCCTTCGCGAGCGCGCACTCCTTGGTACAACTCGCGCAGGGGGGGCAGCGGCCGGGTCGCGGTGTTGTGCTCCAGGGAGGCCCCGATCTCCGCCAGCGCGCGGTCCAGCGCGTCGCGGAGGTCCTGCAGGGCGGCCGCGTGGTCGTGCGAGGCCAGCGGGGCAACGTCGAGCTGCGACGCCACCTCGAGGTGCAGGGCGTCGGCCGCCCGGGTGAGGCGCCGCAGGGCGGCGGTCAGGCTCTGGGCCAGGTCGCGGTCGATCCGCCACTTCGCCGGCTCGACGAGCGAACGCGACACGGTGGCGTCCGCCTCACTCCAGGCCAGGCGCACCCGGCGGGTCAGGCGGTACAGCTGTTCCTTGGACAGCGCGGCATCCCCCAGCTCCACGGAAAGGGTCCACGAGAGGTAGGCCCCCAAGGCGGTGACGAGCTTGGCCAGCGCGGTGCGGGCCTGCCCGCTCGACCACGTGGGCCACACGAGGTAGGCGGCCAGTGCCACCGCGCCGCCGAGCACGGTGTCCAAGACCCGATCGAAGGCGGTCGTCGTGGTGTTGACCTGCGACACGCTCAACAGGAACAGGACGACCGCGGCGATGCACGTGCTCGCCACCGCGTAATTCGACTGGACGAAGGTGTAGGCGCCCCAGGCGGCGGCGGCCAGGAGCGCCACGATGGCGGCGGTGCCCGGATGCAGGCCGGCGACGAGGAAGCCCGCCGCCGCTACCCCGGCACAGGTGCCGACCACCCTCCCCGCGCCCTTGGTGAAAAGGGAGCCGAAGTCCGGCCGCAGCACGACGGCGACGGTGAGAGGGACCCAGTACGAACGCGGGAGGCCGGCCACCCGGGAGAGCACCTCGGCCAGCGGCACGGCCACGGCCAGGCGCACGGCATGGCGAAAGGCGGGGGAGTCGAGGGTGAGATTGGCGCGCAGTGTGCCCACCCCCTCCCTGAGTCTGTCCCAGCCGGCACGCCAGCGGATGGTCGGATGGCCCTCAATGCGCCAACCCGGCTGCAGCCGCTCATGGAGGAGGCGCGCCACGGCCCGCATCTGCCCGGCCAGGGCGTGGAGGTGGTGCCGGCAACTCGAGACGAGGGGGGCGGCTCCTTGGCCGCCTGGTCCCGGAGCGAGCCGGTCGGCCGCCGCCTCGACCGCGCCCGCTTCGTTTTCGATCCCCGGATCCGGGCGGTCTGCAGCAATGGCGTCCCCGGCCATCCGCAGGGCAGCGGCCAGGTGGGCCAGGGCGGCATCCACGGACGCGCGGGCGGGGCCCGCTGCGTCGAGGTCGGCCAACCTGGCCCGCAGACCCAACAGGGCAGAGAGCTCCAGCCGGGAGCGGCGCGCCTCGTCGATCAGTCCGCGCAGCGTGTGCGCATCGTCGTGACCCAGCCAACCCGCCGTCGACAGCAGGCCATCCGCCTGATCCAGCGCCGCGCCGACGGCGGCTGTGGGGCCGCCCGTGGCGGCGCTCGTGGCTAGGGCACCGAAGGCGGCGCTGACCGCGTCGCGTTGGCGCCGAAACGCCGGGGGCCAGCGCACCACCGTGACGACGGTCGCCTCGACGGCCGCGCCCAGCATGACCAGACCACTGAGCCGCAGGGCTCCGAGCGGAGTTGCGGGGAAGCGACCGAAGATCAAGAAGGCGATGATCGCCTGCGTCCCGATGATCGCCGGCACGGGCCCGATCGCCACCAGGAGGCCGCAGCCCAGGCACAGCAGCGCGAGGGCCGCCACGTGCACCCAGGCGACCTGTTCGCTGAGCGAGCCCACGAAGGTCGCCACTCCCATGGCCAGTGCATCGAGCGCCAGCAGCGCGGTGGGAGGACGGGTTGCTTGCACCTTCGAGGCTATGGCCACGAGGTTGGCGCCGATGGCCAGGGTGAGGGCCGTCGAGGCGTCCCACTGTGTGAGCCCCAGCGCGAACAGGACGACCACCGGCACGGCGGCGATGGCCCCGGACACCGGCAGCAGGGCCGATCGGTCCATGCGGCCCACCTCGCGCACAACAGAAGTGACGAGGCCTCCCCGCACGGCGCCATCGGGCACGGTGCGAAACTACTCCGCCCGGCCGTTTGCTTCACGCGGCCGCGGCGCGGGGATCGCTCCCGTCGGGCCACGGGAGTGGCCGGCCCTTCTGCGAGGATGTGGAAATGGCGACGCTGTATCCGCCCGCACACCCCTATGACAGCGGCATGCTCGACGTCGGCGACGGCAATGCCGTCTACTGGGAGGTCTGCGGGAATCCATCGGGCAAGCCCGCCCTGGTCCTGCACGGCGGGCCGGGGTCGGGTTGCACCGACGGTCTGCGGCGCCTGTTCGACCCAGACGCCTACCGCATTGTGCTCGTCGACCAGCGCGGTGCGGGCAGGAGCACCCCGCACGCGAGTGACGCGGCCACCGATATGTCCGTCAACACCACCGAGCACCTCCTCGCCGACCTCGAGCGCCTGCGCGTGCACCTGGGTATCGGGGCGTGGTTGGTGTACGGGCGGTCCTGGGGGACCACGCTCGGGATCGTCTACGCGGAGCGCTACCCCGAGCGCGTCAGCGAGTTGGTCCTCGCTGCGGTGTGCCTGACCCGCCGGTCGGACATCGACTGGCTCTATCACGGCATGCGACGACATTTCCCATCCGAATGGGCGTGCTTCCGCGACGGCGTGCCGCCCGCCGATCGGGACGGCGATCTCGTGGACGCGTACGCCCGGCTCCTGGCCCATCCCGACGAGGGTGTCCGCCAGCGCGCCTCCCGCGACTGGTGCGCCTGGGAGGACGCCATCGTGGCCGCCGAGTCCGGTGGCGTTCCCAATCCGCGCTACGCCGACGCGCGTTTTTGCCTCGGCTTCGCCCGCACCGTCACGCACTACTTCGCGCACGGCGCCTGGCTCGCCGACGACCAGCTCGTACACGATGCGCACCTGCTCGCCGGCATCCCTGGTGTGCTGATTCATGGCCGGCGCGATCTCGGGAGCCCGCTGCAGTCCGCGCTCGAGCTCGCCGGCGCCTGGACCGGCATCGAGCTCGTCGTGCTCGATGTTGCCGGGCACACTTCCGACGAGCTGGGCGAGTGCGTCGTGGACGCGACTGACCGCTTCGCCGTGCATGGCTCGTGAGGCGCCGCCGACCAGAGCACGATCGGGCGGTTCGTGGCACACTCTTGCCGTCAGAATGTTGTGGTCTCGGCACACTGCTGGTGGACGGTGATGGACGCCGTCATCTTCCACGGCACGCCACCGGTCGAAGACCCACAGCGGGTCAAGAAGGTCCGTGCCCTCGGCATCGACGAGACCTCGTTCTTGTCCGCGACGAGGGACCCCCACACCATCTCTGTGACCGGCCTGGTCGATCTCGATCGTAAGAGGATGATCGACCTGGTGGAGGGCAACGGTGCGCTTGACCTGCGCACATGGTGCGCCGCCCTGGACAAGGCCTGGTTGCGTGCCGTCCGAGTCGTGGCCACTGATGACTTGGCCGAGAGCTATCGCTCAGCACGTCGCCGCACCTCGACCATGCCATCCGGGTGGCCGATCCCTTCCACGTGGTGCGCATCGCCAATCGCCGCGTCGACAAGGTGCGCCGGCGCGTCCAGAACGAGACGCTGGGGGACCGGGCTCGGGCTGCGACGCGGCGATCCCCGTGACGAGCTCTGGGGGGCATGGTTGGCCAAGGAGTCGGTGCGCGACTTCTATCTAACCGATGATCCCAAGGAAGCCAGGGTGCTCCTCGACAGCAAGGCCGACGAGGTCGAAGAGATCCGCTCGCTCGGCGACACTCTCGAGCGCTGGCACAAAGAGATCTTGAACCACCTCCGCACCGGGGCGTCGAACCGTCCAACCGAGGGGTTGAACCTGTGCGTAAAGAAGGTCAAGCGTGCCGGACGGGGCTTCACCTGCTTCGAGCACTACCGACTACGCGTACTCCACCTGGACCAAGCGTCCATGACCGCCAAGGATCAGAACCCGCTCTCCCCCGCTTGAACGCGTTAGAGCCAGTTTACGAAGGCTCTGCTCGCGATCTGATCTGTGACCTGATCGCCCCCACCGCACCGTTTCTACGATCGACACCGAATGTCATTTCAACACGCCCCATAACGTGGGTAGATGGATCATGACGATTTCGGACTTGGAGTTCTTGATGTCGATTATGACACGAGGATCCGTCTCAGAGTGGTAGTAGGGGATGGGGCGCAATCTATGTTTACTGTCCTCTACATAGACGGTCGAG
>Ga0182018_10005444_pt1 | contig 10250 bp, 12 predicted proteins | sample 812P2MmetaG_FD_120490 | JGI IMG/M metagenome (GOLD analysis project Ga0182018, IMG submission 120490) | Permafrost microbial communities from Stordalen Mire, Sweden - 812P2M metaG | ecosystem: Environmental > Terrestrial > Soil > Wetlands > Permafrost | place: Sweden: Stordalen | collected... | reverse complement strand
CTGGCTCCGAAACCTTGCTTCGGCAAGAAGAAGCAGAAATCGGCGAAGGTGACTTCGTTCACTGGAGCCGGACACCCGAGAAGGGTGGTGCGCGGAGCCTATCCGCGCACGCTGTAAAGCTGTGGAGTCTCGGCAGCTCGGGCGGTGTCGTACCTGTTCAGAGAGTTTCCTGTACACCCCACTCGGGGGTGTTCAGGAAATTGCTCGTGCAGTGGTCATGAAACCCCTAGTTGGAGGTGGCGATGAGTCCTTGACTCGTTCGCCATCCCCTGAAACGCACAAACTGCCGGCCTTCGGGCCGGCGGTTTGTTTGTTGGATCGGCTCTCGATCAGAGCCCGGGCGCGCCGAAACAGCTGCCCGGACTTTTCGTTCTCGAGGACGCTGTTAGCCGGTGGTCCCTCGGCCTCGGTCTCGTCCTCAGTTGGCGTGTCCTGGCTCGCTATGCAGTCGCGCCAGGTCCCGAGTCGGCGCTTGGCCCGACGCTTCGGTTGGCCTGGCTATCTCTCCTTGCTTCGCTCGGAAGCTGCGGACCCGGTCGAGGTTGTAGGCGGCGAAGGTGAACCCGAGCAGGAAGGAGACCTTCACCCGGGGCCGAAGACCCGGAAGAAGCCGCGGGCGAGGTTGGTGAAGGAGCCCTGGAGGCCCCGCGTTCACCGACTCGACCTCCTGGCGGCGATACATCGAGATCGGCCAGGCACTAGTGCCGAAGGGGATCCGTTGGGTCAGCGGCAGCTCAGCCGGAGGAGCTGATTTCGAGAGCGTGCGCAGCGTCGTATAGCTCCCTTGCCGTAGCGATTTCTGCATGGTGGGCGATGGCCCACTCCACGAGGGACTGGACGGTGGCGAGCAGCGTGTGCCCGAGTTCCGTCAGTTCGTAGTCGACTCGGGGGGGCACGACGGCGAACACCGTGCGCGTCACCAACCCATCCCGCTCGAGTTGACGAAGGGTCAAGGTGAGCATGCGTTGACTTATGCCGTCGATCTCTCGCTTGAGTTCGCTGAACCGGCGTCGACGACCCCCGAGGAGCGCGATGACCAAAACGGACCATTTGTCGCCGATGAGATCGAGAGTCCGACGCGCCTCGCACGCCCCGCTTTCGCGGGCCAGCTCCCACCAGTCGTCCCCGGTTCCCTCGCTGTGACCAAGCGACTTACAAGTGCCGTCTTCCATTAGCTCCAATGGTGCCACATGATGGGGTTAGTTACAAGAGAGAACTGACTATAAAGGAGTTACTGACCCCATGAGCAGGAACCAGACCGAAACGACACTTGACCTCGCCACCCTCCCGTTGTCCCAGGGTGAATGGCGGCTCGACCCTCTTCACTCTGCGGTGGTGTTCTCGATCCGCCACCTAGGTCTGTCCAAGGTCCGGGGCCGCTTCGACCGCTTTGAAGCCAGCCTGAACGTCGGGGCCGCCCTCTCTGACGTCCGAGTCGAGGCCACCGTCGACATGGCGTCGGTCGATACCAACAACGACGACCGGGATGCCCACTTGCGCTCGACCGACTTCTTCGGGGTGGATGCTCACCCGACGATGCATTTCGTGTCAACGGCGGTGACGTTGTCAGACGACGGCTACCACATCGTCGGCGAGCTCACCATCAACGGCATCACGCGGCCAATCGAGGTGCCTGTCGAGTTCCATGGACTGCAGGACTTCCAGGGTCGAGAGCTCCATGCCGGGTTCAGCGCCGAGGGTGAGCTGCGCCGAAGTGAGTTCGGCATCGACTTCGGGATCTTGCCCTTGGGGGGCGACAGGCTCGCGCTGGCCGATGTGGTGAAGTTCGAACTCGACATCCAGTTCGTCGCCCCATCCATCGCCAAAGACGCGGAGTAGGCGCATCGACGATCTGTCAGTGCAGTAAGACGGCATTGACCACCGGTTTTCTCCAACGGGATACCACCTGGATGAAAGGGGCCGGATCCTTCGTGAGGCAAACGGCTGTAAAGGCTCTCGACTCGGCAATAAGGTGCCGAGCAACCGGAAGGAGCGCACCGATGGCGAGTTCGGATGTCCTGGTCGATGCCTTTGAGAGGATCCGTGACGCTGTACATCCAGCGGTCAACGGCCTCTCCGCCGAACAACTGGCCTTCCGTCCTAATGGCGAGTCCAACTCGATCGCCTGGTTGGTGTGGCACCTCACCCGCATCCAAGATGACGATGTCGCCGGGTTGCACAGAATAGAGCAGGCCTGGACGGAGGGCGGGTGGTCCGAGCACTTCGCGCTCCCCTTCGACCCCGCCGACACCGGCTACGGGCACGGGCCCGACGATGTGGCCAAGGTCACCGCCGACGCCGCACTGCTCCTCGGGTACTTCGAAGCGGTCCACGAGAAGACGGTGGCGTACCTGCGCACCCTCTCCACCGCTGATCTCGAGCAGGTGGTCGACCCCTCGTGGGACCCGCCGGTCACCGTCGGCATTCGACTTGTGAGCGTGATCGCGGACGACCTGCAGCATGTGGGGCAGGCGGCCTATGTGCGAGGCATGGTCCAGCGCCTTGGAGACTCAGCCGTCCGATGACTTCAAGATCTCCTCGGTCGGGAGGACTTAGAACCCCGACGCGTCGTTCGCCACAGACAGAGAGTAAGCCGAGGGCAGGCCTCCGAACACCGCACAACCTTGCCCGCTCTATTCCGCTGCCGGCAAGGGTGGCTTACCGGCCCGTAGGGTCGCCGGCCGAAGCGGGGGAATCACGGGGATTGGGTGTCGACGAGGTCCCGACCACAATGCCGGCGGAGCATCGACAGCGCGAGCGATGGCGTAGGCGGCCGCCTCGTAGTTAACCCGCCAACCCACGAAGTCGAGCCATGCCTGTTCGCTCGAGCGTGGGAGGGGGAAGTCCACTTTCGCTAATCGGTCGAGGGCGTCAACGAACTCCTCGTAGGTGAGGGCAATACCGTCGTTGGGATCGGCCTCGTCGGGGATGGCAAAGCCACGGGCTCGGGCGATGGTCGCGAGACAGGTAAAGCCGCCGCGGAGACATAGCCGGGCGGACACCGCACCAGGAGCGTCGGGCACCAGCGACAAATAGAGCGCAGCGGCATCGAGCACAGCCAGTTGCGCGGTCACCCATGAAGAGAGCAGTCGCGGGGAGCGGAAATTGACGAGAGCAATGTAGGTGGCGTGGCTCTCAGACACGTCGGCCGACCAGCGCTCCCATTCCTCAAACAACTCCGGCAGCTGGCCGACGGCCGAGACCCCAGAACCCAACCCATAATGGGTACGTGCCAGCAGTTCGGGACCCCAGGAGGGCACCCCGGCTCGGGAGTCCAGCACCGTGACCAGGGCTTCGCGCCGGTTGAAGGCAGCGTAGAGCGTGGGGAGGTAGCCGATCTGCAAAGCCACCGTGCCCAAACCCACGAGGGCGGCGAAGTCGTCCAATACCGCTGGCGCCCCACGACGGGGCGCCAGGTACCCCAACGTGCAGAGCGCGGACCCAGCCTGTTCAAAGGAGCCCGACAGCCCCGCGTTGCCGACGAACGGCCACAGCAGAAGCCCGAATCCGACCTCGAAGACCACCAGCCACGCCACGATCTGCAGGATGAGTTGAATGGGGGCCTGGGTGGCCAGAATCCGATCGCGGGGTTCATAGGAGTCAAAGTGGTCTGCGAAGAAATGGAAGGTTGCATCGACGGCGATGGCGACGGCTCGCGGAAGCCAGCTGCGGATCCGGCGGGGTACGACGAGCGTACCGATGACACTCCATCCGGCCGCAACGATGAGGAGCGCGCCAACCGCCGCCGCCAGGTCACGGCCGACAACCATGACCCAGCTTCCCATGGTCGGTCGCATCGTTCACGCCCAAACGTCTCTCGGGAGAGGGAGGGAAGGAATGCTCCATCGTCGTCAGCAAACCGAAAGACCACGATTCCGAAAGGGTCAAGATCTACGGAGGCTGGCCGCGATCGACCGAGGTGGGGTTTCGGAAACCTTCGTGCGATGAGGCCATTATTCAGCCGCGCTCGACGCGGCGGGTGCCGCGGACGGAAGATAGGGACGTGACCGACCTCCCGGAGATCAACGGAGCCTGTGCCGCCGGTTTCGAGCCGGTCCGCGACGCTTTTGAGAAGAACTTCCGTGACCACGGTGAGGTGGGAGCCGCCTTCGCCCTCGCTCTCGATGGGGAAAACGTCGTTGATCTGTGGGCAGGCTGGGCCGACCGTGGACGAACCCGACCGTGGACGAGGGACACGCTTGTCAACGTGTACTCCACCACCAAGGGGATGACGGCCCTGTGCGCCCACATCCTGGCCGACCAGGGCGAGCTCGACCTGGACGCGCCGGTAACCGAGTACTGGCTGGAGTTCGGCCAAGCGGGCAAGTCGGCAATACCGGTCCGGCAGCTACTCACCCACCAGGCCGGCCTTCCGGTGATCGACGAGAACCTGCTTCCCGGCGCCGCCCTCGACTGGGAGCGGATGGTGGAGGCCCTCGAGCATCAGGCACCGGTGTGGGAGCCCGGCTCCAAACAGGGCTACCACGCGGTCACGTTCGGCTGGCTCGTGGGCGAGGTGGTACGGCGGGCGGCGGGTGCGGATCGATTCGGCGACTTCCTTGTCGAGGCGGTGGTCGAGCCCCTCGGTCTGGACATGTACGTCGGCACTCCGCGGTCCGAACACCACCGGGTGGCGGACCTGGTGAGGGACCGCCCCGCCACCGCGCCGCCGACGGCAGCCCCGCCGGTCGACGAGACGCCGGAGGCCAAGGCGATGCGGGAGCGCTTCACGGCGATGCTGATGCCGGGCTCGCTCGCCTCCCGTTCCCTCGGGCTGGCCTCGGTTCCCTACGCGGCCGGCAACAACAGCCCCGAGTGGCGGTCCGCCCAACTGCCCGCGGCCAATGGCCACACCACCGCCCGGTCGCTCGCCCGAATGTACGGCGCCCTCGCCAGAGGCGGGGACGTCGATGGGGTTCGGCTGCTCAGCCCAGGCGCGGTCCGGCGGGCGGCGGACGAACAGGTGCGCGGCCCGGACGCGGTGCTGGTGATGGAGACCCGCCGCTCGCTGGGGTTCATGCTCCCGGTGCCCGGCCAGCCGGACAACCGGGGTCCCGCCTCCTTCGGCCACGGTGGAGCGGGCGGTTCGCTCGGCTACGCCGACCCGGACCGGGGAATCGGCTTCGGCTACACGATGAACAAGATGTGGGACCTGGCGTCCTTCATGACGCCCGACCCGCGGGCGCAGTCCCTGGTGGCTGCCGTCCACGGTTGCCTGGACGTCGCCTGAAGCCGGACGGGCTGCGCTTGAGGATCGCGGCCCCGAGGATCGGCCCGAGCCGACACCCGTGGCGAGGTCGCCCGTGGCCCGTCCACGGTCCGACGTGCGAACATGGCGACATGACGAAGCCATGGTCAAGCGCCCCGGCCGAGGACGTGGTGGTGGGCGAGCGCGTGCGGCTGGGTAACGGAGAGGTCGTGCAGGTCTCGAGGATCGAGGACACGTTCATGGGTATGGACACGATGCTGGCGTTCATCGAGGACACGCCCGCGCGATGGTTCAAGGCGCCGGTGCGCAAGGGAACTACCGTCGAGGTGGAGCGGGGCAGCTGACCACCAGCGCTTGCCCGAGGCCGGCGGGAGCTCCGCCGACCGATCCGTTCGCATCGGGCCCGTTGATCGCTACCTGATCGGGAGAGCTCTGACCCCCCGGGGAGACGGTCTCGGGCACCGTGGGAGAACGTGATGGCAGTAGACGAACGCCTCATCGCCCCGAGCGCCAGCGCGCGCATGCGAGGCAATCCGTGGTGGACCCTCATCACGGTCGCCCTCGGAATCGTGATGGTGGGCCTGGACGCTACCGTCGTAGCGATCGCCAACCCGTTCATCGGGCGCAGCCTCCACGCATCGCTGTCGGATCTGCAATGGATCACCAACGCGTACCTGTTGGTGTTGGCGGTCCTCTTGGTGGTGGGCGGGCGGTTGGGTGACCGGTACGGGCGCCGCCGCATCTTCCTCACCGGCGTCGTCGGGTTCGCCCTCGCCTCGGTCGGCGTCGGGTTGGCCGATTCGATTACCGGCGCCATCGTCCTGCGCGGGCTGCAGGGGGCCTTCGGGGCGCTCCTTCTGCCGAACACGCTCGCCCTCATGCGAGTGGCATTTCCCGACGACAAGCTCAACAGCGCCATTGGGATCTGGAGCTCGACGTCCGCACTGGCTACCGCCGGGGCGCCGATCGTCGGCGGGCTCCTGGTCGAGCATGTCTCATGGCAGAGCGTCTTTTATCTCAACGTCCCGGTCGGCATCATCACTTGCGCGGTCGGCGCGTTCGCGCTGAGCGAGAGTCGCGAGAGCGTGAGGGAGCGAGTCGACTCGACCGGCGTCCTGACGCTTTCGATTTCGCTCTTCGCCATCGTCTTTGGGATCGTGAGGGCACAGTCGTGGGGATGGGGCAACCCGAGCACGCTCGGGTTCTTGGGTGGGGGCCTCGCGATGATGGCCGTGTTCGTCTGGGTCGAGCTGCGAGCGACCGCCCCGCTCGTGCCGCCCCGCTTCTTCCGGATCCGGTCTGTATCCCTCGGAAGCACGACGGTGGTCCTCAGCTTCTTCGCGCTCTTTGCGGTGCTGTTCTTCGTGAGCTTGTTCCTCCAGAACGTGCAGGGGCTCAGCGCAGTGGCGACCGGAACGCGCACCCTTGCGCTCACGCTGGCGTTCGCTCTCACGAGCATCCGGGCGGCCCGGATCACTACGAGGCTCGGGCCCGGCCTCACCATTACCATCGGCCTTTTGGTGGTGGCCGGGGCGCTGCTCGGGATGACCGTGCTCGAGCCAAACTCGGGCTACCTCGTCCTGTTCCCCTCGCTCGCCGGCCTCGGGATCGGGCTCGGTCTAGTGGTTGTGGCGTCCGCCGAGGCCATCGTCGGCAGCGTGCCCGTCGACGACGCTGGATTGGCGGGTGGACTGCAGGCGACGGCGGCACAGCTGGGTGGGGTGCTCGGGGCGTCGGTGCTCGGCTCGGTGGTGGCGGCCCGGGCCACGAGCGTGCTGCCGGCTCGCCTCGCAACGGCCGGGGTCGGGCCGGCCATGACACGCCACGCGCTGGCCAACGCAGCGCTCGTGGGTCAGGGTCTCTCGGTGAGCCGGGGGTCGGCGGTCACCCAAGCCAGTCACGCGGCCTTCATCTCGGGGTTCCACCTGGCTCTCCTGATCGGCAGCGCGGTGGCATTCCTCGGCGCGCTCACCGGCCCGTTCATTCGGCGAAACGAGCAGACCGGGGTTATCGCGGTCCACCTCTGATCGGCGGACCCAGCGGGTCGCATCGTCCCTCTGCCCCTCCACGGCGTCTAGGCCCCGACGGAGTCGCGCTCTCACGGTCCTTCACCACGGCGCGGTGAAGGACCGAACTCGCGCCAAAGAAGCCGCCCGGAGTTCCATTCTCGAAGACGTTCTCGGCTCGGCGCTCCGGAGCGTCATTGTTGGTACTTCTCAACCACCCTCTCGGGACGTTCGGTTGCCTGATCCGGGTCCTGGCCAGCAGACCGTCGCGCCCGTCGCTGTCGAAGGAGATCCCAGCACTGATCGAGTTCGAGTTCGATCTGCCGAAGGCGCTCATGCTCCTCGGCGGGCGCCGCCACACCAACGTGACTCTCTTCTAGCCCACGTTCCTCATCGGCAAGCTTCGCGATGCGTCTCAGGACACTGTCATCATCCATTCGAGTCTTTCCCTTCAGTATGAGACTCGGTCGAGCCACTGTGGACACTCCCCCACTTATCTGTGAGGACTCCACCGTGTCTCGCAACGAGCGGGTGGTCAAACGGTTTCCAGTACACCCCAAAAGAAAAAGGGGGGGTGTTTATGAAATTGCGCGTTTAGTGAACATGAAACCCCTTGCTAAAGGTGGCGACGGGTCCTTGACTCGTCCGCCATCCCCTGAACCCACAAACTGCCGGTCTGAGGGTCGGCGGTTGCATCAGCGGATCTGTCGGATCCGCCCGTGACTCCCCCACATGGCGTCGGCAGTCAATACATCGGCATCCAAGCGATCTCCTAGAGCCAGGCACAGCCGGTCGGCGAGTGAGAGTCCTTCACCTCGAACCCAGCGCTGCGCCGCCCATTCAGCGTCCGTCGCTGTCACCGACTCGATCTCAAGGTCGTACATGGCAAGGAGGGATCGGGAGAGGTCCCAGTTGCGGCCACGAACTCGAATCTTCTGAGCGATCTCGGACCAGTTCGCCGCGCCACAGGCACCACCCGACTCGAGAGCCGCTTCGACTGTCGCCGCGCCGTCTTCACCCTGGAGAAATGCAAGGAGAGCAGAGGAGTCGAAGACCGTCACGTTGCATCGTCGGCCACAGCTTCAGCCCGACGTTCTGCGAGCAGTTCTTCGACGAGGTCCAAGTCCGCGAGATCGGCTCTTACTCGTCCCTGGAGTTGGCTGCGGGTGAGCATCACGAGCCCCCCCGGGGTCTCCAAAAGGACCAGCCGTGAGCCTTCCTTTAGGCCAGATCGTTCCCTGAGCTGGGAAGGGACCACCAACCGGCCCCTATCTCCCATTGTGACTGTGTAGATCCCACGCATGTATATATGGTACCACTCATGATCGACGTGTGGGACTGGCTGGCCGATCGCGCCGACTGAAACGTACAAACTGCCGGCCTCGGCTAGCAGGTTGCTCAGGGCCCAATGAAGGCGGGCCCGGACGGGCGTCCGCCCTCTCCGGGTTGAGTCAGTTGCCACCAGGACCGAGCGATGCCGCTATTGGCGGCCGGGGGGTTCGACTCGTTCGACTGTTCCGATTCTGTCTATGGACCGGTCAAACGAAGCCATCTTGTCGACGCCGGTGGTTTCGGCGCAAGCGACGAGGTATGCCTCGGCGAAATCGAGACGATCGGTTTCATATACCTCCACTGCGCGGAGTAGAGCGCTGCGTCCACGCTGACGCAAGATTCCATCGCGATGAGGGACCGAACTGATTCGGCAACCCGCTCGCGCGGCGCCTCGTAGAACGACTCGAGGACGTAGACCGTCTCGGCAACAACCAAATCCGTCAGCAGTAGCTCGGTTTCGGCCTCCAGATACGCGGTCGCCCGGGCAGCCATTGCGGGCGGATCTCCTGTCAGATGCCTGACAAGGACGTTTGTATCGATGAACGCGCTCACCTCCGGCTCGACGCACGAGCCGCTCGGGTCCTTCGAATCACCTCAGTCCAAGCGGTGTTTCGCTTGGCGGCAGGGACGCTTATCGAACTGGCCAAAGTGAGGAAGCCAGGTGTGCGCGCCAAAATGGCCCGGTTACCTTCCACTCGGAATACGACTTCGTCGGCCGGCTTGCCCCGCGAATCACGTGTGGAGACTCCCCTCCTTTGGAGGCTCTCGGCCAGATCGCGGGCCTGCGCCGACCAACGAGTCAGCGTCGAACCCAGACCCGCGCCGGCGACGAGTTTCGGTTCGCTCGAGCACCTCTCGAAGTGAGAGAAGGACCACGCGGTCCTTCTCTCGCCCCGCCGCCTCCTTTGAGCGGATGACGTCCGCGAGCGATGCCACCTCGACGACGAGGTCATCCCTTGTTCGCCGACGACGCGCAGCTCTTCGACGACCATCTGTACTCGCCTGAGCTCCGGGGTCCGGCCACGCAGCCGAGATACGCGCCGACTCCGTTGCGTAACGCCGGTGAGGAGAAGCTAGCCAGCCGAAGGTCATCAGGGCCGCTGGGCCGCACCGGGACTCATGTACCCAGCGGAGGCCGTCATCCGCGGCGGTGGCGTTCGTGTGACTTGGGGGGACGACTACGGAGACGGCTGGTCCTGGTCGAGAACCTGCCTTGCAAGCTTTCGCGGTGCGATCAGGGCGTAGGAGGTACGGATCCACTCCTCGACCTCCTGCCAGCGCGCCGTGCTGGGGCGCCGGTCGAGGGTGACAGAGACCCAGCCGTGACGGCCGAGGCCGTAGCCGGTCGGAGCGGCTTGCAAGTCGGTGGCGATCACCGCGGCGGCCTCGTCCTTGGGCAGCTTCACGGTGATCGTCGTGGCGTCAGTGCTGGCGAACACGAAGTTCTTGCCCCCGACCCGGAAGGTGGGCTCTCCACCCCACGCCTCAATGTCCACCCGTCTCGCCTCCGGCAGCCTGCCAACGATCTGCTCCAGACGCTCCATGTTCGACGCGGCGCTCAAATCCACTCCTCACACGGGCCGATCGCGGACCGGAAGCCCACCCCGAGCACCACGGATCAATCCGCACCCGAGACGGCGGCACGGCCATGGTCCCATGGGGCCCCACCGATGCGCTGGCTCTCACCTGCACGAGCCGCTTGG
>Ga0182018_10005443_pt1 | contig 10250 bp, 6 predicted proteins | sample 812P2MmetaG_FD_120490 | JGI IMG/M metagenome (GOLD analysis project Ga0182018, IMG submission 120490) | Permafrost microbial communities from Stordalen Mire, Sweden - 812P2M metaG | ecosystem: Environmental > Terrestrial > Soil > Wetlands > Permafrost | place: Sweden: Stordalen | collected... | reverse complement strand
CCACCCCCGCCTTCGCCGGCGTGGGCCCACCCCACCCCGTCGTCCTCGCGCCCTCCGGCGGCGCAAACATCATCCGCGGCTTCGGCGTCTTCACCGGCGGCATCAACCCCCGCGCCGTCGGCGTCCTCTGGCGCTCCGGCGCTGCATCGCTCGTTGATGACGTCCGCCTCCTCGGCGGCCATGGCAGCGGCACCAATCCCTACAACAACAACGCCACTGCTGACCCCGACCTGCGCAAGCGCTGGGACGGTCAGTACCCCAGCCTCTGGGTCGCCGACGGCGGTGGCGGCAGCTTCGCCAACATCTGGACCCCCGACACCTTCGCCCAGGCCGGCTTCTACGTCTCCAACACCACCACCCCCGGCCACGTCTACGAGCTGTCCGTCGAGCACCACGTCCGCAACGAGATCAAGTTCGACCACGTCGCCAACTGGGACATCAACGCGCCCCAAACCGAAGAAGAAGCAGGCGAGAGCCCCGAGTCCCTCTCCCTCGAGTTCGACTCCTCGCACAACATCACCGTCGCCAACTACCACGGCTACCGCGTCACCCGCTCACGCGCGCCCGCCCCCTCGGCCGTCCGTCTCTACCGATCTTCCGGCATTCGATTCCGCAACGTCCTCGTCAACGCCGAGAGCGGCTACGCCACCTGTGACACCAACGGCTGCGCCACCTTCCTCCGTGTCAGCAAATTCCCCTACGAAGATTCAATCGACGACATGACGCACCACCTCGCCGTCCGCGAACGCCAGTTCGCCGTGCTGGATATCTCAGACAACCCACCTACGCCCCCACCCGACAACGCCTCCGCCATCCTCGCCCCCGGCACAAAGGTCCAAAAGCTCGAAGACGGTTTCTACTCCATCTCCGGCGCCGCCGTCGACGCCCACGGCAAGCTCTACTTCGTCGACCACCACCAGCAGCGCATCTATAGCTGGTCATCGGATGACGGGCTGAATATCGAACGCGACAATCCACTCGACCCCGTCAACCTCGCCTTCGACCACTCCGGCAATCTGCTCGTTCTCTCTTCCGCCAGCCCCGAAGGCACCGTCTACACCTTCCGCCCCGGCTCGCCCCCCGCAGGTCAGATAGAAGCCGAGCTCACTCTCATCCCGCCCACCCCCGCCGCGCCCCACCCCAACGCCCCCGCACTCCTCCCCGTCAACTACTGGAACAACGGCGAGTTCGCCAACCAGCTCGACCTCACCACCTTCACCTACACCACCCTCGCGCAGATGTTCGCCCGCGACGTCGGGACCCCCAGACCCATGCAGTACGTCTCGCCCGACGGCTCCGTCTTCCTGCCCGCGGCGCGCGTCTTCAACCAGGGCCCGCCCGACTCCACCGGCTGGCGCTTCTCCGACTCGCTCGACACCTACAGCCTCATCGCCGCCACGCCCGGTCAGCGCACCTACGTCAGCAGTGAGTCCGAAGACATCACCTACAGCGCTCTCGTCAACCCCGACGGCACCCTCACCAATCTCAAACCCTTCGCCCAGCGCGGCGGCGAGAGCGTCGCCGTCGACCCCCAGGGCAACGTCTACATCGCCAACGGCCAGGTCTTTGTCTTCAACCACGCCGGCCGCCAGATCGCCCAGATCGACGTCCCCGAGCGCCCCATCGACCTCATCTTCGGCGGCCCCACCCACCGCACCCTCTTCATCCTCACCCACCACGCGCTGTTTGCCGCGACTATTCGCGGCGCAAAATAATTTCACTCAGCAGTGGGCGGCGGCGCATTCCCTCCTCTTCCCGCACCGTTCCCACCGTTATTAACCGGCGCACTTGTCGGCAAAGCATCCGCACAAAACTCCAACACCGCAATCGCCGTCAACCCGCTCTGCGACGACCCATTCGTGTCTGTCCCATCCTCCATCGCCGCCAGCGCATTCGGAGGCTCAACCTTCCCACCGCGTGGACGCCCCGCACGCAGCCCCGCCAGCGCACCCTGCGCCATCGCCGGGTCCTTCGTCACCGAGTACGCATACGCCATCAGCTTCCCCCCGCTAATCCCCTGCCCCGAGTTCTCGCAGAAATCCAGCCACAGCTTCTGCCACGCCGCATCGTCGATGCTCATATTCATCTCGAACATCACCTCCGCACCGCCCATGATCGTAGCCAGACTGTAACTCCCCAGCGTGCCGTCGCGCGCCGTCAGCACGCCCGTCGCCGGATCGAACCCCATCAGCATGTTCTTCCCTGTGCGGAACCCATGCGGCATCGCCTCCATCGACTTCATCCCCGCAAATATCTTGTCCCGCCACTTCGTATCGCCCGTGCGCTCCCACTCCGTCATCCAGTTGCCCGCAATCGCCAGCCAGTCCGGCCCCGAGCGCACACGCGTCACAAACTTCTCATCGCCCGCGCGCGGCGGGTCGGCCTCGCGCATCGGGTCGTACGCAACGATCGACCGCTCCGCCTGCAGCGCCTCGCGCATCACATCGCCCGTGCGCTCGTCCGCCGTCAGATAGTAGTAGAACCGCCGGAACGCCGCCTGCCCAATGCGCGCCTCCTTCGCGCCATCGCCCCAGTGCGAGACGCCGTGCCGCGTCCCCAGCCCCGCCATCGGCCCAAAGTGGTAGCTGTCCACCTCGCCCGTGTGCCGCGTCATCGCCTCCGCCATGCGAAACAGGTCCGCCCGCCCGCTGCGCAAAAACGAGTACCACAGCCAGCTGTCCGTCCCCAGCTCCGAGTTGTCCCATGCCATCCCGCCCAGGTCGTATCGCCACACATGCCGCGCATTGTCGTAGGAGTGCATCACATCGCCGTAGTTCCAGAAGCCGTACCAGTTGCGGTCCTCAATCTGCCCCAGATACAAACTCAGCGTCGCGTCCAACCCTCCCTCAATCGCCGCCTTGAACGGCGTGGACGCGTCCTTCACACTCCAGAACCCAAACGCCCGCGCATCGTGCAAATACTGCGGACTCGCCACCAGCAACGCCGTCGCCGTACTGGCCTTCGCCATCGCCGCCGTCTTTGAATTCTCCGGCACAGCGCCCGTCGGCCACAACATCAGCTCACTCGTCCGCGCAATCCCATACGGCGTGCTGTTCCCCTGCTGCACGTCTTCATATGAGGCTTCCAACCCATGCGCCCGCGTATCGTAGTGCCGCAAGTCCATCGCCGCAGCCTCCGGCGACCACAGCCACGCCGTTAGCTCCGCCGCATCGCTCGCGGCATGCTGCACCTCCAGCTCCGCCGGATACGACTGCCAAAAGTTCTTCACACCCACACCCAGCCCGCCGCTCACGTCGCCCACAAACGCCAGCCCCGACGCCCGCTTCCCCGCCGCCGAGAACAGCCACGTACTCTGCGCATTCGTCCGCTTCTGCACAGTGAATCCGTCTGGATTCAATTGCACCAGCTTAAAGTCGTCCCACACCGCCCAGTTGCTCACCATATTCCGACCCTGCTGGGTCATCTCCGCGCGGTTCGGCACCCGCTGCCCCGCCAGCTGCGCCGGATACACATCCTCACCCGCCGCATTCATCACCGTTCGCTGTCGCCCGCCGCGTCCAATCAGCGGTTGGATCGGCTCCGACCAAACCCCCTCGCCCTCGCCGGAGAAACGCACATGCCGGTTCTGCACCTCTTCGCGCATGGGCACCGCAAACGTCACACCCAGCCCGCGAATAAAGTCCTTCTCCTGGTCGCCATCGAAGAAGATCGTGTGCACCATTCGCACCTGCGTCTCACCCGCATAGAAATACAGCCGCACATGGAACGGCAGCCACTCCCGCCCCGACTTCGCCCCCTTGTGCACGCCCTCCAGCTTCACCACCGCGCGCACCGGCCCGGTCTGCTCCACCGTCACCTTCTTCACCAACCCCACAAACTTCTCGCGCGGTCTCACATCTTCCGCGTCGCCCTCCGCGCCGCTCTGCAACACACACACCAGCTGCCCCGCGCCCACCACCCCGCGCCCTTCAATCGTCATCGAGTCGAAGAGATTCGTCCCGCCCGCAACAGGAATCGCACACTGCACCGCACCCGTATCGATCGCCACCGTCTTCCCATCCTGCACGACCTTCAGCGGTACACCGACAGCAGCCGGCGGCACCGCACCCGTCACCGTCAGCGTCACCTCACCCGCCAACTCCGCTGGCGCCACCGTTGCAAACCCGCTCCACTTCACCGACCCATCCGGCCAGTACGCCAGCGGCCAGCTCTGGATCGGCATCGGCCTGGCCTGCCCGTCCGCGCCCTGCGCGCTCAGACCGAAGTTCATGCCCCGGACCACGGTGGTCTTCGGCCACGGCACTCCCCAGCTCACCCCTGCATTCAGCTGCGGCGGCTGCTCGCCCAGCCACTTCAGCGCCACTCTCCTCGGCGCAGCCGCAACCCCCGTCGCAGCTCCACCAGCCCTGCGCGTCTGCGCCAGCAACCCGCCCTCACCCAGACCACCTGCTGAGATCGCAGCCCCAGTCAGCGCCGCATCCTTAATAAACTCCCGCCGCGTCGTTTCACTCACAGTCAATCTCCTTACCAGGCATCCACGCTCACTGCCGCTCGAATTGATCGCCCATTATCAGCCTGGAGACGCAGAGTTGTGAAGCGCGCCATGGAAAGCCGCTACCAGCTTGGCCCGCGGAGGCGTTGGAGAGGTATATTGCCCATAGCAGAAAAAATCCCATCCCAACGGCAGCCTAGAGAATGGCCCACAAAGTATTCATCTGCCACTCGTCGATCGATAAGCCCATTGCCGATGCCGCATGTGCCGCGTTGGAGGCGCAGCGCATCCCCTGCTGGATTGCACCACGCGACATCCTCGCCGGAGAGGAGTACGGCAAGGCCATCATCGAGGCCCTTGGCTCCTGCCAGATCGTTTTGCTGGTCTTCTCTCGCCATGCCAACGAGTCCCCGCAGGTGCGGCGCGAGATCGAGCGCGCGGTCAGCAAGGAGAAGATACTCGTCCCCTTTCGCATCGAAGACGTGCTTCCCTCCGATGCTATGGAGTTCGCGCTCAGCAATACCCATTGGCTGGATGCAATCACGCCCCCGATGGAAGGCCGGCTGCTTGAGCTCTGCAATACGGTCGCAAATCTGTTGCAGAGGCACACAGTCGCCGAACCTCTCTGGAAGCAACCCGAGAAGCCCCCCGAAGAACCCAAAGTAGAGCCCAAAATAGCGCCGGAGCAACCTCCGGCTGCCATCCCCATTCAGCCTCCGCTACCACCGCCGCCGCCGCCAAACCCCGATTGGTGGAAGTCGCGCTGGGCCATCACTGGGCTGGCCATCATTGTGGTCATCATCCTTTGGACGCAGGTCTCCAAACGGCCTGGCCCCGGACCTGTGGCACCGCCGCCTGGGCCCGACCCGATCGTGGGCTGCTACCAGTGGTACAACGGCGCGCCGGTGGTGATTCGCTCCGACCACACGATGACCGGTGGGCCGTTTACAGCGCAGTGGCAGGTGGTGAACGTGGCCCAGCGCACCTACACCTTCACCTGGCCGCAACCGGGAATCGACCTCGTCGCCGTCTCCCCCAACCAGCGTGCGCTGAGCGGAGAGAACCAGTACGGAATCACCCTGACCGGCGCGCGCATCGCAGGCCGCAGCGGCCTGGTGGGAGTCTGGAACGCGTTTAGCGGCGTCCCCATGACCCTCACGTTCAATGCAAACGGCAGCTATTCGGCCACCATGGCCACCGGGACGTTCCTCGGGAGCTGGCAGCCAAAGTATGGGTCGCCCAACGTCTATACGATGACAGGCGCGGACCTGCCCAGAGACACCGTCACGCTCTCAGCCGATGGCTCGCGCCTCTCCGGAGCAGACCAGTTCGGCCTTGCCACCTCCGGAGTGAGGACCGAGCCCTGCACCATCAGCTAAATCTGCCGCGACTTAGATCCGACGCGCGCCGGTCTCAGCTATAGCTTTACTTCTTGCCGCCGATAAGGCGCGCCAGCCAGATAAGAATCACCGCGCCGAGCGTGGCGACAAGAATCGTGTAGATCATGCCTCCCGCGCCGGCAAACCCGACGAGGCGCATGAGGAAGCCGCCGACAAAGGCGCCGATAATGCCGAGGACGATGTCCGCGAGCGTGCCGTAGCCACTGCCCTTCATAATTTTGCCGGCAAGAAAGCCCGCGATAAGGCCAACGATAAGCCACCAGAGGAAAACCATCTGCACTTCTCCTTTATTACTGCTTTGAATTTGGACCAAGCCGAGTTGGAGCCTACTGATTTGAGCTCAGCCTGAGTCGCTGCCGCGAACGCGGGGGAGAAAGGCAGCGCGTCGCAGGTCCTTTTTGCGGAACCGCAACATTCTACCCACAACCTGCGCATATGATCCACTAGGTTTGCGCGAGGGGAAGTGTGTGAACGCAGATTTCAGAGGCTACCGCGCAGGCCCAACATTAATCTGGGATCGCCGGATGATCTTTGGTGGAGCTGAGCGGGATCGAACCGCTGACCTCCTCGTTGCGAAAATGCTGAATGACGAATTTTCAACAACATAGCTAAACAAAACAAAGCACTTTTCATTGGAAAAGAACGTAGCGAAATCCTTATTGGACCCTTATTGGACCCTTATTGGACCCATGCTGGCGTCTCCGCAATCCCACGCGGCATGACCGACAAAGCCAGCAGACCTTAAGTCGTCCCACCGGCGCGTAACGATGCGTGCTCGTTACGGTCATGCGGAGTTCGGCGGACGCTGGTACTCATCGCGGCCAACGGGAGGTGTGCAAACTTGAACGGACATGCCCACACCTCGCGGCATACCATCTGCTCATCCCCTAGTGGGCCAATCAGCAATGCGGGGCTGGCTGGGAGCGTAGGGTCATCGCGTAAGATCTGATCCTCCTTTGCCAGTTCTGCGTCCATCAAAACACGCCCAGGGTGGAACGCCTCATCGATATTTCCACTGTGCTGCTTGACTGACCAGTTGCCCTGGGCGCAGGTTGCCCTTTTGGTAGCGTGTCAGTTTGACCAGATCTCCTGGCTTGGTCGTGCGTACTCTATTGCAATGAGCGATCCAGCAGAGATAAAGATACTGACCGTAAAGCGAGATGATGGAGACGGTATATTTGTGACCTTCTCAGACGGAACGTGCGCAGGCTACGTCGCTGAGGAAATGCTGACATTGAGGCCCAGCCGTGAAGCAACTTCACAACAAGTAGTACCCGTCAGTGAACACTGAGCAAAAGTGAACATTCTCTCCCCCACGATTGGCGGTACTCTCGCGCCACAGGCCACATCTGGAAAGAGAGGCACACGATGGTCCTTCAAGCGAAGTTTACCCACAGACACAACATGGATGGCACCCACGAGTCCATCTGCCGAGGGTGCCAGATGGCGATTGCGACGGTCCAAGAAAAAGCCGATCTTGCCGGGTTTGAGTCCCGTCATGCCTGCGATCCAGTAAGAGTCTATCGGCTGAGTCAAGGCTACATAGCCAGCCGCGCGATTTTCTCATAGCTCCGAACATGGTAGGACAGCCCAGCGACCATCGCCAGTGTGATTCTCAGCGTTTTGTGGATGAGTTCCATTCAACCTCATGCTGAGTTGGGCGGACACTCCCACACCTGGCACAACCCCGGCTCATTGTTCTTTACGTTGCCAACACGCGGGTCCACGTCAGGGCGAACCCCGAGCACTTCGTCCAGAATCGTCCGGGCCACAGCTCGGAACCCGTGGCCGGTCATCTCCTCTTTGTCGATGCCTGCCCGTCGCATGGCGGCGAGAATCGCGTTATCGCTCATCGGACGGGAACTGGTCCGCGCGCTTGGAAACACATACATCCCCTTCCCGGTGAGCGGATGCAATTCGTTCAGAATCTCAATGGCCTGCCGGGAGAGTGGAACGATGTGCGGAGTGTTGGTCTTTGTGACCACGTAGCGCCACTGCTTCTCTTCCAGGTCGATGTCCGCCCATTTGGCTGTCCGTAGCTCCCCAGGCCGCACAAAGAGCAAGGGCGCAAGGCGCATCGCGCATCGCACGGGCAGCGTCCCTTCGTACCCGTCCATCGCCCGTAAAATCCCAGCTACGGCCTCCGGATCGGTCTTGGCGGCAAAGTGGGACTTCTTCACCCTTGATAGCGCCCCACGAAGATCGCCGGACGGATCGCGCGAGGCGCGCCTCGTGGCGACCGCATACCGGAAAACTTGCCCGCAGTTGCTCAGCGCGCGATGCGCCGTCTCCCCCGCTCCCCGCGCCTCGATCCGGCGCAACACCGTCAGAATTTCCGGCGCATGGATGTCCCCAATCGGTCGATTCCCGATCCAAGGGAAGACATCGCGCTCCAGCCGCCTCATGATCTTCTCGCTGTGCGTCGCTGCCCAGGTCGTGCCGTACTTAGCAAACCACTCTCGCGCGATGACCTCGAAGCTGTTGGAAACATTATCGACGCGAGTCTGCTTCTGAGCCTTGCGATGCTCACCTGGATCGACGCCATTGGCGAGGAGCTTGCGGGCTGCTTCCCGGCGCTCGCGCGCGTCCTTTAGCCCTACATCGGGGTAAACCCCCAGGGATAGCCGCTTCTCTTTGTTTTCGAACCGATATTTATGCCGCCACACTTTCCGCCCCGCCGGAGAGCACCGAGCGGATAGCGTATCGCGGCCCGTCGCCGGACGTGCTGGGATATCTGCAAGGCTAGACGGAGTTGACCCGCTCCACGTTGGTGCGGATTCTGAAGGGTTCGGGGCGTCTGCCGGACTTCTAACTCAATCCGCAACGCTACATGGATGCGGTTGCCGCCACCCTCAGGGCAGAGTTGCACCGGCTGATTGTGGACCAAGAGCCACTCTTCCGCTGCCCTCAAGACATCCAGCAACGCCCTGGCCGCCGCTCTGGACTGCCCCTGGAGTCAAGGGAGTATTCCGATTGCCTCAGCCCACAATCTGTTGCGCCTAGAACCTTCCCAAGCTCCGCTCCGCTAGTGACTAGATCCTGAATAGACTCTTACGCCAGCGATAGTAGATTTGCTCAGTAATCCCGCCCTCGCGACAGGCTGATGGTGTCGTCTTTCCATTGGCCACCGACACCTGAATCTGCCGCAACAAGCTCACAGTCTGCTCCGGCGTGTGCTTTCGTTCTTCGCGCCACAAAAGCTCATGGATCGCAGAGAACTGCCCGATATACGCATTGGTTGCTAGTGGTACCGCTCATTTGGCCGGGCAGAAAAGAAAGCACTTAGATGCGCAGATCCAATATAGGTCGGCTTGCATGTATCTTGACAGCAACATTCATACCATTTGTGGCCTGCCTTTCAGGCTGCGGCCTTAGCAATTCGCCATCAACTTTATCAACATCGGTGGATTTGTCATCATCCTCTTTAATCTTCGGTACCGTTACTAGCACATCCAGTCCTGCTCAAACTGTGAAACTCTCCAATACAGGCAACACAGCTCTAAATATCTCCACTATTACTCTGTCCGGAATCGACGCCAACAGCTTCAACGAGTCCAACAACTGCCCAACAAGCCTCGCGGCTGGAAACAGTTGCACAATTACCGAAGACTTCACTCCGGTTATGGCAGGCTCTTTCACCGCAGCCATCACGATCACCGATAATGCATCCCCATCGGCGCAGACCATCGTCTTAAGCGGTACTGCGCCTCCCGTTACGGTGAGCGTGAGTCCGGCAACCTCGGCACTGAACAACGGCCAAATCACGCAACTAACGGCGACAGTGACCAATGCCGCCAACCAAGCCGTGACGTGGTCAATTAGTCCGATTGGAGTAGGCTCAATCAGCACATCGGGCCTGTACACGGCCCCGGCAACCATCACTACAACACAGACTGTGACGGCAACGGCGACCAGTCTGGCGAACACAACAGCGTCTTCATCGGCGACAATCACGCTGGAACCCTCGGTTACAGTGAGCGTGAGCCCGGCAACCTCGGCACTGAACAGCGGCCAAACCACGCAACTAACAGCGACCGTGACCAATTCAGCCAACAAGGCCGTCACGTGGTCAATTAGTCCGGTTGGAATGGGGTCAATCAATGCATCGGGCATGTACGCGGCCCCGGCAACCATCGCTACAGCACAGAATGTAACGGTAGCGGCGACCAGTCTCGCCGACGCAACGGCGTCTTCGTATTCAACGATAGTGCTAGAGCCCTCGGTTACTGTGAGCGTGAGTCCGAAGACCACGGTACTGAACAGTGGCCAAACTGCCGACAATGGAACCGAGCAGTTCACGGCAACCGTAGCCAATGCATTGGATCCTTCTGTGACCTGGAGTGCGCTTCTGGGCACGATCACCCCCGAAGGCCTCTATACCGCCCCATCGAATGTGG
>Ga0182018_10005442_pt1 | contig 10251 bp, 11 predicted proteins | sample 812P2MmetaG_FD_120490 | JGI IMG/M metagenome (GOLD analysis project Ga0182018, IMG submission 120490) | Permafrost microbial communities from Stordalen Mire, Sweden - 812P2M metaG | ecosystem: Environmental > Terrestrial > Soil > Wetlands > Permafrost | place: Sweden: Stordalen | collected... | reverse complement strand
GTCCTGGTCGGCGAAGCCTTGATGCGCTCGCCGGATCCCGCCGCGCTCGTCGCGTCGATCCACGCCGCCTGACCGGGCATTCGATGGCCCTCACCCCCACCGAAACCCGCGAGCTGCTCGCGCGCCTCGGTCACACGCCCAAGCATTTCCTCGGGCAAAATTTCCTGGTCGACGGAAACATCGTCCGCAAGTCGCTCGAGCTTGCCCGGATATCGGCAGGCGATGCCGCGGTGGAGATCGGTCCCGGGCTTGGCACGCTGACGGGTGCCCTTCTGGAGGCCGGCGCCGAGGTTTGGGCGGTGGAAAGGGACAGGACGCTCCACGAGTACCTGGAGTCGGGGCTGGCCGCCCGTTTTCCAGGCGCCTTTCACCTGGCCGAAGGCGACGCCGTCGACCTGGCGCTGGCAGGCCTTCCCGCGGACCGAGCCCCGCTCAGCAAGGTGGTGGCCAACCTCCCCTACGCCATTTCAACTCCGTGGATGGATGCGGTGCTTTCCGGGCCGCTGCCCTCGAGGATGGTGCTCATGCTCCAGCGGGAGGCCGCGGACCGCTACACCGCGGTTCCAGGCACTCGGAATTTTGGTGCGATTTCAATCTTCCTGCAGGCAGCCTACGACACCGCCCCGGGGCACCGCGTGAGTGCGGCCTGCTTCTATCCAAGGCCCGAGGTCGATTCCACCCTTCTGCACCTGGTGAGGAAGCCGGAGCCGTATGTCTTCAGCCCGGAGCATAAGGCCCTTGTCCGCCGCTGCTTTCAGCAGCGACGCAAGCAGATCGGGTCCGTGATGAGGGCTCTCCTGCCCGGCCGGGAGACAGAATGGCGGGAACTTCTCGAGTCCGCAGGATTCTTAAGCTCTGTGAGGGCCGAAGCCATCCCCGTTCCGATCTGGATCCGCGTTGCCTCGGAGGCTTGGGGCACCGCTTGAACCCGCTCCTACCAAGCGCCGAGACGGCCCTCGGGAGGCTGTCCCGAATCCTCTCCGCGTTCCTCCTCGCTGCCGCCTCCGGGCTCGAGGCCGCCGAGCCCGCGCCGCCGGATCCTGCGCACGCACTCGCCGGAACCGTGGCGGGGGGCGTCTATTCCTCCCCGACCGGCGCATTCAAGATCGAGGTCCCGGTGCTGGCGGAGCTGGGCGGCGTCATCCGCGATACCAACAATGTGGTCACATTCCACGACGGCTTTGGCCTCCAGATCAGCATAGGGGCCTTCGTCCACGACGCCACGCTGCGGTGGCAGCTGTCGACGCGCGGGACCAAGGACTACCTCGTCTATTTCTTCAAGACGTATGTGCTGGAGGATTTCAAGAAATTCTGTCCGGGTACGGAGACCGAAAGCGCGGGTTTTTCGCCCGACCTTTTTGATGGCTCGCTTTTCACCTTCATCCTGCTTCCGGGGGGATCCGTCTTCTATGAGCCCCCGGCGTTTGGGCCGCCCGGCACCCCCCCCGTCGCCAAGCGGGGAAATCTGCTCTTCATCAAGAATGGCGTCACCTTCGTCATCAGCACCGAGCTTTCCGAGCGGGTGACCGAAGGCTCGCGGTACAATAAATCCCAGCAGGAGGAGGATGGCATCCTCCGGAAACGGTTGCAGAATATCGCCTCAAACATGCAGTTCACAATTCCCGCCACCCCAAAATAAACCGGAGAACCCCAGCGCTTCCCGCATGATCCTCTCCAGCGTCCTCGAACTATTCATCATCGGCGGCCTCGCCGGCTGGTGCGCCGGCATGCTCTCAAAGGGGAGCGGCTACGGCCTGGCCGGAAATATCATCGTCGGGATCATGGGCTCGTTCCTCGGCGGCTTCTGCTTCTCCCTGCTCGGGATAGTCGCCTACGGGTTCATCGGCCGATTCATCTTCGCCGTCATCGGCGCGCTCTTCTTCATCTGGCTGCTGAGCTTTTTCCGGAAGTAGGTCCCGCCAATCACATGTGCGCGATGATGGCGTCGCCAAATGCGGAGCATTTGATCTCGGTGGCGCCCTCCATTTGCCGCGCGAAATCGTAGGTGACCCTTTTTGAGCCGATCGCGCCGTTGAGTCCCTTGAGGACAAGATCGGCGGCCTCGGTCCAGCCCATGTAGCGGAGCATCATTTCGCCGGAAAGAACGACGGAGCCCGGGTTCACGACGTCCTTGTTGGCGTACTTGGGCGCCGTGCCGTGGGTCGCCTCGAATATGGCATGGCCCGAGATGTAGTTGATATTGCCCCCCGGGGCGATTCCGATGCCACCGACCTGCGCGGCAAGGGCGTCGGATAGGTAGTCGCCGTTCAGGTTGAGCGTCGCGATCACGTCAAAATCCGTGGGGCGTGTCAGCACCTGCTGGAGGGTGATGTCTGCAATCGAATCCTTGATCACGATCCCCGCCCCCGGCTTCCCGTCGGGGATCTTGCACCAGGGACCGCCGTCGATCTCGACCGCCCCGAAGAACTCTTTCGCCACCTTGTAGCCCCAGTCCCTGAACGCGCCCTCGGTGAACTTCATGATGTTCCCCTTGTGGACGATCGTGACACTCTTCCTCTTGTCACGGATGGCGTACGAGATCGCGCTTTGGATCAGGCGCACGGTCCCGGAATAGCTGACCGGCTTGATCCCGATCCCCACCTGAACGTCGGACGGGAACCCCTTCGCCCCCACCTCGCCCCAGAATGCCTCCGCCTTGGCCTTCGTCCCGAAGCGGATTTTCTCGAAGGATTTCGGGAATTCCTTGGCGATGAAGTCCAAGACCTTCTGGGACTCCGGAGTCCCGCTCGCAAATTCGATCCCCGCGTAGATGTCCTCGGTGTTCTCGCGGAAGATCACCATGTTGACCCGCTCCGGATGCTTCACGGGAGATGGAACGCCCGTGAACCACTGGACGGGCCTCAGGCAGACATAGAGGTCCAGCATCTGGCGGAGGGCGACGTTGAGCGAACGGATGCCGCCGCCGACCGGCGTCGTCAGCGGTCCCTTGATGCCGACAATGTATTCCCGGAACGCCTGGACGGTGTCCTCCGGCAGCCAGTTGTTGAACCGCTTGAAGCTCTCCTCCCCGGCGAATACCTCAAACCACGAAATCCTGCGCTTCCCGCCGTAAGCCTTCTCGACGGAGGCATCGAGGACGCGCACCGAAGACGCCCAGATGTCCGGACCGGTGCCGTCGCCGCGGATGAAGGGAATCACCGGGTTGTCGGGAACCGTGAGACGGCCCGCCGTGATGGAAATCTTCCCGCCAGGCGGGGGCGTTATGTTTTGATAGGCCATGGGAGTGGGAAAAAGAGCCGTGGGGCCTCACATCTTGAGGCCCGCGCAAAACTTCGCGAGCCTCGCGACGCCCTTTATGATGGTTTCGTCGCTCGTGGCGTAGCTGAGCCGGAGGTAGCCCTCGGCGCCAAATCCCGACCCGGGAACGGCCGCGACCTTCTCCTCGTCGAGGAGCCTCTCGCAGAAGTGCTGGGAGCTGAGCCCAAAGGACGAAACGTTGGGAAACAGGTAGAACGCCCCCTCAGCAAGGACACACGAGACGCCCGGGATCCTCGAAAGCGCGGCGTGGAGCAGGCGGCGGCGCCGGTCGAACGCGGCCAGCATCTTCTCCAGCGAAACCCGCGTCTTTTCCGTTTCCGTCAGAGCGGCGAGCGCCCCGTATTGGGCAAAGCTCGTCGCGTTGGAGGCCATCTGGCTCTGCAGCTCGGTCACGGCCTTGGCGATTGGCGGCGCGGCGACAAGCGTCCCGAGCCTCCATCCGGTCATCGAATAGGTCTTGGAGAATCCCGAAACCACGAGGGTCCTCGCCTCGGCATCCCCGCCGAGCGTCGCCACACACGTGGGTTTGAGCCCGTCATAGACAAGGTTCTCGTAGATCTCGTCCGAAAGCACGTAAAGGTTGTGGCGGACCGCAACCGCCATAAGCGCCTCAAGCTCGGTCCGCGAATAGACGGCGCCGGTCGGGTTCGATGGGGAGTTGAGGATCAGGAGCTTTGATTTTTTCGTAATCGCGGACTCCAGCTGCTCCGGACTGACCTTGAATCCCGAGGCGTCGGTCGTCGGGACCGCCCGCGGGACCGCGCCGGCAAGCTTCACCATCTCCGGATAGCTGACCCAGTACGGCGCAGGGATCACGACCTCGTCGCCGGGCGAGCAGGTCGCAAGGATGGCCAGGAAACAGGAAAACTTTCCGCCCGGGCTCACGACCACCTGACCCGGAGCCACCTTCAGGCCGTAGTGGATTCCGTAGGAGGAGGCGATCGCCTTCCTCAGATCCTCAAGTCCCTGGGTCGCAATATATTTGGTCTTTCCAGCCTGAAGCGCGGCCGCACAGGCGTCCTTGATGTGCTGCGGCGTGTCAAAATCAGGCTCGCCCGCCGCGAAGCTGCAGACGTCCTCGCCCGCGGCCATCAAGGCCTTCGCCTTCGCGTCGACGGCGAGCGTCGGCGAAGGGGCGACGGCGCGGGCCCAGGTCGAAAGCGGTAAGGGTGCGGCGGTAGGCATGGGAGGCAAAGGAGTCCCACTAAAAGGAACCCTTGGCCCGGAACGCAAGAGGGGAGCTCGCAAAAATTCCCTTCCCCGACCCTCCCGACGTCCCGTCAGCGGGACTTGGATTTCTTGGCTGGAAGGTCGTCGAGCGCGAATCGGAGCAGTTCGCCCACGCTCGCGTTCTTCTTCTTCGCGTAGCGCTTGAGCATCGCGCGCTGGTTGGCGCTGAGGCGGACTGAAACCTGGCGGTGCGGATCCCGGGCCGGCTTGCAGTCCTCGAAATCGAATTTGTCGATCGCCAGGCGAACAATGTCGCTGGCGGTCTTGAGCCCGTATTTGCGCCGATGGCTCTCGATTTTTGCGATCAATGAGATCGGCAAATCAAAAGTTAGCGGGGCCGAAGCTGATCGAGTAGCCATGACATTAATTGATCCTGGACGGGCCATGAGCAGGTACAGGAGATCGGCCCGCCGCAACGAAATTCTTCAGACCGTCTACTCCGCAATTCGGCTGATTTGGTCCTCGGCGGGCGGCGTCACGGGGACCCCCAGCAAGGCGGGATCGAAGGTCGAGGGATCGACGGAAATCCCGACGGCAATGGCGGAGACGGCAAGGCGCGTCTTGTCCCGCGTCACCTCGTTGCGGACATCGACGTCCTTGAGTATCCAACGGTTACCTACCTTTCTGAGCTCCAGCAGGGAAAGGGTTTTGGCCAAATGTCCGTCGTTCCCCACGAGCTCGGATTGCACCAGAGCATCGTACTGGGTGTCCAAGTACGCGGCCATGGACTTGATTCCAGGATACGCCAAAGAGAAATCTGCAGGGGGTGTAAAAAGGTAGATAAAAGCAGGACGGCCGCGGATTCGCTGCAGTCCGGATACCCCGAAGTCGAGCCAGTAGAGGTAGGGCATCGTCAGGTCGAAGGGGGTCATCTCAAGGCCGGAAATAAGCGGCATCACGAGCGCATGATCATTGGAAGCGCCGCTCGTCCCGCCGTCTGACACCCAGAGCGCCGGCTCGGGGCCGCTCTGGACGAGGAGCCGGTGGGTGAAACCGCCCTTGCCGACGTCCAGTTCAAACCGGGTGATCGGGCCGCGCTCATTCTGGGCTCCCCATAGGCGGCCGTGGAACAGGCGCTCATCCCCACGCCGGGGCATCTGCCGCAGGTCAAACTCGGCATACACGGGGTCCGCCCAGAGCGACCGCCGGAATTGGTCGAGTACGCGCGCCGCATCGGCCTTGTCCGGCTGCGCGTCCGAACGGGACGCAGGGGCCCCGAGACAGGTCGCCGCGACGCAGGTGAGCGCGATCGCGCGGAGGGCGGGAAACAGTCCCGAACGCAACGAAGGCTGGCCGGGAATGTTCAAAAGCCTGCTAGGGCTTCTGCGCCGGAGCGGGGGTCGGCGCGGCGGCGGCCGGGAACGCCACCGGGAGCTGCGGCAACGCCGTCGCCGGGAGCTTCGGAGCCGAGATTGAGGGCAAACTCATTCCGGAGGCCGCTGCATGCTTCCCCGCGTAGATCCGTCCGAGGTAAAGGGCGAAGCTCAGCACAAAGAACACGATGGCCGCGTTGATCGTTGCCTTGCTGAGGACATTGCCGGTATCGGCTCCAAATGTGGCCTCGGCCGCTCCGCCGCCCATGGCGGCGCCCATCCCGCCGTCGGATTTCGCCTTCTGGGCGAGCACCAATAAGATAAGGAATACGGAAGTCAGGATGAGGACAAAGGTGGCAATGCCGAGGAGGATACTCATGTCGGGGAAGGGTCAGCGAATCAGATTGGGGCGGGCGTTGTCAACGCCGGGACGGAAGGCTTCAGAGGGCGTCGGCGCGCTCGACGCCGAGCTTTTCCAGCAGGCGCTGCAGGTCCTCATTCCCCCGATATTCGATCACGATCCTCCCCTTTTTCGCCGTGTGGATGACCGCGACGCGCGCACCGAGGTGGGAGGTGAGCCTTTTCTGGATGCTTTCAACAGCGGCGGCGTCACGAACGGCCAGGGCGCGGTGCCGCGACGGCTTCGACGGACCCGCCGCCTTCCCGGCCTGCCCCAATTTCTCGGTCAGCCGGACGCTGAGACCCTCCTCGATCACGCGCCGGGCAAGCACGGTGCGCCGCGCCGTATCCTCAATGCCCAAAAGCACCTTCGCATGGCCGACGCTGAGGAGGCTCTTCGCGATGAATCCCTGGATTTCAGCATCGAGGGCGAGCAGGCGGAGTGCATTGGCCACGGACGCGCGGCTCTTGCCCACGCGTTCGGCCGCCGTCTCCTGCGTCAGGTCGAAATCCCTCACGAGGCTGGCAAATCCTAGCGCCTCCTCAATCGGGTTCAGCCCCTCGCGCTGGAGGTTCTCGATCAGCCCGATGGAAGCGGCCGAGGCGTCGCTCGCCTCGACGATCCGTGCGGGGATCGACCGGATGTTGAGGAGTTGGAAGGCGCGCCAGCGGCGCTCGCCGGCGATCAGCTGGAATTTGTCGCCGTTCCGGCGCACGACGATCGGCTGGAGCAGCCCCTCGCTCCGGATGCTCTCGGCGAGCTCGGCCAGCTGCTCGGACGCGATGTCGCGCCGTGCCTGGTAGGGGCTCGGTTCGATGAGATGCACCTGGACCTCAAGGTAACCGGGGGCCGGCGGAACAAGATGCGCCGCCGGCACGGCGGAGACCGGTGCCGCCGCCTTTGCCGCGGAAATGAGGCCGCTCAGTCCGCGGCCCAGTCTGGATTTTGGAGGGATTGCCATTTTGGAAAGGGAGCGCGGGACGCGGGCTATTTGCCGCCGGGCACAAAAAGGATTTGCCCGACCTGGATTCGCGACGGATCCAGGAGCTTGTTCGCGTCGATGATGTCCTGCGTTTTCGCGCCCGTTTTCTTCGCGATGATCCCGACGGAGTCGCCTTTTTGCACCGTATAGCTCACGCCGACCTTCGAATAGCTGTCTCCAAATGCGGGCCTGGCGGCGGGGGCCTGGGCCGTCGCCCGCGCCTGCACGGCCGCCCCTGGCCTTCCCATCGAGTCCAGGGCGGCGTTGGTCTGCTTGGCGAGATTCTCCATCTGCGTGGCGACCTGCTGCAGGATCTCCTCGCGGGAAGCGGCGACGGCCGACTTGATCGCCGCGTTCAGGTCGGCCACCGCGCCGTTTAACTCCTCCGGCGTGACCGCGTCGCGGCCTCGTTCGAGGCCCGCCGCCTTTGCCTTCAATTCCGCGTTCTCGTGCTCAAGCTGTTCGACCCGGAGCGAAAGGTCGCCCAGGCGCTGGGAGAGGCCCCTCACGTCCTCTTGGAGGTCGGCCAGCTCGGTTTGGGCGGGCGCGCGCGGAGTCGCGATCGACGCCAGGAGGGCGCAGGCAAGCGTCAGACGGCGTAAGTCGGGCCTGCGGAGCATGGAGCCGGAATCTTGCCCAAAGGACCGTCGAAAACAAGCGGCATAATCTCGGGCAAAGCCTATCGCCTAACGGGAGCGCCGGCGACGAGCGGGGACATCGGTTTCGAGGCAAGCAGGGTGCCGGGTTCAATCGCGAACCCGCGCAGGAACTCGCCGGCGGCAAGCATCCGCCCCCCGGGGCGCTGCAGCCGGCGCAGCCTCAGGGTGCCCGATCCGGTCGCGACCCGAAGTCCCTCCGAGTCCGGTCCGACCACGGTCCCCGGCGCTTCGCCGCCTCCCGCGGCCAGGGAGTCCGATAGCCCGAGCTTGACCGCCGAGCCGGCAATATCGACCGCGACCGACGGCCATGGGTGGAGTCCGTTGATACGCGCCGAGAGGACGGCCGCCGGCGCGGAGAAATCCAACACCCCGTCGGCCTTCTCGAGCCTTCGGCAATAGGTCGCCTCGCCGGATTCCTGGGCGTGGAAGGGGAGCCTGCCCTGGCCAAGGAGAGGGAGGGCCCTGGCGAGCAGCGGGATCGCCGCGGCGGCAAGCCTTGCCTCGACCTCCTGAGCGGTGTCCAGCGGTGAGATCGGAACGCGCTCGAAGTCGCCGACCGGACCGGCATCGAGCTCGCGAACTATTCGCATCAGGGTCATTCCGGTTTCGCGGTCGCCCGCGGCGACCGCGGTCTGGATGGGGGACGCCCCGCGGTAGCGCGGGAGCAGCGAGGCGTGAAGGTTCAGCGTGCCGAGGCGCGGGAGCGCGATGATGGGATCGCGGAGGATCTGCCCGTAGGCGACCACAAGGGACACGTCGGGACGCAGGTCGGCGAGAGCCGCCCGCACACCCTCGTCGAGCTTGACCGGCTGCAGGATTGGGAAAGGCCGCCGGGAGGCCCACGCCTTGACCGCATTGGGCCTCACCGACTGGCCGCGGCCGGAGGGCTGGTCCAGCCCCGTGACCAAACCCACGATCTCGGCCACGCGCGCCCCCTCCCCCACCAGCCAGTCGAGCAGCGGAAGGGCCACCGGATCCGAACCCATGAAGACAAGGCGCAGCGGGTCGGCCATGGGAGCTATTTCCAGCCGCTTCGGTTCACCTCTTCGCCCCGCGGCTTGCCGACCAGCTCGAATTCAATCGGGCATCCATTGAGCTCAAATTCCTTCACGAGCCCGGCCTCGAGGTAGCGGCGGTAGCTCTCCATGAGCCTTTCCTCGCGGTTGCAGAAGATCTTTATCCGGAAGGGGCGGTTGCCGGTCTGGGTCGCGTAGTAGATCTTGAACCGGCGCGCTCCGATGGCAGGAGGAGGCGTGCGCTCCGCGAGCCGCGACAGAGTCTCGTTGAGCCGGGCCGTCGGCAGCTTCTTGTCGAGCGTTCGGTGCAGCTTGACCGCAGCGTTCAGCATGCGGGAAACCTCGAATCCGCTCATCGCGGACACGAAGATGAGGGGGGCTCCAGGCGTGAAGAACAGCCGGTTAAAGAGCTCCTTCTCGTATTTTTCCCGGTAATCGCGCTCGCTCTTGGAACCGGGGATCCCTCCGTCCCTCCGGAAGGCCTCGTGCACCAGGTCCCACTTGTTGACGATGATCGCGATCGGCTTGCGGTCCTTGACGGCCTCCCCGGCGATCGCCTTGTCCTGCTGGGTGACGCCGTCCATGGCATCGAGGACCAGGAAGACGACGTCCGACCTCTGCATCGCGTCGAGCGAGCGCAGGCGCGCGAAATATTCCACGGAGGAAGCCAGCTTTGTGGCCGCCTTGATCCCCGCCGTGTCGATCAGGCGGAAAGGATACATCTTGCGGTCGCGGCCTCTGAATTCAAACGGGAGCTCGATCGCGTCGCGGGTCGTGCCCGCGACATCGTTGACGATCAGTCGGTCGCTCTTCAAAAGCCGGTTCGCGAGCGACGATTTCCCCACGTTCGGGCGGCCGATGAAGCTGATGCAGATGGGGCCGGGCGGCCGCTTGGACGCCGGTTGCTCGGCAACCTCGTCGGCGCGCGGCACGCTGGGCGCCAGCCCGATCCTTGCCAGAATGGCCTCCCGGAGCTCGGACTCGCCCCGGCCGTGCTCGGCTGACACGCAAATCGGCTCGCCCAGGCCCAGGCGCGCGACTCCCTCGAGGTCCGCTTTCTCGTCGCCGAAATCGGCCTTGTTGACGACGAGAATGACCGGTTTCCCCCCGCGCCTGAGGCGGTTGGCGATCCGGTCGTCCAGCGCCGTCACGCGGTCAAGGCCGTCGATGATGAACAGGATCAGCGAAGCCGTATCGATCGCGAAACCCACCTGCTTTTCCGAGGCCTCGATGATCGCCGCGGAGGAGGTCTCGCCCTCCTTGAGGCCCAGGCCCCCCGTGTCCATCAGCGTGTAGCCATCACTCACCTCCGCCGAGATGACGTCACGCGTCACGCCCGGCTGATCGTGGACGATCGATATTCGCTTGCGCG
>Ga0182018_10005440_pt1 | contig 10252 bp, 10 predicted proteins | sample 812P2MmetaG_FD_120490 | JGI IMG/M metagenome (GOLD analysis project Ga0182018, IMG submission 120490) | Permafrost microbial communities from Stordalen Mire, Sweden - 812P2M metaG | ecosystem: Environmental > Terrestrial > Soil > Wetlands > Permafrost | place: Sweden: Stordalen | collected... | reverse complement strand
CTTTGTCGAAGTAGCGCTGGCCGCTCTCCACGTACTTGTGCTTCTTTGTGTCGGGATTCCCTGTGCAACCCGTCAGCAACGCCCCCAGCAGACAAACCGCCGCCACTGCACCCTGAAACCTTGAGCTCTTGGCAATACTCATATCCTTGAAAGCCTCACATCCGGCAAACTTTGCCTTATCCACTCAGTGCCTACGCCACCAAGGCCTACGACACCAAGGCCTACGACACCAAAGGTACTCTCTTGCGCGCAAGCAAAAAAGGTTACTGCCGTTATTATCGCAAATCTGGACCCACCGGCAGAACCAGATGGCCGTGCCTCGAAGCATACGCCCACCGTACAGGCGCTTTCGTAACCTCCCGCAACTGGCCCGGACCATGGCATAGTTCAAGCCGCTATGACCCACTTCCCCCAAGCGAATGCCAACCTGCGTTCCCCCCGTGTACAACTCAATGGATCGGTCGCGGCCGCGGTGATGGCCGAAAGCGGCCGGCGGGCGCGCGCAAAACTACAGTCCATTTCCGTCAACGGCGGTTTGCTTCAGTTGCCACGAGAGCTTTCAACCGGAGACTTCGTCGAAATCGCCTTCCACACCCGATCGGGCGCCATCCACGGCATGGCCGAGATGCTGCACCCGACGCGCATGCTTCCGAGCGCCTGTCTGCAGCCTTTCCGCTTCATTGCCCTGGCCGACGACGACCACCGCAAACTGCGTATGGCGCTCACTTCCGCGCTGGACCGCAGTCTCCTCGACCCGGTATCCGAGCAACTCCAGACGCCGCCCGGATTCTGAAAGGCAGGTCGCAGGTCTCAGGTCCAAGGTCTCAGGTCTTAAAACCACGGTCGATCTTGCTTGTTCTTCCTTGGACCTGACACCTGACACCTGCGACCTGCTTTTAGCTTCGCTATACTGAACCCTCCCGGATGACCACCGAGACCATCACTCACTCCGCCGAGGAGACGATCGCTTACGGGCGGAAGCTTGCCGCCGAACTGTCTCCTCCCCTCATCGTGCTGCTCCGCGGTGACCTCGGGTCGGGAAAGACGACCCTGGTCAAGGGCATCGCCGAAGGCTTCGAAGCCGCTCGTGCCGACGACGTTACCAGCCCCACCTTCACCCTCGTCCACGAATACCGCGGACCCCGGACCACCCTCTACCACATCGACCTGTACCGCGTCGATACCCAGCGCGAACTGGAAACGCTCGGCCTTGATGACCTGCTCGCCCCAAACTGCATCCTACTGATAGAGTGGGGAGAGAAGTTCCCTCGCTTGCAGCGCGATAAGAACGTGGAAATTACCCTGGGGCAAGTCGAGGTAGAACGAGTGGGGGAAACTGAGCGCAGAATCCAAGTGACCATCCGTTGAACACCCATGGTTTGCGGAGCGTGGTTTTGCCGAGTGTGGATTGCCCACAGTAGACTGCGAACATTGCCTGGGGTGCATTGTAATCAACTGAGTTTGGAGCCAGAATCAACTTGAAGCCTACCCTTTTCGTACTTGTCTCCCTATTGGTCGCATTGATGTTGATCCCTGCGGCGCTTTGCGCAGCGCAAAGCGCCCCACAATCTCAGACCTCAGAAGCGGCCCAATCCGCCCAGCCGCCGTCAACTACCCCCGGCCAGACACCCGACCCAACACCGCCTCCAGCCAAACCGTCCGTCGGCCAACCGGCCCAACCTGCCGATCAAACTCCAAGCCAGAGCCAGGACAAAGACAATAAAGCCCATGCCACATCCGGTACTTCCAACGACCGGCTCTTTCTTGCTCTGCCTAACTTTTTGACCATCGAGAATACCGGCAAAATCGAACCCCTGACGGCCGGGCAAAAATTCAAGGTGGTCGCCCGGGGCTCGTTCGACCCGGTGCAGATCGTCTGGTACGCTGCGCTCTCCGGCATCAGCCAGGCCGAAAACAGCGAGCCCGGATTCGGACAGGGCTGGGAAGCATACGGCAAGCGTTATGGCGCCTACGCTGCCGACGGCACCATCGAGAATTTTTTCGTCGGCGCGATTTTTCCTTCCATCCTGCACCAGGACCCGCGCTTCTTTCAGAAACCCGGCGGCAGTTTTTTTTCCCGCGCCGGGTATGCCGCGAGCCGAATCGTTATAACTCGCGGCGACTCCGGAAACCGTCAATTCAACTTCTCTGAAGTCTTTGGCGCCGCCATGGCGTCCGCCATTTCCACCTACAGCTACCATCCCCGTCGAACTTTCAAGGGCTACAACAGTGCGGGAATGGCGGAGTACTACCCGAGTGACCGCACTCTGACGAATACGGCCAGCGTCTGGGGATCGCAGATGGGATACGACGCGATTACGCTGGTGATCAAGGAATTCTGGCCCGATATCCGGCGGAAAATAAAGAAGCAGCCGCACTGACGCAGTCGGCCGCCCTCAATGTCGGGGCGCTTTACAGCCTGGAAAAATTCTAATTTCTCCACGAACCGGAAGGGCACGAGTGCAGAGGCTGCGGAAAAAGTCCGGTTCGTATCAGGGTATCGCTTTAGCGATACCGTAAGTTCCTCAGAATCCGATGCCCCTTTAGGGGCTGGGCATTGGAATTTGACTTTTTCCGCACCCTCTGCACTCGTGCCGTTAAGTCATTGAAAAATATGTCCGCCTTTTGCCTGAGGTGTACTCCTTCGCCCGAAGACTTTTTTCGCAGCTTGTTTAGCGATGCCGCAAGTGTTCGCCGGTCATTTCCAGCCGCGGACAGCCGATAGGCGCGCTCCATTCCCGAACCACCGAGAACAGCATCGCAGCGGCAAAGAAAGCGAACACCCAAGCGCGAAAGCGCATATAAATATCATACACACATCTGGCAACCGCGAATCGGTTCTTTCCTCCGGCTTTCCTCATCCAATTGAGCGATGCCCCCGAGAACCGAAGCAACGGTCAGGAAAGCCGCCGAGCCGGATCTGGAAGTTGGCCTGATCTGCGCCGATCGCGATGGCAATCGCATTCGCATCGACCGGCTAGATTCCGGTGCCAAAACCCTCTCCTACCATTTTCTTAACGACGAATTGCGGGTGCAGGAAGGTATTCAGGACCGCTCCATCGAGCAATTCCTGGCGGAAGGCTGGTACATCGCAGCCGCAGGAAGATCCCTGTAGTTAGGTGCTAGTGCGGCAAATATCCGGATTCCCCCGGCAGTTTACCGTCCACTTTGACAACCACCACGCGATCCGTGATCGATCGTTCTTCCACGAATCCGATCGCGCCTGGAGTGGACGCCACCGCCTGAATCACATCCGCATCCGTCCCGACCGTCAGGATCGAATCTTTGTCCTTGTCTTTGCGCGATGCGAACAGCGCTTTTACCTCCGTCGCGGTCATATTGTTCAGGTGCTCCAGCGTGACCATCTCGCCCGGCGAAGCGCCGTGCAACACCAGCACCACATCCCTGCCGTCGGGCCACTTCTTCACTTCTCCTTTAAAAATCTTACCCAGATGAACGGAAGTGACATTCTGAACGGTGTTGTTCTTATTGACCACGACCGCCATGTGGTGCGCAAAACACGGCGTCAGCGACAACGTCACCCACACCCAGAGGCATAGAACCCAACGGTACTTCATAGAACCTAAGGTTACCTCTTGTTCTCCCCCGGCGCTGTCAAAAGATTGTAAACAAACGGGAGGAATCACTCTCGTTATAGGTATCGGCATCCTTCAGAATCCCATCACTTAGAAACCCATGATGTTGTACCCGCAGTCCACGTAGATGGTCTCGCCCGTGATGCCCGAACTGGCATCCGAGGCAAGGAAAACGCCGGTGCTGCCCACCTCGCTGACTTCCACATTGCGTTGCAGGGGCGCGCGCTCGGCGTGCGAGTGCAGCATGTCGCCAAAGCCGGAGATGCCCCGCGCCGCCAGCGTCTTGACGGGCCCCGCCGAAATCGCATTGACGCGAATTTTCTTTCGCCCCAGATCCTGCGCCAGATACCGCACCGTGCATTCCAGCGCCGCCTTGGCCACCCCCATGACGTTATAGTGCGGCACGACTTTCTCCGCGCCGTAGTAAGTCATGGTGATGACGCTGCCCCCGTCCTCCATCAGCGGAGCCGCAGCCCGGCAGACCGCGATCAGCGAATACACGCTAACGTCGTGCGCCACCCGAAACCCCTCGCGCGTCGTGTTGACGAAGTCGCCTTTCAGCTCCTCGGCCGGAGCGAAAGCCACGCTATGCACCAGCGTATTTAATTTCCCGTAGCGAGCTCGCAGTTTTTCGAAGAGCTGCGTGATTTCCTCGTCCTTGGAAACATCGCACATGAAAGCTTCCGCTCCCGGCGGCGACAGAATCAGGTCTTTCGCCTCCATCTCCATCCGTTCGTTCTGATAAGTGATGGCCAGGTTAGCCCCCGCCGCGTGCAATCCCTGAGCAATAGCCCAAGCGATCGAACGCTTGTTAGCCACTCCAAAGACAACCGCCGTCCGCCCCTTCAAATCCTCAAACATGAATGAATCTCCCGGGAAGAAGAGAAAGAATACCAGCAATAGGAACAGCAATGGGTGCCCCATCCTAACGTCGCGTTTTTTGCGACGTTAGGGTGGGCCCGCGGGATGCTAATCCGCGACCGCAGCCACAGCCGTCCGAGCAGGAATCGGCCAGCAAGCGCTGCCAAACGCAACCGCATACACCGCGGCAATTACGCCAAACCCCGCCGCCAGGCTGATCCGCGATGCGATCCATCCCACCCCCAGCCCCAGCGCCACCTGCAGAAGCGTGCCAAAGAAATAAAAAGTATTCTGGACGCGTCCCATAAAATGCGGCGGCACTTGCTCCATCAGGCTGGTATTCATGGCCACGCCGCTGACGCCCCGAGCCGATCCCATCAGCGCGTAAAGCAATACAGCAATCGCCAGCCACGGAGAAAACGGCGAGAGTGCCATGGCTAAAGTCAGCAGCAGCATCGAAAGCGCAATCGAGCCACGCGCTCCCACCCGAGCAATCAGCGCCGGAGCATAAAGAGCGCTAAGAAAAGCGCCCACGCCCCATCCCCCGTTCAGCCACCCATAACCCGTTGCGCCGGCGTGAAAAATGCGATCGCTGAGCGGCGCCGTGACCACCACTCCCGTCATCATCGCTCCCAGAAATAAAGCCCAACTCGTGCCCAGAAAAACCACACCACGATGCTCGCGCAGAAAGACCAGCCCTTCGCGCATCTCCCGCAGAAAGCGCGCGACCGCGGTTTCCGCCGCCTCCAGATCATGACGAAGCTCGACCGCCCGCGGCACCACATGCCGCCCCTGTCGCACCGCAAAGTAGCAAGAAAAAGAAACGACATAGGTGCTCACGTCAATCAACAGCACCCCGCCCAGCCCAATATGTTCATAGACGAATCCAACAATCGCGCCGGCAATCAGCCATCCGCCCTGGATCCCCGCCAGGAGAAATGTATTCGACTGCACGAACCCGCCCTCCGGCGTCAGTTCCTGAATCAGCGCCGTGATCGTAGGCCAGAACATCCAGAAGCCCGCCGCCACCAGCGTATTCATCAGGTAGAGTTCCCACACCTGTACGCGGCCAAGAAAGGCAAGGACCGTAACCGCAAGAATGACGACAGCGCGCGAAGCGTCCAGCCACATCACCAGCCGCCGCCGGTCTTCGCGATCAATGATGACGCCAGTGAAAGGCAGCATCAGCATGGCCGGAATCGTCTGCAGCGCGGCAAACGTGCCCAAAGCCATCTCCGAGTGAGTGCGCTGCAAAATCGTCCAGGCCACCGCCGCGGAGTTCATCCCGCTGCCCAGCATGGAGATCACATTCGCCGCAAACACAAACCGCAGCGAGCGTTTCTGCAAAATGGAGCGCATGTTCCGAATCTAACATGACGCGTCGTCGGGCTTTGCGGTCTTTGCCGCTTCTCACTGCGAAGGTTTGTGGGTCTCTATTCCTTCTAGCGGGACAGCTCAATTTCAATGGGAGCAAAGACTAAGAGGTATATTATTTTGCGATATGGAACGGCAGATTTTGAAGTTCATCTCGGAACTTCTGCACAACGAAGGACTGCGTTCAGTTGTCCTTGTAATAATCGGTTTCTTGCTGGCGGAACTAAAGGACTATTTTGCGATTCGGAGAGAACGAAAGGAAGCGGTTTCCGCGGCCCTTTCGGACTTACTTGAAGTGCGGCACAGGTTTGTCGGACTGGAACTTCTTGTAGATGAATTGAGCAGTCTCGGGGAGATTCCCGAGCATGTGAAGTCTCAGCTTCGAATAAACCTCGACTCCCTGTTCCCGAACTGGCAGGAGCTGCATGATAGATATGACAAAAGCGTCACCACCCTGGCTAGGCTGGATCCGCTGCTCTCGTTCCAGCTTCGATCGAAAGACTTCATTGGCCCTACTATGCGGAATCTACACTCCGTTATGGCACGGGACTCCCAAACTGCTACGCTGCTGGCCCTGCCTATCAAGAAGGGTTTAGTCGACAAGGCAGAACTGGCTCTGAATGAATCAGCCCTAAAGCTGGCTAGAGGGCGAAGCTTACTCTGCTGGTATCGGACGCGCCGACTTTTAAAGAAAGCCAAGGAACTTTCAAGTGAGGGTAAGGAAGCGTGGGAGCCCATTAAGGCCATACTTAAGTCCCAGATTGAGGCGCGAACAGGGCAGGCAGCCCCGACCAGTCCTACTTCAACCCCGTAACCACGTACGCCTCCGACAGCACGCGCACGTAGAGATATGCATACGCCGTCCCGTCGCTCGAGAGATGAGGCGGAACAACGGACGAGACTCCCGAGCCCGTTTCTTCCCCGAAGGTTTTCCACGGCTCCATTTTTCCGGTCTGCACGTTGACCCGTGAGACCGCCACTGATTTCGCGGCCATCGCACCACGTGGGATGGTAGCCACATATACCGACTCCCCGTCCGGCGTCCAGCCAATAATGCCGTAGCCCGATTCGAGCCCCGCTATGGGATGAAACTCGCCACTTTCCAGCGACCAGATACCTCGTTTTCCCTCGGGTCCACGCACCGCTATGCTCTTGCCGTCCGGCGATAGTTGCGTGCCGCCGATGCCTTCGGGAGTGATGGGCTTGGAATCTCCACTGCTCAGGTCAATCAAATAATCGCGCCCGCCGTGCCCGGCTTCAATCCCGTAGGCCAACAACCGCTTGCCGTCTGCAAAAAAACGAGCTCCGTCGTAGCTCACCGCATCATGGGTGAGCTTCCTGGCTTCGCCCGTTCCCGTCGGCACCAGGCTCAGCGGTCCACCCTTCGCCGGTTTCGTGATTACCCATTTTCCATCGGGCGAGATGGCCATCGAGTCTCCCTCGCCAATGCGTGCCGGAGGCGATCCATCGGTGTCACGCAGAAACACGGTGTAGTTCGGCCCCCCGCCATCGCCTTCTTCGTCGAACACGATCTTGTGGCCATCGCGGCTGATATCGCGCAACTCCGACCATCCGAACCACCCCAGTTCATGCTCTTCTTTTCCACCCGGCGCCATCCCCCGGATCCCCAGCCGCGTGTGATTCGCCACCGCCAGCACGGTTCCATTGCGCAGGTCTTGCAGCCACACGCCTCCGGGCACGTTCGTGATCGTGCGTAACTTGCCCGAGAGGGTCACCGCGCGCGGGTTCGCGGCTTGGCCCGTGTTGGTCGAGGTAAACCAGATCTCATCGCCCGCTGGAGACCAGATAATCCCCTGCAGTGAGGTCCAGCCGGAAGAAAGTTTCCTTTCTTTTTCCTGGCCATCGGCCCCGATCACTGCGAGCGAACCTTCATCGTCGCCACCTGGATTTTCATGGTCGGCAAAGGCGATCCATTTGCCATCCGGCGAAATCTTTGGATGACTCATCCAGTTGATGCTGTCGAGGAGCACCTTGCCGATCGGATATTCCAGCCGCCAGTGATTATTTTCCGGAACGTAACGGGTAATTGCCAGGCTGTCGCCATTCGCAGAAAAGTCTGCGTCCCCAACATTGTCCAGTACTTCTCGCGGCGTTCCCCCGCTCAGCGGAACCCGCGCCAGCGTCCCGCTGCGCGAGTAGCCACCGTGATACTGCGTGTTGAGCCGAATTGCCAGTTCTCCGCCCTTGGAGATAGAAAGCAATTCCGCATCCTTGATCCCCAGTTCGCGCGACCCGGGATCGTCCGTGCGCGACATGTAAAGTTGATCTTCGCCGCCCTCCCACGACGCGCTGTAAACAATGCTGCCGTCGGGCGTAAACCGCGCATTGCCGATGCGGCCGGTGCGGAACGTAATCTGCTGATATTCAGCCTGTGGCACGCGGGCGCTGGCCTTGCCCGTCCACCAACCGAGACCGTACACCACACCTGCAATAACCAGACCGGCCGCGATTGCCAGCAGAAGCCTGCGTCGCGACGAGACATTCGCACTGCTAGCGCCCGCCGTCGCCACGCGTGCCGCACTGCCGGAAAGCCCGGAGAGATGTTCGAGATCAAACGCAATATCGCTCGCGGAATGAAAACGCGATTCCGGATTCTTCTCCAGACAATGCTGCACAATGCGCTCCAGCGCCGGAGAAACATTGCGATTGGTCTCGTTCAACTCCGGAGGATCTTCCTTCAGGATTGCGCTCATCGTGTCCGCGGGAGTGTCTCCATGGAATGCCCGTTTGCCCGACAGCATCTCGTAGAGAATCGCCCCAAAGCTGAATATGTCGGACCGCGGATCAAGCGCCATCCCGCGCACCTGCTCCGGCGACATATATCCCGCCGTCCCCATCACCAATCCCGCCTCAGTACCGTGAGGAGTACCGTGGGTTGCGGTCGGCATGGAGGTGTGGGACGACGATCCCGGATCGGGCTGCGTGAGTTTGGCCAAGCCGAAGTCCAGAATCTTGAGCCGGCCGTCCTTGGTTAGAAACAGATTGTCCGGCTTGAGGTCGCGATGAATGATCCCTTTTTCGTGCGCCGCCGCCAGCCCGTGCGCGATTTGCAAGGCGTAGTCCAGAGTCTTGCGAGCCGGAATTGCTCCGCTGCGCAGGCGCTCGCGCAGCGTCTCCCCCTCAAGCAGTTCCGACACCACGTAAGGCGAGCCTTCGCTCGTGCCAATATCAAACACAGCCAGAATGTTGGGATGATTCAAAGCAGCAGTGGCAAGCGCCTCCTGCTCAAACCGGCGCATCCGGTCGGCGTCAAGAGAAAGTGCCTGCGGCAAAACCTTGATCGCCACGTCACGCCGGAGACGGGAATCGCGGGCGCGATAGACTTCGCCCATGCCGCCCGCGCCTAAGAGGGAGACAATTTCATAAGGCCCAAGTTTAGTGCCGGACGCCAGATTCATCAGTGCGCGAAATTATAACCCATGGAGTCCAGTTGTCGGCTCTCAGCCTCAGCCGTCAGCTCTCTTGCCTTAGCAACTCGTCGTGAAAATAGGTTGGTATCGGGCTATGCCTTCAGGCATACCGCAAGTACCGTGTTATGAAGGCGCCTTTACAGCCTGCGGAAAAACTCAGTTTTGCCCTTGATTTTGGGTGGCGCAGCGGTTCACCGCTGCGATAAGTGGGTTGTTTCCAGAGTCGGCTTTAGCCGCTGAGGGTGACTGCGGGTGTGCAGCACGAGTTTTTCAGCAATCTGTTTAGCCGCTGTTTCCTGCGGTGGAGTTTCGCCACTGGTCGTTAGAGTGTACCGCCGTCTTCGCCGGACCAACTGGCCTCGAAGTCATCGAGAACCTGATCTCCGCAGCCCACACCGCACTCCGGCCCAGCGGCTACCTTATTATGGAAATCAGCGGCACGATCGCGGACCGCGTGCGCGCACTCCATGGTTGGGAAGACATAACACTGACAAACGACTTGCAGGGAATTTCGCGCGTCGCCTCAGCCCGCAAGCCGCATTCCTGGGCTAGAATCGATCCAGACGCGGATCTGGCGGGTCTTCACCTGCGCATCGATCTGCCCTGAGGTGACCTCATGCGCTTGAAGCCCTTTCTGCTTGACGCCTGGCTCGACACCTACGAACACGGCATCGAATTCAATCTTGGCGCTAGCACCGGCCCCACCTGGACTGCCAACGAACTCCTCGACCTGGGCGGCGAAGAGTCTCGCCAGCGTTACCTGAATCACAAAGTGGGGTACAGCCGTCCCGCGGGTGCCGACAGTTTGCGCGAAGCGATCGCCGAGATGCAGGGCGTCAGCGTCGACCACGTGCAGGTGGTCACGGGCGCCTCGGAAGCCCTGGTCGTGCTCATGTGGCTTGCCGCCGAGCCCGGAGCCAACGTCATCGTGCCGCTGCCCGGCTTTACGACGTTCTCGGCGCTTCCCGAGTCGCTCGGCCTCGAGCTGCG
>Ga0182018_10005439_pt1 | contig 10254 bp, 7 predicted proteins | sample 812P2MmetaG_FD_120490 | JGI IMG/M metagenome (GOLD analysis project Ga0182018, IMG submission 120490) | Permafrost microbial communities from Stordalen Mire, Sweden - 812P2M metaG | ecosystem: Environmental > Terrestrial > Soil > Wetlands > Permafrost | place: Sweden: Stordalen | collected... | reverse complement strand
GCGGCGTTGGCGCGATTGGCATCGGCGCGTTTGGGGGAGACGGGTGTTTTGGGTTTTGACATATGAGGGGGGTCCTTCGCCTTAAGAGATAGCATGGGGGTTGGGCGGGATTAGGGTTGTGAACAGCTAAGGGATTGGAAATAAAGGGAAAGATAGGGTGAAGATTTCTGTGATCCATTCCGGCGCGCTGGCGCGCGCCCACCGGGACGGATGAAAATGGCGGCGATTTTATGGGTAGAATGGCAGGGGGTGGTCCAGATGGAACTTATTGATATGGCAAGGGTTCCGGGACGGTATTTTTCGTAGGAAGAGGAAAATCGGATTCACCGGAGAGAGGTGGAGACGCAGGGGAAAAAAAGAAAAAGGCAAACACATGGGAGAGTGTTGGTTCAGCCTTAAATGGAGAGAGGGCGCTCTCCGTTTAGTGAGTATTCCGCCCTGCGGGCGGGGATTTTCAAGGCATCAGGGTCTACCGATCCGATGTGCGAATTTGAGGAGCGCAGAAGGATGCTCTGCGCCCCGTTGATCGTCTCGATGAGCCCACCGGACTATCCCTCAGCATGGTTGCGTCCCCGCAGTGCCGCTTCCGTTTCGCCCGGCAGAATCATTGTAGCGCCGCCGCGGCCAGCGTGGCCAACTTCCGGATGCGCCGTCATTCGGGCACAATGCGAATTTCGCCTCGCGTGTGGATCAAGAAACTTCTGGTTGCCCGTCTCCGAGGCCCTGATCCCTCGTTTGGAGTGAATTGATCAAGCGCCATGCCTCTCTTGCCCGGGACTCGTTTGGAGGCGGCCCGGCCGCGACAGGCTCCGTTGTGCCGTTTTTGGAGAGGCGCCAAGAAGTTGGCTGCAATCCAGGCGATCAATGTTACACTATTCACTCGTCGAGGCCCGAAGCGGAAATACCGGCTGAGACAGGATAGGAGGCTGCGTTCATGAGCCAAACTCCGTCAGTCCGAATGGTTCTTTCTGTTCTGGCTCTTGCCTGGCCCGTTGCGGCACTCGCCGCCGGTCCCACCGTCACGCAGATTCTAAACAACTCCAGCGGAACTCCGCCGGGCCTTCCCAATTCCGGTATCGCGCCGAGCAGTATATTCATCGTAACGGGAAGCGGTTTGGCAGACCCTGGGACTCCGGTGTTGCAGTCCAGTGCGGCGCCCGGTCTCTCGTTGACACTGAACGGAGCTAGCATTACGGTGGTGGTGAACGGCGTGACCACTCATCCTCCGCTGTATTACACCAGCCCCACGCAGCTCGCCGCGGTTCTGCCGGCAGCCACGCCGGTGGGAACCGGGACCTTGACGGTGACCTACGACGGCGCCCCTAGCAATGCGGCAAGTATCCTGGTGGTCGCAAGCGCGGTGGGGATTAACCACTTCAACCAGATCCCCATTCCTCTGGGAATATTCAACCCGAATGTCGATATAGGAGTCGCCACCGACGCCGTTACCGGGGCTCTGCTCACATTTACCAACTCGGGCGTGCCCGGGGAGATCATCACGCTCTGGGCAACCGGTCTGGGCGCCGATCCCGCCGATAGCGATACGACGTACGCCTCTCCGCCGCACGCCGTGAATACGCCTCTGCAGATTTATGTCGGCGGCGTACCGGCCACCATCCTCTATCAAGGTTCGGCCGGGTACCCGGGCGTGACTCAGATCAACCTGATTATCCCGGCTTCGGTTACTACGGGCTGCTACGTTTCCCTGGCGGCGGTGACTGGAACCGTCATCAGTAATGTGGTGGTGTTCCCCATCCATCCCGGCGGCGGAACATGCGTCGTGCCGGGCGGGCTTACCGGAGCCCAAATCCTAGCTGACGTGCAAGATACGCTCAATGCCGGGGGCCTGAGCGTGCTTCAGACGATCTCTACGAGCAGCAAGGGTATTGTTACTGTGACCACCAGCGCGAGTGCGGCCTTTTATCACGAAACTGGACTCCTCGCCGGCGCAACAGGCCGGGCTGGGATTCTTACGGCGGGCGGATGCTGGGTGGCCCCGTCGGTCGCGGGAGGCCCGCTTACGATCGCCGGTCTGGACGCCGGGTCGATTAGTCTGACGGGGCCCGGGGGACTCGCGGTAGCGCTGCCCCTGTTGGACCCCGGCGGTTATGGCGTGGACCTCGCGGCCAGCGCGATTCCATCCTCCGGCGGAACCTTCACGTTCACTGGTACCGGCGGAGCGGACGTGGGCCCATTCACTGCTGCTTTGACGTTCACGAATCCCGTTTTCAACTGGACCAATCAAAGCGCGTCCGCCACAGTAAACCGGGCGGCGGGATCAACGGTTACGTGGACCGGCGGCAATCCCGGGACATTCGTCTTCATCGGCGGAGACTTCATTGTGACGCCGTCAACCGCCTCGTCCCCGGGACTGATTTTAGGCTACGGGTGCCTGAACGCCGCGGAAGCCGGGCAGTTTACGGTGCCCCCGTATATTCTGCTCGGCTTTCCGGCCGGCAGCGGAAGTACGGTCGTAAACAATGTAGTCGGCTCAACGTTTTCGTTCACCGGTCTTGATGCCGTCACGAACGGGCTGAGTGGACAGATCCAGTACACCATGCCGTCGACCTACAAGTGACGCCGGCGCATCTCGGCCCTTCCAGGAGCTCCTATACCGCAGGCGGAGGACGAAAAGGGTCGGGCACGTTTTGCTCAGTCTGGCCGGATTGATCCTGGATGGTCATCCCTTCGATAAACACTACAAATGGAGGGCTGAGCGGAATTTATGAGCCGCAGCCATGGCTCGATTAAGACCAACGGGCGAGGAACTTGGCTACCTGCGATACCGGGGAGAGATTACCGTCGACTTGGCTGGATGTGTGCCCGCAGTCGCCATGTGGTCCCTGTCAGCGGTGCCGAAATTCTTGCCCGCGGGCACAGTGCAACGCTACTCGCAAACTGTAAGCGAACATCACCGCAGGGGAAGCGCAACTACGCCGTTCTTTTGCTCCTCGCAAGACTGAGATTGCGAGCCTGCGAGGTTGTCGCGCTGAACTTGAACGACATCGATTGGGAGAACGGCCGGATCACGATCCAGGGAAAGGGTGGACGCCGCGCACAGTTGCGATTCTGCCCTGAATGCGGCAAGCCGTTCCAGCCGAGAGACGCGTGTCTCGAATGCGGTGCGCAATTTCAAGCCGGAGCTAAGTTTTGCCCCGAGTGCGTCAGGAAGTTGGATTGAACTTTTGGGACGCATCCTTGCGATTGTGTCCAGGCACTATGGCCAAATACTCTCGCATGTACACGTTCCTCGCGGTGAGCACGGGATCGCCGACTCGGAGTCCATTGCATGGTTCGTAGCGGAGGGACCATGCCCCCCTTATGCCCCAGCACCTGTGACCTACTGGCAACCCCCTCCTCCGGCAACGAGTAGGCCCTGGCTCGCACACCTCGAGGCCTGATTAGCCAGCAATCCACCGCTATCCGATGCGGCAGTTCCGGAAGGGCTATCGGGAAACAGTAGGCGGGACGCCACGTAAATCACCGCGGCGGCGACCAAACCATCGGCTATGGCCTTGTTAAACCCGGAGTTATCCGCACTCCGCGCCTGAGCCGGCGCCCTCCGATTATTGCCGGCAGTTTGCGCCGGGTTGGGAATATCCGGCAGCGCGGCGAGCACGGGGTAGAGCGCGGGATCACGCTGTGCGGCAGCTCTGGCCTTGTATTGCGCGATCTGCTGTTGAAGCATCGCAATATTTCCGCCCTGGCACGATTGGGCTTTAGCGTGCCAACTTTGCGCCTGGGCCTGATCGGCGCGAACGCCGCTCCCGGCGGCGTACAAATCTCCGATGGCCATCATGGCGATGCAATTGCCGCCGTTGGCGGCCTTGCTGTAAGACTCCATCGCCTTTTGGTGCCAATAGGGCGGATCGCCGCCCAGCTTTCCGGTGTCGTATTCAAAGCCGAGAGTCAGCCATCCCTGAGGGTCGCCCGCGTCGGCGGCTTTCATCGCCCAATATGTTGCGCGCTCCCTGCTGGTCGCAGTTCTCTGTTCCGCGTAAGCATTCGACAATGACGACATCGCCGGCACAAAGTTGGCTTCGGCGGCTTTCTGCAGGAGCTGGAACGACTGCAAGGCGTCGGCAGGCACGCCCAGTCCGTTGTGGTAAAGCAGGGCCAGTTTGTACCTAGCCTCAGCTTCACCGTGCTCCGATGCCTGGTGATACCAGTAGGCCGCGCCGGCGTAGTCGTGATGGGCGGTTCCGTCGGGGGCCAGGGCGCCGGATTCATAGAGTCGTCCGAGCGCAAGTTGGGCCTTGGCGTCTCCCGCATCGGCCTTCCCGGTGAGCATGCGTTTCAGCCGGTCGAGCGCGGTTTGATTCGGCCCCGGGTTAGCGGGCGGCGGCCTGGTAAATCCGGTTGACTGGGTTCCATAACGGAAGTCGGTTTTGCGCAGCGCCGTCAGCGCCTTCGCGGCCAGCGCCTTCTCCTGTTCCAGGCCGATATCGCTGGGACCGATCATCAGCCGCGTGGTGCCGCCCACGAAAACAAACAACGTCACATTATTGGGCGGTCCAATCCAAAAAGCCGCATCGCCCAGGGCGGGCAGATCGGTTGGATGGTCATAGGTGCGCGTGTCTACCTGCTTGTGAGTCTCGTCCACGGCGTGAGCGTCGGGCGTCGGCGAGTATCGGACTTCCAGGTTGAACGCCACCGCCTTCGACGGCTTGGGCTGATTGGGCGCAAAGTTTGTGAAGGCACAGCCCTGCTCAGGCGCGCCTTTGGTGAAGTCCGGATCGAGAAGTGAGCGAAAGGGCGCGGTGGGCTTCGGTGGCTGGAGCGTCACTCGCAGGATGGCCTCCGCGTCGGCTTTGGAGAGCAACTCGCACGCTGTTTGGTTTTGCGCGTAACCGGGTATGCGCAAAAGGACGGCCAGTCCGAGCAGAAGAACTAAACGCGTCGCCGGGTGCCGCATCGTGTGCATCATTGTAGGTCAATTCCTCCTATTTTGTGTTATTTGGAAAGCGCCCGAATTGTCGGCCATCCGGAAGTTATCCGTTTTATCCGCGACAGTGAACGTGGCTCTTCGCCGGCGTTCCGACCCGATACGGAGGGCGCCGCGGGCAAGTATCACAAGCTCAAGGCGCGGCTGACGGCGGGAAACGGCGAGTACGTCCAGACGCGGCCAGGATACTTTGCGCCCGCGGCGGCAGCGGCCGAGGCGAAGACGGAGACGCGTCGGCTCGACCAGCAGGCGCTGGGGCGGACGTCCTGGCGGAGATCCCGATTCCGTTGACGGGGCGGCTGGGCGATGCGGGAAAGGGCGATCCGGCGATTACGTTGTCGATTCACGTGGATCCGGCCAAATTGGGATTCACCGAGCGCGATGGCCGGCACATACAGAAACTGACATTCATCGGAGCGCTGCTGGATGCGGGCGGCAGCATGGTTGCGGCGAAGGAAGGCGCGATCGATCTGGCGTTGACGGACGCGACTTTGGCGCGGCTGACGGCCAGCGGAATCAACGCGGCGCTGGGGCTCAACGGGCCGCCGGAAGCGTATCGCGTGCGCGTAGTGGTGCAGGATGCGGAGGGTAAGATGGCGGCGCTAAATCAGACGGTGGAGATACCGAGGTGACGGCTGGAAAAGGCCGCTCCCCGCGGGGTTCCACATCGCCGGTATAGACTTTTTTGGGGCCGTTCGCAAGCCGGCCCGAGTCTCATTCAAGTCTCATTGGCCAGCTTTGCGGCGGCGCTCGCCCGCGCGATAGAGCAGCACACCCGCCGCATTCGTCAGTAGCACCACACTGGCGATCTTGGTGGCGTAAGCCGCTTTGCTGACGACATCCACGATGGGGTAAACGGCAATCAGCAGCGAGACCAGGCTGGCGAACAGGCCGGCGGCGGCCGCCACTTTGAGCCAACCTGGAACCCGCGGGCGTAGCGCGCCCACCAGGGGCAGCGCAAATAGCGCGACATAGGCAATGGCGTAGTGCACCACGGAAGCGTTGCTCAGCAACTGGCTGGCCTCTTGCTCGCGCACGCCCAGCATGCTCAGCAGAATCAGGAGCATCACCACTACAGCTATAAACAGAATCGAATTGACCGGCGTGCGGCGGAGCGGATCGAGGCGCGAAAACCAGGCCGGCACCAGGTGGTCCCAGGAAGCCGTCATGGGCAGCCGCGTTAAGCCCGTGAAAATCAGGCTGGCCGAAGCGATGGCGCGCGCGATCAGCAGGAAAATCGCAAAGGGCGCCACCCACGAGGCGCCGCCGGTATTCCCGAACGCCAGCCGGAAGGTCTGCGGGATGGGGCCGATCACGTCGATCGGCTGATTGCCCACGAATTCCAGCATCGGCGGGCCGCGCCTCCGGAGAGTAGGATTGGAATGGGACGGGAGAGTGAAATAGATGGCAACGAATCCATATGCATCGTTCTTGGGCGATCGGGAGCCGCGGCAGGTGATTGACGCTACGGCCGGGCGATTGAAAGCCTTGCTGGAAGGCCTGGGCGCCGAAGGAGCCGAGCGCGCACCCGCTCCCGGGAAGTGGAGCGCGCGGCAGATCCTTTGCCATCTGGCGGATTGTGAAATCGTCTTCGCCTTCCGCTTGCGGCAGGCGTTGGCGCAGGATTACCACGTGATCCAGCCGTTCGATCAGGACCGCTGGGCATCCATGTACGACGCTTTTGACACCGCCTCGGCGCTGGCGGTATTTGCGGCCGTGCGAAGCTGGAATGTCCGTCTGATCGCCGCCATGCCGCCCGCCAGTCTCGATAAGAAACTGACCCACCCGGAGCGCGGCGAAATGACCGTGCAGGTTGTGGTGGAGACGATGGCCGGTCACGATTTGAATCATCTGGCGCAGATCGAGGGAATTGCTTCACTCGCCCGGATCTCCTGAAACGGGCCGCCGCGCAGAGGCGTACAATACTTCCGGAGGCGTATGCAGGCGCGAAGGGTCGCTATTTTGGCTGGCGGGCTGGGGTTGCTGGCGCCCCTGCTGTTCCGCGGACAGCAGGGACCCATTACGCCCCGGCCGAAGCTCGCGCCGAAAGAGGAAGAGCAGCGGCCCGCCAGCATCCGCGTCAATTCCAATCTGGTGCTGATTCCGGTGACGGTGAACGACCCGCTGAACCGGCCCGTCTCCGGCCTGGAGAAGGAAAATTTCCGGCTCTTTGACGAAAAGGTGCAGCAGGCGATCACCACTTTCGCCATGGACGACGAGCCTATCGCCGCCGGACTGGTATTCGATACCAGTGGCAGCATGGGCGACAAACTACAGCGTTCGCGCATGGCGGCCGCGGTTTTTTTCAAGATTGCCGACCCCGAGGACGAATTCTTCCTGGTGGAGTTCGACAGCCAGCCAAGGCTGGTGGTGCCGCTGACCCAGGACACCGGCAGGATCGAACAGGAGCTGACATTTTCCCGTTCCCGCGGCTCCACCGCCCTGCTGGACGCGATCTACATGGCGCTCCAGCAAATGCACAAGTCCACCAAGAACAAGAAAGCGCTCCTGATCATTTCCGACGGCGGCGACAACAACAGCCGCTACACCGTGAAGGAAGTCAACACCCTGATTCAGGAAAGCGATACGCTGATCTACGCGATTGGAGTATTCGGAGGCGGCAGCACGCCGGAAGAAGCGGGAGGGCCGGGACTCTTATCGCACATCGCCGAGCAGACCGGCGGGCGCATGTTTTTCGCCAACGCCGCGGAGTTACCGGACGTCGCCAAGAAGATTGGGATCGAATTGCGCAACCGCTACATTCTGGGCTACTCGCCGGAGAACCAGATTCGCGACGGGAAATATCATCACGTGACGGTGAAAATGGTGCCGCCTCGCGGATTACCGCCGCTGCAAGCGCATTGGCGCAACGGGTACAATGCACCGGATCGCTAGGCAGGCCGGCTGTCCCGGCCTGCCTGACACGAACAATTACAGACCTTTGGCAGTCAAGAACGCGATCAGGTCGATGACGCGGCAGGAGTAACCCCACTCGTTGTCGTACCATGCAACTATTTTGAGCAGATCGCCGTCCAGGACCTTGGTCATCTGGCCGTCGACGATCGAACTGTTGGGATTGTGCAGCATGTCGCTCGAGACCACCGGGTCTTCGGTGTAGGCCAGGATGCCCTTCATCGGGCCGTCGGCAGCCGCCTTCAACGCGGCGTTCACGGCTTCGGCCGTGGTTTTCGTGCCCAGCAGCGCGACCAGATCCACCACCGATACATCCGGCGTGGGGACGCGCATGGAGTAGCCGTCCAGTTTGCCCTTCAACTGCGGCATCACCAAGCCGATCGCCTTCGCGGCGCCGGTGGTGGTGGGGATCATGTTGAGTGCGGCGGCACGGGCGCGGCGGAGGTCCTTGTGGGGGTAGTCCAGCACTTTCTGATCGTTGGTATAACTGTGGATCGTGGTCATCGACCCCTTGACGATGCCGAACGTGTCATAGAGAACCTTCACCACCGGGGCCAGGCAATTGGTGGTGCAGGAGGCGTTGGAGATGATATTGTGCTTGGCCGGATCGTAAGCGGCGTCGTTCACGCCCAGTACGATGGTGACATCTTCGTTCTTCGCCGGGGCCGAGATGATGACCTTCTTCACCGTACCGTGCAGGTGCTTCGCGGCATCTTTCGCGTCGGTGAAAAAACCGGTGGACTCCACCACGATCTCCGCACCCACGGAGCTCCAATCGATCTGCGCCGGGTCTTTGGTGGCGAAAACCTTGATCTTCTTGCCGCCAATCGTAATGGAATCGGCGTCCGCGGCGACCGTTTCGGAGAGCTGTCCGAGCACGGAATCGTACTTCAACAAGTGCGCCAGAGTCTTGGTGTCGGTGATGTCGTTGACCGCCACGAATTCGATATCGTCCCGATGCAAACCTGCACGGACCACATTCCGGCCAATACGGCCGAAGCCGTTAATACCTACTTTGACTGCCATTTTTTCTCCTGTAATCAATGAAATGCTGGGAAGTCGGCTTAATACAAAGGATATCAGGAGGTGGGTATCGCAGGCAAGCAGGATAATCGGGTCTGTTAATACTATTATCTGCGCACTCTGCATCCGGGAAAACAAGAATTTCGCCGCGGAGGCACAGAGACACAGAGATTTTGTTTGCTTTCCCGACCGCCTAGCGCTGGAACACCACCTTGCCGCCGACGATGGTGTACACCACGTCGGTCGACAGGATCTCGTCTTCCGGAACCGTCATGATGTCGCGCGAGAGCACCGTGATATCCGCCAGCTTTCCCGCTGCCAGCGAGCCCTTCAAATTCTCTTCGAACGCCGCGTAGGCATTGTTCCAGGTGTACGATTTCAAAGCTTCCTCGCGGCTCATGCGCTGGCCGGGATAGAACACCGTGCCGTCCTTCAGCTTGCGGCTCACACTGGCATAGAAGCAGGCCAGGGGACTGACGTCTTCCACCGGAGCGTCCGTGCCGTTCCCCACCACCGCGCCGCTTTTCATGAGCTTCTGCCAGACGTAAGCGCCTTCCTCGGCGCGTTGCGGACCCAGCCGCAGCAGCACGTAGGGCGCATCCGACGTGCAATGAATGCCCTGCATGGCCGCGATCACGCCCATTTTCCCAAATCGCGGAATATCGGCGGCGCTCAAATGCTGGGCGTGCTCGATGCGCCAGCGCAGGTCCTTTTTATCGGGATGCGCCTCGAAGACCTGCTGGTAAATGTCGAGCACTTCGCGGTTGGCGCGATCGCCGATGGCGTGAATGCAGAACTGGAAGCCGTGCTGGATGGCCAGCTCTCCGATGCGCTTGAGATCGGGGATGTCCCCAATGGCCAGTCCGACGCTGTCCGGTTTGTCGGTATACGGCGCCAGCAACCATGCGCCGCGCGAGCCCAGCGCGCCATCCATATATCGCTTGATGGCCCGCACCGTGAGGTGATTATCGCCCGCGCCGAGGATGCGATAGCGGTCCAGATTGGCGGCCAGCTCGCTGGTTGGGCCGGCGCCCAGCATCACCCACAACCGCAAGCTCAATTCGTGCTTGTCGGCCATGCTCTTGAAGACATCCACCGTGGAATAAGGCGACCCGGCATCCTCGAACGACGTGATCCCTTTGGAGATGCATTCCGCCGCCGCCAGGTCGATCACCTTCCGCAAATCGGCCGCCCGCTGCGCCGGCGTGCGCTGGTCGAGCCACGCATTGTGCGCGCGATTGACGGCTCCTTGCGCCGTCTCGCGCAGCAAGCCGGTGGGATCGCCCTGCTGGTCCTTGAGGATTTCGCCGCCCGCCGGATTGGGCGTGTCGCGCGCGATCTTGGCCGCTTCCATGGCTTTGGCGTTGGCGAAG
>Ga0182018_10005438_pt1 | contig 10255 bp, 6 predicted proteins | sample 812P2MmetaG_FD_120490 | JGI IMG/M metagenome (GOLD analysis project Ga0182018, IMG submission 120490) | Permafrost microbial communities from Stordalen Mire, Sweden - 812P2M metaG | ecosystem: Environmental > Terrestrial > Soil > Wetlands > Permafrost | place: Sweden: Stordalen | collected... | reverse complement strand
CGTCGACGGTGACGTCGGCGGGCTGGCCCAGGGCCATGTTTACGATGTCCGTCTCATCGACTTTGACTTCGGCGGTGATGACGGACATGTCGGCGAGGGTCATGAGGGTGGAACCCTCGGCGTTCTGGATGCCAACGACGACGGTCTCGCCCTCGCGGACGGGAACGTTGGTGACGAGACCGTCGAAGGGTGCGCGGGAGATGGTCTTGTCGAGGGCGTCGAAGTTGGCGCGCTGGCTGGCCATGGCCTGGTCGAGGTGGGCGCGCTGCGAGGCGGTCTGGGCCTGTGCCTGGGCGAGGGCGGCGACGCGCTGGTTGAGGGTTGCATTGGACATGTCGAACGCCGCCTTCTTGGCGTCGAAGTCCTGCTTGGCGATGAGCTGGTCCTTATAGAGCTCCTGGGCACGGTCGAAGTCGAGCTTCTTCTGCTCGAGGTCGGCTTTGGCTTCGGCGATGTTGGCCTGGGCGGTGTTTTCGGCGGCGGCGTAGGAGGCAATATCGGTGCGCGAGGAGGCGATGTTGGCCTGCTGGGCGTCGACGGTGGCCTCGGGCTGCACGCTCTCGACGCGGGCTAGGATGTCGCCCTGGTGGACGTGGTCGCCCTCTTTAACGTAAAGGTGGGTAATGCGGCCAAAGGAGGTTGCGCCGATGTTGACGTAGGTCTTGGGCTTGATCTGGCCGGTGCCGCTGACGACGGAGGTCAGGTCCTGCCGGAGGACCTTGCCGGTGGCAACCTTTACGATGCTGGACTGGTGGTGGTAGATGAGGCCGACGGCGACGCCTCCCACAAGCAGGACGGCGGCGACGATAAGGATGATCTTGACTATGCGGCTCATTCAATCTTTCTTCGCCTTCGCGGCGTTGGTGGTCTCGGTTCTCGCGCCTGGCTCGCGGTGCGCCCGCGGAGGCATTTTGAGCGACGGCCTAAGCGACGAGGTACGTGTGCGAGGCGGGGTTGGTTCCTTCGATTCCGGAGGGGAAGATTGCGTCAACCTGCTTCCGGTTGTGCTTTGCCTTCGTCTCTCTCTTATAAGGGATGATATCAGGGACGCGTGAGGTTTCATCGGCTTGTAAGGCAGGGGTGCCCGCACTACAATGGGGCATGGACGGGGCCCGTCGGTTGCGGCGGCGAGAAGCCGGCCGAATCAGATTGAGGCCGGCCCGCCGTGGGCAGTATTCCGGGACGGGACCGCGCAGTTGAAGTTCGTGAAGCAGGAGCAAATGCAGGCGATGAGACTACCGGGCGGATTGTTTCTGGGCGCGACAGTGTTGGCGATGACGGCAGGATGGGCGGGCGCGCGGGCGCAGAGCGCAGCACCCGCCGACGGGGTGACGCAGACGAAGCCGACGGTGGAGAAACCCGACCCGACGAAGCGCAGATTGAGCGACCGCGAGAAGATCCAGCAGCAGAAGGACCTGAAGGGCGAGCTGCACGGCGTTTATAAGACGTGGCTGGATCAGGATGTGCGTTGGATCATTACCGATACGGAGGCGCAGGCGTTCAAGGCGCTGACCAACGATGAGGAGCGCGACCAGTTCATCGAGAACTTCTGGCAGCGGCGCAATCCCAGTCCGGACTCTCCGGACAACGAGTACAAGGACGAGGTGTATGCGCGCATCCAGTATGCGAACGAGCACTTCGCAGCGGGCAAGCCGGGATGGATGACGGACCGCGGGCACATCTATATTGCATATGGCAAGCCGGACGACATCGACTCGCACCCCAGCGGTGGCGAATATGAGCGGCCGATGGATGAGGGTGGCGGGTCGACGGCGACGTTTCCGTTCGAGGTGTGGCATTACCGGTATATCGAGGGCATCGGCGACAACATCGACCTGGAGTTTGTGGACACGTGCCAGTGCGGGGACTACCACTACACCATCGACCGCTCAGAGAAGGACGCGCTGAAGTACGTTCCCAACGCCGGACTGACGATGGCGGAGGAGAACGGGCAAGCCGAGAAGAAAGACCGGTTTGCGGGCGGGGTAGAGCAGCTTGGGCTGGGGCCGATGAACCAGCAGAACCAGAACAAGCAGTTCGACCGGATCGACCTGGCGGCGAAGATCATGGCGCCGCCGCCGATCAAGTTCCAAGATTTGGAGCAATTCCTGACAAGTTCGAAGATCCTGACCGGGCCGCCGCTGCTGTTCGATGTGCGCACGGACTATGTGAAGGTGACCAACGATACGGTCATTGTGCCGATCACGGTGCAGGTGAAGTGCTCCGACGTCACGTTTGTAACCAAGGACAGCGTTTCGACGGCCAAGGTAGAGGTCCAGGGATGGGTCTCGAACATGACGCACAAGATCATCCAGACGTTTGGGGACACGGTGCAGGTGGACACTCCGAGCGAACTGCTGCCAGCGGTGCAGAAGGGGGCAAGAGTGTACTGGAAGGCGGTGCCTCTGCGTCCCGGGCTGTATAAGGTCGACATTGTGATGAAGGACACGAACAATCCGGACCATGTGGGCCATTGGGAGCGGAGCATCAATGTGCCGAAGTTCGACGACGATACGCTGGGGCACTCATCGCTGATTCTGGCCGACAAGATGGAGCGGGTGCCGTCGAAGGACATCGGATCGGGGAACTTTGTGATCGGCAATACACGGCTGCAGCCGAGGGTGTCGAACGGCAGTGTGGGTCCCGTCTCGTTCCACCGGGCACAGAACCTGAACTTCTGGATGCAGGTGTACAACCTGGGGATTGACGAGAAGAGCAAGCAGAACAACGCGACGATCGAGTACCAGATTGTGGACCTAGGGACGAACAAGCCGGTGCTGGATGCGCAGGAGTCGACGGCCAAGCTGAGCCCGAACGCGGAACAGTTGACGCTGGAGAAGAGTCTTTCGCTGGCCAGCCTGCAGCCCGGGCAATACCAGGTGAGCATCAAGGTGAACGATGTGGTGACGAAGCAGCAAACAGAGGAGTCCGCGAAGTTTACGGTAGACTGAGACTGCCGGAGAGAGTCGAAGCGCGAGGTTCAAGCGCTCGGCGGAAGCAACTTGAGGACGGATGCGCGGTCTTTGAGGCGATATGGTTACGCGGATGGAGTGGCGATGACCGATTTGCCGGCGCAGAGTGTCCCGACGTGCCTTTCTTTTATTGGCGCGTCCTTCTAGGAGAAGGCCGGACGCACAGGTGAATGCCGACTGTGCAACGATCGTCGATCACGATAGGGATTGACCCGCGACTGGCGGCGTTGGCGCTCCTGCTGGCGCCGGCGATGTGTTTCGCGGTGCCTACGGCGGGGGTGTCGGGCGTGGTGCGCGACACGCAAGGCGTGGCCCAGATGGGCGCGATGGTGGAGGTGCTGGCGGCTAGCTCCGCCACGGTGGCCAGAGCGTTTACGGATCTGTCCGGGCGGTACCGGATTGCGAACCTCGCCCCTGGAAGCTATCAGGTGCGCGCCAGCGCGGCGCTGTTCATCCCCGCGATGCGGCGCAACCTGCGGCTTGCGACCGGTATGCTGGCGACTGTGAATCTTACACTGAATACGCTCTCGGATTCGGCGGCGTGGCTGCCGACGCAACGCCGACGGCCGGATGAGCCGGAGGACGACTGGACGTGGACGCTGCGCTCCTCGGTGAATCGGCCGATCCTGCGAGTGCTGGACGATGGCCAGGTGGTGATGGCGGTGGGGGCGGCAGGTGAGGGGAAGAAGGGCGGTCCGGTGCAGAGGCTGGCCTCGATGAAGGACGGGGATGGCGGGTTTGGCGAAGGTGGTGTGCGGACGGTTGTGGCTTTGGATCGAGCCATGGGGAGCGGCTCGGACGAGGTGGTGCGGGCGAACTTCGGGGCGGTGGGTGCGGCGGGTTGGGGTGTTCCGTCGGCAGAGGTGGATGCGGGGTATCAGCGGCGCCTGGGGTTTGCGGGTTCGTCGCGGGTGGTGGTGAGTTATGCGTCACATCCGGAGATGATGAGTGCTGCTGGCGGCGGCGTGCAGATGCTGCGCATGGCGAGCGCGGAGAAGATGGAGTTGGGCGACACGGTCGATCTGGAGGCTGGGGGAACGGTATACGCGGTGCGCGCAGAGGGTGTTGTGCTGGCGGCGCAGCCTTTTGTGCGGGTCACGGTGCATCCCGGCGAGGTGTGGGCGGTGCGCTACCAAATGGCGACGGCACGCGACGTGCAGAGTTACGATGCTCTGGATTCGATTGCGTCGGAGATGCCGGTGGCGGCGGTGAGCGGCGGGCGGCTGGCGATGGAAGAGGGCAGCCACCAGGAGATCTCGCTGAGCCGCAGGGCGGGGAAGGGCGCGATTGAGGCCGCGGTGTATCGCGATGCGATGGAGCGGCCGGCGGTTGAGGGCATGGGCGCGATGGGCGCAGCGGATCTGATGGCGGGCGCGGGTGCGAGCGGGTTTGTCAGCGACACGGCGACGGATACTTTCGCGTTTCTGGGTGCAGGGTACACGACCGATGGAGTGAGTGTGACCGTCTCGGAGCAGATGACGCCAAATGTGTGGGCGGCGCTGGAGTATGAGACCGGCACTGCGCTTGCGTCTGGGAATGCCAGCGGCGAGCGGCTGGCGCAGGTCGCGGCGGGGCTCCATGCGGAGGATGCGCAGGCGGTGACCGCGGTGGTGAAGGGGCGAGTGCTGCGGACGGGAACTAAAGTGCGCGCGTCGTATCGCTGGCAGCCGCGGCAGTTTGTGACGGCGGTCGATCCGTACGATGGCGACGGAGCGTACCTGAGCTTCTATGTGCGGCAGGCAGTGCGCTGGGGAGACAGGCTGCCGCCGGGGCTGGAGGCGACGGTGGATGTGACGAATCTGCTGGCGGAGGGGTATCTGCCTTTTCTCTCGGCGGATGGGCGGACGCTGTTTCTGGCGCAGTCGCCGCGTATGGTTCAGGGCGGGCTGTCGTTTACGTTCTAGCGGGCGAGGTCAGACGCCGACGAGCTGGCGGCCATAGCGCTTCTCTACATAGTCATCCAGGATGACCTGGAACTCTTCGACGATGCGGTCGCCTTTGAGGGTGGTGTAGAGCTTGCCGTCGACGTAGACGGGGGCTTTGGGTTCCTCGAAGGTGCCGGGGAGAGAGATGCCGATGTTGGCGTGCTTGGACTCGCCGGGGCCGTTGACGACGCAGCCCATGACGGCGAGCTTCAACTCTTCGACACCGGCGTACTGCTTCTTCCACTCGGGCATCTGCGCGACGAGGTAGTTCTGGATGCGTTCGGCGAGTTCCTGGAAATATGTGGAGGTGGTGCGGCCACAGCCGGGGCAGCTCGTGACTTGCGGCATGAAGCTGCGGATGGAGAGGGACTGCAGTATCTGTTGGGCGCATCGGACTTCCTCGCTGCGGTCGCCGCCGGGGGTGGGGGTGAGCGAGACGCGGATGGTGTCGCCGATGCCGGCGAGCAGCAGTGGCGCGAGGCCGGCGGTGGAGGCGACGACGCCCTTCATGCCCATGCCGGCTTCGGTGAGGCCGAGGTGCAGGGCATAGTCGCAGCGCGCGGCGAGCTCGGTGTAGACGTCAATGAGGTCGCGGACGCCGGAGACTTTGGCGGAGAGGATGATCTGGTCGCGGCGCAGGCCGTAGCGCTCTGCCGCGGCGGCATTGTCGAGCGCGGAGACGACCATGGCCTCCATCATGACGTCGCGCGCGGGTAGCGGGTCGGCGAGGCGGGAGTTCTCATCCATCATCTTGGTGAGGAGGGCCTGGTCGAGCGAGCCCCAGTTGACGCCGATGCGGACGGGCTTCTGGTGCTTGACCGCGACTTCTACCATCGTCCGGAAGTTGTCGTCATCTTTACGGCCGATGGAGCAGTTGCCCGGGTTGATGCGGTACTTGCTGAGGGCCTCGGCGGCGGCGGGGAATTTGGTGAGGAGGAGATGGCCGTTGTAGTGGAAATCGCCGATGATGGGGGTGGTCCAGCCCTTGGCGCGGATGCCGTCGACGATGTAGGGCACGGCTTCGGCGGCGGCATCGTTGTTGACGGTGATGCGGACGAGTTCGGAACCGGAGCGGGCGAGCGCGGCGATCTGCTGGACGGTGCCTTCGATGTCGGCGGTGTCGGTATTGGTCATCGACTGCACGACGACGGGTGCGCCGGAGCCGACGGTGATGGGGCCGATGGGGACTGGGACGGCGTTTCTGCGGTGAATATCGGGCATGACGTCTCCATACTCAGTTTATCAGTTACACCGCGGTGGTACCCCCACTTTGTGGAACGGATGGCGCGCCTTGCGCGTAGTAGGTTATGCTTCTGCGCAATCCCTTTCACCGGGTTAGAGTTTTGGCAAAACCTCAGGAGGTCCAAATGGATCAGTACCAGATGCAGCATTTCAGCGCGGCATTCGCGGGAATGATGGGCATTATTGTCTTAATCGGGCTGCTCTTCGTCGGGTTCATGGTCTTTCTGTTCTGGCGAATTTTTGTGAAGGCGGGCATGGCGGGGCCGCTCTCACTGCTGATTCTTCTCTGGCCCATCGGGCTCATTGTCAATCTCTGCATCCTGGCTTTCGGCGAGTGGAAGGTTGTGCCGGTCGCCGGGGCGCCGCCGTACTATCCGCCCGGCTACCCACCTGCGCCGCAGATACAGCGCTGATGCGTGGCCAGGCGCAGGGCAGCTCCTCACCCTCGGCCCATTCGGACAGTTACACTGGTTGAGGTACGGCCCGGTAGCTCAGTTGCATAGAGCAGCGCACTCCTAACGCGAAGGTCGCAGGTTGGACTCCTGCCCGGGCCACCAGAATCCTGCGTGACTTCTCCAAATTGAGTGGGTTGCGGAGTAAACTTTTGTGATGCTTGCGACTGGTCGGGTTAAGGCTGCTCTGATTGCGGCTTCTGTTTGTCTTTTGCCACTTTCCTTTAACGTTACCGCTGCTGGCGCGGCTCAGGCTGCGGGCGCGGTGGCGAGTGGTTCTCCTGCGGCGGTGGAGCGGGAGGCGGATGGGGTGGCGGTGCATTTGGCGGCGGGGAACCTGTGGGTGCAGGTGTTGTCGGATGCTGTGGTGCGGGTGGCGTTTGTGAAGGATGAGGCGAAGGCTCAGGAGTTCTTTGGGCGGGCCTCGATCGATGTGGTGCCTCATGCGGGGATGACTTCGGGGTGGAAGGTGGTGGAGGGGCCGGCGGCGGTGACGCTGGCGACTTCCAAGATACGGGTGACGGTGGACAAGAAGAGTGGGGCGGTTTCGTTTGCGGATGGGGCGGGCAGGCCGATTGCCGCGGAGGCGGCGGGCGGACGCGAGATGGAGGCGGCGGAGGTGCAGGGGGACCAGACCTTCCATGTGCAGCAGCAGTGGAAGGCGCAGGCGGGCGAGTCGCTGTATGGGCTGGGGCAGATGCAGTTGGGGATTACGGACATCAAGGGATACGACCTGGATATGTGGCAGCACAATACGAATATCGTGGTGCCGTTTCTGGTTTCGTCGAAGGGGTACGGGATTCTTTGGGACAACACTTCGTTTACGCGGTTTGGGGACCTGCGGGCGTTTGAGGCGATTCCGGCGGATGTGTTGTATGACGCGGATGGGAAGCAGGGCGGGCTGACGATGGCGCCGATCGACGGTTCGGTACCGGCGACGCAGACGGCGGAGATTGGGATCACGATGCGGCGGCCGGCGGGTGGGGGAAGGCCTGCGCCGCTGAAGCGGCAGCGGTGGGAGGGTTCGATTCTGGCGCCGAAGACGGGGGATTATCAGTTTCAGGCGTACTCGAATGGCGGGATACAGTTCTGGTTCGATGGGAAGCTGGCGATGAGTCACTGGCGGCAGAACTGGAACCCGACGAACGATCAGGTGAAGGTGCATATGGTGGCGGGGCACAAGTATGCGGTGCGGCTGGAGAACGATCCGGAGCAGCAGAGCACGCTGGTGTTCCAGTGGAAGACGCCGGCGGCTAGTGGGGACACGTCGCTGTGGTCGCAGGTGGGCGAGGGGGTGGACTACTACTTTGTATATGGGCCAACGCCGGACCAGGTGATTGCGGGGTACCGGTTTTTGACGGGGAAGGCGACGATGCTGCCGCAGTGGGTGTTTGGGCTGTGGCAGTCGCGGCAGCGGTATGAGACGGCGGAGCAGTCGCTGGATGTGGTGAAAGAGTTTCGGAAGCGGGAGATTCCGTTCGACAACATTGTGCAGGACTGGCAGTACTGGCGGACGGATGCGTGGGGCTCGCATGAGTTCGATGCGAAGCGGTTTCCCGATCCTGAGGGATGGATCAAGGCGATCCATGACGAGCACGCGCACCTGATGATCTCGGTGTGGGGGAAGTTCAATCCGAATACGGACAATGCGAAGGAGATGAACGCGAAGGGGTATCTCTACCAGCCGGATCTGACGGAGCACATGAAGGACTGGATTGGGCAGCCATATACGTTCTATGACGCGTTCAATCCGGATGCGCGGAAGCTGTTCTGGGCGCAACTGGACAAGGGGCTGTTCACGAAAGGTGTCGATGCGTGGTGGATGGATGCGACCGAGCCGGACATTACGCCTTCGCCGCCGAGCTTGCAGGCGCAGCAGACGCACATGAATCCGACGTATCTGGGGACGGGGTCGCGGATGCTGAATGGGTATGCGCTGATGAACAGTGAGGGCGTGTACACGGGCGAGCGCGAGGCGGCGCCGAACCAGAGGGCGTTTATTCTGACGCGGTCGGGGTTTGCGGGGCAGCAGCGGTACTCGGCGGTGCCTTGGTCGGGGGACATTACGTCGACGTGGACGGCGATGTACAAGCAGATTGCGGCGGGGCTGGGGGCGAGCCTATCCGGATTGCCGTACTGGACGATGGATACGGGCGGATATACGATGCAGCGGAAGTTCTCGCAGGAGCCGATGAAGGCGGAGGATGAGGCGGAGTGGCGTGAGCTGAATGCGCGGTGGTTTGAGTACTCGACGTTTACGCCGCTGCTGCGGGTGCATGGTGAGCTAAGGCCGCGGGAGATGTGGACGCTGGGAGATGGGACGCCGGCGTACAACGCGGAGCTGAAGTTCGATAGGTTGCGGTATGCGCTGTTTCCGTATATCTACTCGGCGGCGGGATGGACGACGCAGAGGGACTATACGATGATGCGTCCGCTGGTGATGGACTATGCGCAGGATGCGAAGGCGCGCGAGTTGAGCGACGAGTATATGTTTGGGCCGGCGCTGCTGGTGGCTCCGGTGACCGAGTATCAGGCGCGGACGCGGGCGGTGTATCTGCCGGCGGGCACGGGGTGGTACGACTACTGGACGGGGAAGGCAGTTGCGGCGGGTGAGGTGAAGGCGAGCGCGGAGTTCGATGAGATTCCGGTGTTTGTGCGGGCGGGGTCGATTGTGCCGTATGCGCCGGCGATGCAGTATGTGGGGGAGAAGGCGAGCGATCCGACGACGGTGTGGGTGTATGCGGGGGCGAATGGGAGCTTCGATTTGTATGAGGACCAGGGGACGACGTTCGACTATGAGAAGGGGGCGTTTGCGGAGATCCCGATGCATTGGGACGAGAAGGCGGGCGTGTTGACGATCGGCAAGCGGGTGGGGAGTTTTGATGGGATGCTGGAGCGGCGGACGTTCCAGGTGGTGTTGGTTTCGAAGGAGCATCCGGTGGGCTATGCGGCGGATGCGGCGGCGGCGAAGTCGGTGGAGTATGCGGGGGATGCGGTGCGAGTTAAGGTGCGATAGCGATGTCTGCTATGGCGTGGTGATGACGACGTAGCGGTCGGTGGTCTCCCAGCGCATGTGGAGTTCGGTGGAGTGGGGCGTGGTGTTCTCGAACGAGAGGCTCATGATTTCTTGCGGCGCGGCCATCGACTTGGCCTTCATGGGGGTGCGGCCAAGGTCCATCGATGGGGTGTAGGTGAGGCCCCATTGGCCGGTCTGGTTGTTGATGATGAGAAGCCACGTGTCGGCGCTGGGCAGGGTGTAGATGGTGTGGGTGCCGGCGGGGACGAGGAGGTCGCCGAACTTGTAGGGGACTGAGGTGATGAGGGTGGTGGCGGGGTTGGCCCCGGTGCGCCAGACCTTGCCGTAGGGGACGAGGCCGCCCATGATCTTGCGGCCGCGCATGTGGGGGGTGTTGTAGTGGATGTCGATGGTGCCGGCGCCGAGGGTGACGTTGGCGGTGGCGGGTGGGCTGGGGAGTGGGGCGTTGGGGTCGGCGGGCGCCATGGTTTCGGGCTTGCTGGCGGGTTCGGCCTGCGCGTGAATGCGGGTGGGCGCGAGGGTGAGGAGGAGGGTTGCGGCGAAGGCGGCGGCGATGAGGCGGAGCGGGGTGGTGCAGAGTTTTTTGCGTGGAGTGGTCATGGGTGAGATGCTCCGGGTTGGAGGGGT